>Ga0315903_10008501_pt1 | contig 12613 bp, 8 predicted proteins | sample LakEriMetagenome_7_FD_203524 | JGI IMG/M metagenome (GOLD analysis project Ga0315903, IMG submission 203524) | Freshwater fungal communities from buoy surface, Lake Erie, Ohio, United States - Buoy 2 MA119 | ecosystem: Environmental > Aquatic > Freshwater > Lake | place: USA: Lake Erie, Ohio...
CAGCCACTTGTCGTTCGTCTATTACATGAACATGCCGAAAGAAGCTGATGCGATCGCTTTTCAGATTCCGTCCTCACCCAATGAGCCTTACTACGGTGCGTTTTCAGAAGAGACGAACCGTCAAAGGTCAATGGTTCTTGAGAGAAATGCACTCAATGCGAACCAATCGATTGTTCTCGTTGAAGAGGGCCAGTTATTGGTATTTCCCAGCCATCTGCACCACGGAACCGTAAAAATTGGCGATATGGGCACTGATCAGCGTACGGCTGTGGCAGGTGATGTTCTTTTGATTTTTAACGAACCAAACTCGAACTACGCCACGGGTGTCTTTGACCCGCGTACATGGCGAACTTTTAGTCGACCCTAACGCCTCCTGACAAAGAGAACCTGACTGTAATCCCCTGTTGACGCCCGCCTAGAGAAATCTTGGCGGGCGATTTTTTTTGGAGCTTTGAATGGCAAGTGACGATACCTATCCTGATGTTCTTAACCTTCGTCCAGACGACTTGGATGAATTGTTGACCCGCGCAGCTGAAAAGGGGGCTGAGCGTGCTTTAGCGGCACTTGGGCTGGAGAACGGCCATGCCGCGAAAGATATTCGGGATCTGCGGGGGCTCATTGAAGCATGGCGGCAGGCGAGGCAAACGGCCTGGCAGACTTTCATCAAGCTGTTGACCACCGGGGTTCTGGTTGCGCTGATCGTGGGGGCAAGCATCAAGCTGAAACTCTACGGGGGTGTTCAATGATCGAGACGCTTCTGGGTGGGATGTTGGGCGGTGCCTTCCGTTTGGCGCCTGAAATTTTGAAGTGGCTTGACCGAAAAGGGGAGCGCGGACATGAGCTCGCCATGCAAGACAAAGCTCTGGAATTTGAGAAGCTACGCGGTGCCCAGCGTATGGCTGAGATTGGCGCCTCCGCCGATTTGGCTTGGAATACTGGCGCCATTGAGGCGCTCAAAGAATCCGTTGCGGCACAGGGCCGGTCCTCCGGAGTGAAGTGGGCGGATGCGTTGTCGACCAGTGTTCGGCCTGTTATCACTTACTGGTTCATGGCGCTGTACTGCGCCGCCAAGACGGCAGCGTTTGCCGCTGCAGTCACTGCGGATGCTGGCTGGGGAACAGCCATCTTGCACGCTTGGACGGAGGCTGATCAGGCACTATGGGCTGGGGTGCTCAATTTTTGGTTCTTGGGCAGGGTGTTTGACCGGGTGCGACCATGATTTCCGTTCCACAGGCAGCCATTGACCTTGCAAAGCGGTTTGAAGGATTTTGCCGGGTTCCTAAGAACGATCCTGGTCGGGCTTATCCGTACATCTGCCCGGCGGGTTTCTGGACCATTGGATATGGCCATCTCTGCGGACCGACACATCCGCCCATCACGGAGGCCGAGGGCGAAGCTTATCTTGCGAGAGACCTGCAAACGGCACTGGCCGCAACACTGCGCTACTGCCCGGTACTAGTTTCTGAACCGGAGAGTCGGCTTTCCGCCATCGTTGACTTCACGTTCAACCTTGGGGCCGGGCAGCTACAGACATCAACCCTAAGAAGACGGGTTAATCAAAGGGACTGGACTGCGGCGAAACAAGAGCTAAGCCGGTGGATCTATGGGGGTGGAAGAGTTTTACCTGGCCTTGTACTGCGTCGCGATTTGGAAGCCAAGTTGCTTACTTGATCTGTAGTGGCACGTACATCTTTCTGTGAAATCTTGTAATCCTAAAAAAGGAATCAAATCCGTGACCCTATCAAAAAACGATGTGTCCTAGCTGTAGCGCGCTAGTGATGCGAAATTTACCGCCCCCCAGAAAGTTTTGCATTTTTCCCCAGCGGCTCCGACCACTCGTCACTAAACGTCTCTGGAGACCTTTGCTTTACCTGATCCGATCCGGCGTTAGCCAAAAGACTCTTGGCTCCATTGGACCGGCATGGGATGGATCGCCTGTTGATAAACGTCTGAGCGAAGTCTTTATCAAAGCTAAGATGGCGTCACAAATCCGGCAATTCAAGTCTAGAAAATCTTCCGCTCTTAATCGCCTTGGGTAGTCAATCAAGCCGCGATTTCAGACCTGAGCCTTACAGCCTACATTTCTAAAAGAAGACAACTGGCCATCCAGTAGCGAACAGATCGCTTAGATTTTTTTCGCCCGCCATATTCTCCTAAAATTTTTCGGTCTATCTCAATGTATTGGTAGTCGGATTTGTCGAAAATTGATAGTTATGAGGCCAATGCCAGAAGCATCCATGAACTAAGATTGCGACACAATATCTCGAGCGCACCAAATCTGGGCTACCTCGTATTCCGTTGTGGTGCAACCTATAAAGAGAGCCCATCCCCTAAAGAAATCGACGCCCTGTCAATTCTGGTTCGGCATTTTTCAGCCCAACTCCAGCCATCATTTTCGACCGGGTGGCGCTATCGACTTCGTCCATACTTCCTGGTATCTTGGTAATGCTCCATAAACTCAAATAAAAAAAATGAAAGGACTAGATTTGATCCCGATAGTTGACTTGTTCGCAGGCCCCGGAGGTTTGGGGGAGGGATTCTCGTCAGTTGAAGGTGATCCATTCCGAATCATTGTATCTGCGGAAATGGAGTCATCGGCTTACCAGACGCTTCGGCTTCGTGCTTTTTATCGAAATCTCAAACGGCAAGGAAGCGCCTTTATGGCTCCGTATTACCACTACTGCAATGAAGGAGCCGGCAATCCTTTTGACCCTAGGACAAGGCTTGACGATATTGCCGATCTCGCGCGCCGAAAGGCCGAGCGTGAAGCTCGGCAGTTCACGCTCGGTGACAAGGAAGACAACCGAACTCTCGACAAGATCCTTAAAGAGCACGACCTCAGTGAGGCATCACCTTGGGTCCTAATTGGGGGACCACCTTGTCAAGCATACTCCCTTGTCGGAAGATCCAGAAATCGAGGCAAACTGGATTACAAGCCGGAGGAGGATCATAGGCACTTCCTATATCGCGAATATCTCCGAATCATCCAGCAATACAGACCGGCTGTTTTCGTTATGGAAAATGTCAAAGGAATTCTCTCATCAAAAGTAGATGGGAAACGGATCTTTAATACCATTCTGCACGATCTAGCAGATCCGAATAGGGCTCTCAATAAACGCAAGGTCGGAGCAGAAGGCTATAGAATCCACTCCCTCTCGTGCTCGACTTATTTCGATTTAGATGAGAATCAAAGTGCCGACGAAATTGATGCACGAGATTTCATTATCAGGGCCGAAGAGTATGGAATCCCGCAGGCTCGACATAGAGTTATTCTTCTCGGCGTGAGAAAAGATCTATGCAAAGGTTCGAAAGCTATTAAGCCATCGCAGCTGGTTCGCTCCCCTAAACGCTCAGTTGGCGAGGTTATCAATCATCTTCCGCCGTTAAGAAGTAGACTTAGCAAGCAGGAAGACAGCGACGCTAGATGGATTGCTCTCATGAAGGAACACTTTTCTTACCTAGAAAAAGAAGCAAGATCTCAGTCAGGCACTGCAGACCTTGCTTCAGTATTCAATCAGTGCAAGAAAGATTTGAAGGACGGACTTTTCTCTGGAGGACTTCGCATTTCAAAAGACTCTAAAATGAAGTCATTATCTACGGATATGGAGCAATGGTACGTAGATCCAAATGTAGCGGTATGGCTTAATCATGAATCGCGTGGGCACATGGCCAGCGATCTTCTTCGCTACGCGTACTCGGCTGCATTTGCAAAAGCTAGAGGGAGATCACCTAAAGGTCATGAAGAATTCTTGATCGATGGTCTTAGACCAAACCATGAGAACTGGGAGTCAGGGAAATTTTCAGATCGCTTCCGAGTTCAACTAAAAAATCTATCGGCAACTACTATTACGAGTCATATTTCAAAGGATGGTCATTACTTCATTCACTATGATCCGATACAGTGTCGAAGCTTAACTGTTCGAGAAGCTGCTCGATTACAAACGTTTCCCGACAATTATTTTTTTGAGGGAAATCGAACCCAACAATATCATCAGGTGGGAAATGCAGTACCACCACTACTGTCCCGCAAAATTGCGGAAATCGTTCAGAAACTTTTATTTTCAAAAGTAAATTAAGTCTATAAGTTTTTTTTAGAAATTTAATATCATCTAAAAATGTACCAATAAGCAAACTTAAAAGACTTTTAAACACTTTAACTTCGATCCCAACATACAAAAGAAATCAACTACGAATGAAACCGCATTATATTTTGTATGGAAGTCTCTACAAAATTAGCTAGCATTTCATTTGAAGGCAATCCCGAAATGTCTCCAATTTAGACGTTCCTAATAGAAAAAAATAATTCTTATTAACTCCGAATGCTACTTTATCCATCGCAGCGATACACTTTACAACTGAAGCCAAGAAATTAATTCAATTTTTCGAGTAAGGGTTTGTCCAAGCACCTTGAGCTGAGCTAATTACGGTATCATAAGTCTCAAAAAATCGAAGCTCACTACTCAAAATCCATGAAAGTTGAATTAATTCCAAGTGCTAAACGTCTAATCCGTTCATTAAGAGATATCGGGTATGAGTTTTCTGATGCTGTTGCCGACATTATTGACAATTCCATTGAAGCGCAAGCCACCGTTATCAATATTATATTTAGATTTGAAGGCGAAGATTCTTACCTAATCATCGCTGATAACGGTGTTGGGATGACAGCCAAGGGTATTCAAGAAGGGTTAAGATTTGGATCAAATCGATCATATGAAGATGTGAACGATCTTGGTAGATATGGCCTCGGCCTTAAAACAGCGTCACTGAGTCAATGTGAGCGGCTAACTGTATCAGCTCGGCGAGGGGAAGAACGGGCACTTATCAATTCATTCTGTTGGGACTTGGATCACATAGAAAAAACAAATCGGTGGGAAATTCTGAAGATTAATGCGGATAAAATAAAAGAAGAAGCTTTGCATCACCTCCAAGATACTACCGGTACAGTAGTCACATGGGAGCGCCTGGGTCGTTTACTTGGATATAAATATCCGTCTGGAGAACACGCAAGAAAACAAGTGGCTCAAATGGCTGACGGTTTGAAACTACATCTAGGGATGGTTTTTCATAGATTTCTTTCTGGTGAAATTCGCGGAAAAAGAATTGCAATCTACATAAACGAGCAGAAAGTGATGCCTTGGGATCCCTTTTCTCGCGGTGAAAAAAATACCCAAAAGCTTGATCAAATTATCATTCCATTGAGCTTTGAAGATGATTTACATAACGTCATAGTTCAGCCTTATATTCTCCCTCCGCAGTCCCTCTTTTCATCTCCCAAGGCACATTTATCAGCGTCAGGCCCGGAAAAATGGAACAAACAGCAAGGCTTTTATATATATCGTTCGAACCGATTAATACAAACAGGGGGATGGAGCGGCCTTAGAACTAGCGACGAGCACACAAAACTGGTCCGTATGGCAGTTTTCATTCCCTCCCAGCTCGACGAATTGTTTCAGGTAAATGTAGCCAAGAAGCACCTAAAGCTTCCCCGCGATCTTAGATCTACACTTATTAAAGAAATTCAACCAATCATACAAAGAGCTCAAGAAGTTTATAGAGACAAAGTCGTGGACGGGATCGCGTTAACTGGCCCGAATAACTCCCAGTCACGTCAAATTGAGCCACAACAGTCTTCCACTGGTACTCCACCTAATTACTTACCGGCAACAACTCAGAAAGATTTAAGTAATGCCGACTACTATGAATTATTCGAAAAATTAGTTACGCAAGTAATTTATAAAGTCGGCTTTGAGGCTGAAATAAATAAAATTGACGCCGTCATGGAAAGTTTGTTCAAGATTGCTGATTTAAATGAAAAAAAGTCATTGGTAAGCTTGCTTACAAAATTCACTGAAAATAATTTAAGCAAATAAGTTTTATTTTCGCATCTAACTGTGAAAGTATTCTGAAACAGTGAGCCGACCAGCCTTATGCCTACGGCTGGCTTCTTTCGCAATAGGAGCAAGCTCAACGGGCCACCCACTACGAATAAAATAAGGTTCCATACAAAAGCTGGTAGTTCTTTTAGGAATTGAACTAATTTCATGCCCATTATCATGCGCAGATTCAGGATGAAGATGTGGAAGTAGCAGGTGAATTTTCTGCCACGCTAACTTGAACTTTCCATCGTCGACAAACTCCACTGGAGTGACCATACAATCATTAATAAATTTTTCCAGCTCGAAAATTATTTTTTTTCTTTCTTGATATAAAAGTTTTTTTTGCTGAGTTTTTAATTCCATTAATGAAAAATACTTAAGAATTCCCAGCCCAACTTTACGACTAACTAAAGGCGGTACTGCGTTCCCAACCTGTGTAAAAACGTGCGATCTTTTACTCCCAAATTTGAAGGTGTCAGGGAAAGTTTGTACTCGAGCAGCCTCCCTCGGTGTCAAAGACCTAACCTGAGTTGGATGTATGAACATCAAGCCATCACTTTTTAAATGAGCCACGATGGTGGAACAGAGGCTATTGCGAGCTTGTCGGGTATATCGGTCTTTAAATGAGCCTCTATCATAGGGAAACTCCATCGCAACGCCTCGGGCTAACGCGCGTCTACAAGTCTCACCCTCGAGCAACCTTGCAAAGTCGCGGAGGTCCCTCTCGCTGTGAGGCCTTGCACAATGCCATGTCAGCTTTTCAGAATTATCGATATTTAGAACTTCTTTCAGGAATCGTCCTGAATATTTTTCTAAATAGTGATTTCGTAAATGTAGATCGTAATCCTGCACAATTCGCTCATCTCCGGGGTTCAAAGCTGGTAGATCTTCAATTGCCTCGCCCAAAGTTACAATCGGGGCAAGGCCATCCTCCGGAGCCAAGGAATGTGTTTTCTCAATTAGTTGATCAGGAACAAAAATTGGTAGTTCTGACAAAGTACCAATAAAAAGCTGCCGAATTCGCTTCTGCGGAACTCCATACTCCCAAGCATTTATTTCGATTGGGATCACTCTGTAGCCCATTTGTCTTGCTTCGTTTTGAATCGCGGTAAAGTAGGCGCCGTTCTGCATCTTTTTTATACCAAGAACGTTTTCCATGACGAAAACTTTTGGTCGAAAGTGCGCCACAAACCTAAGAAAATGTTTGTATAGATCACGTCTAGGATCCTCGATAAGGCGGTAACCCGAGTTTGATCCAGAGAACTGACGCGCAGAAGAGAACCCTTGACAAGGTGGTCCGCCTACAATCACATCCACGTGATCTTTACCGATAAGTTCCTCGAGCTCAATCGGTTGAAACCTAGTCATGTCTTTGCACAGGGCAAGAGTCTTTTCTGAGTGGTTAGATCTAAATGTATGAATTGCATGTTCATTATTATCGATTCCGGCCAAGCAATTCATACCAGCTTGTTCAAGTCCTAGTGAAAATCCACCACAACCACTAAATAAATCAATGAAAGTCAAAACTTTTGAATTTTTTAAATTCATTTTTAAATATCTAAAAGCTCAAATTTCAATCTTGAGTCGATCAAAGAGGTTTTTTAAAGAGTTTTTTTCAGTTTTTGTAAATGTCACCCGTCCAGTCTCAAGCTTTGAGAGTGCGCGTGAATTATTTTCTGATATTAATTTTTTTGCTTCCGCTAATCTCCGGATTTCGGCTACCTTAGGTACTAATTTAGCCAATGCAATTTCGAAATCAAGCTCTCCATCACGGCGTGCATCTCGCTTGCCACGGGACTGCTCTTCGCTGAAATCAGTCAGCGCAACACCGTAGTCCAGTATCTTTCGGTCCGGCCGAGCAATCTTGTCCTTGACATGCAATGCCCAGCAAAATTCTTTTTTACAAAACTCTGTGGGATTTTTTACAATACCAGGTGGATTGTTGAGAATTTTGTGAATGGATTGTGCCTGAATTAGCATCCAGTCCATCAAGACAGAAGGAACATCTTGGTCTCGCCAGATTCTAAGCAAGTCAATCTGTTGTCCCGCTTCCCTAAATGTGTGCGCACACGCGGATATGGTGTATGCGACCGTTTGAGCCTTCAATCCTTTGTCATTTCTATACCAGTTTGATTGGGCGACTTCTTTGTCTAGCCGACGGAAAAGTATGCCTTTGGCAACAGCGCACTTGAACCAAGTTTCATTAAGTTCAGTACTTTCAGAATTAGTTTTTAGAGTTGATGTGATGTATCTGTGAAAGCATTTCTGCGCACCTTCCGACACATGATGGGGTCTGCCATCGAAAGCAAGTTCGAACTTTGCAAGATCAGTTTTCTCAATTAGTTGCGATTTTGGAAATTCAATCTCAAGTTTCCTCCTCTGCGACTGAGTCTTATAGGAAAACAAGCTTTTATATTGACCTCGTGCCCGCTCGTAAAACCATTTGCTTGCATGCAGTGCACCCACCTTTTGAGGAACGACAACTTCTTTCGAAAGTCGTTCGATACGAATCTGAACCGGACTATTCGACGCAAGGTCAGCAAGCGAAACCTTGTTCTGTGTGTTTGCATATTCAGATATTTTTGGAACAATTTCTTCAAGCTTTTCTTCTTCTACGACGGATAGTTTGACTTGTGCGAATACGTCAGAGAGATCATATTTCAAACCATCCCTCGCGTACAAAATCGAGGCTGTTGTCTGCCCTCCGTTGACGATCTGAAAGTCTTTTATATATGTAATTGCTTGAGAACCATCATTCCTACTTACCGTTTTCACCATTGAAGCGGTTGCAGTCAGACCATTGTTATATGCAAAAAACATCGACGGTTCATCCGAGATGGTTTTGAGTATACCTTTATTTACGTTTGTCTTGGCCTGTAGATAAGTACGTACATTTTGTTCAAGCAAGCGATTACCGTAAGCCGCAAAAATGTCCGCCAAAATTGGACCAGGTATGGCAAACAGATAGCTTTTATAGCCGCTTGAGTTACCTGATGCTTGTATACAAGGGATCTGTCCGGAAAAATCAGCAAGAAAATCTATTTCGACAGGATCGGTACCTGTTGTGGAGATTTTTGCGTAACGCTCAATATCAAAGACATTAGTGTGAATTGTCAGTCTCTCAATTTGACTGGTCTCAAATATTTTTTTTCGCACCTTGAGATGAGCATTCGTAAATACCAAGATACGGACGCGAGCAATCTTTTCGATGTAGGAACGTAAAAGCATAGCCAGCCGGTACTCATGGCTCGATTCTTCGAGCTGATCAAGTGCTTTTCCGGACAGTACAAGTTTTAAGAATCGCTGAACTTCAGAAACTGATTTATCTACGTCTTTCGCGTTGATTGTTGGCAGAATTTCATCTTGAAAAAATACACAAACGGATATGTATAAATCGCCTGAAGCCCCTTCTGCATCCTCGGGGATATCGAACGCATATCCGTCAACTCGATAGCCGCTACCACTCAGAACCGGTGAATAAGATAAGTCAGGACAATCCCCGTTTTCCGCTGCAAGCTCTGCAAAAATCTTAAAAAACTCTTCTACTTTGGGTGTACCGTCAGCGGCTGATCCAATAGCGATGTCCTCCGCTAGATTGGAATATTCTTTTTCAAGATTTATCACTGAGATTCTCCACTAATTCGTCCCATGAAATTTGAAACTGTGCAATTGACACCCCAGAAATTTCATATTCGGCACTCTTAATTCCGTTGGGGACATTACCCGGCGTCAACCTTGGGAAATCAGTTCTTACCAAGAAGTTGATTCGCTCATCCAGTGCAAATAATTCCTTTGAGGCTTCCAAGTTTGGATCGTATTCAGCAAGCTCAATTTTTCGTTCAAATTCGGACTGCGCCATTCGATTCGCGACAAGTCTTTGGTCGATACTCTTAATTAAATCAACAAGCGATGAGCCTTTCTCTGAAGGAGAAATCCGGTTTAATACAACCGTCAAGTGGTCGCCGCGCTCATCCAGCTGATCAAGCGACGTTATTCGCAGTCCGATGCTGCGGGTTGATAGCTGTGTCTTTATCTCGATTCGATTACCGTTGAAGCCTATATCGCGCTGATCACCATTTGGACCTCTCCAACCATGGATGATCTGGTATACATTTTGCGGTCTTTCAGATAGCAATACGGTAATCAGTGATAGCTCCCCCCAAAGACCCATTACTTCATTTCGGGACAATCCCGTTCGACCGCGTCGTTTGAGCAAAGCGGCCCAGTCCCTCAAACATTGGATGGCAATTACAGTCGCAGCTTCAACTGTTTGTCCTTGTCTTGATCGTTCTGCAATATCAAAACACATAACTGAAAAGCTTTTAACTAATTCGTTATCGATAAGTGTCAAGCCGATGCATATGCCTGAGGGTATGGGTCTGCTAGTTAATTCAAGATTTTCAAAGCTTGGAAGATCGTATAATTCTATTGAAATTCCTTTCACCTCGATCACTAGCTCTCGGTTTCCTCCAAGTGAATAGTTGATGAAAAAATCCAGAATATGATCTGGATACACTCGGAGTCGCCCGCCCGAATGACCAGCTGCTGACAATTCCTGCCATTGAGACTCGAATTCATTCATCGTCAAGCTCCTCATCCGTCTGGGCTTCTTCTCGCAGCTTGTTCAGCATTTCGATGAGTCGCCTAGAAGCCTGGTACCTACGCTCGGTGCATTTCATATTTGTCCCAGGTAACAATATTCCTATTGAGACAATTGGATTCTCTTTACGCAGTTTCATGATGAAATCTTTGTCAGGATCCAATTGCAGAAAATGAATTAATAAAAGCGGTCGGCTGCGCGCCTTAGTGTGAGCCCAAGTAGATGATGGTTCTTTTGGGTTCTTTTCCCCTGCCGCAATTGCAGCAGCCCTTGCTTCGGCTTTGACTTGTTCGATACGACTTTTATAAATTTCAGAATCTTCACCTAGATAAAAATCTTCTGTGCCAAACGCGACAGCATTTTTTTTATTGACCTTCACTACTCTTTCTGACTCTCTTATTGTTCCGCTACGACTTCTACAAAAAGGGGGTCCTTGTGACTCGGTGGGAAGGTGGATGGAATCGGGTTTTCCATTTGTGATGTACGGAACGCCTACATCCCACTCACGTAGCTCTGAACCGATCCTGTCTTCAATGTACGAAGTCAACAGACTTGAATCATCCGAAGCCAGCATGTCGAATTCGGTCTGCGGAAACGACATCGACTTTATGAATTCAAGGACTAACGTTGCAGGTACATTTTTCCAGACTAACCCTTTCTTATCGGCATTATTCTCGAACGAGTCGTTCATGGCCGTTGACAATTTTTTTATGAAATCCTTAGCCAGCTCAATATTTTTCTGGTTTATTTCGACATCATCATGCAGGGAATGCGCTTGTATATGTCGAGTAGAGAAATCTTCAGCTAACGAAATTGGCTTTGCAGTACGCATCTTGTTTGCTGCCGTAATAGCAATACCCGTAGGACTTTGTCGAACCTTTAATCCAAACTCATATGGCGTTTTGTTCAGTAGCGCCATCCTTTGGAAATCTGTGCGCAACTCCTCGACAGATTCACTCACAGCAGCAAAATCATCAATTAGTTCTTGTGTTGCATGGATACGGCAGAGTTTTTCAAAGCCTGGCCGGTAACCAAACCAGCGTCCCATCTGGAGCAACGTATCGGCAGCCCCTACGTTTCTGAGTACATATGAAATCGCAAGTCCCTCAAGCGTTAGTCCTCGTGCCAAAGCCAAACCGCCAATGCCAATAATGTGCAGCCCGCTCGGCGGGGCTTTCTCGTAATCAATTCCTGATCCTTTCATGTTCACAAGTTTGGGTTCAATGGATTTGATTGCATCGACAAGCTGCATTCTTGCGTGATCCCAAGTTACATCCAGCCCATCTATTCCCTCAAATTCTTCCATCCAAATACGATACAACTCTGTCATAGCAGTGGAGCTCTTCCAATCAGCTTGAGACCACGCATTGATAGAATCTGCGAGCGACTTCAGAAATTCATCAATTTTTTCCTTTACCTGCTCCTGCACATGATTGAATCGACTGACATTTACGAGCATTGCGGAATGCGAAGCCCCATTTCCGTCTGCCATTCTGATTGCTCTGAAAAGCAAATATTCCCTGACCGCGTCTTTGAGGCTTCCGGGCAATTGCGACACAGGGTGCTGTGATTTATGCTTCAGTGGAAGCAACTCCGAGTAATCATTTGGGATCACTCGCACACACGCCTCAAATAAGTCTCCATCATCTGTGAATAGCCTTTGGGAACCGACGTAGTTATCTGGTGGATCGAGTGATTTAATGAAGTCAGCAGGAAAGAGATCTTCATTCACCCCAGTCGCCATCTCATCGGCAGAATCTGGATCAATGAATATATTTGCGAATGGCGTAGCGGTATAGCCAATATATGTTGATTGTTTTGCTGTATTCAGCAAAAGACGTATGTTTCTATTGATTGCCGTTATCTGGTCAGGGTTGACGTTGGTGTTCACACTGGCATTATCTGCCTCATCATCGATTACAAGCATCGGACCATCCAAAAGAGCTCCATTATTCAGCCCTTTGAGCCAATCTGTGATTTTTTCAAGTACCTTGGGATTCTTCTTTGTAACAAATAGGATGGGTTCTGCAAATGTTCCTTGATGCGCTCCCACGGCGCCAGCGGTAGCTGTATTGAAGTCTGATAGTTGAGACGTTCCGCAAAACGGATGTCTCGCACGATAGTTGGGGTCACCAAG
>Ga0315903_10008503_pt1 | contig 12607 bp, 7 predicted proteins | sample LakEriMetagenome_7_FD_203524 | JGI IMG/M metagenome (GOLD analysis project Ga0315903, IMG submission 203524) | Freshwater fungal communities from buoy surface, Lake Erie, Ohio, United States - Buoy 2 MA119 | ecosystem: Environmental > Aquatic > Freshwater > Lake | place: USA: Lake Erie, Ohio...
TTCAAATAACAGCACACGCTTATTTATTACCAAAAGATGTTGCAGCTCAAACAACAACAAAGAGATTGGTAACTGCAAACAAAATTGTTTTTGTATCTGAGGCATTTAGTGATATAAATTCTGTACTCGGTAGAGAAAAAACAGAGTTGGTTCAAAATAGTGATGAATTTAATTCATTTAATTCTGATGCCCGTAGATTATTGGGTGTAGGACAAAACGAAAAAGGATTCAGAAAATTGAATAAGGATTTTGAAGAAGAACTAAAATATTATGAACAAAAAATGAAAAGATTAACAAATAGATCAACTGAAGGATCTCCAGGAATATACCCACAAGAATTTGATGATTCTAATGAATAAATGGTATTATAGAATTTTAAAAACATATTTATAGATGTTACATTTACTAATTTAATAAGAGGTTTTTTATGTCAGAAGTTACGGCACAAAACACAGAAAAAGATTTTTCACAAGAAGATGTGGAATCAGTAAAATCACTTCAATCAAAATATGCAACAACAACTGCTCAAATCGGTCAAGTTGAAATTGAATTACATTTGTTGAATAAGAGATTGGAAGAAATATCAACATTCAGAACTGAATTGTTTGATAGATATAGCAAATTACAAGAAGAAGAAAAGTCACTGGTATCTTCATTAAATGAAAAGTACGGTGATGGAGTTTTAGATTTAGATTCTGGAAAATTTATTCCAACCAAAGCATAGTTTGAGGTTTTTAACTCATATTTATATGAGAATTCAATTCTATAATTTTATGGAGATAATAAGTGGCTAATGAAAGAATTGTAAGTCCTGGAGTGTTTACCAATGAAAATGACCTATCATTCCTTCCACAAGGAATTGGTGCCATTGGTGCTGCTCTCATTGGACCCACGATGAAGGGACCTGCATTTGTCCCAACCGTAGTAAATGGTTATGGTGATTTTGTTACCAAATTCGGTGGAACTTATGAACAATCATATTTACCATATACTGCTAAAAACTATCTAAATAATGCTGGTAGTGCAACAATAGTTCGTGTACTTGGTTCAGGTGGATATTCCGTAAAGCATCCTATTGCACTTGTTGCAACAGGTTCTTGGGGTAAGAAACTTATATCATTATTGCACCCTACTTTTGTTGTAACAAATAGTGATTCCGATTCTTTATTTGCGAAGTCAGCGATTTCTGCAAATGCAAGCGGTAGTTTTGTATTAACTGTATCTGGTGGATTTACAACAGATGTTTCTTCATTTACAAATGCAACCAGTGAAAACGGTCTTGCTTTCAGTTCTTCTATTGACCCTGAAAATACTTCATTTGTAGGTGATTTATTCGGCTATAATCCTTACGGAACTCATGCCGTTTACAATTATGTTAATTTCAAAAAACAAGCATCTGCTTCTTTGGCAGCTGATGGTGCAACTACTATCTTGATTGAAACTGGTTCTGCTGGTTCTCCTTGGGATTTCACAACAGATTATCTTGAAGCATCTACACCTTATGTGACATCACAAAAAGTTGGTGCTATCAAACAGGATCTTTTCAAATTCCATACACTTTCTCATGGTATTCATGCTAACTATGAAGTGAAGGTTGGTATTGCAAATATTCGTCCTGCTGGTACAATCGCTGGTTCTGAATATGGTGATTTTGATGTTGTTGTTAGATTTGTTGATCAATCTAAACTTCCACAAACACCATTCACATCAGAAGACGAAGATATACGCCCATCAGTAGTAGAACAATTTAAGTGTAATCTTGATCCAAATTCTCCAAAATATATTGCAAGAGCAGTTGGTGATAGATATATTACAATTACTGATGAAGGTAAAGTTGTTGTAAATGGTGACTATTCTAACAAATCAAAATATATTCGTGTTGAAGTAACAGAAGCCGTTGCAAATGGTGCAATATCTCCAAATCTTGTTCCTTTTGGTTTCCGTGCTCCTATTTCTCCAATACCAAGTGCATTCACACAACCAGCCGCTGCAACTTATGTTTCAGCACAATCAGTTGGTGGTGCTTACAATAGACGAGTATATTGGGGATTCAACTATGACTTCTCTAATACAGATAACTTTAACTATCTTCGTCCATTACCTATTGCAGCTAATCAAACAACAGGTAGTAACATAGACTTCTACTTGGGTGATTACGAACAAAATCCTGGTGCAAATTTCCCATCAAGTGCAACTGCATATAGTTCTTCAATCGATTTGACAACTAATACTGCTCTTGACACTCGTAAATTTATGCTGCCATTCCAAGGTGGATTTGACGGTCACAAGCCAAATCTACAAAAGAAAACAGGCGTACATATCGTAGCTGGAAATACACAAGGATTTGATATATCAACTACTTCTGCTGATGGATATACTGCTTACAAGAAGGCCATCGATACAATTTCAAATGCAGATGAATTTGATATTAACATGATTGCAACACCTGGTGTATTACACCAATTACATTCATCAGTAACAACTTATGCCGCTGATATGTGTGAAAATCGTGGTGATGCTTTCTATGTAATGGATTCAACTGGAATCTCTGATAATATTGCAACTGCAGTTTCTACAACCGAAGGTTTAGATACAAACTATGCGGCTACATATTATCCTTGGGTTAAGATTCTTGATTTCGATAGAAACAAACCAATTTGGGTTCCACCATCTGTTGTTCTTCCTGGTGTGATTGCATTCAATGACCGTGTTTCTGCTGAATGGTTCGCTCCTGCTGGTTTGAATCGTGGTGGTCTTACAGAGGTCGTTGAAGTTAAAACACGATTAACACAAACAGAAAGAGATACATTGTATGAGGCAAGAATCAATCCTATCGCAGTATTCCCATCAACTGGAGTATGTGTATGGGGTCAAAAGACACTTCAAGGTCGTCCATCTGCTCTTGACCGTATCAATGTTCGTAGATTGTTGATTGCTGCTAAGAAGTTTATTGCTTCTTCTACAAGATACCTTGTGTTTGAACAAAACACATCACAAACAAGAACTCGCTTCTTGAATATTGTGAACCCATATCTTGAATCAATCCAACAACGCCAAGGTTTGTATGCTTTCCGTGTTATCATGGATGAAAGTAATAATACGCCGGATATTATTGACCGTAACATTCTTTACGGACAGTTGTATCTACAACCTGCAAAGACTGCTGAATTTATTATTCTTGACTTCAACATTCAATCAACAGGTGCGGCATTCCCAGGTGCTTAATTAAAATAAAGGGGAGATGAAATACTCTCCCCACTTTTTTTGAAAAGAATATATTTATACTTAAAGGATATTTAAAATTTGGAGAAATAAATGGCTGAATTACTCGATCCCACGGAAGTGTTTTTTACCCCGTTTGAGCCAAAATTACAAAACCGTTTTATCATGTATATCGAGGGTGTTCCTGCCTATTTGGTAAAAGGTGCAGGTCGTCCAAACATAAACTTTAACCCAATCACGCTTGATCATATTAACATCAAACGCAAGGTAAAGGGTAAAGGTGAATGGCAAGATGTTAGTATAAAACTTTATGATCCAATCGTTCCTTCAGCTGCTCAGGCAGTTATGGAATGGGTTCGTTTATCACACGAATCAGTAACAGGCCGTGATGGTTATTCTGACTTCTATAAGAAAGACATTACACTCCATGTTCTTGGACCCGTTGGTGATAAAGTTGAAGAATGGACATTGAAAGGTGCATTTATTACTGCAACTACATTTGGTGAAATGGATTGGGCAAACGATGCGTTTGTTGAGATTTCTCTCACACTCGCTTATGATTATGCTATCTTACAATACTAATTTAGATTATATTTTTATTTTTAGACTAAAATAGTAATAATCATCGGATTTAAAAAAATTGCCCTATATTTATTAGCAGTAATGTTAATGAATATAGGGTTTTATTTTTTGTTATGTCACTTCAAAAAAGAACTGTTCTTGTAACAGGTGGTTGTGGTTTTATAGGTAGTAACTTTATTCACATGGTGTTAGATGATATTCAGTCTGATATTAGAATAATAAATTTGGATTTACTCACCTACGCTGGTAATTTACAAAATGTTAAAAAATTTATTGAAAATGACGATAGACATATATTCGTACATGGTGACATCTGTGATACAGAATTTGTAAAAAGTATTTGTTCATTTTACAATGTAGAAGGTATAATAAATTTTGCTGCAGAATCTCATGTAGATAGGTCAATTACGGATGAAAAACCATTCATAGATACTAATATTATTGGAACTGTATCTTTATTGACGGTTGCTAAGGATTTGAACTTAAAAAAGTTTGTTCAAGTATCTACCGATGAAGTCTATGGTAGTTTAGAGTTATATTCACACGAAAAATTTACCGAACAATCACAAATTAAACCAAATTCATCTTATTCAGCAGCAAAATCAGCTGCAGATGGATTTGTCCGTGCTTATTATCATACACACGGTGTTCCTACTGTGATAACTCGTTGTTCCAACAACTACGGTCCACGCCAACATACTGAAAAATTGATACCACTAATGATTACAAATGTATTAAATGGTAAAAAACTGCCAATATATGGTGATGGATTGAATGTTCGTGATTGGATTCATGTAGATGACCATTGTAGAGCGGTATGGCTTGCATACGAGAGAGGAAAAAATGGAGAAGTTTACAACATAGGTTCGGATAATGAGTGGTCTAATGGTGAATTGGTAAAAGAAATACTATCCATCATGGGTAAGCCAGAATCAGAAATAATCTATGTTGAAGATAGATTAGGCCATGATAGAAGATATGCCATCGATTCTACAAAAGCAAAGGAAGAATTGAATTGGAAACCTTTGATAAATTTTGAAGATGGTATAAAATCAACAATAGATTGGTATATTTCCAACTAAATTATATTTATTAGTAATAAAATGTGTTATTTTAAAATGTTATAGGATTAGTTATGACAAAAATTCCAACTGGCTACAATGTGGCCAACGATCAATCAGTTTCCGATGCAGATATTAAAGCCCAACTTTTATCTGAGCACAAACAAACGGAAGTGAAAAAATCAAAATTCCCAACGGAAATAGTTCCATTGCCTTCAAAGGGTTTGTTGTATCCAGAAGGACATCCATTATCAAATGGAACGATTGAAATGAAATATATGACTGCAAAAGAAGAGGATATATTAACATCACAAAACCTTATTAAACAAGGTGTTGTGTTAGATAAGTTGTTTGAGTCTTTAATTATTACCCCAATCAATTACAATGATTTATTTGTAGGTGATAAAAATGCAATTATGATTGCAGCCAGAATTTTAGGTTATGGTAAAGAATATACAGTAGAAGTAGATGATCCATTTTCTGCTGGTAATAAACAAAATGTTACAATAGATTTAACTCAAATAGAGCACAAGGAGGTCGATTACACGCCGTTTGAGAACAGAAACAATCAGATTGATTATACATTACCTATTTCTGGAAGAACCGTAACATTTAGACTAATGACACACGGAATTGAAAAAGAAATTCAAAGTGAAATAAAATCTATGAATAAGACCTTGATTAAATCCGGAATAGATAGGGAATTAACAACAAGACTCAAACATCTTATTGTTGCAGTTGATGGTGAGACTGGTAGAGCCACTATAAATAATTTTGTAGATAACGAACTTTTTGCTGCAGATTCGAGAGCATTGAGGTCATTTATGAAAGAAATTTCACCTGATGTAGATATGACCTTCACATTTATTTCAGAAGTAACTGGTGAAGTAAAGGAGATGGAGATACCGATTGAGGTATCGTTTTTTTGGCCTACCAACTAACTATAAACTAAGTTTACATGAAGAAATTTTTTCTTTGTGTTACTATGGAAAAGGAGGATTCACTTGGTCAGATGTATATGAATTGCCAATATATTTGAGAAGATTTTATATCAATCAAGTGAAAAAAGCGGTAGATGAAAGAAATAAACAAGAAGAAGAAGTGGTAAAGACAAAAAAACCTTTACCGCCAAGTTTCGGAAAGGCTCCTCAAAAATGATAAATTAAAGGTTTACATATTTATAGAATATGTAAACTTTTTTGTTTTTACCCATATTGGTAGAATGAATGGCTTCTGATAACGATAAAAAAATTGAACAACAGATAAACGATCTTCTTTCTGAAAGAAAAAAATTAGATCAAGAAATTCTTGGTCTAAAGGCACAAATGCAATCGGAAGAAAAAAAATCCGTTGCAAATATAGAACAGATGATAAAGTTGGAATCTCTGCGTTTGAACAATGTGGAGAAAGAGGAAGCTGTCCGTAAAAGGATAAGTGATATTCAAAGTGAAACACTTGAAACAACTACATCAATAAATACAGAACAAAAGACAACAAACGATGGTGTAAAATATTCATACGATTTGTCATCCAAGTTAAATACATTAAAGGGAAACATATTATATCGAACAGAAAGAATAAAAGAAGAAACCCACGAAACAAAAGTTTTAAATGCCGCTGTAAACGAAAACTCTAAAAAACAACTTGGATTCATTTCAAATATAGAAACTGTGTATGGTGGAATTGCAGAAAAAATGAAAGTAGGTTCTGAATCAGCATTTGCTAGTTCAGAACAAACTGCAAAGTATACAGGTATATTGGAAAAGGCAGCTGAAACAACACAAGATATGGTTGGTTATGAACAACAAATTGTTGAGGCAAAAGCAAAGGGTGAGTCGGTTGATTTATCACCCCTATTAAAAGCTATCGATTTAACAAAGGCAAGAGTTCAAATTGCATACGATGAAGGGAAAATAACAAGTTCACAATACGATGAATTGATGTCCGGCGAAAATTCTTTGGTCGGTATGATGCAAAATCGTGTCAAAGTATTGGAACAAAGTAATAAACAACTTGAAAAACAAGCTGCACAAACTGGAATTGTAAAAGATGCATTTGGTGAATTAAACTTAAATGCAGCCGGATTGGTTAGCAAATTACCTGCCGGTGATAAGATAAATAAAATAATGAATATCAAAGGAAATTCCGATGATATGAACAAAAGATTCACAGAGGCAATTAAGAGTGGATTAGAAGGTAACTTTAAAAAGGCATTTACCAGTGGAGCGGCCGGTCTCGGTTCTATGGTAAAAATTGCTGCTAAATTACCACTTGCTATCGGTATAGGTGGATTGGTCGGTGGAATTGGTATGTTGGTAAAGGGATTCACCGCTCTTGATCAACAAATTGCCGATATGGGTAAACAATTTTCTATGTCTTATGAGGGTGCCGCTAAGTTGTATAAAAATACAAACCGAATGGCAACGGAAATGAAAATCACTGGTATAAACTCAAAAGAAATTGCAGAGGGTATAGAAGCAGCCAGTGAGGCAATGGGTGGTATTGATATTGCAGCTCAAATAAATGCAGGTAATAAAGAAGCAGAAAACTTCGCAAAACAAACAACCGTATTAACCAAACAGTTTGGATTGAGTGCAGACGAAGTTGGAAAGATTAAAGACCTTTCTGTTATGACCGGCAAATCAATGGATGACCTTGTAAAAGAAACGGTTAAGTTGGGTGGTAGCACTTTTAGTGCAAAACAAACGATGAAAACTCTCGCTGCAATCCCACCACAAGTTACAGTAGCGTTTAAGGGTTCAACAAAAGAACTTATTGCTGCTGCTCAAAAGGCAAAAATGTTGGGTATGGAATTGAGTCAAGTTCAACAGATTGGTCGAGGTATGTTAGACATAGACCAATCACTTGCATCAGAAATGGAAGCAAGAGTAATAACTGGAAAAGACTTGAATTTAGATGCGGCAAGACAATATGCATTAAATGGTGACATCTACAATCTTCAAGAGGAATTGTTGAATCAAGCCGGTTCATTAAAAGACTTCCAAAAGATGAATGCACTTCAACAAGAATCTATGGCGAAGGCAATGGGTATGTCTGTTGAAGATATGACAAAGATGCTTACCAACGCAGAAAAAATGAAGAATATGAATATAGATGCAGACTATGCAAAAAGATTGGATGATATGGAAACTGCAGCTGATTTGGAAAAGGAAGCTGGAAAGGCAAGGTCAAAAGAACAAAAAGACTATATCATGCAACTTGCTGCTGAAAAAAGGTCTGCAAGTATAAAAGAAAAGATGGCAGATATTCTTGAAAAGATTAAGGCAAAGATGGCACCGATTGTTGAAAAAATAATGACAATGGTTCATGGTCTTTTTGATGGTGCAAAAGGGGCATCATCATTTGAAAAGATAATTGATGGTATCGATGTTGATGCAATAGTTGCCGGATTAAAAGATGCTTTACCAAAAATAATGGAAGCGGTAAAAAAGTTAATTCAGAACTTACCAGATATTATTAAATTTGTTACAAAAATAGTAGATAAGTTTGCAGGTATTGCTTCAGGTGGAGCTGGTCTATTATCATTCATAAATCCGTCAGTTGCAGGTTTTGGTGCTATGGCATTAAAAGTTGCTGGTCCAGGTGGTATTGCGGCCGGTTTCAAACTCGCTGGTACGGGTGCAATGGGATTATTTGGTGTTGTTAAGGGTCCATTGACAGAAGGTATTGGTAAACTTGCAGGTGGAATAACTGGAAAATTAGGTGGGGCATTTGGTAAGGTTGGTGAAAAGGCAAGTGGAATGTTAGGGAAGGCCGGCGGAATGCTTAGTAAAATAAAAACACCCGGTAAACTCGGTGATGATGGTGCTGGTGCATTATTAGACAAACAAAAAGATACATTAGGTAAAGCCGATAAAATGGGGGATAAGGCATCATCTATGGGTAAAAAGATTGCAGATTTTGGAAAGGGATTGGGTAGTGCTTTGAAATCAGTCGGTAAAGGAATTGGTTCTGCATTTGAAGGAATATTGACTGGATTAGGAAAAGGTTTGGAAGCATTGGGTAAATCATTAGCAACAATGACTCCAATCGGACCAGTTGCCGTTGCGGTTGGTTTGTTCTTTCTTGCATTAGGAGCATCTCTCTTAATGGCTTCACCTGCAATTAAAGCAATAGCACCTGTATTGATGAAATTTGCTGAAGTTTTGGGAACTGTATTGGTGAAGGCGTTAGAGGTTGCAGGACCAATCATACAAAAGGTAATTGAAACTGTTGGTAAAGTTTTGATTGCATTTATGCCCGTATTGATGAAAGTTGCTGAAGTTTTAGGTGGTGTATTTATTGCAGCAATACAACAGATTGCACCGATAATAAAATCAGTATTTGAAGGTATTGCAACTGTAATAAATTCTATTGGTGATCAAATAGTAAAGGTTATAGATTCAATCGGAAACAATATCGTAAAGGTTGTAGATAAACTCTTATCAGTTGCTAATTTGGATCCTGGAAAATTAGTTGCAATCGCCGCTGGTATAGGTGTATTGGGTGGTGCATTACTTGCATTCGGTGGCGGTAGTGGAATTGGTTCTATTGCGGAAGGTCTTGGTAGTTTAGTCGGTGGCGATAGTCCGATAGACCAATTATTAAAAATAATGGATAAGGTTGATCCAAAAACAATAGGTGCAGTTGTTGCAGGTATTGCTGGAATTGGAACTGCCATGAAAGTCATGGCTGATAATTTGGGTAACATAGATGGAAGTAAGTTAGAAGAATTTGGGAACTCATTAAGTGGACTGATGAAAGGAATTGGTGGTGGAGCACTAATGGAGGGCGTTGGCAAAATGTTGGGTGGTGAAAGTCCACTTGCACAAGTACAGAAATTGATAACATCATTAGATCCACAAAAATTATCTGCTGTATCAAAGAGTTTAATAGAAGTTTCAAATTCATTAAAAACCCTTGCAGAAACTATAAGTAAAATGGATGTTGATAAACTAACACAAGTAATGGATAAAGTTGGTGGAACCGGAATGGGTTCATCAATATCAAAGGCAGTTGGTTCTATTATGGGTGGGATAACTTCTTTATTCGGTGGAGGAGGAGAAAGTAAACCAAAGGCACAGGCAGTATCACCTGTTGCAGTAACAGCAACATCAACTGCAAGTATGGGTGGACAAACTACGGCATCACCTACATCGAAAACTATGGGTGGTAGTGCACCTGCAAAAGATAATTCAAATGTTGTTGCTGAAAAATTAGATAAACTTATTTCTATATTGGGTGCAATGTCTACACAACCTACTGTTATTAAGATTGGTGACAGAACAGTTGAAGAGTTAAAAACTCAAATAGATTTCAAAAAGGCATATAACATTGGTGTTGATAATAGTTATGGTCGTAAACTTTAATAATCCGTTAGAGTGTATATTTATATGTAAAATTAGGAAAGTCATAGATGTCATTAGTAGATTTAAAATCGGATTTATCAAAATATCGTTCCGAAGTTTCTGGAAAAGAAAAGAATACTCCAGAAGCATCTAAGGCAACTGATAGTAAAAACTTTGCAACGCTACAACCTATCACAGATAAACTTGCACAAATGTCTCCCCAAATTTCAAGACCTAATCAAACAAGTCTTGCAGATATGTTTCAAAAAACAAATTTGGATGATATAAAACCATTAAAGACATCTCCAATAGAAAGTAAACTAAATTCAACAAATCTTGATGATATTGTAAAAAAGACAGCAGAGAATCTTCTTATTAACTCGGTGTCTGAATTTTCACCAACAAATTTTGAATTTGACACACCAAGTTTAGTTTCAGTTTCAACAAGTGATGTTGCTAAAAAATTCAATGAAATTAGAAAAACTGGATTTACAAGTAGACTAACATCATCGGAAATAGAAATAAATAAGAGTATTGCCGGTACTAATAATAATGAATCTTCTATATCAATAAACAGACCTAATCAGACATTTGAAAGGGCATCAACTACTCCTGATATAAACAAGAATGTTTCAGATGCAACCGATAATATTACTAATCCAGATGTAAATATAAACAGACAACCGTTATCATTAGATAGAGAAGAACAATCACCAAATATTTCTAAGAATACAAATGAGGCAACTGATAACATTCAGAATCCAAAAATTGTAATAAATAGAAAGCCATTATCGATTGACCGTCAAAAAGAATCTGTGATAATAAGTAAAGATTTACTTTCACCTATAAACAATATTGTAAATCCAGATATTGCATTACAAAGAACGGTTTTAAGTGAAGACAGAACAAAACAATCTGCTGATATTTTCAAAGAAAACTTACCGTATGGTTACATAACAATACCTGAAATAAATCCACTACTAAGTGATTTGTCAAGTGTTCATTTGAAAGATGAATCCCTATTTAACATAGATTCAAAACCAAAACCATACAATCAAGTATCTATATTATCAAATACAGAACCTTTAATTAAACCAGATTTAACAAAATATGATCAACAATCTTCTATGTTGGTTGATACGAGTTTGTATAATGCTGATAATATAGTTAGAACAAATCCTTCTGGCAGAAATGATGATCCGAGTAAATCATTATTTTCAATAGTTGGGACACAAGAAGTAAACTTCTTCCCAAATATAAATGCAGATGGTTTCACTGCAAATCAATCAATAGGTGATAGTAAATTTATATCTGATTCAAAATTTGGATGGTCTGGAAAAACCGCTCAAGCACCATCTGTAAATTATATCTCTGATATAAATTCTGTTGGTTTCAAAACATTTACTGCTCCGTTAAGTAGCGGTTATGTTGTAAACAGTTCAAAGTTTGGTTTCATTAAAACACCAGAGGTTGATTTCTTTGATGGTGGAAAAAAATATGCAACTGTTGGTTTTAAATCATTCACAAGACAATTTGAAACTGCATATAAAACAGATTCTTCAGCATTTACTTGGACAGGAAAATCCGATGCTGCCTTAGAAGTAAATTACTTTGATGTAAATAATACAAATACAACTTCTGGTTTTCATAAACTTGCACAACTATATGATACAAAATACATAGTAGATTCTTCACAATTCGATTGGGATGGTGGAAGAGAATCTTCGCCAGAATCAAATTACTTTGATATAACCGGTCAGTATACAACTGCTGGTTTTCATAAGTTTGCTCAAATCTATGATACCAAATATATTCCTGAATCTTCACAATTTGATTGGGATGGTTCTAGAGAAGGTTCTCCACAAACGAATTATTTCGATATATCTGGACAATATGTAACTGCTGGTTTTCATAAGTTTGCTCAAATCTATGATACCAAATATATTCCAGAAGTATCTATCTTCGATTGGGATGGTGATAAAAATAGTGCACCAGTTGTCAATTACTTTGATATATCAGGATTACATTCAACTGCTGGTTTCCATTCCTTTGCACAATTATATGACACAAAATATATCGCTGAATCATCGGTGTTTGATTGGGACGGTGCTAGAACGGATGCACCAGTTGTCAATTACTTTGATTTGACTTCTATAAGCACAACTGTTGGATTCCATTCATTTGCTGCTTTATATGATACAAAGTATATTCCAGAGGCATCTATTTTTGATTGGGACGGTGCTAGGTCTTCTGCACCAGTTGTCAATTACTTTGATTTGACTGGAAAAAATACAACCGTTGGATTCCATTCATTTGCTGCATTGTACGATACAAAGTACATTGCAGAATCTTCCATTTTTGATTGGGACGGTGCTAGAACGGATGCACCAAGAG
>Ga0315903_10008505_pt1 | contig 12605 bp, 16 predicted proteins | sample LakEriMetagenome_7_FD_203524 | JGI IMG/M metagenome (GOLD analysis project Ga0315903, IMG submission 203524) | Freshwater fungal communities from buoy surface, Lake Erie, Ohio, United States - Buoy 2 MA119 | ecosystem: Environmental > Aquatic > Freshwater > Lake | place: USA: Lake Erie, Ohio...
ATCGTCGTTGATACCGCTGGCAACATCTCCAGCGCGTACGCCACGGCGGAAAACACCACCGGTGACGTTCGTCTTCAGTATCAGCGCCTGACGGTTGCCAGCACGGGTTCGGGTGAAACCGGCCGTTGGCTGACCCGCGTCACGGGCGTTGGCGCTGCTACGGGCGGCACTGTGAATGGCGGCCACATTTCGCTGTCAATTAACGGCTCAGGCACGGTCTCTGGCGCCGGCAATGCGTTGCGCGTCACGATCGGTGGAACGTCGACCAACCCGGGCGGCACGCTTGCCGCGCTGCAGTTGGACTCGGACTTTGCCACCGGCGGTACGTGGACGAACACGGCGTACATTCGTTGCACCAACAGCGGAACTGGCACGATTGACACGTTCGCTGTGCTGCCGAATGCCATGATTGCCGGCGAGTCGGCGGCGGCTGTGTCGCACGTCATCCCGATCAAGAACGCTTCGGGTTCGACCTTCTACTTGATGGTCTCGAACGCTGCCTAATGGAAATCTCAAAGGATTTCTTGCAAGCAGAAATAGCCAAATTTGAGAGGCAGCGGAATCACGCGCATGACGTGGCCGTTGCCTCTCAAGCCGCTATTGACGTGCTGGCAGCATTGATTCAGAGGCTGGAACTGCCTCAGGAACCGTCTGTGACGTTCGCTGATATGGGTTTACCTGAGCCCGTACCTGTCGAATCGGTAAAACACAAGATATTTCCTGTTGACAATTAATTTCTGGCGTATACAGTGGAAACAACCCCTCTCCCGGCGAGAGGGTAGTTTTATACCGGTCTAAGTCGCCCCGGCGTGCGATGATGGCCTCCTCTAAGTAAGGAGAACCCGTCATGGCGAACACTTTTGCGCCTTTCGGATTTCGTCAATACAGGGGCACCGGTTCTGCGCCTACGTATGAACAGGTCGCCACTTTCTGTGCTTATGACACCGCTGCGATGTATTACGGAGACCCGGTCTTCCGCAATACGACCACTGGTGGCGTTTATCCCACAACTCCCGGTGCTGGCATCCTCGCCGGCGTCTTCGCGGGTTGCAAATACCTGAGCGTTTCGCAGAAGCGCACTGTGTGGAGCAACTTCTGGGGCGCTGCTGACGTTGCCTCCGGTAACCTTGTTGAAGTCTATGTCGTCAACGACCCCAACGCGCAGTTCCTCGCGCAGGTTGGTGGTTCGTCGTCGGTCGGCGCTGTTGCCGGCCAAATCGGTGCGAACGTTCAGTTTGCGTACGGTTCCCCGTCGACTGCCTCTGGCATCTCGGGCGCCTACGTTGACATTAGCGTGACCCCGACGACGACTGCGACGCTCCCGTTCAAGTTGGTTAGCCTCGTCACTCAGCCCCCGGGTTCTAACGGAACCGAGGCCGACGAGTACAACTACGTGATCGTGGCGTTCAACAACGTCGAAACCAAGACCCTCACGGGCGTCTGATAGGAGTAAGGGAAAATGGCTGTCAATCTTTCAGCAATTAAAGACCTTCTCCTCCCCGGACTCCGTGGGGTAGAAGGCAAGTACGAGATGATCCCATCTCAGTACGACAAAATCTTCACCAAGCATGACTCGAAGTTGGCTCTTGAGCGTACCGCCGAAATGCGTTACCTCGGCCTCGCTCAGTTGAAAACTGAGGGTGGTCAGACCTCTTTCGATAACAACGCTGGTGAGCGTTATGTGTACAACCAAGAGCACAACGAAATTGCGCTCGGTTACGCGATCACCCGCAAGGCGATCGACGATAACCTGTACAAGACGCAGTTCCACCCGTCGAACCTCGGTCTGATCGAGTCTTTCCAGCAGACCAAGGAAATCTACGGCGCGAACATCCTCAACACGGCAACCACCTACAACGCCAACATCGGCGGTGACGGTGTTTCCCTTGTGTCGGTCAGTCACCCGATTGATGGTGGCACGGTTGCGAACCGTCCGGCAGTGGACGTCGAACTCAACGAGTCGACGCTGCTGAACGCGATGATCGCGATTCGTACCAACTTCAAGGATCAGGCTGGCCTCAAGGTGTTCGCCCGTGGTCGTAAGTTGATCGTTCCGCCGGCTCTTGAGCCGACGGCCATCCGCCTCACGAAGACCGAACTCCGTCCGGGTTCCGCTGACAACGATGTCAACGCGATCCTCACGACGGCTGGCGGTCTGCCGGAAGGCTACATGGTCAACGACTTCTTGACCTCGGCCAGTGCGTGGTTCCTCCTGACGAACATCGACGGTTTGTCGTACATGGAGCGTGTGAAGTTCGAGACTGACATGCAGGTTGATTTCGTCACTGACAACCTGTTGGTCAAGGGCTACGAGCGTTACTCGTTCGGGTACTACAACTGGCGTTCGATCTTCGGGTCGTTCCCGTCGTAATCATAGGAGTACACCAAATGAAAGGTCGCAAGCATCGCGCCACTGGTGGCGTGAATCAGGCCAGCGAGGATCTTGGTCGCAAGAACCTGCGCTATACGTATCAGAGCAACGTCCAAGACGAGGCCGAAGAGCGTAAGCGTGGCGGTAAGGTTGCCAAGAAGCACGTCGGTAAAATGCATGGTGGAATGTCCAAGATGCATGCCGGTCGTAAGCCCCGCAAGTCGGGCGGTAGTTGCGAAAGCAGCCCGTTCTCGTCTGCCCGCCGCGGCACGACCCCGAAGGGTCGCACCGTTGACGGCAGCCTTGATTAATCTCGGCTGAAACGGCAAAAAAAGAACGGGGGCCTCTGTGCCCCCGTTTTTCCTTGAGGAAACCGTATGACGGCAGCATGGCAAAAGAAAGAGGGCAAATCACCCTCGGGCGGACTCAATGAAAAGGGCCGCGCATCGCTCCGCGCTCAGGGGCAGAACATCAAGAAGCCGGTGACTTCTAGCGAGGCCTCTAAGAGCCCTGCTGCAGCCGCACGGCGCGACAATTTTAGAAGCAGGATGTGTGGCATGAAGGAGAAGTTGACGTCGGCAAAAACCGCGCACGATCCGAACAGCCGCATCAATTTGGCGCTCAAACGTTGGGACGTAAAGTGCTAACATCAGCGTTGTTTTTGCACGCTGCAAAAAAGGATAACTGTTATGCAGACTAAACAAGTTACCGTGGGGCCGATCGCCGCAGCCGATGCTGACGGTATCTGCGCTTCCCAGACCCCGACCGCGGGCCCTTTGTTGATCAATGGCGCGCTTGCTAGTGGCGGCTCCGTCACTCTCGATGTGCAGCGCCGCGTGTTGATTACGACGGTCTCTGACGAGAGCGGCACGTCATTCACGATCACGGGAACCAACTGGCAGGGCAATGCCATCAGCGAAGTGGTGCCGGGTCCGAACGCGACGACAGGCTCGACGACGATCAGTTTTAAGACGGTCACGTCGGTCACGATCGCTAATAACGCCGTAGGCGCTGTGACGGTGGGCACCAATGGTGTCGCCGACTCGCCTTGGGTGCGCTTTGACGACTGGGCGCCGAACTATATCTCGGTCAACTGCTCGGTCACGGGCACGGTCAACTACAGCGTGCAGACGTCTTTGGATGACCCGAACAACATCGCCAGCCCGGTTGCGGCAGGCGATATGACTTGGCTTGACGCGCTGGATGCTAACCTTGTGTCGGAATCAGCCGATAAGAGCGGTGGCATCACGTACGCGCCGACTTTTGCTCGCGTAGTGCTCAACAGCGGTTCTGGCTCTGTCCGAGGCGTGTTCCTGCAGTCGAGCAACGTACCGAAGTAATACGCCCGCTGGGGGATAGTTATGGCCACAAGCGGAACGTATGCGTACAACCCGTCGCTAGGCGAGATCACGCTATACGCATTCAATCTGTGTGGTATTCGCAACACAGCGTTGTTGCAAGAACACATGGAATCGGCCCGTATGGCCGCCAACATGCTGCTCGGCCGCTGGAGTTCGCAAGGCGTTAACTTGTGGTGCGTGGATTTGGAGTCCATCCCACTGGTTCAGGGCACCGCAACGTATTCGGTCCCTGCCAACACGGTCGTCATGCTCGACGCCTACGTGGTTCAAAACACGGGTGGCGCAGCGATCAACAGGCTGATTCTGCCGATCTCGCGCTCTGAATACGCTTCATACCCGAATCCAGAGCAGCAGGGCTTCCCGACGACGTACTGGTTCGATCGCTTGCTGTCGCCAACGGTGACGCTGTGGCCGGTGCCGGATGGCAGCCAGACGTCGTTTGATTACTACCGCGTCAGACAGATTCAGGACAGTAACTTTACGAGCGGCCAGCAGGTCGAGATCCCGTATTACTTCCTAGAAGCCTTTGCTTTTGGCTTAGCGCAGCGCCTTGCCATGGTCTGGGCGCCCGATAAAGTGCCACTTCTGAAGCCGTTGGCAGACGAGTCGTATGACATCGCTTCTCGCCAAAACATCGAAACGGCCCAGCAGTACATATCCCCCATGGTCTCTAGTTACTTCAGGCCGTGATCGATGTCGTACGCCTCTCAATCCGGCCGGGCAAAAACTAGCGCAACTAACCCGCAAGCGCATGCGATATGCGACCGTTGCGGCTTTCGCTATAACCACGCCGAACTGAAGTGGCAGTACGACTGGCGCGGCGCCATGATCCAGAACATCAAAATTCTGGTCTGCGATTCGTGCTACGACACTCCTCAAGAGCAGTTGCGCTCGATTGTGGTGCCGGCAGATCCGACCCCGATCATTAATGCTCGCGTGCAGGACTTTGAGACGGCTGAGACGAATTATCAGACCGCCTCAGCGCCTGCAACGATCGACCCGCAGACAGGCATCCCCATTCCGCCGTCGGTCACTTTGGTCACCCAGAGCGGCCAGCAACTGACGACTCAGCCGTATGGGCAGCCTGTCGGCCTGACGCAGCCGGCGGTGATGCCGTTAAAGGGTACGACGCAATACGCCGTCAAACTGCCGGTGGTGTCGGTATCGTCAAACGGAACGACCGTGGTCACCGTGACATGTTCAGCCGTTCATAATTTGACGACTAATGATCAAATTTCTGTTGAAGGCGTTACCAATACGGACGCTTGCGGGTTTTACAGCGTCACGGTTTTGACTGCTACCGCATTTACTTATGAGCCGGCTCAGGTAATACCAGCGGCCGCGCTTTTGACGCCAACAACCCGTATTATCACCGCATCGGTTGGGCTGCCGTATGGCTATACCCAAATACCTCAAGTAGGAACCTAGGCGATGGCCAACACTACGATTCCAAACTTACCGGCAGCAGTCAGCCTCGACGGCACTGAGCAACTTGAAGTTGTTCAAAATGGCACGTCGAAGCGCGTTACTGCCGATCAGATTGCGGCTCTCGCTGAGAACACTCAGGGCACGGTCACCCAGATCAACACGGGCGGCGCTCTTGTTGGCGGGCCGATCACGACTACCGGCACCATCTCTTTGCCGCCTGATGCGGTTACCAACGTGTACTTGGCCGAAATGCCGGCCAATACGCTCAAAGCCAACATAACTGGCCTGACTGCAAACCCGACTGATATCACGCCGAGTCAATTGCTTGACACTTTCAGTTCTGCTGAAGGTGCACTGCTGTATCGCGGCGTTTCTGAGTGGCAGGAACTTCCCCCCGGATCTAACAATCAATATTTATATACGGATGGAAATAATCCGCAGTGGGTAACGCTTGCAATTAATCCGGGCGATATTGGGCCTAGCGGCGTAGTGCCGGGATCGTATGGCAGCGCCTCTCAAACAATCACATTCACGGTGATCTCTGGCGGCCTTTTGACCGCGGCTGCTGCCGTTCCAATCGCTATCACAAACACCCAAGTTTCAGGACTTGGGACGATGTCAACGCAGAACGCGAACAACGTCGCGATTACTGGCGGCAACATCGATGGAACAATTATCGGTGTAACGACGCCTGCTGCAGGCTATTTCACCTCTGTAACGACAAATAGTCTCAGCGGCCTTACGACTCCAATTCCTGCCGCTTCAGGCGGCACTGGACTCTCGTCGTATACGACCGGCGATATTCTTTATGCGACCTCAAGCAACACTTTAGGTCGACTAAATGACGTTTCAACCGGGAATGTGTTGTTGTCCGGCGGCGTCGGTGTAGCCCCCGCTTATGGCAAAGTTGGCCTGACGACACACGTTGATGGCATTTTGCCGGTCACTAACGGCGGCACTGGCGCGACTTCTTTAACGGGATACGTTAAAGGCAACGGCACTAGCGCAATGACGGCAAGTGCCACGATCCCAAACTCGGACCTGCAGAACAGCACGATCCAGATTGGCTCAACCTCGATTGCTCTCGGCGGCTCGTCTTCGACTCTCGCCGGCTTGACTACGGTTACGTTGACGCAAGATCCAACGGCTGCCTTACAAGCATCGACAAAACAGTACGTCGATAATCAAGTCGCAATTGTCTCGAATGTGACGTACCACACACAGGTTGTGGCAGCGTCGACTGCAAACCTAAACGCTAATTACAGCAACGGTACGGGTGGCGTTGGCGCAACACTGACAAACGCGGGCGCATTCGCACAATTCCAGATTGATAACTACACGCCGGGATCTCTTACGCGTGTCCTTATCAAGGATCAGACAAACGCTGCACACAACGGTATTTACGAGGTTACGACGCAGGGCGACGCGATTTCAGTGCCATGGGTGCTGACGCGCACATCTGACTTCAACGCCCCGGGAACTGGGCCAAACTTTATTCAGACTGGCGCATCTGTTTTTGTTCAGTTTGGCGATACCGAAGGATCTACCAGTTGGGTAATGACCACGACTGGAACGATTACAGTCGGCACGACGGCGTTGAACTGGACGCAGTCGTCATCGGCAGGAAACGTTTTGGTCAATGCCCCGCTCACCAAGTCGGGCAACACAATCAGTTTGGGCACGGTCACCGTCGCCAATGGCGGCACCGGTATAACGTCTTACACGATCGGCGATTTGTTGTATGCCGATAGCAGTTCGTCTCTCGCCAAACTGGCAGATGTTGCCACCGGCAACGTGTTGCGCTCAGGCGGGATTGGCGTGGCCCCGGCTTGGGGTCAAGTAGCCCTTTCTACCGACGTCACTGGCACGCTTCCTGTCACCAACGGCGGTACTGGCACTTCGACGGCATTTACGCAGGGCGCAGTTGTTTTTGCTGGCGCAAGCGGAACTTATTCTCAAAGCGCCACAAAGTTCTTTTGGGATAACTCAAATTCTCGACTTGGCTTAAATACTGCGACGCCGTCGACAGTGTTGACGATTGTTTCTCCAACTCAAACGGCTCTTCCGCCGGGCGCACTGCCTGCGGGAACTGACATACATATTGTCGGTGCTGACAACGCCGAAACGCGCATCACGCAGGATTCTTTTGGCACTGGAAACTATTCGGTATATACGGGTCGTCATGCCCGTGGAACGGCTACCTCTCCAACGGCAACTCAATCTGGAGACACCCTTTCTCAATTTACCGGCCGCGGATATGGCACATCTGCATATAACAGCGCATCCACCGGCATCATGGAGTTTGCGGCAGCCGAAAACTTCACGAATACGGCCCAAGGAACATATGCCTCGTTTCGTCTTACGGCTACGGGCTTAGCGTCTCCATCTGAAGTGCTGCGGATTGGCCCTGTCGGTCAGATTGGTGTCGGCGGATCGACATATGGTAGCGCCAATCAAATCCTGACTTCTGGCGGCAACTCCGCTGCGCCGGCATGGCAGTCTCTTGCTGCGGGTACCGGAATATCTATTACGTACGGCGTCGGCACTATTACGATCGCTGCATCCAGTGGCATAAACAGTAGTGCCTTTGCTTGGTTTATTTCCTGAGGTAATAACATGGGAATTTTAGTTTTAGACGCAACTACGAAATCCATCGTTGTTGCCATGTCGGGCCCAGCGGCAACGACTAACCCGGATTTCACCGCGGCATATGGCGATAGCACTGGGGCTTTATTTACCGAAGGCGCAAATGATGGCGCTTTAAACGGAACCACTCAGGTTACGCTTGTCCCTGCCCCGGGCGCGTCGACGCGTCGTATTGTTAAAGGCATTACGATTGAAAACAGGGATACCGCGGCCGTCACTGTAACGGTGTCTTATGACAATAACGGCACCCTGAGAACCATTGCAAAAGTCACTTTGTCCGTCGGCGATACTTGGACAACAGACGGAACTTTTGACACTTTTGGCTCGTTAAAGCAGTCGCTTGGATTGGTTGACCTGACAACTCAGGTAATTGGCATTTTGCCAATTGCAAACGGCGGCACCGGGGCGTCTACACTTGCCGGGGCAAACATTGCGGTATTTAACGTAAGCAATACGTTTACTGCGGCTCAGACGTTCCGGGCGGCAAATGCCATTCGATCTGAGGCTGCCGCGACACAGGATGCCATCATTATTGCAGGCCGGGCTGGTGGATCTAGTTCCTACGCCTCGACCCTTATTCCAACCACGTTATCGGCGAGCCGGACCATCACGCTGCCGGACGCGGATATTAATTTTACGACGGGCTTGGGAGTCGCTCAGGGCGGCACCGGTCAGACGTCGTATACCAATGGGCAACTGCTTATTGGTAATTCGACCGGGAACACGCTGACCAAAGCGACTTTGACAGCGGGTTCTGGTATAAGCATCACAAACGGGTCAGGCAGTATTACAATTGCTAATACTAGCACCGGTGGCGCTCAGGACTTTATTGTTCAATCTTACGGCATCGTTTGAGGTAAATACACATGGCAACCACTGCTCAATACGCGTCAACAGTTCAAAACGCGTCAGCACAAATTTCTGTCGCTAACACTGCCCGTAACGGCACCGGTACGATCGTTTCCGTTATGACGGGCGCTGCAAACGGCAGCCGCATCGACGATATCAGCATCGTTGCAACCGCTACTACTACGGCTGGCGTCGTCCGCCTTTTCATCAGCGACGGCAGTAACATCCGTTTGTGGCAGGAAATTCTGGTTTCCGCTGTCACGCCCAGCACCACGGTGCAGGTATGGTCTTACACCCTGCTAAATCAGGCTTTGTTGCTTGAAAACGGCTGGTCTTTGCAGGCTTCGACCAACAATGCCGAAACCTTTAACGTCCTTGTAACCCGCGCTGGAGACTTCTAATGAACTTCGGTACTTTCCAAGGTGCAGGTACTGGCGCTTTGGGCGGCAGTATCACCAGATACACGCAAACCCCGACCATTACGACTTCGCAAACGATTCCTGTCCCTAATGGCGTACAGCGTATTGAGGCGCTGCTCGTTGGCGGTGGCGGTGGTGGCGGTAATGCTCCCGGCGCTGCTGTTGGCGGTGGTGGTGGTTTTGGAGGCGCTGCTGTTATAGAAATCCCGGTGACGGGCCAGCCGTTGCAGGTGGTTATTGGGGCAGGTGGTGCTAGTGGCGGTGGAAATCCGGGGTCGCCGACTTACATTGTGTCTGCTGGCACGCGGTATGCTGAAGTAGGCGGCGGCGGTGGCGGCGGCGGATCCCCCGGATCTATTCCTGCCATAGGTAAGAACGGTCGTTCTGGCGGCGGCGGCGGCGCTGCCGGATCAAATGCTCAAAATAATGGCGGACATGGAGGCAGCCCTCCAATTGGCAACATTTTGTGGTCAATTTATCCGCAAGACAATACAACAACCGCAGACTCAACCAACGTTAGCAATAATTCTGCTGGATCAGGTAGAGCCGGCGTAGGTTCAATTCCCGGTCAAAACGGCAGTTTTGGCGGTGGTGGCGGCGGCGGAGTTTCTAATAATTCGGCTTCAATTGCCGGTGGTTACGGCGGCGGCGGTGGTGGCTTTCAGGCGTCTAGTGCTCCCGGCGGCGCTGGCTCATATGGCGGTGGTGGCGGAGCCGGTGGTGAAATGCCCGGCGGTTCTCCTGCCGGTACAGGCGGTACTGGTGGATCGCTTACTGCTGTTTCTATCTGGGGTTATACAGGCTTTGCAGGCGGTACTGCTCCCTCTACAGTTCAAGGCGGCGGTGGCGGTGGTGGCTTGCTTGGCGCTGGCAGTCACCCCAATAGCACAAACGGCGGAACCGGCGGTAACGGCGGTGGCGGTGGCGGCGGTTCTCGCGATGCTACTAGTGGCGCTGGTGGAAGTGGATTTGCTGCAATTCGGTTTTATTTCTGAGGATTAAACAATGGGACTTTATGCAGTAATAAAAGGCGACATTGTTGATGGCATCGCCATAGCCGATGCTCCACTTGATACAGATGGTATGTGGATTTGCGTCGATAGCGTTGAACCAAAACCTGCAAGCGGGTGGAGATATTCAAGCGGCGTATTTTCGCCTCCGCCTCTGCCTCCTCCATTGCCCAATATTATTTCTAAGTTGGCAATGATTGACCGCTTTACTGAGGCTGAATACGAAGGTGTTCTGGCTGCGGCTAAGTCAGATGTTCAAGTGCAGGGTTGGTTAGATAGATTTGCTTCGGCAAATAAAATTGATCTTGATAATTCCCGCACTATTGACGGCATTAACTTGCTTGTCTCTAAAAACTTGTTGACGCAAGATCGGGCAAATACGATTTTGACTGCACCTGTTCAGGGTGGTGAGCGAGTTGCGTGAATTTAATACCCGTATTTCCAACGGCTGTTGCTAAATTTGAACTTGGACGGGATTTCACCGCCGAGGAATTGGCGTTTGTAAATTCGCAGCCGACCTTTAAAAACATGGGCAATACAACAAGCGACGACACTTATGTATTGGCTCAGGAGGCAATGGCAGATCTCAAGGCATTTATAGAAGCAAGCGTGGCCAAGTATTTACTTGGCATCCATGATCCAAAAGAGGGTGTGTCTCTGCGTTTAACGCAATCTTGGCTTAATTACACTAAGCCCGGTGAATATCATCACAAACATGAGCATCCTAATTCGTTTGTGTCAGGCGTTTTGTATATAAATGCCAATCGTGAGAGCGATAAAATTTATTTTTACAAAAACGTATATCAGCAAATTATATTGCCAGTTAAAAACTATAACGCATTTAATAGCATTTCATGGTGGATTCCAGTTAACTCTGGCGAGTTAATACTTTTCCCTTCTAGCCTTACTCACATGGTTGAAACAGTAGAAGGAAGTGATACTCGGATATCACTATCTTTTAATACTTTCCCGATTGGCAATATTGGGGAAGACAAATCGTTAACGGCTCTCCATGTTTAATACTCAACTAAAAGATTATGTTGCAAAGTACTCGGGGTTTTTTGACGAGTCATTTTGCAATGAAATAACCAAAAGTCTTTCAACTATTAGTTGGGATTTGCATGGTTATTACAATTCAAAAACAAAAGAAATAGAGTCATTTGATCACGAACTTTCTGTTTCAAAAGAACAAGTTCCGCTAAAAGCGCAACTTGACGAGCAAATCTGGAAAATTATTGAACAGTACGTGCTCAAAGACATGTCGTATATGAAAGATTGGTTTTGCGGATGGACCGGATATTCTTTATCAAGGTTCAATCGCTACAACGAATCAACAAAAATGAAATTGCACTGCGATCACATTTATACGTTATTTGATGGCAATCAAAAAGGCGTTCCAATTTTGACCGTGCTTGGTTCTTTAAATAACGATTATGAAGGCGGCGAATTCATTCTGTGCGGTGAGCATGTTGAACTGAAGGCGGGACAAGTCTTGGTATTTCCAAGCAACTTTCTTTACCCGCACGAAGTCAAGCCGGTGAAATCTGGAACTAGGTACAGTTTTGTATCGTGGGTGTGGTAAAAAATGGAAATCGCAATAAAATTGACCGTTGACGAAGTAAATTCAATTTTGACCTTTTTGGGGCAAATGCCGAATTCTTCTGGTACGTACCCGCTTCTTTTAAAAATTAAGGAGCAGGGCATGGAGCAGATTAAACTTCAGTCGCCACCGATTGAGATTGCAGTCGAGTAACTATGGCCGCCGCAACGAATCCACTTACCTACAACGACTATGTCTCTCAGATAGCGACACTGGCCGTTGTTAACACTACTACGTCAGCAGGCGTAGTGGTGGGCGTGGACGCGGATTTCAACACTTTAATCCCCCAGATGTTGAACTACGCCGAGTTGCGTATTCAACGTGATTTGGATTTGCTGCCGTCGCAGACTAGTCTTAATTACAACATAACAATCGGCACTAACTTGTTGCAGTTGCCGGTGGATGACTTTGTGACTATCCAAACAATCGCGGTTGTCGATGGAACGGCTCGCACTCCGATGGTTCCGGTCACCAAAGAGTGGCTGCAGAACCTCTATAACGACTCGTCGTATGCCGCCAAGCCGCAGTATTTCGCCATGCTCGGTGGCGATCAGGCCAGCGGCGGCAATACGTTCAACAACATCATTTTCGGCCCGTACTCGAATAACAATTACAGCGTAGTTGTGAACGGCACGATCCGACTCCCGAGTCTGTATAAGTTTGCTACGACTCTGTCTGCAGCGTCGGGCACAACCTTTATCAGCACTTATCTGCCGGATCTTTTGATTCAGGCATCCATGATTTACATCAGCCAGTTCCAGCGTAACTTTGGACCCGCGGCGAACGATCCCAGTATGGGACCGACGTACGAACTCCAATACCAGAACCTGCTGAAATCCGCATTTGTTGAGGAGGCGAGAAAGAAGTTTGAGGCATCGGCGTGGTCGTCGATGGGACCGTCTGTGGCCGCTACCCCAACGA
>Ga0315903_10008507_pt1 | contig 12604 bp, 6 predicted proteins | sample LakEriMetagenome_7_FD_203524 | JGI IMG/M metagenome (GOLD analysis project Ga0315903, IMG submission 203524) | Freshwater fungal communities from buoy surface, Lake Erie, Ohio, United States - Buoy 2 MA119 | ecosystem: Environmental > Aquatic > Freshwater > Lake | place: USA: Lake Erie, Ohio...
CATAACCAGGGTGGTAGTGGACTCTGATTCTTTAGGCAGGCGAGGACATAAATGGAAGGTAATCCAGTAGCTTGCGCTACAATTTCTTCCGGCATCTGGGAAACTTTGATGTAGTCTCGGATGTTTTGTTCGGGGCTTTCGAAATCTAATTGGACGGGAACTCCATGACCACTAGAGACTGGTCCGGCTAGAATATCGTCGAACCAACTTGCTGGTGGTATCCAGCCCATAAGTTCGATTGATGTAAAATTTGTCGGCTCCTGTGATGATCGTGTGAGAGATACGACGTGCTCTCGAAAAATTTGACTGCCAAATTCTTCTGAACATAATGACAGAATTTCCGCCAGCATGAGAAGAAGATAACTAGGTTGGGATTCCGGTCGATCTTGCTCAAGATCGACCAATGACTCGAATAATGTTTCCCAAGAGTTGCGATGGTCAATCCAAGGTAGTTCACTTTTTTTAAATTGCCGGCCTCGGAGACGAATAAGCATCTTATTAAGCCATTCATCGATTTCAACACTTCGTCCAATTGACGCCAGTGCTCGCCATGTCAGAAATATTTCTATATGCTGAATGTCTAGCATAGGACGGTAGCAGGCTGTGTTTGCCTTATGGAAAGCAATTATCCAATCACTGACTTCGATTAAGCTTTCTCTTAGATCTTTGGCAAAATTTTTATCCTGAATATTTGTCGACCACTCTTGAAGCATCATGGCAAGTAACCCCATACGTCCTAGGTGCCAATGTGCCATGTAAGAGCTGGCCGCATCGTCCACTAAACCACCAGTAATAGTGAGGGAGTCCTCAGCGGCTAAATGTTTTGCGTTCTTCTGATAGAACTTGTGAAGAGTATCGAGATAAAATTTTACCGTTACGTCGATAACCACCTGTCCAATATTTTTCTGATCCTTCTTACTAATGCGTTTGCCTGCTTCCCACATGGCTAGAACAGCCCATTCCATAAGGTCTATCCATCCAATCTCTGCGCCTCCAGTAAGGTTTCCTTGGTTGTCTTTCTTCGCATGGTTTTGTAGAATAATTAAGATAACCGGCACCATGCGCATGGAGCGCTCACTTACGGGGTCTGATAAGACTGTCGATAAGAACTTTTTCCATTCTGGAATCAGTAGCTCACTCCAATACCGGGATGTAGCGTCGAACTCCTCAAGCTGCCCACAAAGATAAGTGAATTTTCTATAAAGGTTCTCGGGAAGAAGGGAGGGTCCGAGGAGTTCTGCTTCCACGAACTCGGTGATTTTGGTGAGGTTCCAACGATCAAATGACCGGGTAGCATGGTCGCCAACTTTTGTCCCCAATCCCTGACAAAGGCGGTCATAGTCTTCTATGCCCTCCTCATCGTCATCCTTATTGTATACGAGAATAAGGATTACTTCTTCTACGGTTGCGAGACGCTCATCCCTGAGGTCTGGGAATGCGGCGCGTTGCAAATCATTGGTGGTTCGTGCCGATGTAAAGGTTTTCGAAGTAAGCCTTTCGCCCTTGAGCACAAATATTTTTAGTGTCTTTTGGTCCGGCGTCAGAAACGCGAAGTCGACTCCGTGTTCGTTTTCTTTGATCGGTGTAGGAAGCTTATCTTGGCCTTCTCTGAAGTAGGGGATCCGTATTGGTGTATTTCCTCGTTCTAACTCTAGTTGGAAAATTATGCGATCCAAGCCGTAGCGAGGTCCAGATTTTGCATCTGCAGTTTCCTCGCTCAAGCTGTGCAGGTAGTTGCTTAGAAAATCGGTGGTAGATGCAGAGCTCATTCGGATTCTTGCTCCTTTCTTAATATTGATGCCGCGAGTAGATCCTGATGCTTCGTAATTATTGCGTGTTCGATCCTCTGGCCGTCAGAGTTGGAAATATCTAATCTTGGAAATTCCATACTAGTGGAAGACTTATTAAAGCAAGTAGGCTGAGCAAGCGAACCGTTGAAGTAGGACTGGAATCCCTCCGATCCATAGATGATGGTTGACGATTTAAACAGCTGAAGGAGTGGACTTCCGTTCTTCATCGCTTCGTTAATTTGTTTTGCTTGGCGTCTGATTACGATACGCTGTGCGACCATATACCCAGGAACCGCCATTTTTTCGATGGGGCTTTGATTGGCCTCCCTCAATGCATCAAAATATGAGTCCACGCGTTGTAGAACTGTAGTCGCAAGAGGCGCGCTTGCTGCCGCTGCTTTCAGTAAAGGAGTATTTTCCCCAGGTAGGTTGCAGCCTTGATAGAACAGCTCGTCAGAGTATGCAGTTTGTAGATCATCACTCGCTTTGGCGATACGCGTAAGCAAGGATAGCAGGAAACGCATCTTACTTGCGCCCTCCATGTAGCAGACGCGGGTCTCGAATATTGCGAGGGCTAGGGCTTCTTCGCTTTTGGTAAATAGTATTTCTTCAGATAGCTCATATCTATCACACAACTGCATTAGCTGGAATCCGTATTGTCTGGATAATCTGTCCGGGGAGAATACGCAATCGGAAATCTGCTCAGTTAGTGTAGATAAAATATCAGTAGCCTCATCTCCGACAACGCTATGGCGAGCAGAGAAGAGGTTTTGTAAAGCCGAACGATTGCGCTCAAATAATGCACGGCAGAGTCTATGAAATTGATCCTTGTCTGATCTATGAATTGCAATTACGACCTCCGAAATACGAGCCCATGTACCTTTGTGGTCTTGAGTAACAGGCTGAATTTCTACTAAGAGTCCGTTAAGAGGCAGTAGAACATTTGATGTGAACGCGGGTGATTGGTTATCCCATCCACGCGCGAGAGAATCCGCAATGAAGAAGCGTTCAGCAGTCTCTAATGTCGATCCATCTAGACTCAGAAGCCACTTAGACGCATGGAAAAGGATCTCAGAATCAATAGGGCGTGAAAACAGAATACCAACCAGCCGTAATCCTTCGGTTCGTTCATTCGGCAGAGAAGTGTTTATGTCATTTAAGAGACTTCTAACTGTGTCGGAATCAGGGAGTGAAGAAATAGATGTAGTTCTCCATGAACGAAAATAAATCGTGCGGTCTTCACGCCTTTTGGATAATTGAAATTCTTTGGAAAGTTTATTTACCTTTATGGGCGCGACATTGCGGAGTGTTCCAAGAGCGTGTGCAGCGAGTTCGATGGTCTCGTCGTCTGCGATAGTGTTCCATTTCTTAATAGCAGAAATTGTCCGTTTATGGTCATTGTCGAACCACAGCTCAAAGAAATCGTATAAGGGGCCAATAGCCATGTCACCGCTTGCCTTCTGAAGGAGCTGGGGAAGCCAATCAGTGGAAAATAGTTCATCCAAGGCGAGGAGCGCTGGAGTGTGGGATAGTAGGCGAACGATTTGGAAAAAAGTGACCTGGTCAGATTTCAGTAATCGATCAAGATGGACTAATCGTTGACTCTCTGACAACGAATCAATGTAGTGACTCCAGATTTTACCTAGGAGAATAGCGGTATCGGGATTTGTCGCCCCCATACGAAAGGCGAGATGTGATAGTTTTCCGAAAGGACACTGGGCTACTGTCAAGAGTTCGGTCAAGCGCTCAATAAAGCCCGGGACGGATTGGCATAGTTCGATGCCAATTTTGGAGATGTCTTGTGAAAGATTTCTGTGCTGGAGAGTGCATGACTCATCCAAGTCTTTTAAGAGTTCTATGAAACTTTCGAAATCCATTGAAGGTAGTGACTTGTAGCTAGAGTTCACCCCGGAAGGCTTGTTGCTGGAGGGAGGAGAAGAGGGTTTCGGCTTCTTTGAGAAAATTCAGCAGAGATTCCTTCTTTTGTTCAGTCGAGATGACGATTTTCGCAAACTGCCTTTGTAATTTGAGCGGCGGCTTAGCAATTCGGATGGACTTAAATTCTTCTGCGTTGATGTTAGCCATACCAATAATGTTCTTGCACATTCCCTGTAGAATCGCTTTGCCGTGAGGCAGATTCAGGAATGCGGAAATATACTCAGTATCGTTTTCTTCGTTGGCGATTCCTCTGACGAGGTAGCCGGCAAATGCCATCGGCTCTTTGCGACGATAAACAGCGGTTTTACCCACCAGTTCTTTGCTATTAGTGCGGTTGAAAAGCAGCTGACCGGCATGAACCAGATTCTTGCTTTGTTCGTGTTTATCTAGGTCAACGTATTTAAGAGATTTGAAGTCCCAGCCGCCACTGTAGGTGATATTATTCATGCGGAGGCAGGGAAATTTGCCCTCCGATTCGCTGGCCTTTTTGCTAGTACCGTAGGCGGTCTCGGTGAGCAGATCCCTGATAGTCGCTATCGGCCAGCCCTTCGGATTCGTTACGGGGTCGCCGAACATGTCGAGAAATGTGGAGCGGAGGAAGTCATCGTAGAGGCGGAGGGATTGTTGGAGCTTGCGGCGGATGGCGTCGGCTTTGTCGAGGATCGCGGCGATCCGCTTTTGCTCGGCGAGGGATGGAAGGGGAATCTTGTGCGATTCCAGAAATGATCGAGGAACACGCTTTTGTCCGGCACTCCCCGTCATGTTTCTTGCCGCCAGCTTACGGAATGGTTCGTTCCAAACAGAGTGAAACAAGTAGCGCGGCCATGTGCCTTCTCTTGCCCGCAAGACATGATATTCCGTGGAGCCACAGCCTACTAAAGACGAGAGACCGTTAACCATGGCCGCTTTCCCGTTTTCCATGCAAGGTGTGATCTTTGCTAAGAGCACGTCATTCTCGTAGAATTGTGTGTAGCCCTTGGAGACTTCACTGAATAGTCTAGATTCAACCGATGTGATTGATCCATCTTCGCCCACTTGCGCCATTGGAACAAAGGCCACCTGATCACCTAGCAATGGCACTCTGCCTTTTGGTAGAGGTGGATTAATCTCCGCAGCTTCCAATAATGTAACGGCATTCTTCATTTCAACATTACCTCCAAATCAGCAATATCCTTGAGCACTTCCTGTCCTAGCTTGTTCATACGCTTGAGAATTTTTTTCGGCGGGTCGTAAGTGGCTTCCTCATGCGAGGTCAATTTGTAGCGATTAAGCGAAAGATCGTATTTATTTTCCCGGATCTCGGCGACGGGAACGAAGAAGTCTTTGGCGGAGCGATTGCATTCTTTCTTCGGATTACGTTTGTTCCAGCGGGCGACCATGTCGGGCAGATCGTCCTTGTCGGGCTGTGGCGTGCGTTTGTCGTCGAGGGAGAATCCGTCTGCTTGGACATCGTAGAACCAGACATCATCAGTGCGGCCACCTTTGGTGAAGACGAGGATGGCGGTGGAGACGCCGGCGTAGGGTTTGAAGACGCCGGCAGGCAGGGAGATAACCGCTTCGAGTTGGTTGTCATCGACGATCAACTGACGCACGCCAAGGTGGGCCTGGGATGAACCGAAGAGCACGCCATCGGGGACGATGACAGCCGCGCGACCGCCCATCTTGAGCATGCGGAGGATGAGGACGAGGAAGAGCAGTTCACTTTTCTTGGTCTTTACCTTGCTCTTGAGCGATGGATCAATGTTGTCGAGGTCGAGCGTGCCTTTGAAAGGTGGGTTTGCAAAAATCACATCGAAGCGATCTTGAGCATCCCGTGCATGTCTCTCCGAAAAGTTTGAGCCAAGAGTATCTTGATACTCAATGGCGGGGTGCTCGATGCCATGGAGCAACAGGTTCATCGCGGCGATGCGGAGCATGGTGGCATCGAAGTCGAAGCCATGCATCATATCGCCTTGGATATGGTCACGGTAAGGCTCCAATAAATCTCCGGGATAATGCTTGTTCCCCTCTTCGTCGGTTTCGATGAGTTTCGGGGTCGAGTATTTTTCTTTCAGGTATTCCATCGCGCCGATGAGAAATCCAGCGGTACCACAGGCAGGGTCGCAGATGGTCTCTGTAGGTTTGGGATCGAGAACCTGAGCCATAGCTCGGATGACGTGGCGCGGAGTGCGGAACTGACCGGCGATGCCAGCAGTGGCAAGTTTACCGAGTAGGTATTCATAGAGATCACCTTTGGTATCACCTTGTTCAAGGGGTAGTTGTTGTATTGATTCTACTGCTCTACTTAAAAGATTAGCACTCGGGATTAGACAATTAGCGTCTTTCAGAAACTTGCCGAGTGCACTATGCTGCTGAATTTCGTTACGCAGGAATGGGAATAACTCCTCGCGAACAATTCTAAACATTTCATCTCCACCTGGCTCTTTGAGTTTATACCAACGGAGATGCTGCCTGTTCTGAGGAAATATAGGTGTGTAATTCTGTTTAAGACGCACTGCACGCTTTTCGTTGCGCGACTCTGTGAGATCGAGCAAGCGCGCGAACATAAGATAGGAGATCTGTTCGATCACCGTAATCGGGTTCGTGATCCCACCAGAGTGGAATTCGAGCCAGAGGGAGTCGATTTTGGATTTGAGATTGGAGGTGATGGTCATGGGTAAAGATGGAAATTGATTAGATCATTAGAGAACGGGAGTGAAACTGCTGTAGTAGGGGCCGTCAGCGTCGAGTATTGTCGTGTGTTCTTTACAAAACTTAATTCCTTCGTTCGTTAGATAACAGAGGCCACGATGATCTTCATGAATTAGATTGCTTTCGACTAGATTTTGAAGCCCATTTTCATATCGCCTATATTGTGGCGCACCGATGCCGATACCAAAACCCCAACGTTGCAGAGATTCCTCGCCAAATAGCTTTTTTTGGTAATGCCATAATGTTGCGAGAATTGCTCGTGAGTTAGCAGAGTAAGGAAATACTGAATCTTCTACTGGCTTGCTGTTTGCAACGATTATCCATTCTTGTAACTCGTCCGATGTCTTTCCCCTGTTATCAGCGACTGCTTTTGCTTCCACACCATCTTTGCCAATTTTAAAGGTATCAAAGTAAGTCGTAATTGTTTTAAGAATCAGGGGTAGAAAAGTTAATACCAATAATCCAATCGCGTAGCCGTCCACCCTAATTACTCTTGCGATGTGTAGGGTTGTGACAATAGCGAGCAGAATGAAAGGCCAAGTGCGCAGTAACGTGCCTTTGATGAATGGCCATGATTTGTAAAAATTGATGATCATCAGAATTAAGCTGCAGTCTCGTTAAGGTTTGAAATCAGATCGAGTAGAGCATCGACCTGTGCGGAGTCCGAAAAGACACCATCGACACCATCGCTGTGAAGTGACGTGAAGGGAGAGTCCCAGAGTTTGTCCAACTCGATAGCTCCATAGGTGGAGATGTGCGATTTGAGGAGTTCGAGAAAGCGAATCTGGTTGGCGTTAAGAGTAGGGTATTGCTGGACGAATGATTTGAACTGCTCGTTCACACGTGCGGCATCCATTCCAACAATGCGGCGAATGGCGAGTGCCAAGCTTTGCGATTTGTTTGGATAGTGCTTGAGCAGATCCTCCAGACGAAGATCGGGATCTTGGAGCAGCACATCGGAAATAAGTTCATCTAAGTCAGCCTCTACAACTGGCTGTCCGGAACGGATTTTCTGTAGAGCCGAGCTTTGATCGAAAAGACTATCCAAAACTGACTGAACGCGATTGCGATAAGCTGCGAAGTCCATGCCGGCGAGTTTCACTTGGTGTACATCGCTACGAATTTCAGATGGATCTTCAGCGACGTTGATGAAGAGTGGCTTTGGACGTTCTGTGCCACGATTTTTCCGGTAACGCATGATGCCACGAATCTCATGGCGAAGAGTTTCAAGTTCCTCTGATGTTGCCGATTTATAAAAAGCGGTCTGTTTGGCCTTTTGAATGAAGGGTAATTTTTCCTGAACAGTTTTAAGATTGATCGGCAGATCGCTCACTTGATCGATGATCTGATCGCGAATGCTCTCAGCATCTGCAGAACCGAGAAGTCGGGATGTGATGAGTTTTGCAAGAAGAAGATCAAAGCGCAGTGCCGACTCATGACCGTTACAATCTCGCCACTGCATCAGGGGCGAGATGATTCGGCGTAGGTTTGCCACAGTGGTAGGCTCAAAGCTTTCGAGCACGTCATCTTTTTGAATCGCTTTGATGTCTTTCCACTTTTCTCTAACAGAGAGACACTTTTCAGGGAGAGCGGAGATGTCAGCCGCAATAAGTTTCGTGCTCAGCTGCAAGGTTGTGAGATCCTGTTTATCGAGCGCTGTTTGACCCATCGCTATTCGCGCCTCGAAAAGCTGTTCAGGTAAAGATTTACTTATCGCAGGTTGTATCTCCTTTTTCTGTTCATCGAAGTATTCAAAGTTTCCCCAATGATCGAAGATAAGAAATTCCGTTTTATCTTTTCCGGGGCCGAAGAGATCATAGCAAAGTCGTGTCCCCCGCCCGATCATTTGCCAGAATTTCGAATAGGACTTCACAGGCTTGGCGAAAACCAGATTCACAAGCGACGGGACATCAATGCCGGTATCGAGCATGTCGACAGAAACGGCGATGGTGAGATTTTTAGAACCATCGGTGGATTTGAAATCATCAATCAACTGCTCGGCTCGTGGCTCGTAATTATCGATACGAACACAGAAGTCGCCACCGTATTGGGGATACATTTCATCAAAAGCTTCAACCAGTTGCTTGGCGTGGGCATGATTGCGAGCGAACACGATTGTTTTTCCAAGACGGGTTCCGTCCGCATTTCGAATCCCTTTCTCCATTAGATTTCTTAAAATGGCTTTGTCTGTATCCAAGTTGAAGACCTGGCGGCTGACGTGCTCTTTTTCGTAATCGACTGACTCGGAATCCGAGTATTGTTCTTCAAGCTGTTCCTGTTGCTCCCTGGAAAGGTTTTTATATTTAATCCCATCCCTGAGAAATTTGGTGGTAACTTTCACCACTTTGAAGGCGCAAAGATACGGCGGATCGTGTTGGATAGCTTCTTCGTATGTGAAGTTTGCCGTTGGATCCTCGTTTTCGCAGCCGAACAAAGAAAACGTGTTACGCTGAATGAATTTCACAGGCGTCGCGGTAAGACCTACCTGATAGGAATCAAACCAACGGAACAGATCACGATAGCGGTTGTAAATACTGCGGTGACTTTCATCCGCGATTACCAGGTCGAAGAAACCGGGATCGAAGTCCATGTAGCACTTCATCATGGCGGGGTAAGTTGAAAGATAAATACGCTTGGTGCGATCTCCGGATGTGGCACGTGTCACAAGGACGCGAGGCTCAGATGGCAAGTGCTCATCAAAGGCATCGCTTGCTTGCTTGCGAAGTTCACGGCGATCGCACAGGAAGAGAATTCGTTTCGCCCACTTGGCACGGATCATGAGTTCGCACAGGGCAATAGAAACACGGGTCTTACCGGTGCCCGTTGCCTGAATGACGAGAGCCTTGCGTTTTCGCTTATCGAACGCTTCGGCGACGCGTTTGATCGCTTCGATTTGGTAAAGTCGATCCGTGATAGCCTCCTTGGGATTGTGCGCTGCAAGCGGCTCTTCGCGCTGATCATTTTGGAAGTGGGCATATTCTAAACTTTGTTTTGAGTAGAACCCAAAAATTCTACGCGGAGGTTCAGTCTTTGCGTCATCCCATACAAATAGATCGTAACCGTTTGTATAAAAAATGAGAGGGCGCTGGCCGTGCATTTTTTCAAGACCATCAGCGTAATACTTCGCCTGCATCTTGCCTTTTTGTGCATCTTCGGCAGTCTTTTTAGCTTCGACGATAGCAAGTGGTTTACCATTTTCTCCCCATAGAACGTAATCGATGTAACCCTTACCACTGGCAGTTGGTTGGTGAAGCACTTCGATTTCTTGTCCGACCTCTTGAGTGCTTTTCCCACGCGATCCAACGTCCCAACCTGCTGCGGCAAGCATCTCGTCAATCAATTTCAAGCGAGTCTTTTCTTCGCTGAAATCCAGAGCGTTGGCAGCTTGCTGAGCCTGTGCGAGAATGGCTGTCTTTTCTTCGGTGGTTTTTTGCGAGGCGTGGGCTTGCGATCTCGCATCCTCCAAATCCGCTAAAAGCTTTGCCATCAAAGCTTCTTGTTCGGCGAGTTTTTGTAGAGCTGCTTTTTTATCGCGTTGGAGAGCGGCTTTACTTGGCTCTTCCGTTGGAAGTCCATTCCAAGCAGGCATTTGTGCTGCGGAAAGTTGCCCGGTGGACAGGGCGAACCATTTACCTAGTTCGTAAGCCTCCTTGATGATGAATTCGATTTCACTCGACTGTAGTTTGAATAGCGTGCCATGAGCCGCGTGATTTCCCTTAACGCGTAACAGGTGAATTTTATCAAGCACCACAGGTGGAGTGATAGATCGGAACGAGTCGTCGTTCAGAAGATCGATGAGGTTGCTCTGATATGAGCGTTCAAGTTGGTGGTGGGCGAAGACGGCTTTGACGAGGTTCTCAGCGTAGAGTCTAAGTTTGACCAGAGCACTGGAAGGATCAGTGGACGCATAAGCCTCGGCGAAGCCACCCAGATCGGCCAGCTCGCGATAGGTTTCTCTGAGGAATTCAAAGTTACGCGATTTCATGACGGAGAGTGGATTTGCTGGAAAACACAGAAACTCCGAAGGCTTTGTAGCCTCCGAACTGTTCTGTTGGTTTGATATTTCGGCACTCATATCCGTGCCATAGATATTGGCACAGGGCGTGCCAAAGGCCTAAAATCGTCATAGTCCTAAGTGAGATATAGGTTTTTAGGGAATTTGTAACCCTTGAAAACTCACAAAAAATCAACGTAGATTGATGTAAGGGTTGCATATTATTGAAGATTTCGCCCTTTCAGAAACTGGTTAATCGCTTGCGGTGTGATGCCAAGGATACGCGCCGCCCGTGACTGCACGCCGCCTGATAACTCCAGAGCGCGATGAATCATGTGCAGTTTGATTTCATCTAGAAACTCGTTGATTTTGAAACCCTCAGACGGATCAGGGAGAGCGGACATGGGATTGGTGCGAAGTGGGGCCTCGAAGCGCAGATCTGTGGGTTGGATCATTTTACCCACTGTGAACATGGCGGATTGCTCAATCACGCGCCTCAGCTCCCTGACGTTACCGGGCCAAGGATAACGGATGAGTTCGTTAATGGAGGCAGGCGAAAGACGCTTCTGATGCTCGTGACGCGCGTTCCAAGCATTCAGAATTTGGGTAGCAAGTAATGAGATGTCGGACTTACGAGAGCGGAGCGGCGGAATCTGGACACTGGAACCAAACCGTTGGAAGAGATCTTCCCGGAAGGTGCCTGCTTGCACCATTTCGCGCAAATTTCGATGGGTTGCTGCAATCACGCGCACGTTCACTTTGATCGGCTTGGTTGAGCCAACAGGTTCAATTTCGCCTTGGTCGAGAGCACGGAGCAACTTGGCCTGAGCCGGGAGCGGAAGCTCACCGATTTCATCGAGGAAGAGTATGCCTCGGTCGGCGGCTTTGAATTTCCCCTCGTAATCATTCGTAGAGCCTGTGAAGGACCCTTTTTTGTGTCCGAATAGCTGACTCTCAACGAGATTCTCTGGGATGCTGCCGCAATTCACGGTGACGATAGGACGACCGGCGCGAGGACCTAGATGGTGAATGAACTTTGCAAAGTATTCCTTACCGCTACCCGTCTCACCCAATAGTAAAACATGGAAATCATCGTATTTCGAAAATACGTAAGCTTCGTGCAATGCCTTGAGAAATGCCGGATCATCGCCGAAAATTCCCAGATCACGGCAAGCGTTGGAAATACAGATTTCATCGTCCTCATCCGGCTCAGGGCCATCCATGGGGCGAGTGATGGTTGGGAAATCTTTTTGGTGAATGTCGATTTCACGCACCAAACTTTTACCGTCTAACACAAACTCGGGAGGGGTAGATTGAAGAATCGTCGCAGGTATTTCACCACTGGCGGCGAGGAGCAGCCAGGAGGCATGCATATGCGGTGTTCCTGATGAAACGGAGATTGAATATTCCGCGCCCGGGTGGTCGACATTGATTTTTTTAAAATGACTACGGAGCTGACGAAGGATGCCGAGGTAGTTGGTCGGATCTTTTAGAGGGACCTCAAGAATCTCTACGGAAGCCTGAGAATGTCTCTCCGAAATGGCCTTGGCTGTTTTTTCACTGATTTCAACTGCCTTCGGAGTAGTAAAGAGATATACACGATCAAATGACCGCTCTGACATGACTGTCAAAATGGGGCCAGCCCGCATTTCACCATTGGTGGGAGATGCCGCAAATGGATCGTGAAAGCCGGTAAATGTGAGTAAAATTTTCAAACTATGGAATCAACTTACGTTGACTCCACCATCAAGCTTCTTTGGAGTAAATGCGGAAAGATGGGTTTTTGATCATCTGCGATGTGAGATTGATAAAAAGGAAGCGGATGTCAGTAGCTTGAAATGTGACAAAATTCGTCATTTCATAATTTATTTGGGGAGAAGATTGTCAGCAAGACTATCCGGAAAATCCACTTGGCTCTCCGGCTGGTATCCGACTGCAGGCAGTTTTGGAGTCTTCGGAAGCCCTCAAGAATAGAGGTGACCCTACTGGGATGAGTGTCCCAACTCCGTGGAGAAAGCGTGCCAAAACCACACTTGAGGGGTAATTCCCATCGGATGTTTATCGGATGTTTTTGGGTCAACCCTTATAGAATAAGGGGAAAAGTGGTTGCGGGAGCAGGATTTGAACCTACGATCTTCAGGTTATGAGCCTGACGAGATACCTGACTTCTCCATCCCGCGTTTGGATGGTT
>Ga0315903_10008511_pt1 | contig 12603 bp, 22 predicted proteins | sample LakEriMetagenome_7_FD_203524 | JGI IMG/M metagenome (GOLD analysis project Ga0315903, IMG submission 203524) | Freshwater fungal communities from buoy surface, Lake Erie, Ohio, United States - Buoy 2 MA119 | ecosystem: Environmental > Aquatic > Freshwater > Lake | place: USA: Lake Erie, Ohio...
AATCATAATGGATTTTGGACAAGACTTTGATACATTAAATATTGATGCATTTGAAGAATTTGCAATGCAACAGCAAGAAGAAAATGTAGATCGAGTAACATATGGAATGTTCGCACCATGGATTTTATATAAATCAGATTTTCAAGCAATAGGAGGCCATGATCCATTATTTGCTCCATTTCCATATGAAGATTCAGATATATTTCAACGTTGGATATTAGCCGGATATGAATTAATACAAAGTCGCGATGCATTCGTTTATCATTTAACTTGTAGAGGACATAGATGGACAGAACAGGTTGGACAAGATGATGAATATTATAAACAAGCTTGTACAAGAGCTAGTAGAAACTATTTACGTAAATGGGGTAGCTGGATTAAAAACAATGAATATCAGTATCCAATTATAATACCAAAATATAATATTGCATTTGTAGTTCATAATTGCACATTACCTATATTAGAAGCATTAGAACCATGGTGCGATAGAATCTACATCGATGATGATATGCAAGTAATTACAACTGCGTATATTGAAAAAGAACAACCAAATACTAAGTTTGATTTAACAAAACGCGTTTTGAATTTAGGCTTAAATTATCCAGAAGGAGAAAATGATATAGTTGTTGTAATACTTGATGCATCACAATTAGGAAATCACAATTTTCAATACATTCAGCAACTTCCAGAAATTATTGCAGATAATGGCGCTATAGGTGAATTTAAACTAGATTGCTTTACTGTGATTATCAATCATCTAGAAACATATGAAAAAAATCTCATTAAACTTAACCAACAACATATTTATCTATGAAACGAAAACGAATGTTATTAAGAATAAGGATTGCAATGCGTCAAACCAAAAGTTTCCTGCAACGTTTATTGTCAGATTCTAGATCTGGCGATGTATCATCAAAGCGCGTTATCGGCGTTGTAGGATTTGTATCACTCATGGCCATGATGTTTATTAATTCATTGTATCCTAAATCAATAGCACCAGACGAACACCTAGTATCAGCAATTGAATATATTGTTATAGCTGCCATGTTTAGCACAACGGCAGACAAGTTTTCGCCAACATCGAAGAAGAAGAATGATGACAATCAACCAGTAGTGTAAGGATATGAAACGGATGAAAACATTTCTATTAGTAAGTAGTACAACGACCCTATCATTTATTTGTACGTATTTTTTAAATTTAACAATGCATAATGCAGATCAATATTTGGCTCTAGTTGCAGTAGTAATGTTAGATGGATTTTTTGGAGTAATTGCTGGTATGAAACGAGAAGGTTTCAAAACATATAAAGCTCTTAAAGTATTACAAACCCTAGTAATTTGGATCATGTTTTTATCAACATTACTAATAGTAGAACAAGGATATCCGGGAACGAGTTGGTTAAGTGAAACTATATTATTTCCTTTCTTATTCTTTCAAATCATTAGTGCATTGAAAAATGCATCAATGTCAGGATTTATTGAAGCGACATTATTAACAAGCATATTAGATAAAATAGATCTTCATAAAGGAGACCGTAAAAAGGATTAACAATGAGTTTAGATGTTACAAAAATCAAACAAGTTCCATTGCGAGAGTCGCAATATGTAAAAGAAGAAATCAAAAAAACACAAATCGTATTGCATCACACAGCCGGCAATTCATCTGGCGTAGGCACAATTAAAATGTGGGATACGGATGATAGAGGACGCATTGCAACCTGCGTAACTATATCAGGCAAAGGTGCATCAAAAGATACATATGATGGAGAAATTTGCCAAGCATTTTCATCTCGCTTTTGGGCATATCATTTAGGTGTTAAAGGAGATGTATTTCGTGCAAATGGTCTTCCTGTTAAAAGCTTAGATAAATTATCAATTGGCATTGAAATTTGTAGTTGGGGGCCATTAGAGAAAAAAGGTGACAAGTTTTATAACTATGTTGATAGAGAAGTTCCTGCAGATCAAGTTACTGAATTAGAAACTCCATATAAAGGATATAAGTATTATCATCGATACACTGATGCACAAATTGAATCTACTAAAAATCTTTTATTGTATTGGCGCGATACATACGGAATTAATTTGACATACAACGAAAAGGATATGTGGTCAGTTTCTAAACGAGCACTTAGCGGCGATAATGGCGTATATACTCACAATTCTTATCGTAAAGACAAAACAGATATTCACCCATGCCCTAGAATGATTGCAATGTTAAAATCTTTGTAATTATGTCAAGTATCTATATTTATATAAGATGCTAAACGAATACGAAACACAGAAAACTCTTAATCCAAAACTTTGGGACGGCGATCGGCTTAAGCCAGGCCTACGTAAAAAGTTTCTTAAGATTGTAAAAGAATTTTACGCATTCTTAGAAATTGATGCAGAAGTTAAAGATATCATACTAATTGGCAGCAATGCTAATTACAATTGGACAGAACATTCTGATATTGATCTTCACGTTGTTATTAATTATATGCAAGTAGGAGAAAACATTCATCTAGTTAAAAACTATTTAATGGCAAAGAAATCCGTTTGGAATACAAATTATCCACTTTCGTTGCAAGGAACTCCAATTGAATTGTATGCACAAGATTCGAATGAAGAATTACATTCATCGGTGGGAGAATATTCGTTACTTAATAATAAATGGATTCGTAAACCTAGTGCTGATATGATATCGATTGATGATAGTATTATTGATCAAAAAGTAAAACCATTAGCATATGAAATTGAACAACTTGATGCAAATGATCCTAAACTAAAAAAACGAATTAATGCGTTAATGCGTCGTATACGTTCTATGCGACAAGCAGGATTAGATGCAGAAGGCGAATATTCAGTAGAAAATTTGGCTTACAAAAAACTTCGTAATGATGGACATCTAGACAAGTTAAAAAATCTGCTTCGCAAAGTAACAGTAGCATATTTGCAAACAGAATCCGTTATACATGAAGATGCGGTAACTGCATTAGCAAAACATGTTAATGGCGAAAAAATGTTAGACGAATCTGGGTGGATGCGCATAATGAAATTTACCGGTGCGGTAGAAGATGCAATGGGACAATGGAAACACCCGGGACGTTGCACAATGATACCTAGCAATAATATCACAATGCGCAATGTGTCACACGCAGTAATAGGCATCGATGACACGGGGCATATGAAAATGATGCGCCCCGGCGTTGAAACATATACATACCCGGGCGGACGAGTATTTGAAATACCTGTAACGCCTCAACAACGAACAATGATAATGCAATTGCGTAATGCAATACAAAATGGAGCGCGCTATGCAAAGTAGAGGTTTGGGTGATGACATTAAAAAAATAACTGTAGCAACTGGTTTAGATCAACTTGCAAAACGAATTGCGCAAATACTTGATGAAGATTGTGGTTGCGATGATCGACAGGAATGGATGAATGAAAAAACAAAGAATTGGCCTATATATAAGAAAAGGAACATAAATGGCAATAATAAATAAAACAGGTATCTCAAATGGGGGTACGATACAAGCTGAACATGTAACTCGAGCTATAGATGCATTAAGTGGTGGCTCTACAGATACTGTAATAGCAACGGGTTCATTTAGCGGATCTTTAGCAGGAATAGCAACAAGTGCATCATTTGCAACAACAGCTTCATTTGCATTAAATGCAGGAGGCGGATCTGGTGTCGGATTTCCATTTACGGGTAGTGCTAGAATAACCGGGTCTTTAGCTGTTACAGGTAGTTTAACGGTTGTAAGTAGTTTTGCAGCATCTGCTTCAAATATGAATATTTCGGCTACTAATTTTTTAGTAACATCTGGAGAAACTTATTTTACTGGATCAGCTGGAAAAGGATTTGGATCTGTTACATTCGGAAATAAAACGGCATTGGATTTACGATCTATCGATACAGGATCGGGATTTTCAATACCATTACAAGCTCCAACCGCTCCAACAACGGGTTCTATGTATTTCGAAAAAGGCAATTTAATATTGTGGATTTATGATGGAGATCAGTGGACATATGTCGGTTTTCAACCATAATATATTTATATAAAAGAAAGGTTAATTATGAAACTTACACAAGAACAAGTACTTGGAATCATACGACACACTTTGACTTTTGTCGGAGGTATTGTCGTTGCTCGAGGTTTAGCTGATGAAACTGTGGTTACTGAAATTATTGGTGGCGTTGTAACACTAGTTGGTGCCATATGGTCTATCGTAGCTAAAAACAAGGTTTAATTATGAAACGACTTAACGAATGTGGTTGCGGTTGTGGTGGAATGTCTGGCGGATGTCAAGACACGGAAAGCAACAACTACATGTTCTTTCAGAATTTAAAAACGATTCATCATGCAGTTGGAGAATTGCTTGAAATGGATCCAATGCAAGTAGATAAACTATTAAGTGATGGCCATGCATGGGCTGTAGATCATATAACAACTTCTGCAGATGATGTAGAAGAAGTATATCATTTCATTACTAGTAATTTTGGTCATGATGATCATGATGCATACAATTCTCAACAACCACAATTCGTTCCAGTCGATTTTAAAAATCATCTTAAACGCTCAATGAATGAAAAGATTCAAAAAGTTGAAGGCGGTTGGGCAGTATATCCTAGTAAAGGCGGAAAACGTTTAGGAACGCATCCAACTAAAAAAGCAGCACTTAAACAATTAGCAGCAATTGAAATTTCAAAACACAGAAAATAATATGTTTGAACAGATACTACATAGTATCAATCAATTTGGTAAAACCAAGTTAGCTCCGTCGCGCGTATGTGACGGAGTTGGTGTTTTTGCACTTACAAAAATCAACAACGGTTTTGTTTTATTTCATGACGTTGACCCGGATATAATTCATATTCCGTTTGATAAGATCGATGATGATGCAATACGAATACATTTAAACTCTACATGTAATTCAGATAAATTTGGAATTTGGCTTTCTAGAACATATAATAATATTAATATGGCATACTATATTAATCATTCAGAAACGCCTAATGTATATCACGACTTAACGTTAGATAAATACATTGCACTTCGAGATATTTGTGCTGGAGAAGAATTAACATGTTTATACACTAACGAGGAAATAGATTGGCTTACTTAAACGCAAACATACCAACCATTACATGTTTTATACGTAATGAATTTTTATTTAATTTTGAACGAGGACAAAGTGAATATACTGCTGCAGATGTACATTCTGTAGCATCGATACAAAAAAGAACGCCATTATTTGAAGCATTTCTAGAAAATGGAGTAAATTGGACACGAAGACCAATTCATGCATTTTGTTGGAAGAAGAATGCTGAAACGTTGCCATTAACGGAACATGTATATTGGGATTGTTTTTCTTCTTACATTGATGTTCAAGTACGAGAACGATTATCGGGGTTACGTGCAGATCTAATTAGCATTACAGGTGTCAAGCGCCAAGGGGTGTATATGTTTACATTAGATTGGAGTCATGAAAATCGCAACGTATTAGACACTAATTTTTCTGAAACTCCAGAACATAAATGCGGACATGTATTCAAAATGGATAACGGAAACTATTTTATATATCCTAACAATAGAATCATATGGATGGATAATGCTTGGACATTTAATAGAATAGATAAGAATCCGGGATATAAGATTGATATGACTGTTTATTCCGTTGAGGGAAAAGCTGGCTATGAAACAGACTATTCATATATGACGGAGTTTAAACAAGATAAAACAAACAAGTAATATTTATTAATATGAAACTAATAAATTTACTTTTTGAATCAAAAGATAAACCAGACACTTTCGAATCATTTGCAGATACTAGAGAAGCTGGAGCAGAGAAGATTGCTAATACCGCACATAAGAAGGGTGGATTAGCACTTTTAACGTGGCATCATTTCAAAGTTAAATTGCCTTACTATAAAAAAGCAGCTGCAGGACGTTTTGACTTAGATAAAGCAAAAAAGGAATTTGAAGAAACATATAAAAAGATATCTACTTCAATGTCACAAACCGAATTTCAAAGAGAAGTAGGTCGATTAGAAGTATTAGGTGAATTAATAATTAGAGAGGAACGAGGACGATGATACGCCTTACATCTTTATTAAACGAAGGAAACGGCCCATTAACTGGTAAATGGTTAGATACTGGAGTTGGTTTAGCTAAATTATTAATTGCTCGTGGATTTTCAAAAGAAGCTGCAAGTGCTATCGTTGGAAATATGTGGGCAGAATCTACATTCAATCCTGCAGCAACAAATGCAATTGGAGCATTTGGTTTATTGCAATGGTTAGGCGATCGTAAAAAGGAATTGATTAAATTTGCAAATGGTCGCAAAATGAATCCAAACTCACTCAAAACTCAATTAGATTTTATCAAGTATGAATTGTTAGATGCGTATGATGGCGAGTATGCTTATGAAGCAAATCAATTTAAAAAAGCCATGGCGTCTGATACCGTTACGGGAAAAGCATACGCATTTGCTAAGTTTGTTGAACGTCCTAATAGTTCAGAATTAACTGCATCAGCTAGTTCAAGAAAAATTGCAGCAAAAAATGTATATGATGTTTTAACTGGAATAAAACCTAAAAAAACTGCAGCTACAACACTTGGAAAAGCTTCTACAAAAAAATCATCTAAAAAACAATATACAGTTAAACAAGGTGAAACGTTAGGTGGCATTGCAAATCGCAATAAAACAACGATAGATGCAATTCTTAAAAAGAATAAAGGACTTAAAGCTGATAAGATTGCTGTCGGGCAAAAACTATATATTTAATTGGATATTGCAAAAATAATTCATATTATAAGTTATGATCTTAGAAAATTTTATTAACCAGTTATTCGTTGATTCAATCAATATCATGAAAACAGATGAATGGGAATGGCCCGAGTCATGGAATATGCCCCGGAAAATCAAATTCCTAGATGAATCATTACAATATGCAGAAAAAAGAGAACTTTATGAGCAATGTGCAATCATTAGAGATGTCAAAAAAAGCATCACCGAAGACCAAACAAACTAAAACGAAACGAGGGCTTTATGAAGTTATAATTCATAATGACTCTGTTAATACATTTGATCACGTTATTGATTGTTTGATTGATATTTGTGGACATAATAACCTACAAGCTCAGCAATGTGCTTTAATTACGCATACGCGCGGCCGATGTTCAGTATTCGTCGATGGATTCGAAATGTGCACGGAAATAAGCAAACTATTAACACAACAACGTATTAAAACATCGGTAAATAAATTTGATAATCGTTATGAAATTGATTAATAAAATATCAAAGCTATTAGCAAAGATCCGTGTTGGGTTTCTTCATGCAACGTTTCAACGCAATATGCGAAAAGCAAACGTAGCTAGAAACAAACATGATATTGTTACATTTAAAAAGCATATATACCAAGCCGAAGATGCTTGGCGTAAAATAGTTATACTAACACAAAAAATAAAAGCAAATGGGTAAGAAATCAGCACACACGGGAATGTCCCCGAAGGATCGTTCTATCAACTTAATGGACAAATTCATTTCAAAGAATGCACGTAACCAAAGTCAACAACCTAAACAACCTGCACTTAGAAAAGATCCTAACATTCCAATTCATATGTGGCCATTGAAAGATCAAATTGAATATTGGGATACACGTTCAGCAGAAGATTGGTTTAAAGATAAGTATCCGGTATATTCATATTGGATCGATGAAGTAAAAACAGAAAGCAAAGTACATTCGACATTCTTCGCAGATCAGACTCTTAAATTAAAACCAATGTTAATGGAAATGTATGATGCTGCTACACCAGTAAAAGAAGCTGTTAGACAACTTCGTAAGCACGGAATATACTAATGGAAGAAAAGCAGTACAAGTACGTATATGGTATAGGTAAAACAGCCTTAGACATACCTGAAAGTGAAATTCGGTATGCCATGGAAAATACTAAATCAAATGCTGAAGCTGCTCGTTTTTTAAAAGTATCATTCACAACATATAAAAAGTATGCACGACTCTATACGGATCGAGAAACTGGTAAGACACTTTATGAATTGCATAAGAATCAATTTGGAGTCGGCATACCAAAAGATGTTCAAAAAGCCAATAAAGGTATATACAGCATAACAAATATACTTGAAGGTAAGCATCCTAACTATCCAACATGGAAACTTCGTAACAGATTATTAGCATTAGGTATATTTAAAGAAGAATGTGCAAGCTGCGGATATTCAGAACGCAGAATAACAGATGATACAGTTCCATTGCTCTTAGATCATATAGACGGTGATGAAACTAATCATGTTGTAGAGAATTTGCAAATGCTTTGCTTCAATTGTTATTATCAACAAACCGGTAATCCTTTCAATCATGACAAAGAACGTTATTGGAATTATAATTTATTAGAATGATATTTATTATAAAGTATAAGGAATATCATGCTTAAATTATTACAACGTTTAATTCAATTATTTATGAAGGGCGGCAAAACACCTGGTGGTCGAATGATAGCTCGAGATATATCCAAATCGCAAAGATTAAAGCAATTTCAAACTATGCTAGAAACAAATTCTCAATATCGTAGAAAATATCAAGCATTAATGCAACAAGGCAAAGCTGGAAGACAAGAACAAATAAAATTTCTTAAAGATTATGTAGCTGGTCGCAAAAAAATGACAGATTATGTAAAACCATCTAAATACGATAAAAAATGGGGAATTAATCGAGATTATACTACTAGCGCTAGAACAAAAAATATACACGGAGGCGAAGGCTCTGGGGGTTGGTAATGCGACTATTACAAACATTAGTACGATCTTTAATTAAATTGTTTTCCAAAGGTGGTAAAATCAAAGGTGGTAAATTTATTCCACCTAATCCAACAGCTATTAAAAATTTACAAAAGCTAGAAAGACTACAACAAACTAATCCGGAAGTATGGAAGAAGTTATCAAAATTACCAAAACAAGAACAAATTGAAATTTTAAAAAAAACAAAACAAGGTAAGCTATCAATATCACAACTAATTGATAAAGTAAAATCTGCAGGAAGAAAAATTAAAGCACGTGCAGTAACACCAATTGGATACAATTTATCAAAACCTTTTGGTATTCCATTAGAAATACTTTTACCTAAGATTGGACCTAAATATCAATCACTTCGAAATCGTTATGATGCGTGGTACGTATACAATAATGTTCCACAAAAATACAATTCATTAATAAAAATAGGTACCCATACAGACGGATTACCAGCATATAGTATAAAAAATTTTACAATTGCAAAAAATGAAATTGATGCTATAATACGTAATCCAAAACAAAAAGACATATTAACAACATTTAACTTTGGTGGGGTACATGGCAACGGCGGTGCATATAAAGGTGTTGATAAAAAAGGAAACTTTATTGTCTTTTATGACCATTGGGACTTACAACCTTTAAAGGGGTTAGTTAATCGATTAGGTAAAAAACTGAAATTGTCAAAAACACAAACAGATAAAATTGCCAATTGGGAAGTAGGCGGAAAACCTTTTTGGACTAAGAATAAATTGTATTATGATGATGCTGGAAATGTATTTAGAGCTGATGGCAAAACGCCATTATATCAAACTAAAGGTACAATGTATAAAGATATAACAACGGCCCCGGACCAAGCAATGCTAAATGTTAAAAATGTTAATAAAAGAAAATCTGCATTACAGCGTTTAGGTAAAAAAGAAGTTACGGTATATTCAACGGAGCCAATAACACCAGAAACGTTGTCTGCTATGTTAGGCGAATGGGGAACGCATCTTAAATATAGTAAATTCAAATCAACAGCTATGATAGCAACCGGTGCATTTGCAGGATTAGGTGCATTAGCATCATATATTCTTAGTAAAGATGATGACCAAAGACGTAAAGTTGGTGAGTACATGATAAAAAATAAATTATCACAAAAAGATCTCAATGATAAACTTCAAGATAAACAATTTGCATCTAGACTAGATAAACAAATAGGGAAATGATGATATGAGACAATTATTACGAGCTTTAATTAAATTGTTTTCCAAAGGAGGAAAAACAAAGGGTGGCAAATTCATTGCACCCAATCCTACTATCGTTAAGCGATTATCTAGTGTTCAACGTTTAGAGCAAGAAGCTCCATTAGTTTGGAAATCATTATCTAATAAATCAACTGCCGATATTGTTAGTACACTTAAACAAATTAAAACAGGTAAGCTTACTGCAAAAGATATTGTAGCCACAAAAAAATTATCACCAGTTGGGTCACATGTACAGACAAAGGCGCCAACCGGTTGGTCAAAATTCGAACCGCCGAAAGATTTTAAATGGTCAATGCCAAATCCTCCAGTTACTGGAGCTACGCTGCATAAACCAATTGTTCCTAAGAATATACACCTATCTCATGTATTTCTAAATAAACGTAATGAATTAATGTTAAATAAGGTATTCAATGATCTTGCAAAACAAATGGGAGAAAAAATTGAAGGTAAACTTATGGGTGGAGCCCAAGGAGCTGCAATGCGTACGGAAAGAGGACGTATTTTAAAACTTACTAGCAATCCGCAGGAAGTTGCATCTGCATTGCGCGCCCGGCAAAGAACTACTGCAAAACACGTAATAAAACCTTATAGCATAAGCAAAATAACAATAAATGGAGAATCGACTCAATATTACGTAATATTAATGGATGAGATAACAGTGCTATCCGATCGAGAGCAAAAATTATGGAATATTATTCAATCAGATTTTTTAAATCTTCGATCAGATTTCACAAATAAAGAAATAGCGAACCGCGTAATTGAAAGATTAAAAGCTGGAGTTTACTCGGGCTTTACGGTAAATGAAATTGACAATTTCATGAAAAAAATATTACCACAACGCCAATCGATTTTAAAAGATTTTGGAAAATTAAAAATACATGGCGCAGAAGCACATGCCGGCAATGTAGGTTTTGATCGTAATGGTCGATTTAAACATTTTGATTCTTGGAATTTCTTAAAACAAGAACCCATGTTGAAAAAAATTAATCGCGGGTCAGCATATAACGTTAAAATAGATCCCAACATGATAAATCAGATACAATAATATGATATCACTTAAAACATTGATTGTAGAAGGACGTTATGATAGTTTGGTAACTAAGCTATCTAATACATTATTAAAAATCATCAAAGACAGTTATGCTGCAACAAAAGATCCGGAAGGACGTTTTGCAGGAGAAAAGATTTACTTCAAACAAGATGAAGAAGTTCCATTGATTGATGATGACAAGAAGCAACGTCACATATATTTTGAAGAAGTAGAAAACATGGATATTCCTGTTGAGTTTTACTTACAACTCAAAGTACAATGGATTGACGGGTTCAATGATTTCAAAGCTGGAGGAGATGCATATAACTCCGATAAACGAGACTCAGATGAATTGCCATTAATAGAAGTACGATTTCAATTTGATTCGGCAGAGTATCCGCGCATATTGAGTGAAGTTGCAATGGAACTAAGAGACATACTTCGACATGAAATTGAACATGTAACACAAAGTGGTTGGAACTTAATTGCTAGCAAATATCTACGTTCAGATATGGGACTTCGTGCTAAGATTGAATCAGGAGAATTACCACCAGTTCGATACTTTTTATTGCCCAAAGAAATTCCAGCAATGATACATGGATTATATTCAAAAGCTAAAAAATCAAAACAACCATTTCAGCAAGTTGTCAATAATTATTTAAGTATATGGGTTGATAACAACACCATAACTGATAAAGAAAAAGAACAAATATTAGCAACATGGAGGACATATCTTCCTAAGTTAGCAATACGTCAGGAGTTGTAATGCAATATATTGATGAATCAGATCCGTGTTGGTCTGGATATGAAATGATCGGAATGAAGAAAAAAGGTGGACGCAAAGTTCCTAACTGCGTTCCAATCAATGAAGCAGATGGATATTGTCCAAGCTGTTTAATTGAATACATTAAAAAACATGCAGATCTAGATGAATATATTGATATTGCATATCCAGGAGTAAATGAATCAGAATATCAAGGACGCAAAGTTAAACTTGGCAAACCAATGCAAGGCGATGTTAAGAAATTCAAAGTCTACGTTAAGAACGCTAAAGGTAACGTTGTAAAGGTCAACTTTGGAGACCCTAATATGAGAATACGTAAGAACAATCCTGCACGTAGGCGTTCATTTAGAGCAAGACACCGTTGTCATACAGCAAATGATAGAACCTCAGCACGTTATTGGTCTTGTCGTAAATGGTAATTTGAATTTTAAATTATTTTCTGTATATTTATTTATATGGAGAAGATTCAAGTTACGATGCAAGAAGTTTGGCAGGCAACCCGTCCTGTAATTCAACGCAATCGCAAAAAATATACTAGGAAATCAAAACATAAAAAGCAGGAATCGTGAAACAGTTATTATTTTTATTCTTATTGGTTTCATCTTTTGCATACACCCAATGCAATCAATATCAAATATATGAAAGCTTTACTAGCACAGTTACAACACAAGGCGGAACGTGGGCTGTAAACTCAATGATTGCAGTTACATCGCCAGTACGTACTGGAACTCATGCAATTGGATTTA
>Ga0315903_10008514_pt1 | contig 12602 bp, 10 predicted proteins | sample LakEriMetagenome_7_FD_203524 | JGI IMG/M metagenome (GOLD analysis project Ga0315903, IMG submission 203524) | Freshwater fungal communities from buoy surface, Lake Erie, Ohio, United States - Buoy 2 MA119 | ecosystem: Environmental > Aquatic > Freshwater > Lake | place: USA: Lake Erie, Ohio...
TGTGCCCAACTAGCATATTCACAAAGCAATGGAAGAATAAACACCGTTGGTGGCTGGATTGAAGTTACACCTTTGGGGAATGCAAAATATAGAGTTGACTGCCAATTGCTAACGGCGTTGGGTGGGGCGTATTCGCTTGCGCCCAACCACCATAAAAGGGTTAGAATTGATACCTCTGTTGAATTGCGGATTTATGATTCTGCCCAAAACTATGTTAAGATTACTACACCCTTGTTAGATGGCTGTTTTTACACCCAAAAAGACACCGCCAACAAGTTGATGGATCCAAACCAGGACCTTTGGAATAACCACTATAAAAACACCTTTAGATGCACGGTTGATTTGAATTCAACTTATATCAAGTCAAAAATAAATGTAAATTCCTCATTTTTAGAGTTTTATTGTAATTACACTGGAGGTATTTTAGGCTCATATGCGGTATCTACTTTCAATATGGACAGGGGTTACGAAAACCCCATTTCACGGACACGTGTATACCTGAAAGAGCTCCCAATCAATGAAACGAGTTTGGTGTATTCTCACGTTGGATTTAGCAAGCTACTAGATTATAATACATACACCTACCGCGCAGTGAATTATATGAATCACGGTGCCTATGGCAAATACGGAGATTCTGTGGTGATGGAGTTGGTCAAACCGGAGGAATTGCCGGGCAAGACAAATGCCTATACCAAGGGATATTCAGCTGCCGCACCTTTTTATGCATACTGTTTGGATAGTTCAAATACCTGTACCCCCAAACCCAATGCCACCCCGCCGCAAGGTTTTTATTTCAACCCGGCCAATGGAGATTTTGTTTTCGCGTCAGCACGAGAAAGACAATTAGGACGGTATGCCATGAAAGCCCATCATTACAGAAAAAATGCATCTGGACAGTGGCGATATTTGGGATATACCGAGCTCCACCATGCTATGTATACTTGGATTGAAATCACCAATAAATCTGAGTGCACTCTATTTCCCACATTCGTGATGCCAGCGTCTATCGATTTATGCGAGGGAGACGAATCCACCACCAGTATCAAAACCCAAGTAACTCAACTGCTGAATAAATACACCGCCTCTGTAGATGGCAACTTTCCAGATGCTTCAGTAACTACAGACTACAGCACCGGAAATTCAACGCCAACATTCAAGATCAAAGTGGTAGCGCGTTCGGGCGATTATTCTCCAACCCCAGGCATTGTGACTTTGCGTGTGCATGCCGATTCCAATTGGACCCGCGGCGAAGCCGCACGCTCCGTACCGGTGTACGTGCACAAGCCCATCATTCCCGTTATTGCCGTTGCGGCCAATGGTTGCAACAACCTCAAAGGCATACTCAAGTCCGTGAATACCGACGTGCCAGTAAAGGTCACTTGGACCATCCACGAGAAGTCTCCCTCAGCGCCTGCCATCTTCACCAGCACCGCCAAAGAGTTGGTATACTCAGGCTTGCTCCCCGAGAAATACTTTATCAAGTGCTTCGTGATACCCGTGGCCGCAACCTGCAAATGCACGGGCAAAACGGTGATCGATTCGCTGGATATGAAAAAATTGTGGCCAGGCTTGGACTTCGGACTAAATCGCAATACCGTTTGCCTTAAAGATTCCTCAAAAGTGTACTTTGCGAGCAACGTCAAGAATTTCAAATCCAAAGTGTATTACAACTGGGAGGTGAACGGACAATCTTTGTTTGGCCTCAAAGACACCCTGTCCATGAACTTTACGGGTGCCACAACACTGAAATTAACCCTTCGCGACGATTCTGGTTGTATGTCGACCAAGACCTTCGTTTTGCCGGTGGATACGATTTACAGCCTGCAACAAGCCAGCAGTTTGGCGCACTGCGGCCCTGATACGCTGACCCTCGCTGCGACATCTACTTTTTCCAGCAATTATTGGATGGGTCAATATTCGGTGATTGATGGCAGTGGAAGCACGATTTATAGTATTCGAGACAGCGTTTTGGTCTACTATTACAAAGACGCGCGGTATTACGTACTATCTGAATTCACCTCTAATAACGGCTGCTACACGTCGTTCAAAACGGATATTAACATTGACACCACGCAATTGCGTTTCAAGGCGATGCCCAAGCAATTGTGCAAGGGAATGAAAACGCTTACACTATCTGATATTGGAGCTACTCCAACCGGTGGATTGTGGTCGCACAGCCAAGGCAACACCAACAGCATAGTGCTTGATAAATTTAGTAAGTATCCCAGCAGTTTTTGGCTGACCTATATCTACGAGAATGCGGCATCGCGGTGTTTGTTTGTTCGCAGCGATTCTTTCTGGGTGACCGATACCGTAAAAACGGCAATGGGACGCATCGATGGCATCTGCAAAGAAACGAAGTTGTGGAATGCCCCGAAGGAGTTTAAATCAGCCAGCGCGGGTGTTTGGTACTCGCCCACTGGGGGTTTGGCGATCGACAGCATGGGTAGAATCAACCCCCGGAATTCTAGCGCGGGTACGTTCAAGGTGAACAAGCATAGCAAGAATGCGTTGGGTTGTGATTATCAGAGTGAAGGACAGATTAGCATTGCACCTGCGGTGTTGAGCATCAGCGGTACGTTGAGCGCTTCAGCGGGCAAAGTGCCGTTGATCGTGAATTTCGATGGCAAGAACAGCATTGCGGGCGCCACTCAATACAAGTGGTTATTTGGGGACACGAAGCAAGCACCCAAGGATACGGCTTGGGGCGCTGCGATGAGTTACACTTACAAGGATACGGGCAAGTTTTACCCCCGATTGATTGGGGTGGCTGGCGGCTGTAGAGACACCATCAATTTGGGCGTGGTGAGTGCAAGATTGCTCAGCGCGAACCAATTTGGTGAGAATCTCACGGTGAACCTTTACCCCAACCCCAGCGGCGCGGGCAATGAGGTGGCGCTGAGTATTGAAGGCAAAAGTAAATCTAGGAGCATTACGGTTTACAACTCTGTGGGCAGTAAAGTATCCTCGCATCGCATCGAAAAAGGAGAACAACAAATCACCCTAAACGCAGCCGCCCCCGGTATTTACTTCATTGAAGTGGAGGGCTCTGGAAACTTATTGAAATGGTTGGTGAAATAATAATTTGGTTAGATGCCCCGAACCCACTACCAATTTGAAAATTACTGCACTGATATTAAGGAAAATAAACGCCGAATTTCACCACCTAATTCTATGTCGATTCTTGGCGATGAAGTTGTAGCAGAAGTCGGTGAGGGATAGGGGCAGGAAGCGGAAGAGGGCGAGCCAGCGCCAGGGGCGGTGCGTGTGGCGGAGCATTTGAAATGCGGCGCGGGAACGCACGTGAACAGCGCCTTCCACAAAATAGACGGTCTGCAAATCAATGAAATGGATGCCGTAGGTTTTCAGCAACTCCTTGGATTCTGTGCTTCGGACCGACCAAACCTGAATCTCGGCATTCTGCGCCTTCGCCCAGCGGGCAATCGCACAGCAAAATTGACATTGGTCGTCGTACAGTAAATGCATCTTTCGTGATTTTAATTCGCTCATCGAAGTTACTCCGATTTCTATTTCGTTTACTCCGATGGGCCCGTGATTATTAATTCGCGTATTCCCATTATTCCTCCGATTATTACTCTGATTATGCCTCTGATGAACCCTTTGTTTTTTCTACTTATTAAGGATGCTATCGCACTGGTTATTAATAGGGAAACTACTCAGATTATTCCTCTGATACCAACTGCGCCACAATCTTGGCACTGTTCAAACACAATGGAATTCCACCGCCCGGATGTACGCTGCCACCGCAGAAATACAACCCTTTGATGTCACTGGAAAAGTTCTTGTGTCGCAAAAATGCCGAAAACACATTGTTGCTGGCCGTGCCATACAAAGAGCCTCCGTGCGATGAAGTGCGCTCCTCAATCATCACGGGATCCAAAACCGTTTCGCAGGCAATCAAGGGTTCTATGTCGCGCCCCAAAACCCGCTGCAATTTGGCCAGTATATTTTTACGGGCCGCCGTGGTAATGGCCAACCAATCTTGTCCTACATGACTCGGTACATTGATCATCACAAACCAGTTCTCGGAGCCCTTTGGCGCATCACCCGCATCGCACTTGGCGGTGATGTTGATGTAAATGGTGGGGTCTTCATCTGGTGCGCCCCCTGCAAACAAGGCCTTGAACTCGCGACCGTAATCGTTTGAGAACAAAATGTTGTGCAGATGCAGCTCGGGAAATTCCGCGGCAATGCCCCAGTAAAACACCAAAGCCGATGACGATCGCTCTTGCTTTAATGTCCTCGCGGGCGCCTGATGCGCAGCCAACAAGTGTTTGTAAGTGGTAAATACATCGGCGTTGCTAATCACTATATCGGCGAGCACGGTGTGGGTTTGTTGCTTGGTTTTGTTGAGCACCCGAATTCCTTCAGCCCGTTTTTTCGGGGCGATGATTTCTTGCACGGCGTGGTTGAAGTGAAATACAACACCCTGTCTCAATGCCAACTGATACAAGGATTGGGGAATGCTGACCATGCCCCCATCGGGGTAGTAGGAACCGAGTTGCTGTTCCAAATGCGGAATCATGTTGAGCAACGCCGGCGCACGGTAGGGGTCGCTCCCGTTATAAGTAGCAAATCGGTTGAGGTATTGCACCAAGTATTTGTTACCCACAACGGTTCTGTTTTCGCGGTCCATCGATTGAAACAAGTTCAATTTGGGTGCGTAAAACAACCCTTTGAGGGTCTTGAAATTGAAGTAGTTTTTGATTTTGTGCAGGCTCTGTTCGATGAATAACGGCGCGGTGGTGTTGTAGCGAAAGGCGGCTTTATCCAGCTGTTTTTTTAGGGCCAATCGCTCAGATTCAGTGGCGATGCCTTCCAAGGATGCGGAAAAATCGTCCCATGATTTGTGGGCCTGAAAGCGGGTGCCATCTTCGTAAAAGTAGTGGCAGATGGTATCGAGTTGCTGGTAGTTGAAATGGGCTTTGGGGTCTTCATCGCACAGGAGGAACAACTCATCAACCAAGTGCGCCAGGGTAAACAACGACGGTCCGCCATCGAAGCGATATCCCTCGGTTTCAAAGGCACTCATCTTACCACCTGGGTGTGGGCTTGCCTCGAAAACCTCCACCGAAAATCCTTGTTTGGCCAAACGAATGGATGTGGCAATGCCTGCAATTCCTGCTCCAACAACGATGGCTCTTTTCGACATATCCTATAACAACAACCCAAAAGTATGATTGGTTTCGCTGTTGTGCGGAATGTTGAGTTTCTTTTTTCGATCTAGTTATGGATTTTATCAATATCTTTGATCGGGAGCCATGTTCGGCTTTAGTTTGCTATGATGAAAAAACTACTCCAATTCACGGCCGCATTGGCTTTAACCCTTATGACTGCCTGCGGTGGCGGTGGCGATAAAACGAGCTATTCACTGAAAGACGTTGAATTTACCCTATCGGGTCCGTTGTTTGAAGGTCCTAACCCTGCACAGTACACTGTGTCGGTGGATTTGAAAGAGATTCTAGGCGATCGCTACAAGGAAGGTGTGAAAATTTCAGGCGCCAGTTTGAAGTCGGCGCATATCCGTTCGGTGGATTCAGCCAATTTTGATGGGGTGGGCAGTTTTGTGGTGAGTTTGGCGAGCGACAATCCAGATTTAAAAATGAAGGAGTTGGCGTTCTTGAACCCCGTAAAGCCAGGTACCACCGATGCGGTGTTGTCTGTATCCAATGAGGTTACTGCTGAGGAATATTTCGCTGAGAAGCAGTTTTATCTCATCGTTGATGCAAGTTTGTTGAAAGATTTGGAGGCCAATATGGTTTTCAAGGGCGATTTCGACTTTGAATTGTCGTACAAATAAGTGGCATCCGCCAATTACAGAAATTTAAAAATTAAGAAAATTAGATATGAGAAAGTTCATTGTACCGATGTTGTTGGTCTTGGTGGCCGGCGTATTAACCGCTTTTGTTCAACAAAATCCAGAAGCCGATCGCTTGATGGGTGTTTGGGAACCGAGTAACGGTCGTGCCCGTGTGAAAATTGAAAAAATTGGTGCCAAATATTATGGCAAATTTGTTTGGTTGAAAGAGCCCATCGAGCCTACTACCGGACAGCCAAAAACGGATAAAAACAACCCAGATCCTAGCATGAAAAACGTGCCATTGAAAGGCTATCGCATGCTGAAAGATTTCGTATACAAAGGCAACAACGAATGGGCCGATGGCACCATTTATGATCCTTTGAACGGCAGTACTTACAGCTGTACCATCAAAATGACGAATGCCAATACGTTGGATATTCGCGGGTATATTGGTGTGTCGGCATTGGGTAGAACCGATGTTTGGAAGCGCTTGGTGGTTAAATAAGTCAGGATGCATATCAGAGATTTTATCGCCCCAAACAAAACGGCGGGACTGATTGTGGCATTGCTTTGTGCTGCTACTACATCGCTCCAAGCACAAACGGAAACACCTCAAACGCCTGCCGATACCCTTGCCCCACCGGCGGCGGAAGAGGATTACAGTCAGTACGACAACATCGGTTTCGCTGGAGAGGGTGTGAAGCGCTATTGCAGTCCCAAAATTGAGGGATTGAGTCCGGCCAAGTTGATCAGTATTGGATACGATTACCAGATGGGGTATATGATGAAGGCCGATACTTTTCGCAGGGCGGGGAACTTTGCGCCATTGATGCCAGACAGTGCTAGGGTGTTGACATCCAATGGTTTGCGTTTTGGCTGCAACATTCCCGTGATTTCTCGCACCGATTTGGTGTGGCAGATGGGTGCCAATTATTGGGAGCAGCGATATAAGTTTGAGGATCCCAGCGCGTTGAAAAATCCCATGCTGACATCGCTCAGCGAAAATGGTTTGCGCACGATGGGCATCAATACAACCTTGTTCAAGCCTTTGAACGATGTGAAATTCTTGTTGTTTCAAGGTTCTGCGGATCTCAGCGGCGATTACCAATTTGGCAAGTTCATGCCTTTGAAGTACACCAAGTATTCAGCGGCTTTGATTTACGGTAAACGCACTTCGGAGAAGAAGCAATGGGGTGTGGGTGTTGCCAGAACTTACCGCGTGGGCGAGTTGAACTATATCCCTATCATTTTCTACAATTCTACCGATGTGGCCAACAAGTGGGGTACCGAGATTTTGTTTCCTGCCAGGGCGCATGTACGCAGAACCATCAACAGCAGAAACATGTTGTTTGCGGGGTATGAGTTGGAAGGACAGAGTTACAGATTGTGGCGTTCGAATGACCAAAATGGTTTCAATTTGCGCAACGAAGATGCAGAAATTCGTCGGGGCGAAATCCGCCTTCGTGCGGTGTACGAATTCTCGTTGAAAGACTTTATTTGGATGTCGATCCAAGCCGGCTATCGCATCAACTATCGCTATGATGTGGATCGTTTGAGCGATGGCAAGGAGGTTTATCGTGCTTTTGGCTTGGCCAGCGATGCGCCTTATGTGATGGTGAATCAGTTGAGCAATCCATTGTATTTCAACATCAGTTTGAATTTGGTAAGTCCGTAAGTATTTGGGGCTTCAAAAAAAGGAACAACGCCCAGCGTTGTTCCTTTTTTTTGCGGTCGCAAATTGGATTCCTGCCATCTGCTACCCTTCTCACAAAACCAATTCCTTTACCGCTTGTTCGTATGGGGTGACTCCATCCAAGAACCTCTCTTTGTGGTTGGTATTTCCCCACCAATTGTTTGATCAGCTCCCCGAGGGGGTTGAAACGGTTGCGGTGATGGAGGAGCCATTGTTTTTTGAGCAGTACGCGTTTCACAAGCAGAAATTGGTGTTTCATCGCGCTACGATGCGGTGTTATGCGGATGGCTTGCGACAGCGTGGATTGGATGTGCGATACTTCGGCTGTGAGGGCAAGGCTGTGGATCTTTCGGTTTGTGTGAAACAATGGGGTGAAGAAGGGTTTTCGGAGTTTCAGCTCTATCGCCCAGAAGACGATTGGTTGGTACAGCGATTGACGGCAGCGGCTTTGTTGAACGGCATTGCTTTGGTGTACCACGATACCCCGCAGTTTATGCTGAATCGGGCGGATGTGAAATCCTATTTTGCAGGCAAGAAGCACTTTTTGCAGGCCAATTTTTATTCGGCGCAGCGCAAGCAGTTTCAGGTGCTGATGGATGGGGCGAAACCTCGGGGTGGCAAGTGGAGTTTTGACGAGGATAACCGAGAGCGATTTCCTAAAAATCAACCTGTACCGGAGTTGGCCAATGGTAGAACGGATGATGAGGAGAAGTACTGGTCAGAGGCGGTTTCCTATGTGGAGCGGCATTTTCCTTCTGCACCGGGAGAATTTCAAGGCGATTTTGATTATGCGATTTCCCATGACGGAGCTCAGCGATGGCTGAAGGATTTTGTGGAGCATAGACTGTTGCATTTTGGCACTTACGAGGATGCATTGGTGGCGAAAGAGCCTTTGTTGCATCACAGTTTGTTATCGGTCTATCTCAACAATGGTTTGCTGTTGCCCAAGGATGTTTTGGATGCAGTTTTGCATGAAAGTGATAAGCGCGACTTGCCGCTGAATGACGTGGAAGGGTTTGTGCGACAGTTGTTGGGTTGGCGGGAATTTATAAGGGGGCTGTATTTATCGGTTGGACGTAAGCAGCGCACCCGCAATTACTGGGGATACACGCGGAAAATTCCTCAGTCGTTTTACGACGGAACTACGGGCATTGTGCCGGTGGATGTGGTGATCAAAAAGGTGTTGAAGAACGGGTATTGTCATCACATTGAGCGGTTGATGGTGTTGAGCAATTTTATGTTGCTGTGCGATTTCGATCCGGATGAGGTGTATCGGTGGTTCATGGAGTTGTTCATGGATGCTTATGATTGGGTGATGGTGCCGAACGTTTATGGGATGGGTCAGTTTGCGGATGGCGGGATGATGAGCACCAAGCCGTATATCAGTGGCAGCAATTATTTGATGAAGATGGGTGATTTTGAGAAGGGGGCATGGACGGAGGTTTGGGATGGGTTGTATTGGCGATTTATCGATAAGCATCGTGATTTCTTTTTGAAGAATCCGAGGATGGCTGTGATGGTGAAGTCGTATGATAAAATGGATACGGAAAAGCGAGAGCGATTGTCGGCGGTGGCGAATCAATTTTTAGAGGGATTAAACAATGAATAAACAGGAATCAACATGGGATATTGAGGCCCCGGCCGAGAATGCTTTACTGGGTGGGGTGGCCCCGGCTTTAGGGTCTGTTGAATTGGTGGGCAAGGCATGGGTGGCCAATGAGAGAAATACAAAGGCGAGTGCGATTCCGGAAGGGGTATCGGACAGTGAAAAGCGGATGATAACGGAAGACCGCATCATTGAGATGGCTTGGGAGGACAGAACGCCGTTTGATGCGATCAAGGCGCAGTTTGGGTATTCCGAGGCGCAGGTCATTGCATTGATGCGCAAGCAGTTGAAGCGAAGCAGTTTCAATTTGTGGCGCAAGCGGGTGAATAGCGGGGTGAGTATCAAGCACCAGAAGTTGCGCAACGAGGCGGTGCAGCGGTTTCATTGCAGTAGGCAGAAGTCGATTTCCAACAACAAGATTAGCAAGCGATGAGTCATACAGAAAAAGTGCAGGCATTGCTCGCGGCGATTGATGCGAAGCGATATGGGAAGACCCGCAATTATGTATCGGGTAGTGTGAGTGAATTGGGTCCGTACGTATCGCGCGGGGTGATTTCTACACGTATGTTGTGGGTGTATTTGTTGGCTATGGGACACAGTTTTGAGGAGATGTTTGGGTTTGTGCAGCAGTTGGCATGGCGCGATTTTTTTCAGCGGGTTTGGATGGGTTTGGGCGATGGGATCAATGAGGATATTCGACGGGATCAGGAGGGGGTGAAACATACCGCGGTTCCCGCCGCGATCGCGGCGGGAACCGCGGGCATTGACGGGATCGACGTTGGCATCCAGCGATTGGTATCGTCTGGATATATGCACAACCACCAGCGGATGTATACCGCCTTTCTTACCTGCAACTTGGCTGGCGCCCACTGGAAATTGCCCGCCCAATGGATGTATGCCCATTTGCTCGATGGTGATTGGGGTTCCAATGCCCTTTCTTGGCAGTGGGTTGCCGGCACTTTTTCCAACAAAAAATACATCGCCAACCAAGAGAATATCAACAGGTATACGAATACCCAACAGCGCGGGACCTACCTCGATGTAGAATACGAACAACTCACCGAGGCCCCGGTGCCGGAAGTATTGAAGCCCACATTGGATGCTCAGGAACTATTGCCGTTTGATGATTGTACGTCGGAAGCATTGATGGCAGCGGTGGCCGAAAAAGGACTGCCGATTTGGGGTGCCATCAGCAGACCCAATGATCATCGCATAGTGATATGTAACTACTATCAGCTCAGTGCCCAGTTTGTGGCTTCGCAGTCGGGCTCCCCGATTTTGTTGCTCGAGCCCAGCGCGTTTAAACAATATCCCATCGCCTCGCATTGTGTGGATTTTATGCTGTCGTTGGCCGCCGAGATACCCCATTTGCAGGTGTTTGTGGGAGAATTTGAGGAATTGCATGCTGCGTTGCGGGCATGTGGTTCGGTGGAGATCGTATACAAAGAGCATCCTTTGAACCAACATTACAGGGGCACTGAAATCCCGCGGGATTGGTTGGCGCCAGAGGTGGAAGGCACGTTCTCATCGTTTTTCTCGTATTGGAAAAAAGTAGAGAAATCGCTACGAAAAGAATTTAAGGACGTTCGCGGATATTGATCAATCAGATGACCTTCCAGGAATCTCATATTTCTCGAGCCACGGAATTGGGTGGTTTGCCATCGCCAGAAGTGGCAGGGGAGAAGTTGGAAGGTGCGGTGGATAAGCCCCCAATGCAGATTGTTTGGATTAAGCGCGATTTGCGTACCCGCGATCATGCGCCGTTGGCAGAGGCGGAGGCATCGGGATTGCCTTACAGGGTGATCTTCATTTTTGAGCCGAGTTTGGTGACGCATCCGGATTGTTCGGACCGACATCTGCGGTTTCAGTGGCAGTCGATTCAGGAAATGAATCGCGCTTTTCAGGGGTTGGTTTTGGATTCGGAGGCCAGACAAGTGGATGTGTTTTGGGGTGAGGCAGAGGCGGTTTTTTCGTCGTTGATGGAGGCTTTTGATGTGCAGCGGGTGTTGTCGTACCGGGAATCGGGGATTGAGAAGACGTTTGAGCGCGACAAGGCCATCGCTCAGTTGCTAAAAGAAAAGGGTGTGGTGTGGCAGGAATTTCAGCGCAACGGGGTGTTGCGAGGTATCAAGGACCGGGTGGATTGGGACAAGCGGTGGTTTGTTTGGATGTCGGAACCGCTGATCGAAAATGCGTATCGGAAACAGTTATTTGGAGAGGAGTTGGGGCCTTTGGTGGCAGTGTTACAAGGCGATTTGAACCAAGATTTTGCGATACCTGAAGAAGTGTTTTTGCGTTTAACAGCATCATCCGAAGGCATGCAGTTGGGTGGCGAATCGATGGCCTGGCGGTATTTGCAGGGATTTTTGTCGGACCGACATCGCAACTACCATTTTCACATTTCTAAGCCCCAGTTAAGTAGGGGATCATGCTCACGGTTATCGGTCTACATTGCTTGGGGTAATTTGTCGATCAAGCAGATTTACCAAGCTTCGAAATCGCTTAGTAAGGAGCAAAAAAACGGTCGGGCGATAACGGCATTTTTGTCGCGCATCAAGTGGCACGATCACTTCGTACAGAAGTTTGAGCAGGAGTGCACGTATGAGTATCGGGCGGTAAACAGGGCGTTTGAGGATTTGGGGGCGGAGAACGATGCGGGGTTGTTGCAGGCTTGGAAGGAGGGTAAAACGGGGTATCCGTTGGTGGATGCGAACATGCGGGCATTGGCGGCTACGGGCTGGATCAATTTTCGGATGCGGGCAATGTTGGTGAGTTTTTTGACGCATCATTTAGACATTGATTGGCGGTTGGGGGTGTATCATTTGGCGCAATATTTTTTGGACTACGAGCCGGGGATTCATTATACGCAGTTTCAGATGCAGGCAGGCACAACGGGGGCGAACACGGTGAGGGTGTATAATCCGGTAAAGAATGGGCTGGAGCACGATGGGGAGGGTGAGTTTGTTCGCAGGTGGGTGCCGGAGATTGCAGGGCTGCCGAATCATTTGATTCATCAACCCTGGACGATGACGGAGATGGAGCGGGTGTTATATGGTGTGACTTTGGGCGAGGATTATCCGATGCCGGTGGTGGCGTTGCAGGGCAGGAAGATTGCGATGGTGGCGCGAATTTACGAGATGCGGAAATCGGAGTTTGCAAGGGCGGAAAAGGCGAGGGTGTTGAAGAAACACAGTCGGCCCGCGAAGGCGAAATCGAAGCCCATGGCAAAATCGCCAAAATCGCCGAAAGCGCCCAAAACATCTGAATCGCCGAAATCGCCCATCGAAAAGATAAAAGGAAAGGGGAAGAAGCCGTGAAAGGGGTAAAGAAGCAGCATTTGCCGAGCAAGGTGTGTGTGACTTGCGGTCGGCCGTTTGTTTGGCGCAAGAAGTGGGAGCGGGATTGGGAATCGGTAAAATATTGCAGTGATCGGTGCAGGAAATCGGTTTGATTTGATGGTGTTGTTGGCTTGTTTGGATTGT
>Ga0315903_10008517_pt1 | contig 12602 bp, 25 predicted proteins | sample LakEriMetagenome_7_FD_203524 | JGI IMG/M metagenome (GOLD analysis project Ga0315903, IMG submission 203524) | Freshwater fungal communities from buoy surface, Lake Erie, Ohio, United States - Buoy 2 MA119 | ecosystem: Environmental > Aquatic > Freshwater > Lake | place: USA: Lake Erie, Ohio...
GCTAGATATTTATTCTAAAGGATACCCCATGAAAGAATTTTTTAAAACATTGTTTGCGGATAAGGACGGTCAACAATCTACCAAGCGTATTATTGCTATGATTGGAATGTTGTTCTTATGTGGTACTATGGTAGCTACGGCATGCCGTTGCTCTATTAAGCCTGATGAAAATTTAATATCGTCAATTGAGATGATTGTAATTGTTGCATTAGGTGCTACTAGTTTAGATAAATTCGCAGGTGGGTTTAGTTTAGGCAGAAAAAAGTAATATGTCAATGAAGCTTAAAGATATTGTTAAAGAAATTAGTCTAATGTCAGGAGACGCTGGTAATGACAGCACATCAGCTGAACTAATGGATGACTTCGTAGCTGAATATTCTAAATTTGGGGCTATAGTTAAACGTTTGTACGGTAAAGATTCAGCTGAAAAGTTTTGGAGCGGTGACCAATATTGGTTAGCAAAACCGGAGATTAAAAATAAACCGTTAGATGCCAAACTGCAAGATGTTATCAAAAACAACGCATTTGATAACCAAGGTAGCTATTATATTGTACGCCATAAAGCCGACGATAGAATTTGGCATAACCTATTTGATATATCACGACCTGCAGAAACAGTATATGTCGGCCGTATCGAAACATCTCCCAGTACAGGTCCGTATAGTATGCAACGCATATATGGAGTGGAAGGTCAAGTAGTTCATTGGAGTAATATAGCTAAAGAATATAAAGGCGCCGGCTTCGGTGCATTTTTATACGATACTCTTTTGTATAACTACGGCGTGTTAGAAAGTGACAGTATTCTATATCAAGGTAGTCAGGCTATGTGGTCGAAACATATACCTAAAGTTGCTTCATTCTTTGGTGGTACTGTAGGATATTATAGCGGCGGTTCGCAAAGTGAGTCGCAGATAGTAGTTATCCCATTAAACGGTGAAGATGTAAATGACAAAAATTTCATAGGTGATGTGTTAGGATCGTTTGTAGCATTTAGCGGTAATGTACCTGCGGGTATAAAACAAATAGCTAAGCTTACTGCAGGACTAAGTGCACGTAACGGTACATTGGGTATTGTATCGGTCAGCCATAAGCTTGATGACCCGATAGATGAGTATACGGATGCCGGAGTTGCAATAAATGCAAATGAACGATCAACTTTTCTAGATATTCTTGATACTGTTAGCTTCGATGAATTGATTGACATATTCAAAGATAGAAATATGAGTATTGATGCTTATGAAAAAACAGATTTGACAAAAGCAAAAAAAATGCTTATGTTGTTTGAAAATGCAACTGTATTTGCAGAACCAAAAGGTGATGGTATTAAATACGAGCTAATACAATGATAAAACTTAAACCGATAGTAGAAGGATTGCTTACAGAGGCAGAAGAACAGATAACCTGGGGAGATGTAGCAGCAGCATTTGAAATCATTAAAAACTCGCAAGATAAACAAGATGCGAAACAAGCGCTAATTAAAGGCGGTAAATTGTTAGCATCGTTTGCTCCCGGGCTTGAACTTATATCCGGAGCAGTTGGTTTAGTTAGTGACGTGAAAGATGTAAAAGATGTAGCTAAGGCTTTGTTCTCAATAGGTAAAAAAACTGCCGAAAAAGAATTAAAAAATCCGAAAGCTTCTGAGTTTAAAAAACTTACCGGGCCGTTCTGGGATGCTATTAAATTATCGCCGGAACTATCCCAGATGTTAGATGATCAAATTGAAGCTGCATTTATAAACACGGTAATATTACCAAAAATACAGCAAGGCGGTAATGAAGATGAGCCATTACCTAACATGGATATAGAATTAGCCAATTGGCTAAATGATTCGGCTCTTAATAAGACAGACGTAAAGATGGAACCGAATGCTTAAGCTTAAAAACATATTATTTGAGATAGGTGAAAGCACTTCTAAGCCGTTAAAATGGAGAGCTGCTTCTGACCCGGCTAGAAAGATTAAACTCAGAGCGCAATTGATGTCACGTACTGATGCTACAAAAACCGATCCATTTAAGATTGAGTACTTAGCACAGTCGGAAGCCAATCCAAAAGATATGTATATCATCACATTTGCAACAGAACTCGATACGTATAGTTTACCAAGACTAAGTACAAAAGATAATCCAAAAACTACCGGTGCAGAGAATTGGAATAGAACTAAAAAAATGTTAGTCACTTCCAATATTGCATTTACAACATCATCAGATCTTCAGCGCGCTGAACCTGAGACTAATTATAATGAACAATTTCGTGTAATGGCTACAATTATAGAATGTTTAAAAGATTTTATAGATCGTGTAGAAGGATTAGCGGTCACTGTCGGTGATACAGAATATACATGCGTGATACGTAAATTTTATATTGCACCAAAAGCTGATATGGAAGGATCGTATACAGTTGATAGTCGCCGCGGTAGATTATATAAGGCATTTATAGAAAAGAATTTATCCAAATTGCCGTTTAGAATGAATGTTAATGTAGAATCTGATCAAGCAGCTGCTGATACTTTTACACTTACACGTGATATTGATACATATAAGGTTTAACAATGCCATATACATATAGAAAAGTAGATAATAAGTATTGCGTGTATAAGAAAGAAAGTGGAAAGAAAGTCGGGTGTACGGACGGTACTAAAACTGCATTAAAAAGATATTTAACAGCTTTACGTATGCATGAAGGCATGTTAGCTGAGCCGTTAGAAGAAGATTTACGTAAATGGGTAAAACAACGTTGGGTGGATATATCACGTACTAAACCAGGTGGCGGTCATCCCGCATGCGGTGCATCTGCAGATTCAGGTTCTAGATCGGGCGGTAAACGTGCGTATCCAAAATGTGTACCAGCGGCTAAGGCATCTGCAATGTCCGATAAAGAAAAAGAATCTGCAGTTCGTAGAAAACGTGATAAGTATTCTGGTAAAGGTAAACCTAGTAAAAAGGCTATTAATGTGAAGACTGAAGCTAAAGGCGAAAAGGATGCTTGTTATCATAAAGTAAAAGCTAGATATGATGTATGGCCATCAGCTTACGGTTCTTTAGCTTTAAGTAAATGTCGTAAAGTTGGAGCTGCGAACTGGGGCAAAAAGAAAAAGCGTGAAAATCTAGACCCGGATACATATACAGATACCGGTAAATCATCTCCATATGGATCTGGATACCAGAAGGTGAAAGAACTTAATGAAGTGCAGGGTAAAACATTGCACGTATATGATTTCGATGATACACTAGTTAAAACACAATCGTCGGTAGTTGTACAACGTCCGGATGGAAGTACATATGAATTAGATAGTCATGCATTTGCAACTCATAAGTTAAAGCCGGGCGAAAAATATGACTTTTCTAACTTTGATAAGATTATCAAAAAGTCACTTCCTATAATGAGGAATATACAGCAAATTAAGAAGTCATTAGCCAATCCAACTATAAAGACGACGATACTAACAGCACGTAGAGTCGCCTTCCCTATCATGAAACATTTACGTGATATGTATGACATTAATACTTATGTAGTCGGTACCGGAAGTAGTGATCCGGAGAAGAAAGCTGATTGGATTGAGAAACAAATAGATAGAGGTTATACTAACATAAAATTCATGGACGACAGCTTAGCAAACCTAGAAGCTGTTCAGAATCGTTTACAAGATAAAAATGTTAATTTGACATTGATTAATGCAACAACAGGTAAACAATATAAATAAAAAGGAGTGTTATGTGTTTTACAAGAGAACAAGTTGAGACGGCTGTTAAAGCCAAAGGTTATGTCTGGTTCGAAGACTCTGCTAATAAAGGATTCGATGTTAATATCGTAGGAGTACGAAATAACGCTCCTTCTGTAGCAGACAAGGTAACAAATGTATTTGACGATTGTTTAACTATATCGTTTAAAGATGAAAAAGGCGTTGAGCAATTCTATTGTTGGAACGCTACTACAGATCCGGGTAAAAAAGGTGTTCAGCAGTTTCATAATAAAAAAGGAGTTGCTCGTCTAGTTCCTGGACAGTATCGCGGTGTATGGAAAATTGATTTACATCAAGGTAAATATAAGGCGTTATGTCAACGTTTAGGAAATGTTACTGTATGGAGAGATGCTAATAAAGATTTAGTATTTGAAGAAAAGGTAACTGATACTGGAATGTTTGGTATCAACATACATAAAGCTGGACAAGATTCTACTTGGGTAGAAAATTGGTCAGAGGGCTGTCAAGTATTTAAACGTGTTAAAGATTTCAATGAGTTCATGAAAATTTGCACTAAGGCAGCTGCTATTCATGGTAATCACTTTTCATATACATTACTAGAATCAACGGATATAAAATAATGGATACTTCAATTTTTAAAACTGGTGATGTGCTACATTGCCGCGGCCGTAGAACTATTAGCAAACTAATACGTTGGGCTACTAAATCACAATTCAATCATACTGCGATTTTCATAGAAATATGGGGTCAGCCATACATTATTGACGCACAAGAAAACGGTGTTAATGTTAAGACATTTGAAGAATGGACTAACGAATACAAGTATTCTTATATAGTAACTAGAGCTCCTTTTGCTGTTGATGCGAAAGAGTTTTCGGTTAAGGCTTTAACTAAAGTAGGTACTACTGCTTATGATTTCGAAGGATTGTTATTTAAACAACCTATCGAGTTATTAACTGGTAAGTGGAAGAAAAAGAAAGCCCTTAAGGAAGAAGATAAAATGTATTGTTCTGAGTATGTGGCGTGGTGTTACGGATTAGAAGATTCATACCGTACTTCACCTGCAGACTTTTTACAATACTGCAAAAATAAAGGTTTCAAATTAATTTATAATAGTGGCGTTGATTACACTTATTAATAAGGAACCATTATGGCAAAGGCTAAAGTAAAAGAAAGTATTTCCTATCGTAAACCACCAAAGAAGCGTCGTCCAGGTGTTCATGCAAAGACAAAACAAAGCAAGAACAAACGTGCTAAGAACTATAAAAAACTAAATGTAGGACAAGGGTAACTTTTCTAAAAAAAGATTTGTTTATTTGAAATTTTATACTTAAATTAAGTATCTTAAAATTAAGTATATGTCAAAGAAGTTAAAAATAAACGATCGTGTTGTAGTTCAATTTCTTGGTGCAAAACATGAGAGTCAGGTCATAGCAATACGACCTGATTCACACTATGATGTTCGCAAAAAAGACGGTATTATAATACCAAATTGTGCATGGCAAAAAGATGCACATAAGAAGGCTCCATGGTTCATTATAGCAAAAATAGCCGAAGGTGAAAAAATGCCAATTTTTCCAGAAAATCCTCCAAAATCTGAAGAAATTAATAAATCAGAATTAGATGCCAAAATCAAAGAACAAAAGCAATTTATCCGCGGTAAAGTTAAGAAATGATCCATTTCCATACTGCCATAAATACCGTGTTTTTCTGGTAAATTCTCATGCTGAAGATTGGGTGGAATATGTCTTTCATTGTGACTTCGAAAACCCAAAGAGTAGCCGATGTATACAAAGTTTAAAGGACCGTATGAGCCTCGGTTTTAGGGGCTTCAAAATACAAAATATACGGCTTTTAGAGGCTAACTACGACTCTCGATCTTACCAAGATTTTTCCAGAAAAAAGGACCTAATCGTTCAAAGAGCTATGATAAACAAAGCTTAGTCATATATATTTTAAAGAGGTATTATATGAACAGAGAAGACCGTTTCTATTATATCCATTCTGTAATCACTGAAAATGAATTACAGGATAAGTTTCAAGCCCAATTAGAGCGTATGAAATGGCAGGAAAAACACAAGTATAAAGATGTGTTAGAGCAATGGGAATATGCCTTTGATAAACTAATGAAAGACTAACGTAGGATATTTATATAAGATGATTACATTAGAGAACATAATGACAGGTGATAATTTTATCGGTGAAGAATTGGAATTTTTCATCGATGATGAAACACTAATTGGCGAGGTATATTTAGATGGAGATCTTATATTTCAAGCCGATGACATGTCTGATGAAGATATGTTAGAAATTGAATTTCAAAAAGAATTTCATGTTCGCCATGAGGAAGATTTCCTTACGGATGAAGATGAATATTAATAACCAAAATAAAGGAATGTTATGACAACAGAAGAACTATTTACGCAATTGAAAACCCTTTGGACTGAGTTTGAAGAGAATCATGCAAAGTTTGCTGAGAAAGGAAATAAATCAGCTGCTACTAGAGCACGTAAATCAATTGGAGATCTTAAGAAGCTTGTAACTGAATATCGTAAAGAGTCAGTTAACGAATCAAAAAGATCGTAAACATACTAATATAGACCCATAGCATAAGTTATGGGTTCTATATTAATTTTAAAGGAAAATATGGAAGGGAAAGATTTTAAAAATAAATTGTTCAAGTTAATCGAATCAGAGGTTCGTGATGTATTAGCCGAAGGCTCAGGCCGTTACGGTTCATTAACAGATCCAAAGAGTTTCGATCCAGTCGATCCTGAAGTACATATTACAGGATACGGAGTTTTATTACGTTCACAACTTCGTAATGAAATTGCTGCTAGATTATCTACTATGGCTAAGACAGCGAAAGATGCTGCTGGTAGTGATGTTTCATATAATCAATATAAAGCGTTAGCATCTTTAATCGGGGAGAAAGGAGTATTGACTCGTTTCATTTTAGCTGAACTAGATGTAGCTGATGAGTTAGAGGAGATGCGAACTAAAGGCGGTCGCCGTACAACTCCAATACCAAAACAAAAATAAACTTTTTTAACATTTCATTAGGAATAGTGAAAAATAGTTATTATATTTAAATCTAAATTAAAAAAATAAGTTATGAGTTATTATGTATCAAGAGTAGCAATTGCTACCGATACTCCTAAGGGAGTAAAATGGGTTTCTGAAACCTATCTAATTGACGCTGTATCCGTTACGCATGCAGAAGAGTTAATTAATCAAGACTTTAAATCATCAGGCATTGAGTTCGAAGTTAAGTCAATCGGAACTAGTAAAATTTGTAAAGTTATTGAATCACAAAATTCATAAGGATGGAGAACATTGAAGTAAAAGTTACACACTTAACAGAGAAGCAAAGATTGGCCAAAGAGAATGGGCCATTGAAAAGATATGCCGTAGGAGAGAATGTAGTATTTCGATTCGAAGGCGTAAATCAAGTAGGAATGATCACTAATATCAGAACCCATAAAGGGAAAAGAGTTGGATATGATCTTCGTTCAGAAAAAGGATCCGGATTCATTCTAGTTCCGGTAGATAAAGAAAAATCAAATCCGTGTATTGATTCTGCATTAACTGCCATGTGGCAACAAAATGGCGGAGGTAACAATATGCGTGTCGACCGTAGTATAGGTCATACAATTGCAAATTTTAGTCCCGATATAGTTCTTGATGATATCAAGCATTTCGATAAAAATAATGATTTAACCTTCCCAGTTGTTGGCCCAAGATCTTATTAATATGACAAAATTTCAAAAACAAGTACTCAAGAAGTACCCTAATGCTCGACTCGAGTATGAAATGGATGAATGTTTTATTGTTAATGGTGATGTCATGTTAGCAGAAGAATATCTAATGCCAACTACAACCGATCCAGATAAAGCTTGGGAATATGCTGCAATTGCATGTAGAACTACTCAAAACTTTAATAGAACACATCCGTTACGAGTAGATGACCGAGAAGTCGAGGCTCGTGTACAAAGAATTCTAAACCGTAAAAAACGTGGAAATTATGCTGGATAAACTTAAAAATATCTTTAAAGATAAAAATAGTAAGGAATGGCAAGAACAAGTAGAATGGGCTAAGAGTCAAGTACCTGTCGAAGAAGTTACTGAAACTGTTGACCCGACAGAAGAATTCTACGGAGATATTAATCAAATCGAATCTACACCTGAAATGAGTGTTGAGATTATATCAGAATATGAAGAGAGTGCTCCGGAAGATGATTATCTAAAGTATTCTCCGCAAGTAATTGGATATCCAGACCAAGAATTACAAACTAATATCTATCGTGGTATATCATATTATGTAGGCACTGATAGTATTTTAGATTATGGATGCGGCCGTGGAGATTTTAAAATATTTCTTAACGCAGAAACATCCGAAACTAATATTGACTACGTAGGGATTGATTCAAACGCCCCGTTAATCGAAGCTGGAAAGTCTGTATATGGAGATGCAGTTGATATTCGATTAGTTAATTGGTCTGAACCGCATGATATCGTAAAAGATTGGGCAGTGAATATCACCGGCCTTAATTTAAGATATGATGCTGATATGACTAAAGATGATATGCAGTATTTTGAATATGTGATTGATATCATGATGCAACATGCAACTAAAGGAGTTGTAGTAATGTTATCATCTTCAATGTATGAGCATGAGCCTGGTATTATTCGATATAACCCAGGCGATGTTTTAAATAAAATGCAACAAAAATATGGCGCATGTTTAATTGACCATTCAATCGGCAATTTAGCATTTGCGTTAGTTATATATAAATCCTAAAATTTAAATTTATGAGTGTTAACAGTAGATTCGCAATGGATCAAAAGAAAGTAAAGAAGTTTGGACAATTTTACGGGTCAATTGATTTTGAATCAGATGATCGTGTATCTGCGCAAGTGTTTGCTAATAATCCAAGTATGCCAGTAGTAGGTAAATTTTGCATCGGTAATCATGAATATGGTGTTACCATGGATGAACTTGAGCATATTGAACAAACCTGCAAGTCTGCCCGTGAGGTTATTTTGAAACGATATCGTTTCGGAATGATGGGTAAACTATAATCAAAATCATATTTATTCAAAATGGGGGTCACGATGATATTTACAGAAAAACAACAAAACATGGTCAATGTAATTCTTCGTGACCCTAATTCTGAATCTCGTTTAATGCGATTGAAAGAGTATTTAAGTACACAAGAACTTAACACATCGCATGATTGGGCACACATAGCATTTCAAATATTTAAAGACCATGAATCTGCAAAACGTTAAAATATCTGAAGACGATTTTGACTTGTTTATAAGTTTAGATCCAGCTGATAAAATCGTATACTTATACGATATTTTAACAGTTGGTAAGGAATTTGCTAATAGTAAACAATTAGAACAATTACATGCAAAACTTGAACATGCTCGTATAGTGCAAGTCAAGATACAAGACCTAATGGTAGGTCCATATCGCCTATGTATTTCTAATTATGGCGATATAATTACATTTAATTCCGATAGTATACGTGTAATACGGCATTTTATTAAGAAAATGAACCATGATGGTACCATGTTAGCATCAATATCTTACATTAAAAAGTCAGAATTTGATTTCTATAAATACTTCAAAGCATACCGTATATTGGGAGTTAATCAGCCGTTATGCGAGAATTAACGCCCCAAATTCCTTTAAATAAGAACGATTATAACTAGTTTACAATGAATCAAATAATAGAATTCCAAGGACGAATGCTGGTCTTAAAACGAACTATTAAAGAGTCTACGTTAAAAGATGGCTCTGATTTAAATCTACTTAAAGAACTGTATCGTTGTGATACATTACTTCGCAAAGATGGCAGATTTTATTTTTGCGATTCTGTAACAGATGTTGAATTCTCTGAAATTCCTGAAGAAGAAAACATTTCTGAAGAATAATTTGGAAATATGAAATATTGTTCTTATCTTTAAGACATGAATAAAAAAGTACGTTTAGGGTATGCATGTATTAACAATACATTAGCATCCCGTCCTAACAAGTTAGGTGGTCGTATCCTTACCGGGCGTGGGGTGCGCAAAGAGTCATGGTTTCCTAATAACGATCTTAAGAAACTTAGCGATATTGCTATTCTTAACGCAAAAGATCTTTTGCATATCCTTAAGTGGAACGAAGAGAATGGCATTCGTTTATTTCGTATAGGATCTGAATTGATACCATGGCACGATCATTTTGAATTACATGAATTACCGGGCTATGATGAGATTAGTAAGATACTTTTCGAATGTGGCGAGTTTGCGCGTGCGCATGGTCATAGACTTACTACACATCCAGGCCCGTTCCATATCTTAGGTGGTACTCGCGAAGATGTTGTTAACAAGAGTATTATTAGTTTAGAACGTCATTCCGAAATGTTTGATATGATGGGCTTCGCTCCGTCATATGATAACAAGATCAATATTCATATTGGCGGTGTATATGGCGACCCCGAAGGTACTGCATATAGATGGATGAAGAATTGGGAGCGCTTATCTGACAATTGTAAAGCACGTTTAGTTGTCGAGAATGATGACAAGCCTAGTATGTATAGTGTATCTATGTTATATTCATTTGTTCATCAGAATATCGGCATTCCTATTACTTTCGATTATTTTCATCATAGTTTACATCCAGGTAGCTTAACTGAGCAAGAAGCGTTTGAGATGGCTCGTAGTACATGGCCAACAGGTGTTACACAATGTTGCCACTATAGCGAGTCGCGTCGTACAGAGTATCAATTGATGCTAGAAAAGGTTAGTAATCAGCATAACATCCCGTTAACTGAATTACTTACTTGGCCTACATTTGCTCAATACAAAAAAGACTTTGATAAGATCAAAGTTACGGCTCATGCTGATTATATTATACATCCTATCAACACATATGGTTATGATGTTGATATCATGATAGAGGCAAAAGCCAAAGAATTAGCACTTTTAAAGTGGAGAGATATTTATAAGTATAATAATCAAGAAAAGGTTTTAATATGAAAGACAAAGACAATGTAATGCGTAGATTAGATGAAGCTGATAACATGGCTATGATTCTAATAGATTTGGCCAGTAAAAAGGCTGTTGATACGAATGAAGCGGTTCGCCGTTTAAATGAAATTCGTAGTCGTATAAAATTCGCAATGGGACGTATCGAAATTAGCTAATGAAATCAAAAGTATTTCCTTATGTGATTGCACTTAGTGCATTTGCAGTATCAGCATCAGCAGCATTTTATTCGGTCTACGGATTGAGTAAATTGTTCGCTGGAGCTAGTACACAAGTTATTGTGATGGCAAGTAGTTTAGAATTTGCTAAACTAGTTATTGCATCTTTATTATATCAGTATTGGGAAACAATAAACAAAGTGTTACGGGTATATTTGATAGGGGCAATAACTATATTAATGCTTATTACTAGTGGTGGTATATATGGATATTTATCTAGTGCATATCAAGACACTGCTAATAAGTCGGGCGTAGTTGAAAAACAAATTGAAACTATTAAAACTAAACGTACTAGATTTGAACAATCGAAAACAGATTACTTAACAGAAAAACAACGTTTAGATAATGATATATCACAATTACGAACAGCCTTAGCAACTGGTAGTACTACTCAAACTGTTGATAGAAATACAGGGCAATTAGTTACTAGAGCAAATGAAGCTAATCGTAAAACATTTGAAAATCAGTTAACGAATGCAATTGCTAGTAAAGATGCTTTAGATATTAAATTAGCTAGTATTAGTGATAGTTTAACAGCGTTAGATATGCATATATTAGATATAGAATCAAATGCACAATTAGCCGGAGAATTAGGACCTTTAAAGTACTTAAGTAATCTAACCGGAAAGAGTATGGATACAGTCATTAACTGGTTCTTATTACTTATTATATTTGTATTCGATCCGTTGGCAATTGCATTAGTAGTAGCAGCGAATATGGCATTTGAAAAGACACGAAAGCATCACTATGATACTACACCATATGTACCAGACGATTTTCAGATAGGGCCTGACGGGGCATATCTTCATGATGACGATGATGTTGAATTCGATGATAGCCTTTTAGATTTACAAGATACTATACAAGAAGATACATATAAAGATACTGTAGCTGTAACTGAAGCTACTAGTGAGCCTGATAATACTGATGATCAGGATAAGAATGATAAACAAGATAACAATTCTAATAAACCCAAAAATTCGCGTATGCGTGCATATTGGGCATAATCAATAAATAAATTTATGGCAGAAAAAATAAAATCTCTTTTTGAGGCTAAACAACGCAACGGCAAACGCTATATGATTTGTCGTAATAGTACTCCAGATGGCAAATATTGGAAAGGTAATATTTGTAATGAATGGTCGGAAGTAGGTGAAAAAACTACTGCGGTATTATGTACATCATGTACTGCTAAGATAGCAGGAGCTCCTGAGGTCCGTGGTGGATATGTATCTAAAGGCCGTCCACGTGGATGGCAGTTCATGGTCGAATTTGTCGATGCCGATGGCAATGTATTTCATAAAGGTATAGAACAGCCAAAACTTAAAGGAACTAGACCTGTCACTAAAATAGAGCCGTCTGAAGGTAAAAAGAAGTTAACTAAACAAGAAAAAGCTGATCTTAAGGAACAAATACTTAGTCAGATAGTCTTTTTACGTGGCCAGATATTAAAATCTTCGAAGAAAACAGAAATTAAGGCCCATCAATCAAACTTAAAAAAATTAAATCGTCAATTGAACAAAGTTAACAAATAATTAGGTAAATCAATAAAACTACCTTATATTAAGAACAGTTATGAGTATATACGAAGAAAACAATATAAAAAAGCCGGATATCAAGGATGATAAAGAGGCTACGACACC
>Ga0315903_10008520_pt1 | contig 12595 bp, 11 predicted proteins | sample LakEriMetagenome_7_FD_203524 | JGI IMG/M metagenome (GOLD analysis project Ga0315903, IMG submission 203524) | Freshwater fungal communities from buoy surface, Lake Erie, Ohio, United States - Buoy 2 MA119 | ecosystem: Environmental > Aquatic > Freshwater > Lake | place: USA: Lake Erie, Ohio...
TCCGGCAAAAGGTGGAGGATCGAAAAAAGAGTTGCTTACACGCTCGCACCGCTTGTGTGTCAGTGCGGATGGATATTTTTCAACACAACTGAATCGCGCGTTGCGTAAGGCAAAGCAAGCCAACGAAACATTTCTTGTCGTAATCGGTCATCCCAAGGCCTTAACACCATTTGGTTTGAAAACCTTGGAATCCTTTATCGCTAAACATAGTGGCGATCATGAATTTGTAACACTTTCCTCGGTCCTATGATTGTAGCTAATGCACAACTCGATAAGCAGCGTTGGGACCAGAGAGTCTTAGCGGAACAACCTGAAGGCTTCTTTTTCATGTTGAGTTGGTATTTGGATTCGGTAGCACCGGATTGGGAAGGCTACGTGCTTGGTGATTATGAGGGCATTTATCCCATCGTGCCCCTGCAAAAGTTTGGGGTAAGTTATACGCACATGCCTTTTCTTACGCGAAGCTTTTTTCCGATTGGGTTTGATGATACACAATCCGTGGCGCTTCAACAATACCTTTCGAATCGTTTTTCCTATCTGCAGTTGGCAGGTGTGTCATTAAATGAGCCTTATCAACAGCAAATCCGAATATATCAAGTACTGGATTTAACAAGTTTCGATCGGTCTCAATGTTCTGAGAACCACCGCAGGCAGTATAAAAAAGCAGCCCAACAAGGGTTTGAAATCGATACTTCGGTAAATCCAGCGGGTTTAATTACCCTTTTTCGTCAGGTGAAAGGGGCGGAATTTACTCATTTGAAAGATGCTGATTATATACTGTTAGCACATTTGATGGAAGAAGCCAACCGTCGTGGATATTTACGGCAATTTTCTTTGTGGAATCAAAAAGAGCTGGTCGGAGCTGCTGCATACTTGGAAGTGAACGGACAGGTGTTGTATTTAAAAGGAGCCATTACGCCAGAAGCCATGAAAGTAGGAGGGATGGTGTATTTGCATGTGGAGGCAATGATGGCCTTAGCGCCTACCTGTTCCCAACTTGATTTTGGTGGCAGCAATGCCAAAGGGCTTGGAGAATTTAATCGAAAATTTGGTGCAAGGGATGTAGAATACCTACTTTTGATTAAGAATTCGCTGGCTAAGCCCTTGGCCTGGTTGGCAAAACGTAAATTCGGTTAATGACAAAGTCAGTATTAATTACAGGAGCAAGTGGCGGTATAGGAATGCGCCTTGCAAAAGCGGTGATATCGAAGGGGTATCGTGTGGTCCTTCACGGTAACAAACACATGGAGGCCATTTCTGATTTGGGTGTACTGTATCCTGAACAGATTACTGCGGTAGCTGCTGATATTTCAACGGAAACGGGAATTAGTCAACTTACGCAAGCTGCAGGGGATTGTGATGTGGTATTACATTGTGCTGGAATACCCAGTGCCGGTATTTCATGGAAGATAAGCGCAAAGGAATTCCGAAAAGTGAATTCGATTAATTACGAAGCGCCATTTTTTATATCTCAACAGCTCATTCCGGCGATGCGAAGCAAGGGGTGGGGTAGAATCGTCTTCTTTTCTTCGATCGTAGCACAAACTGGTATTCCAGGAACCGCGGCGTATTCGGCATCGAAAAGTGCCTTGTTTGGATTAACACGGACCATGGCTTCAGAATTAGCATCGAATGGCATTACGGTCAATTGTATTGCTCCAGGATACATGGACGAAGGCATGATTCGGGAAATACCAGAGGCTATGCGTGAACAGATCATTGCCAGAACGCCCATCGCAAAACTCAGTGACACTGAAGGGATTATTAAGTTGGTTGAACTGCTTCTTTCCGAGGAGTCCAATTCCATTACCGGCCAGGTGCTCTCCGTGAATGGCGGCTTGTGGATGTAATTAAGACATATTTTTAATCAAAAACTATGAAATTTATATTATACCTCTTTGGTTTCATAAATATCTCAATTGCACTAGGACAACAACATCAGAATGGAAACATGTATTTATTATATGATATTCCTGGCGATAAACATTACAGCATAGACCAAGAAATTATTCCAAAGACAATCGCTCCTGGAACATATTGGGCACTCACATTTGGATTCAACGAAATCACCGAAGGTGGTTATATCGGAATCCAGACAGATTACAGTAGTGTAAATCAAGGATTATTTATTTTTTCGATTTGGAACGCAGTTAAAGCAGTTAAAGGGGACAAAGAATCGTATACTGTAGATTTCGGGGGTGAGGGTGCTGGAAAAAGCTGTAGAATTTCAATTCCTTTGATTGAATCACATATTTACAGGTTAAGGGTCTGGCAATTAGAATCTGATGTATCAGGGACATACTATGGGGCTTGGATTATTGACAAGTCAATCAACAAAGAATATTATTTGGGTAAAATAAAAACAAATAAACAAACCACATTATCTAGTGGTGTGTCAAATTTTGTAGAGTACTACGGTGAAAAAAAACCTTGCAATCGGGTTCCATACTCCCGCGCTCTTTTCTATCCAATAAAATTTGATTTCGATGATAATAAAGGGGTTAGCAAATATAGTTTTCTTCCAAAGAATTATACCTACGCAAATTGTGTTAATGGTAAGTGTATTTTGTACGAAAGTTATAGTAATGTAACTTTTGGAGGAGAATAAGAACATTCTATAACGACACCTTGACAATAGGTGGTACTCCGTTCCTTCCCCGCCGTGTTGTTTTGCCGAAAGTTCAGTTCAGACAACTTACTTTTTTTTATTAAAAGCCAGCCAATAGTCAGGCGGGTTTATTCGTATCAATTCCACAGTGTATGTTTAATAGTAATCGCCTATAGGATGTTGGAAGCGCGCCTCCGGATATACACCGAAGCATAGCTGGTTTTAGTCAATAAATATTAGCGAACTAATTGTTGGAGTTAGAAATTAGTGCCTTAGGTTAAAAAACGTATCAGTTTATGGCATCAAAACTAACTAGCCGTAATGAATAAATACAGTTACAACGCGATGAATATCAATACCTATTTGATTCTTTTGGACTTGTTTAAAAAAGAACTATTGGTATTTTTATAAAAGTTAATCTGTTAATTTTACATTATTATTGTAAAAAAGCGCAATTATTTTCAAACTCAAAAAAAGTGGCGACTACGCAAAATGACATGAAAAAAACCTTAATATTTCTTGGAGTAATTTTATTTACTTCCATAATTTTATTCAGCTGTGGTTCGAAAGTTACCGTTTGTGATTGCCTCAAGGATGACGGATCCCACAAAAAAGAATGCGATGAATTGGGTAATAGCATGTCTTCAGATGAAATAAATAACGCAATTATTCAATGTAAATAAATAACAAAAGACTTATTAATGGTAATATGCGGTTTCTAACTCGTTTGAATTACAATTCATGAAATAAATATGAAATTAACTACAGCGATCGTTTTATGTTTTTTATACGTTTTAACGGCAAAAGCACAAGAAATTGATAAAAAAGAAAATGAAATTCATGATAAATTAAAAATCGCAACAAGAAATTTAGAACCATTCTCATTCATGGAAAATGGGGAAAGAAAGGGGTTCTCAATTGAATTGTGGAGCGAAATCTGTAAAAACCTTAAGATGGACTACGAATGGGTTGAATTGAATTCGGCTAATGAAATCATTCATTCCATCGAAGTTGGAAAGTCAGATGTCGGAGTTGGTGCGATCAGCGTAACATTTGATAGAGAACTTATCGTGGATTTTTCTCATCCATTTTATGAATCTGGGTTACAAATTTTAGTTAACAAAAGTGATGATTCTTCCGGGTCATTAATCTCTATTCTGAGATCATTTATTTCTTGGAATGTTATCATTCCAGTTATTATTGTTTTAATAGTCATTTTTATTATGTCAAATTTGATTTGGTTTTTTGAACGAAAAATAAATCCCAGTCAATGGCCGGAAAATTACAAGCCAGGAATTATAGAATCAGTTTGGTTCACCTTAACAACCATGCTGGTTGGGGGAACAGATAACAAAGGACCATTGGGAATAGGGGGAAGAATTGTTACAATAATTTGGATGATTGCAAGCACTATTTTAATATCTTTTGTTACCGCCACGTTGACAACCACAATGACAGTAAACAAGTTAAGTAGTAAAATTGATGGTCCTGAAGATTTACCAGGACTAAAAGTAGCTACGATTAAAGGTAGTAATACGTGTGATTGGTTAAAGCAAAAGAATATTAGTATTGTTCAATTAGAAGATATAACGGATTGTATTAATCAATTACAAAAAAACAAAGTTGATGCAGTCGTTTATGATGCGCCGATTTTACAATATGAACTTTCCAAATACAATAGCGATAAAATTAACTTAGTTGGACCAATCTTTAATCGTCAATATTATGCGTTCCCTATCAAAGAAAATGACCATTTGGTTCAGAAAATAAATCAAATACTTCTCAAGTTACACGAAAACGGATTTATCATAGATTTAAGGAGAAAATATTTCCATGATAGTTATTAACCTTTAGATGGTTATTCAATCATTAGTTTTTTTTTGTTTGAAGAATGAGAATTCACAAAAATTACTTATTTTTAGTCCATATTTTTTTATTCAAAGTCATAATTATTTTAAAAAATAATCTAAAATGAACATACACAGGCTATTATACTCTAGGGGACCATAGGTGTTTTGATTTAAAACAACAAATTTAAAAAGAGACAACCTTTAAATCCGAGATTTCCGAAAATCGTTAAGAGTAGGTAATAAATATATAATTTTAATAAAAATGGCAGATCAAAATACAGCATATCAATATTTCCATCCAGGATGTATGGAAACTTTACCTTTTATTGGTAAACCTAAAGTAACAGATTCTATGTTCGATGACTTTAGAAATAAATTACTAAATAGCTTAGTGGAAAATACGGCACCAGGGAAACTTGATGTTCATACTTCAGATTTAATAATGAAGTCAGTTTTAATTACTGGGCCAAGAATTTTAAAGAGAGGAGGAATTAAATTATTGCATAAAACTGGTAAAGACAATATTATTCGATATAATGCTATTAATGCATGTATTTTATTGTTTTCAGAAAATCAAATGCTTTATTTTAATTGCTGTTATGATTTGTTGACAGAGAAAGCAACAATGGTTAATACTGAAGAGTTTTTCTACAAAGATATAGTTTCTACATCTACTGATACTATTGAGACTACGTATGAAGACGAGGAGGGTAAAATTCAGAAATTAGAAGTTGCCGATTGTTTTCGTGTAAGAACATCTGGTGGTACTGCAATAGAAGTGGTTCTTACGTCTCCAAAATTACTTGAAATTTGGGGTGGTGGTGTCATTCCTACGGATTACATCGAAGATGCAATCTCAAAAATCCGAAAAGTTCTTCGTGAGAAAAAAGGATAATATAGTTAACTGGTGATAAGGAATCTTATCACCAGTTTTATTTTATTTTATGAAATACCTATTCGTCTGGGCTATCATTTATCTATATCAAAAGCCTAGAAATTATTTTAATAAAGATACAAGTTACTGTAGATTTGATCCTACCTGTTCTGAATATGGAAAACAAGCCTATTTGAAATACGGTGTGATAAAAGGAACAATCAAAACATATAAGAGAATAAAAAGATGCAATGGCTCCGCAATTGGAGGGATTGACAGACCTTAATAAATTAAATATATTATGGCTAAAATTTGTAAAAAATGTAATGCTTCAATCAATAGCAAATCAATGGAGTGCCCTTATTGCGGAAGCACTAGCTTTGAAGTAGAAAGTGTTGAGCCGGTAAAAGAGATACAGCCAAGTCAGCCAAGTCAACCAAGTCAAAACAATGATGGCGTTTACTCTGATAAATTAGAACAATTAATTTCTTTAGCCTTACTAGACGGTGAATTAACAGAAAAAGAAAAGCAGGTGCTTTTTAAAAAAGCGGAAGCTGAAGGAATTGATTTGGATGAATTCGAAATGGTATTAGATGCAAAATTAAAGCAACTCCAAATTTCAACTTCACAAACTACACCAAATTACGGTCATGACCATGCTAGTTTAACTCCGCCACCTCCGCCTCTAAATACCCCCACTCCGGTTATGCCAAGCCGAGAGGCATATAGTCAATTAGAATATCTAATTGACATGGGTCTTAAAGACGGATTAATTAATGATTACGAAAGACAAACTATCGTTGAAAAAGGACTTGCATTGGGAATCTCGAGAAATGAAATTGAAATGATTTTAACTAATAAAATTGATGAAAAATCGAAATTATTAGCACAGACAGCGGCTCCTAAATCTGATAAATTCGGTGATATTAAAAAATGCCCAGCATGTGGTTCTATGATTCAATCATTTACAGCAATATGTGCGGATTGCGGTCATACTTTTTCAAATATAAATGCGGTGAGTTCGGTAACAAAACTTCATGAACAACTTCTTAATGTTGAATCCGAAGAAAGAAATAGACCCGTTGAAATGGGGTGGATGGAAAAATTACAAGGAAACTCCGCAGCTAATGATATGCAATTAGAAGAACGTATAAAAAAACGAAAGGCAAGTGTGGTATCGAGTTTTCCTGTACCGAATACAAAAGAGGATATACTTGAGTTTTTATCAATTGCAGTACCGGAAGTAGGAAAGAAACCGAATTTCTTTATGATGAAAACAGCGGCAGGAGCATTATACAATGCATGGCACTCAAAAGCTGAGCAAGTGATTATGAAAGCTAGGTTTAGTTTGAAAGAAGATAAAAAGTTATTAGAAGAAATTAATAATTATGCCAAGGAACTCGGCATAAAATAAAATAATTAAACAAAGTATCATGGGACTTTTTGGAAAAAAAGAAGAAGGTGGGTTAATGGATGTTATCCGCTGTGACGAACAAGAATATCTCGTATGGAAATGGCGTCCATCTGGAGCAGCTAATTCAACGAATAAAGAAAATGCCATAAGATATGGTAGTAGTCTGAGAGTTAAAGATGGTGAATTAGCGGTATTTGTATACCAACAAAAAGATGGTTCTTTACAAGATTTCATAGTTGGACCATACGATCAAACGATAAAAACTGCCAATTTCCCAGTTTTAACAGGTATTGTTGGAATGGCTTTTGGAGGTGCTTCACCTTTTCAAGCTGAAATTTATTTTATTAATCTTTCGGGGAATATTCAAATTAAATTTGGTGTTCCTTATTTTGATGTATACGATCCGAGATTCTTGGATTTTGGTGTTCCAATGGCTGCAAGAGGTACAATAACCTTTAATGTTACTGATTATAAAGGCTTTATTAAACTCAATCGGCTCATTAACTTTGAGTTAGAGGATTTTAAAAAGCAAATAAAAGATGCTGTATCTAAATATGTTAAAGGCGTTATTACCAATATCCCGTCAGATAACGGGATTCCGGTACTACAAATGGAGAAAAAATTACTGGAAATCAATGATTTAATTGCGGCATATTTAAAACCAAGATTAGAGAATGACTTTGGAGTTAACTTGAAGGGGTTTGATTTAGCAACAATTGAGGCTGATAAAGAAAGTCAGGGTTATGCTGAATTAAGAAAAGTTACGGCGGATCAGGCAGCAAAAACTACGGTTGCTCAAACTGACGTTAACATTAAAAATATGCAGGATATGCAAAGTATTAATTCTCAAAATATGGAAGAAACACTGCGTATTCAAAGGGAAGAAGCTCAACGGGCACAAAAACTTCAAACAGAAACTAACTTCATTGGAACACATGCGCTTAATCAACAGTCAGATGTACTAAAAACGGCGGCTCAGAATTTAGGAGAGATGGGCTCCATGAATACAGGTGGCGGTGGCGGCATGAATCCTGCCGGAATGATGACAGGCATGATGTTAGGTGGTGCGATGGGTAATCAAATGGCAGGAATGATGAATAATATGGGGCAAAACATGCAACAGCAACAAAATACACCACCACCACCACCATCTATTTCATATAATATTTCGGTAAATGGTCAGAATTCAGGTCCTTTCAACTGGCAACAATTACAACAATTAGTTCAAAACGGTCAATTAACCCCCAATACACATGTTTGGAAACAAGGCATGGCCGGTTGGGAAGTTGCAGGTAATGTTCCGGAACTAGGGAACTTATTTGCCTCTACACCACCTCCTCCTCCGCCACCAATGTTATAATCCGTATATGTATGAATGATGATAGCTTTTTCTCGATCGATCGATTAGTTGAATTTGGTATGGGTATGTCTATTGCTCAACAAATGGTTAATACTATGAATAATGCCATTTCAAACATGCAAGTTCCGGGATCTACACTTACAATACATGCACACTTGCAATTCTATTATGTGGTGATAGAAAATAAGCAATCGGGACCGTTTACGGAACAAGAATTAACTCGTTTAATAATTGAGAAGAAAATCACGAAGGAAACATACATTTGGAAACCAGGTATGTCAAATTGGGAATTAGCAGAAAATGTACCTGAGATCTTAAAACTAGTAGCACTAGCTCCACCTCCAATCATATAATTAAACTATTCATGAAGATTAATTTTATACCAATAGTTATTGCAACTTCTTTAGCAGCACTGATCTCTTATGGTTTTTACAGCTTACATTCTGGTGAAAATAAAGCGCTTATTGGATTGTCCAGTTTTTTCTTTGTTTTAACAATATTGCTAATGACCATTGCAGTTAGCTTCGATTCAACAAGAACCACAACTAATATTAGAGTTTTGTCCTCAGTATTTCTTTTGATTTCATTAACAAGTAATCTCATTTTTTCCTTAATTGATTTTTCAATTCCAGCCTACATAGTTACAAATGGTATTCTATTTTTTGTATTTATACTTCTTATTTATTCAATCAACAAAGCAGATCAATAACCACCGTAGATGTAACCTTCAGGTTTCTACGAATTTCTATTTATTGGTTAGACGTTTCAATTATTCATGATGTAATTAGTTTGACTAAATCTGACCAAATCTTGATTTTAACGGTTTGTATATACGTTATAAGAAATGGGTAAAAATGACATTTCCCATTCAATCATTCTAATTTGAAATCAATAAAATCCTTGTTCTCAGTATTTATTTAAAATGTACAAATAGATTAATACCTGTAATTCTCTTGATGAAAAAAGCATTTATTTTTCTCAAAGAACCTTTTAATTTATTGAAATAATATACAACAAAACAGCGGATGTTTATACCAAATCCCTTACCGTATCACAGTGATGTGACCAGAAACCACCTTGTTGTCATTGGTGGTGAGCTTGTAGAAATATACGCCTGCTTCAAGGTCCTTTCCGTTGAGATCTTTTCCACTGAAAGGAGCACTTGTATTCGTCATTTCATACACGATATTACCCCAACGATTTAGAATAATCAGATCGAAGCTCGTGCAATCAACAAATAAGTTGTCGAGAATTAATTGATCATTCAACAAGTCCTCATTTGGCGTGATTACGTTAGGAACCGATAAGTCTTCAATTGTCACAGAAGGAATGATTGTGAAGGGTAGGTTTTCCGAATAATCACAACCATTACTGCCTTCAATGTTTACCGTTGCCAAATAATTGCCAGGATTTATAAATGTGTGTTCAAAAGAAGGGAATGCAAAGTTGCCAACGCCGGGGATGTTCCAGGTTAATTGATCAAAGGTGTAGTTGCCCAAGGTGAGACCCACTTCAAATGTTCCTACCTGTCCACACGAGGCCACCATCGAAGGAACTAATATAGGAACTGCCTGTATAGTGAAATTCACTGTATCGCTCGAGGCACAGCCTGCTGAACTCGTAGCCAGTAAAATGGCTTGGTAATTTCCGGGACCCGGATATGTGTGATTTGTGTTGGGGTTTGTTCCGGTCTGACCATCGCCGAATTGCAATGTATACACGCAATTGGTATTGGGCGGGGCATTCGTGACCCAATTAAGTTGATTAGCGAATTGAGCGCTTACCCCATCGCATTGAGGGGCAACACTCAAATCCAATGCAGGATATGGGTTGAAGGTTAACGAAAAAGTATCTGAGTCTGTACACCCATTATCTGTTGTCAGTTTTACCCAATAGGTTTCAGTGCTGTATGCAGGATTGTTAGAGCTTACATTAGTTATACTAGTTCCTACTCCACATGTACCTGTTTGATTATACCATAAAATAATATGCATCGGGTCCAAGGAATCGGTTTGATAGCTTGTATTAAAGTTCAGAACATCGCAAGTTGTTAGATCACCTGTGTAGGTAATTTGTGGAGTAGCAAAGACCTGGATTGTGTCATAAGCCATCGTGGAAATACAGTTTCCTAAATTTGAATACAATTGAATGGGGTAGGACCCTGGCGTTAAATCAGGTACAGAAATTGAATCATTTTGAATCAGGGCTCCGCCGTCAAAACTCCAGTTATATGTTAGGGCTCCATTTAATGGGGCTTGCGCCTCCAAGGTATCTCCGAAACATAGTGGCGCATTGCTGCTAATTACAGGTTGATTAGGCGTTGCAATGATGCTAATTGCTACAGTATCTGGCACCAATTCACAAGCGCCTTGGGTATAACCCGAAATTATGTAATTTCCGGATTGCGCAGGTACAACCCCAAAGAGCTGTAGGTTGATTCCATTACTGTTGATGCCTAATGGTCCTGTCCAATTATAGGTGGCGCCAGGTAGAGAATCTGTTGTTAATAATAGGGTATCTCCACTGCATAGCAGGTCGTTGGCGGCTTCAATTTCATATTTGTAGGCTGCAAAGTCAGAGAAATACCCATAACGACACCCCGAATTAGCTCCACCATGAATAACCCCAAGATGAAATTTGGCGCTTGGATTTTCTAAGCGACTCGCGGCTTGAACGCCAATGAATCCACTTCCATCTAATTGCGCGAACATCCAATTGTTGTTGGTGCCAGGAACCGGTTGAAAAATACCAGGCCCTACATTGGCTTGCGAACCGTTTAAGGTAAATGAATTTTCTCCGCCAGCGGGTACCAGAATATTCATCGCAAAAAACTCATTTGTAGAACGCACAAAGGCCACCGTGTTCGAACCCGTACAAACTACCGGAGGAACAATCGCGCCACCTACCTCGCAACCAAATCCTGTGGTATGTAACACGTATACGGGCTTATCTGCTTGTATGTAGGCCGTAGGGTTTGATTGGGTGTGTACATAAAGGTTCGTGGTATTCAGGGTTCCTACATTAACCCCATCTATGGTAAGTTGCGTGTTATTTTGAGTGGCTACCACATACACCTTATCTGGTCCATTCAAATATCCTTTGAGCGTTACATATTCTTTTCCAGTCACAGGAACGGGAATGGTTTGATCCCCCATTAAATCGGCACAGCCACCATAAGGTGCACCCGACATCGAATCATCTTTAATCGTAATGGCTATTGGCTTATCAGAAATCACGGTTGATCCCGAAAGATGCAGATTCCCTGCGATATTGGCTGCCTCTGCACTATAGGTTTCACCCATGTTTAAAACGATAGTAAATGGCACACCAGCGGTATGTCCTAAGATATCGCTCGAAGGAACGATGGTTATGGACGTATTGTTTTGTGTTGCGACAATATCAAAGCCTGATCGAGCATAATTGGCATTGGTCAAAAAGGTTTGAGCGCTTACAATAAAATTGGTTCCGAGGGCATTTTTGCCCTTTAATGTAAAGATATCGGGGTTGCAATTACATGCAGTAACTACTTCATAATACGCCATAATGGGCGCCGTTGCTTTGATTTTAAACCCATAATTCAATACCGAATTCGCGGGTTTATTTTCAATAATATCAATCCACGGAGTTAGATCCAAGGTTTGTGCAGCATTCGCACCTAAATTAATCACTTGAGGGGGGAATCCCGGATTTGCAGGTTGCGAAATCGTTATCGTTGCCGGAGTTGCCAAGGTTGCAAATCGGAATACTATCGGGCGATCACCATGGCTTTGAGCTATTTCAGGAGCTACAAACCAAAATAAGGTATCCAATTGCGCACTCGCCTGAAATCCAAGGAAAAGTGTAAATAGTAGTAGGTAGAATGATTTCATTGCATAAATTTAATTAAAAATCAACTCATCTAAAAAGATCCATGTTGGGTTGCCAGCGCCTAAATGCCAATTCGGACAAACTCCTTGATTTCGTATGGTATATCGAATGAATTTAACCTTATCAACAACCACGGATTTAACTACGCTTCCCTGTCCTTTTTCTTCCGTTTCTTTTGTGGCTGTTCGTATAACAAATTCCGCGGCGGCTTGGTAAGTTATTCCGTCATTAGAGGTTTCAATGATAAGCTGACTTGGTTCAAAAATCCAAGAGTTAAGGTCTTTTAGCCAAGACGCACCGAGTGAATTTATTGTTCTGACATCCGTGAACGATACGATAGCAACCACGTCCTTCCCTTGAAATCCTTGCCAATCACCCGTTCTAAAGTCGTTGCTGCCTCGGATTTTATCGATTAAGGTATTTGGTCCGGCTGCTGCATAAGAGGGGGCATAGGCGGTTTGAAGTTCGAGTTGAGAGCTAGCATCTGTTTTGGTGAACGTCGAACTAAGGGTTGCTGAATAACTCAGTTCCTTTCCGTTTTTATTGAATCCACGCACATGCACTTTGGCAGATTTCTTCAGCGTAAAGGGAAGGGTGTATGCTTGCCATTTACACATGAGTT
>Ga0315903_10008521_pt1 | contig 12595 bp, 7 predicted proteins | sample LakEriMetagenome_7_FD_203524 | JGI IMG/M metagenome (GOLD analysis project Ga0315903, IMG submission 203524) | Freshwater fungal communities from buoy surface, Lake Erie, Ohio, United States - Buoy 2 MA119 | ecosystem: Environmental > Aquatic > Freshwater > Lake | place: USA: Lake Erie, Ohio...
TGGGCCGCTCAAGTACATCAAGCCCGGGGCCACGGCATTCACCCGCAAACTGGGGGCCAGACTTTGGGCTTGCAACTTCACCGCACGCTCCAAGCCCAGCTTGGACAAGGTGTAGGAAAAATAATCGGGGTTGAGGTTGAACACCTTTTGGTCGAGCACATGCACCAAGCTGGCGTGTCCAGTCGGGCTGTGGGCGTGCAAGCGCGCCAGGTGCTGGCCCAGGTGCATGGGTGCGAGCAAATTCACCCGCAGTTGTTGCAGCGCCATCTCGTCGCTGAAGTCGCGGCCACTGTCGGGCTCGAACAAAGACGCGTTGTTCACAATGCAGCGCAAGCTTGTCCCGGCATGGGCTTGTGCTTGTTCAAATATTGCGGCCACGGCCTCTGCCGTGTTCAGCGGCCCACCCACCGCATGGGCCGACACACCCAGGCTGGTCAACTCGCGCACCAAGTCCTGTGCCGCGGCCTCGGAGCGCTGGTAATGGCACAGCACGCTCCAGCCGCTGCGTGCAAAGGCCAAAGCCATTTCACGTCCCAAGCGGTGTGCGGCGCCGGTGACCAATACCCAATCGTGCATGTTGAAAAAATGATGATCCCTGGCCAAGGGTGGCGACAAGGTAGGATGAAGAGGCCATGAATGTACCGCCTTTTCCTTCGCCATCCACACCGGCCCTGCAACGCCTGATCGAGCGCGCCATGGCCAGCGCCGGCGGGTGGATGGGCTTTGACCGTTTCATGGCCCTGGCCTTGTATGCCCCCGGCCTGGGCTATTACAGCCGACAAGACCGATTCATTGGCCAAGACCCAGCGCAAAGCGACTTTGTCACCGCGCCCACCTTGGGCCCCTGGTTTGGCCGCACCCTGGCCCATCCGGTGCGCCAGGCTTTGGAACACACCGCCACCGATGCTGTCTGGGAGTTTGGCGCTGGCACCGGTGACTTGGCGCTGCAACTGCTCGACAGCCTGGGCGAGGCGGTGCAGCGCTACACCATCATCGAACTGTCGGGCGCTTTGCGCGCGCACCAACAAGCCAAGCTCAGCGCCCATGCCCACAAAGTGCAGTGGTTGAGCGAATGGCCCGAAGCGATCGAAGGCGTGGTGCTGGGCAACGAGGTCATGGACGCCATGCCAGTTCAGTTGTTGCAGCGCAGCCAAGGCCAATGGCATGAGCGCGGCGTGGTGGCGGCTGCGCCAGGTGCTGAGCACCCCTGGGCTTGGCAAGACCGGCCCAGCGAGCTGAGGCCGCCGCTGGACATTGGCGGCGAACACGACTATCTCACCGAGGTGCATCCCCAGGCCGAGGCCTTTGTGCACAGCCTGGCCGAGCGCATGCTGCGCAGCCCGCGCCCCGGCGTGGTGATCTTGCTGGACTATGGTTTCCCTGAAAGCGAGTACTACCATCCCCAGCGCCACATGGGCACCGTGATGTGCCACCGCGCCCACCGCGCCGACAGCGACCCGCTGGCCGATGTGGGCCTCAAGGACATCACCGCCCACGTCAATTTCACCGGCCTGGCCTTGGCCGCCCAAGATGCGGGCCTGCAGGTACTGGGGTACACCTCGCAAGCCAATTACTTGCTCAACTGTGGTTTGCTGCCCTTGTTGGAAAACTTGACCAGTGCTGAGCGCCACACCGCCCTGACCTTGGTGCACGAGCATGAAATGGGCGAGTTGTTCAAGGTATTGGTGTTGGGCAGTGGCCCTGCTTGGACACCCATGGGCTTTGAACACGGAGACCGCACCCATGCGCTTTGAAACAGGTATGCATCGCGCATCCTTCATGGGGCCAGGCCCAGTCACCGGTCGCCAGACGGCCCACCCCTCGGGGGTGTTTTGATGTGGCGCTGGTTGCTGGTGGTTTTTTTGGCGCTGATTTTGTTCAATGGCCTGATGCCGTGGTTGCGCAAAATCGGTTTTGGTCGCTTGCCAGGTGACCTTCAGTTTCGCCTGTTTGGCCGCGACTGGTTCCTGCCCATCACCACCACGCTGGTGCTCAGCTTGTTGGCCGCTGGGGTATCCCGGCTGCTTTGAACCATTCCCTGCACCCCCCACGGGGTCTGCCACCTGGGGACATGGCTTTCATGCCCAGTGGTTAACATCGGGCTCATTTCACCCCTGTTGTCCCCATGTCTCTGTCCCCCTTGTCACCCCAGCGCCGCGCCCGAAAAACGGGGCGTTATGTGGCTTTGGCCGTGCTCGCGGTGGCCTTGGCCGGTGCCGGGACTTGGTACTTCTATTGGCGTCCCATGGCCGCCGACATGGCGGGCGAGGCCAAGGGCGAGGGCAAAGGGGGCAGTGCCAAGGGTGGGCGCTTTGGCGGCGGCCGCAACCAAGCCGTCAGCGCGGCCGAGGTGCAGCGCATGGACGTGCGCCAAACCATCCAGGCCATTGGCACCTTGACGGCCTTGAACACCGCAGTGGTGCGCGCCAAGATCGATGGCGAACTCAAGGCATTGCGGTTTTCTGAAGGGCAAATGGTGCGTGCCGGCGATGTGCTGGCCGAGATCGATGACCGCAATGCCCAGGCCCAATTGGCCCAGGCCGAAGGACAGTTGGCGCGCGATGTGGCGCAACTGCGCAATGCGCAACTCGATTTACAACGCTACCAAGGTCTGTTGGAAAAAGACGCGATTGCGCGCCAGCAAGTGGAGTCGCAGCAAGCCTTGGTGCGCCAATTGCAAGGCACGGTGCAGTCTGACCAGGCCCAATTGGATGCGGCCAAACTACAACTCACACATACCCGGGTGGTGGCCCCGATCTCTGGTCGTTTAGGCCTCAAGCAAACCGAGCTGGGCAGCTTGGTGCGCGCGGGCGACGCCAATGGCATTGTCAGCATCAACCAAACCGATCCGATGGCGGTGTTGTTTGCGGTGCCCGAAATCCATGTGCCCCTGATCCAGCGCAAACTGCGCTCGGGCCAGGTGTTGCCGGTGCAGGTGTGGGACCGGGAGGCCAAACAGATGTTGGCCCAAGGGCGGGTGAGCAGCACCGACAACGCCATCGACCTGGCCACTGGCACCTTGCGCTTGAAAGCCACTTTCCCCAATGCCGATGGCAGTTTGTTTCCGAACCAATTTGCCAACATCCGCTTGGAGTTGGACACCCTCAAAGACAGCCTGGCCGTGCCCAGTGCCGCCATTCAACGCGGGGCTGCAGGCACCTTTGTGTATGTGGTGCAAGCCGACAACTCGGTGCTGACCAAAGTGGTGCAGCTCGATGCCCAAGACGGCGACTGGCAAGCCATTCGCGGGCCGATCCAAGCCGGTGACAAAGTGGTCACCGATGGCGCCGACCGTTTGCGCGATGGCAGCAAGGTCGAGGTGGTCAAGTCGGCCCCGCCGCGTGCAGCCTCGGCCCCGGGCTCCAAAGAGTCAGCCCCAGCAGCGGCTGGCGCGGCCGCGCCGCCTGCTGCGTCGGCGGGTGGTGCATCTCCCCGACCCCCAGCAGGTACCGGCGCGCCTGCCCCCGCTGGCCCTCCACCTGCCGATGGTGCGGCAGGCGGAGGTACTGGTGGGCGCCCACCCTGGATGGACCGCTTGCCCCCCGAAGTTCAAGAGCGGGTGAAAAACATGTCGCCTGAAGAGCGCCGCGCCTTCTTCCAGCGCATGCGCGAGAGACGCCAGTCTCAGGAGCCGTGATGGGTGCCGCGGTGTGCCTGCGGTTGAGTGCGGCAGCACCGGTGGGGCGGCGGTGAACCTCTCACGCCTGTTCATCTTGCGCCCCGTGGCCACCTCGTTGCTGATGGTGGCCATGCTGATCGCTGGCGCTTTGGCCTACCGGTGGTTGCCCATCGCCGCCTTGCCCCAGGTGGACTACCCCACCATCCAGGTGTCCACCTTGTACCCCGGGGCCAGCCCCGAGGTGGTGACTTCGTCCATCACTGCCCCCTTGGAGCGGCAGTTTGGCCAGATGCCGGGGCTAGACCTGATGAGCTCGGTCAGCTCGGGCGGCGCGTCCATCATCACCTTGCGCTTTTCGCTCGATCTGGCGCTGGATGTGGCCGAGCAACAGGTGCAAGCCGCCATCAACGCTGGGGCCAATTTGTTGCCCACCGATTTGCCCATGCCGCCCACCTACAGCAAGGTCAACCCAGCCGATGCACCCATCTTGAGTTTGGCCCTGAGTTCGCCCTCGCGCCCCATCACCCAGGTCAGCGACATGGTGGAAAACCGCATCGCCCAGCGCCTGTCGCAGGTGTCGGGCGTGGGCTTGGTCAGCATTGCCGGGGGACAGCGGCCCTCGGTGCGGGTACAGGTCAACCCGGTGGCTTTGGCAGCGGCGGGCTTTTCGCTCGAAGACGTGAGACTGGCCATCAACCAAGCCAATGTCAATCAGGCCAAGGGCAGCTTGGACGGCCCCAACCGCGCGTCGACCATCGATGCCAACGACCAACTGCGTTCGGCCCAAGAATATGGGCAAATGGTGCTGGCCTACCGCAACGGCAACCCCTTGCGGCTGCGCGATGTGGCTACCATCGTCGAGGCACCCGAGAACAGCCGCTTGGCCGCATGGGCCAACCAAACACCAGCCGTGGTGTTGCACGTCCGCCGCCAACCCGGTGCCAATGTGATTGAAACTGTGGACCGCATCCAGGCCTTGTTGCCGCGCTTGCGCGCCGAACTCCCCGACTCGGTGGACCTGCAGGTGATGAGCGACCGCACGGTGACCATCCGCGCATCGGTGCGCGACGTTCAGTTCGAGCTGATGCTGGCCGTGGCCTTGGTGGTGATGGTGATCTTTTTGTTTTTGCGCAACGCCGCCGCCACCTTGATCCCCAGTGTCGCCGTGCCGCTGTCGCTGGTGGGCACCTTTGGGGTGATGTACCTGGCGGGGTTTTCGATCAACAACTTGACCTTGATGGCCTTGACCATCTCCAGCGGCTTTGTGGTCGATGACGCGATCGTGATGATCGAAAACATTGCGCGCCACTTGGAGCAACGCGCCAAAGACGGCGAGGCGCAGGCGGGCGATTGGCGTGCGGCCGCCTTGGCCGCTGCCTTGAGCGGTTCGCGCCAAATTGGCTTCACCATCATCTCGCTGACCTTTTCACTGATCGCGGTGTTGATCCCGCTGTTGTTCATGGCCGATGTGGTGGGGCGTTTGTTCCACGAGTTCGCCATCACCTTGGCGGTGTCGATTTTGATTTCTGCCGTGGTCTCGCTCACCCTGACCCCGATGATGTGCGCGCGTTTGCTGCGGCCGCATGCGGCGCAAAACAGCCCTGCTTGGTCGCTGGCGCTGGGGCGCAGCATTGACGGGTGGATCGAGCGCTATGGCCGCAGCCTGGGTAGGGTGCTGGACAACCCAGGTCGTGTGTGGGCGCTGTTTGGTTTGAGCTTGGCCAGCACCGTGGCCTTGTACCTGTGGGTGCCCAAAGGCTTTTTCCCATTGCAAGACACCGGCAGTTTGCAAGTCATCACCGAGGCCACCCAGTCCACCTCCTTTGAAGCCATGGCCCAGCGCCAGCAAGCCTTGGCCGAGGTGCTGTTGCGCGACCCGGCGGTGCAGAGCTTGACGTCATTCATTGGTGTGGACGGCACCAACACCAGCTTGAACACCGGGCGCATGACTTTGCAATTGGTGCCCAAAGACCAACGTGATGCTGCGCTGCCTGTGGTGGTTGAGCGCCTGACCCGGCTGAGTGACCAAGTCAGTGGCATGCGCATCTTTGTGCAGCCGGTACAGGACTTGAGCATTGAAGACCGGGTGGCGCGCACCCAATACCAGTTCATGCTCAGTGGGCCCGATCTTCAAACTTTGGGCGCTTGGTCGCAACGCTTGATCGAGCGCATGCGCGCCATGCCCGAGCTGACCGACCCGGCCAGTGATTACCAAGACCAGGGCTTGCAGGCCTATGTGCAAATCGACCGCGAAGCCGCTGCCCGTTTGGGGGTGAGCGTGTCGGCCATTGACACGGCCTTGTACAACGCCTTTGGCCAGCGCTTGATATCCACCATCTTCACCCAAAGCAACCAGTACCGCGTGGTGCTGGAAGTGGCCAGCGCCCAGCGCCTGGGCCCAACGGCTTTGCAGCGCTTGTATGTGCCCGCCACCGGTGGTGCGCAAGTGCCTTTGTCGTCATTGGCCCAGGTGGTGGAAAAACCGGCCTTGCTCAGCATCACCCATGTGGCCCAGTACCCGGCGGTCACCTTGTCGTTCAATCCAGCGCCGGGTTTTGCGTTGGGCCAGGCGGTGCGCGCCATCGAGGCGGCCCGCGCCGAGATGTTGGATGAAGGCATGCCGGTGTCGATCGAAACCCGCTTCCAAGGCGCGGCATTGGCGTTTCAGGCCTCGCTGGTCAACACCTTGTGGTTGATCTTGGCGGCGGTGGTCACCATGTACATCGTGCTGGGCATTTTGTACGAGAGCTACATCCACCCCATCACCATTTTGTCCACCTTGCCATCGGCCGGCGTGGGCGCGCTGTTGGCCTTGATGCTGGCGGGCATGGACCTGGGGATGATCGCGGTGATTGGCATCGTGTTGCTGATAGGCATCGTCAAGAAAAACGCCATCATGATGATTGACTTTGCACTCGACGCCGAGCGCGAGCAAGGCTTGCCGCCGCGCGAGGCCATCCACCAAGCCTGCTTGCAGCGCTTTCGCCCGATTTTGATGACCACCTTGTGCGCCTTGCTCAGTGCTTTGCCCTTGATGCTCAGCAGCGGCGTGGGCAGCGAGCTGCGCCAGCCGCTCGGTGTGACCATGGTCGGCGGCTTGATTTTGAGCCAGTGGCTGACCCTGTACACCACGCCGGTGATTTATTTGTTTTTTGCCCGTCGCTTTTCACAGGTGCGGGCATGACACGCGTGCGCGATGCCTGGGCCGATGGTGCGCCCCATTTTTCAGCCCCCTTTGTGGCCAGACCGGTGGCCACTACCTTGATCACCCTGGGGCTGGCCTTGGCGGGGGTGTTGGCTTATTTCCAATTGCCGGTGGCCCCCTTGCCCCAGGTCGAGTTTCCGACCATTTCGGTGCAAGCCAATTTGCCAGGGGCCAGCCCTGAGACCATGGCCGCCACTGTGGCCACGCCATTGGAGCGGGCCTTGGGCTCGATCGCCGGGGTCAATGAAATCACCTCTTACTCATCGCTGGGCAGCACCCGGGTGAGTTTGCAATTCGACCTCAGCCGAGACATCAATGGCGCAGCGCGCGATGTGCAAGCGGCCATCAATGCCGCGCGCGCCCTGTTGCCCACGGGCATGCCCAGCAACCCGAGTTACCGCAAGGTCAACCCCGCGGATGCCCCCATTTTGATATTGGCCTTGACCTCCAAAAACCTCTCACGCGGTCAGCTCTATGACGTGGCGTCCACCTTGTTGTCGCAGCGTTTGTCGCAGGTCGACGGCGTGGGGCAGGTGACCATTGGTGGTGGCGCTTTGCCAGCGGTGCGCATCGAAATCGACCCGGCCAAACTGGCCAGCCAAGGCCTGGCACTGGAGGATGTGCGCATGGCCGTGGCCGCGACCAACGCCAACCGGCCCAAAGGCCAGGTGGAGGATGCCCAGCGCAGCTGGCAAATCGGTGCCAACGACCAAGCCAGCCGCGCCGACGACTACACCCCCCTGGTGCTGCGCTACCGCGATGGCCGTGCGGTGCGCTTGGGCGACGTGGCCCAGGTCAGCGACTCGGTGCAGGATGTGCGCAACTACGGCGTGGCCAATGGCGAGCCGGCGATTTTGATCTTGCTCAACAAGCAGCCCGATGCCAACGTGATTGAGACGGTGGCCCGGGTGCGCGCCCTGATGCCGGTGTTGCAAGCGGCCATCCCGGCCGCGGTGGACATGCAGGTGGTGTCCGACCGCACCTTGACCATCCGCGCCTCCCTGGCCGAAATCCAAAAGGCGCTGGCCATCTCAGTGGGCTTGGTGATTGTGGTGGTGGGTTTGTTTTTGCGCCGCCTGCGCTCGGCCCTGATCCCTAGCGTGGCGGTGCCGGTGTCGCTGGCGGGCACCTTTGCTGGCATGTATTTGCTGGGCTACAGCCTGAACAACTTGTCCTTGATGGCCTTGACCATTGCCACCGGCTTTGTGGTGGATGACGCCATCGTGGTGCTGGAGAACATCACCCGGCACCTGGAGAGGGGTGCCACACCCAAGGAGGCCGCGCTCAGCGGCAGCCGCGAAATTGGATTCACCGTGGTGTCCATCAGCTTGTCCTTGATCGCGGTGTTCATTCCCATTTTGCTCATGGGCGGGGTGCTGGGCCGTTTGTTCCATGAGTTTGCGGTGGTGCTGTCCTTGGCCATCCTCATCTCGCTGTGGATTTCCTTGACCACCACCCCCATGATGTGTGCGGCTTTGTTGCAAGCCCATGTACCGGTGCGGCCCGCAGCGCCGGTGGTGGCAATGCAGGGTGCCAGTCGCTGGCGGCGCTGGTGGGCGCGTCGGCCCAAAGCGGGGCGCCTGTACCGCACCAGCTTGGCGTGGGCGCTGCGCCATCAACCGGTGATGTGGTTGGTGCTGTTGGCGGCCATTGGGCTGAATGTGTATTTGTACAAAACCATTCCCAAGGGTTTCTTTCCGCAGCAAGACACGGGGCGCATTTTTGGCTCCATCCGGGCCGATCAAAGCACCTCGTTTCAAGCCATGCAAAAACGCTTGGACGAGTTCATCGCCATCGTGCGCGCCGATCCGGCGGTGGAGAGTGTCACCGGCTTCACCGGTGGTGGAAGGCGCAATTCGGCGCAAATGTTTTTGTCTTTGAAGCCGCGCGACCAACGCGATGTGTCGGCCGACCAGGTGGTGGCCCGCTTGCGCCCCAAACTGGCCAAGCAAGCGGGGGCCTCTTTGTTTTTGGTGCCCGGCCAAGATCTGCGCATCGGTGCCCGCGTCTCCAGTGCCCAGTACGAATACACCTTGAAAACCGACGACTTGGAGGATCTGCGTTTGTGGGAGCCGCGCATACGCATGGCCCTCAGCCGTTTGCCCGAGTTGGAAGATGTCAACACCGACTATGAAGACCGGGGTTTGCAAACCACCTTGGTGATCGACCGCGATGCCTTGGCGCGGCTGGGTCTGAACATGCGCATGATCGACGCCACCTTGAACAACGCCTACGGCCAGCGCCAAGTGGGTGTCATCTACCACCCCCTGAACCAGTACCGGGTGGTGATGGAGTTGGCGCCCCAGTACCTGCAAGGACCCGAGTCCTTGCAGCAAATGCAATTCATCAATGCCAGTGGCCAGGCCGTACCCCTGAGCGCATTCGCCCGCTTGGAGATGACCCACACCGCCTTGTCGGTCAGCCACGAAGGCGGCGTGCCATCGGACACCATCAGTTTCAGCTTGGTCCCCGGTGTATCGCTGTCGCAAGCCACCGAAGCGATGGACAAAGCCTTGGGTGAATTGAAAATCCCGGTCTCGGTGCGGGGCAGTTTTTCGGGCACGGTCAACGCCTACCAGCGCTCGTTGGAGACCCAACCCTTGCTGATCTTGGCCGCCTTGGTCACGTTGTATTTGGTGCTGGGTGTGCTGTATGAAAGCCTGTTGCACCCCATCACCATTTTGTCCACCTTGCCCTCGGCCGGGGTCGGTGCCTTGCTGGCCTTGATGCTGTTTGACACCGAGTTTTCCATCATCGCCATGATCGGGGTGATCTTGCTGATTGGCATCGTCAAAAAGAACGCGATCTTGATGATCGACTTTGCCTTGGCGCGACAGCGCCGGGGCTGGAGTGCGGCCCAGTCCATCTACCAGGCTTGCCAATTGCGCGTGCGGCCCATTTGGATGACCACCTTGGCCGCGATGTTGGGGGCCTTGCCCTTGGCGCTGGGCCGGGGCGATGGTGCCGAGTTGCGTTGGCCTTTGGGGCTGTCGGTGCTGGGTGGTTTGTTGTTGAGCCAGCTGCTGACCCTGTACACCACGCCGGTGGTGTTTGTGGGCTTGGAGCGCTTGCGCCAGCGCGTACTCGGGCCCCGGTTGTGGTCGGGCAGCCCATCTGTGGACCCCAAATCTGCGGCGGCACAATGGAGGCCCACATGAGCCTTGTTTCACCCCATCGATGCATGCTGTTCAGCATGGCCCTGCTGTTGACGGCATGCGGTTGGCTCAAGCCCCAACCCATGCCCGCCTTGGGCTTGCCCGCACCAGCGGCCATTGGCCCATGGCAGTCGGCCAGTGATGTGCCCGCCGCCGACCCGTCCTGGTGGCAGCTGTTTCAAGACCCGGTGTTGGACGATTTGCAGCGGCAACTGGTGCTGGGCAACCACAACTTGCAAGCCATGGCTGCTGGGGTGCGCCAAGCCCAGGCCGCAGTGGGCACAGCCCAAGCCAGCTTGTTTCCCACGGTGAATGCCAACTTGGGTGTGTCGCGCAGCGAAAACACACCGGCCACCGTGACCGGTACCAATTACAGCTTGAGCGCACCCGTTTCTTGGGAAGTGGATCTGTGGGGCCGGGTGAGTGGTTTGAACCGTGCGGCCGAAGCCCGTTTGCAAGCCAGCCGCGAGGACCTGGCTGCAGCGCGTTTGTCGGCGCAATCCACCTTGGTGCAAACTTATTTGTCGGTGCGCAGTGCTGACCAACAATTGGCCGTGCTCGACATGGCGGTGCAGGCCTATGAAAAGTCTTTGCAGCTGACCGAATACCGCTACCAAGCCGGAGTGGTGTCCGCTGCCGATGTGGCCCAAGCCCAGTTGCAATGGCAAACCGCCCAAGCCCAAAGGCTGGACGTGCGCACCCAGCGCGCACAACTGGGCCATGCTTTGGCGGTGCTGCTGGGCCAGCCACCATCGGCCCTGGCCTTGGGGGTGCGCACCCAAGCTTTGGTGGTGCCCGAATTGCCCACGCGTTTGTCCACCGCCTTGTTGTTGCGCCGGCCCGATGTGGCTGCTGCCGAGCGGCGTGTGGCCGCGGCCAACGCCCAAGTGGGGGTGACCCAGGCGGCCTTTTTTCCCGCGCTCACCTTGTCGGCCAACGCCGGCTACCGCAACCAAGACTTTGGCAGTTTGGTGGGTGCTTCCAATGTCTTTTGGTCGGTGGGTCCGTCATTGGTTCAATCGGTGTTTGATGGTGGATTGCGCCGCGCTGCCCGCGCCGACGCAATGGCTGCGCGCGATGCCAGTGTGGCCACCTACCGACAAACCGTGCTGACCGCCATGCAAGAGCTGGAAGACAACTTGGTGGCCGCCGCGCAGTTGGCTTTGCAAGCCCAGGCCCAAGCGCAGGCCTTGCAAGCCGCACGGCGCAATTTGTCCATCACCGATGCGCAGTACCGGGCTGGTGCGGTCAGTTACTTGGCGGTGGTCACCGCCCAAACCAGCGAACTCAGCGCCGAGCGCAGCTTGATTGATGTGCAAACCCGCCGCTTGGTGGCCATCAATGCCTTGCTGAAGAACTTGGCTGGGCGATGGCCGGAGCCAGACGCCACAGCGGCTGCCCCAGCTGGGAAATGATGGGATTCATACCAGCCGTTTTTGGCGTGTTGCCACTCAATCTGCTTTGCCGATGACTTCGCATTCATAGAGTTGCGCATGCCCGCTGCGGTCGGAGGTGAAGATCACCCATCGGCCATCTGGTGAAAAACGCGGGTGCGGATGGGTGTGTTGCGGGGCATACACCTGCACGGGCCCGTGGTTGTAGGGAAAGGGCCCATTCCAATGCGTGCCGATGGATGTGGCCATCGATTGGCACAGCACGCGGCCCGTGCTGGGTTCGCCGCGTGCGGCGAAGGTGTGCAGGCCGATGTCTGGAAAGTTGGTGTCGCACACGAAGGTCTGGCCAGTGGCATCTGGAAACGCATGCCATGCGGGGAAGTGGCTGACCCACCGCCTGGCACCGGTGTGCACATGAATGGCTTGCATGCCCCGCGGCCAGTCGACAAAGGCCAACTCCAGGGTGCCGGGAATCCAGCTCTCATGGGTGATCCACTGCTGGTCGCTCTCGCGTTGGTACAAGCGCTCATGGCGGCGCCCATCGACGCTGCCAATCCACAGGCGATCGGTCATCGGCCCGGCATAAAAAATGAGTTGGGGATCATCTGGGCAAAACTGCGGATGCCCGATGATGGTGTTGTCAAAAGCTTCGTGCGTGGTTTGCTGTTGCAAGTCGATGAACAGCATGTGCGAGCGCCCGCCGTGGCGCACTGGGATGGCCCAGGTGCGGTCGTCACCCGACAAGGTGGTGGTGCCCATGGCCGCACCCACCATGCCTTCGGCCTGGTTGGGCTGCTGCTCAAAAGCTACTAGAACCTCTTCTTGCAAGGTCTCCATGTCGAGCCGATGGGCACCGCTTTGGGTGGTGAACAACAGGTGGCGGCCATCGTGTGTGGGGTGCAGTGACCAGGGGACCAGGTGGGGATGATCGGTCAACTGCAACAACTGACCGCTGGCACGCAGCTCGGCATAAATTTGCGGCTGTCCGCTGCGGTGCGACACAAAAAACGTGTAGCGCATGGCTTGGTCATGCGCTGGTACAAAAAAGAAGGGGTGGTGGTGAATGCAAGCGGCGGAGGTCACCTGGCGTACCCTTGCACCGGTGTGCGCATCGGTGTGCCAAAGCGTTTCGCTCGGGTGCAGTTGCCCCTTGCCCATGTTTACTCGGGCTTGAAGCCAGCCCCGCGCAGCAGCTCGGCGTTTTGCGCCACATCGGCCGCGA
>Ga0315903_10008526_pt1 | contig 12592 bp, 10 predicted proteins | sample LakEriMetagenome_7_FD_203524 | JGI IMG/M metagenome (GOLD analysis project Ga0315903, IMG submission 203524) | Freshwater fungal communities from buoy surface, Lake Erie, Ohio, United States - Buoy 2 MA119 | ecosystem: Environmental > Aquatic > Freshwater > Lake | place: USA: Lake Erie, Ohio...
TCGACCTCGACGCTCGGCTCGGTGAACGGGAAGAACGACGGCCGGAACCGCACCTTCACGTCGCCGCCGAGGAAGCTCGACGCGAACATCCGCAGCACACTCTTGAGGTGGGCCATGGTGGTGCCGGACTCGACGAGCAGGCCCTCCACCTGGTGGAACATCGGGTAGTGCGTGGCGTCGGCGGTGTCGGGCCGGTAGACGCGGCCCAGCGAAACGATCCGCAGCGGCGGTTCGCGGTTCTCCATCACGCGGATCTGCACGGTGCTCGTCTGCGACCGCAGGAGCAGCGGGTCGGCGCCGCGGGCGACCGCGAGGTAGAAGTTGTCGAGCGGATCGCGGGCTGGATGCTCGGCGGGAATCGCGAGGGCCTCGAAGTTGTGCCACTGGTCTTCGACCTCGGGCCCATCGACGCTCTCGAATCCCAGCCGGCCCATGATCTCCTGGACGCGGCGGATCGTCTTCGTGATCGGGTGCAGGTGTCCGAGGCGGATCGGCGCGGCGGGCAGCGTGACATCGATCGCCGCGACCGCCGGACCCGCTGCCGCGGCCGCCACACGGGCCTGCGCAGCCTCGAAGCAGGCGGTGATCGCGTTCTTCGCGTCGTTGAACTGCTTCCCGCCCGCGGGCTTATCGGCCGGCGCGAGGCCACCGAGCGACTTCTGGATCGCCTTCAGCCGCCCGCTCTTGGCGCCGAGAAACTCGATTCTCGCCGCTTCCAGAGCGGCGGCATCGACCGCCGCCGCCAGAGCTGCCTCCGCATCGGCGCGAAGCCGCTCCAGTTCGTCGTGGAACGTGTCGAGCGGAACGGCTGTCACGGCGTCACGCGACCGCGGCCGGCTCCGGCAGGCCGAGGGCCTTCCGCACTTCGGCGGCGATGGCATCGAACCCGGTCGGGTCGAGCACCGCCATCTCGGCGAGCGTCCGGCGATCGAGTTCGCAGCCGATCTTGTCGAGGCCCGCAATCAACTGGCTGTAGCGGAAGCCTCGCTCGCGGCAGGCCGCATTGAGCCGCACGATCCAGAGCCGACGGAAATCCCGCTTCTTCCGCCGCCGGTCGCGGCGTGCGTATACGCCGGCGCGGATGATCGACTCCTTGGCAGTGCGGAGCAGGCGTCGGCGGCCGCCGACGGAGCCCTTCACCCGCTTGAAGAGACGCTTCTTGGCACGGAGACGCGGGACGACGCTCTTGGTACGCATGGCTCGAAACCTTGGACGGCTGGGGGCCCGGTGGGCCCGGACTGGAAGAACCCTAAAATCTGGCGTGAATCGCCGCAATTGCAAGGGCGCTGGGAAATTTCTGCGGGTTTCCGTGAGCGGGGGCAGGACGGGGGGGCGGGTGGCCGGAATCGGGCTCGACATCAAACGGGAGGGCGAGCCTCCGATCCGGCCGGCCACCGCGGGCCGTTCACCACCCACCCAAGAAGCCCCGAGCGGAAGCGAGGGGATCAGCGGTGGACAGCCGTTGGGCGTCACCCGAGCCACACAGAGGTCTCGCCCGGCAACCCCTCGCTCGCGCTCGGGGATTTTTGGGGGCATGTGATGCCGCTGGCACGCCACTGGCACCCGCGTCGCACCACCACCCAACTGCCCGCCTGGATGGCGGGCTCTCATGGTCAGCCTGCACCGGCCACGAGGGCGGTGCAGGCGTGTACTCAGTAGCTGTACTTGCCGAGCGCATCGTGGATCCGATGCACGTCGGACTCCGCCAGCACGCCGGTGCCGCGGAGCTTCCGCTTCCGCTTCGCCGTCAGGCGGACCTGAAGGTGGCTCGTGCCGGCGCGGCGATGCTTCACCTTGCCGGTGGCGGTGATCCGGAAACGCTTCTTGACGCCCTTGTGGGTCTTCTGCTTCGGCATGGTGATGCTCCTGATGCTGGGTTACGGCTGGTGCGGGGTTACGGTTGCTGCGAGGTGATGGGATGGCTTGCGGGAAGGTGCGACGGGGTCACTTGGGCGACAGCGTGCAGACAAGCCGGCGTCCCATTTGCTGCGGGGGCGCCTCGACCTTACTGACGGGCTCGAGTTGCTCGACGATCTGCTTCATCACGCGCTGCCCCTCGTCGATGTGGGCAAGTTCGCGACCTCGAAAGACAACCGAGACGACCACCTTGTCCTTGTGGAGCAGGAAGCCCTTCGCCTGGTTGACCTTGAACTCGATGTCGTGCTCGCCCGTCTTGGGACGAAGGCGGATCTCCTTGATCTTCGCGTGGTGAACGTGGGTCTTGTGGTGCTTCTTCTTCTGCTGGTACTTGAACTTGCCGAAGTCCATGATCCGGCAGACGGGCGGCTTCTCGTTGGGAGCCACCTCCACCAGGTCCAGCCCGGCCTCCCGCGCGAGGCTCATCGCCTCGTCGGTCGAAATGATGCCGAGCTGTCCGCCATCGGCCGAAATCACCCGGATCGGAGTGATCCGGATCTGCTCGTTGATGCGATGCTGCTTCTCGATGGCTCACGCCTCCGGCCGCGGATCGGATGACCGCCTGCCGGAACGACGTCGTGCTGCTCGCACACCGGGCCGGCGGATCTCCTGTCGAACTTGTGCTGCGGCTGCGCCCCGACGCGGACGAAAGGGGCATTTCCGCATGATCAAGGAGTGTCGCCGTGAAACCGGGCAGCGTCAAGGCGTGCGGGATTCCTGCGGCAGCCGGGCCTGGCGGTCGGGGCCGCTCCCTTCATCACCCGCGGTTTCCGATCCTGTTTCCTCGGCGGCCGGGAGCCGGATTCCGTCCACCAGCTCTCGATCGGCTGTGCCAAACCGCTTTTCGAGCGAGTCCTCCAGCGTGCAGGTCGCGGCGACCCGGTCGCCGTCCGCGTCGGTGAGCACATAGTGGATCCAGCGGAACGGAAGGCCGTCGGCCCGCCCGGTCGCCACCACACGGACCAAGCGGACACCGTCGCTCCGCGTCGCCTCGGACGAATGCTCGAGCCTGCCGAACTGCCCGGCCAGGGATCGTTGGAGATCCCGCTCGACTTCGGCGATCGTGGGCGGCGACTGCGACGAGGACCGGGGCAGCGAGGTGATCGAGCACTGGGCCACCAGGGCCCCGCGATCGACGAACCTCATCACGAGCCCGTTCGGGCCGTCCTCGATCGTCCGCCACCGCGCGTCGTGCACGAGGTCGTAGCGGCCCACCGCATCGCGCTGCCAGACGAATCCCGGCCTGCCGGTGCCACGGCGGCGTCCTTCGGGGCCGGCGTGGTCCGCCGACTCTCCGCCGAGTTCCGCCCGCTCCTCCGTCGCCACGCGGGCGACCGTGAGCCTGGCCTCCACGTCGAAGCCGGGAGCGACGTGGCTCGCCTCGCGCCGTTCCCGAATCGTCACGGCGAGGTTCGCGATCCCGTCGCCCAGACGGACGCCGCCATCGACTTCGCTGGCGGCCGCGCCGCATGCACCTTCGACGACGACGTGCGTGGGCACCCCGTCGGCGGCACCGTCGATGATCCCGGCGAGTTTGACCTCGCCGCGCCCGTCGACGACGTCGACGAGCTTCGCATCGAGGTCGCCCGACTCCACCGTGTCGATCGCAAGCAGGCCGGCGACCGCGTCGGCCGACACGGTCCACGAATCGCCGACCGACACCGGCTTCTCTGGGAGGAGGCGGCCGAGCAGCAACGGGTCGAACGGCGTCTCCAGCAGATCCAGTTCCTCGCGGGTGAGGAAGCCCGTGTCCAGCGACGGAACTGGCGTCGCACCTTCGAGCACAGTCCGCAGCCTGCGGGCGTCGGACGGCAGACGGGTCGTCCGCACGGCGTTCTCGACGCGAACGTCGGCGGTGGCGTCGCGATAGCGGCGGGTCACGCTGCAGCCCGGCTCGATGGAGCCCGTCTCCACGAAGTCGAATCGGGCATCGACCGCGATCGGACGCCTCACGGGGGGCACATCGCGGCCCGCCGGAGCGAAGATCTCGCCTGCGACGTCGAGTTTGATCCGGATGCGGTGGGATGACGGTGACTCGACTGCTTCGGTGTCGGCAGTGTCGATCGGGCCGTCACTCACCGGTTCTTCTGCCGTCCCTTCGAATGGATCTGGTTCGGCGGCTGGCTGAAGTTCGGCGGCGGATTCCTCGGCTTCGGCCGACGCGTCCGACTCCGCCGTGGCAGGCTCATCCACCGACTCGGCGACAGCGGCTGGTTCGTCAACGGCAGGCTCGTCGTCGGCCCAAGCCCAGGGAGCCCCGGGGCCCAGAAGGCCCGACCAGGGAAAACACCAACTCAGAAGGAACGCCGCGGCGAGCAGCATCCCCACCCGCGATCGACCCCGACTCGTCGATGTGCCAGTCATCAGCCGCCCCCCGTGTGCCCGCCTGTTCCAGCCCGGCGACGGCCCCCGGCCGCCAACCATGCTCTTCTTCGTCCTGCGGAAGGGGCATCCGTCGCCATGGCACCGCATCCCGCCAAAGTTCTCCGCGCCACCGCCGCCACACCCCGCGACGAAAGTGTCTGGTGAAACTTTTCCGCTGGTTTCGTGACCCGAGAGGCTTCGGACTGATCGAAAACGAGAATCGAAAAAGCCGGCCGATGCATCGCAAGTCTATTCCGCCAAACGACTTGCGTCGAAATCCGCGGAGTCGGCTCCAGCCGGTCAATTGAAAAAACCTCAAGAATCCCAGTTGTCCACGAACCGGTTTGCCACAGCCTCCGTATAAAAAGCACGTCCTCAGGCACGGACGGCGGTCAGGGATGTCCGCCATACGCATGGGACGGTGTGTCTCGGTCACGACCCAGTCGGGGCGAGGCGGATGGCTCGGGCATCAGGCCCGTGCGATCGCCACGCTCCTTCACAACAGTTGGCATGGCTGCCAGCAGGAGAATGATCATGCGTTCCAGTGCTGCCGGTGAAAACCTGATCCGTCTGTTCGATGGCGTGTCCACGAACGGACACACCGACGTCAGTCCCTCGGTCGGGCCGGGCGGCGACGTCCCGGTCGGCGAGCAGGTGCTCTCCATCGAGGAGTTGGCCCGCCAGTTCAACGTCTCCACCAAGACGATCTCGCGGTGGCGGGATCATGGCCTCGTCGCCCAGCGCTACTCCGTCGACGGCCGGCGTCGGGTCGGTTTCCTTGCCAGCGCCGTCGAGCGGTTCATCCGCGACAATCCGCTGCGGATCGAACGGGGCAGCCGCTTCAGCCAGCTCTCCGACGACGAGCACGAGAAGATCGTGTCGTGGTCCCGACGGCTTGCCGTCGCGGGCGCCTGCCCGGCCGATGTGCACCGTCGGATCGCCGAACGGCTCGGCAGGAGCGTCGAGACGATCCGATACACGCTCAAGCGGTACGACCAGGACCACCCCGACACCGCCGTGTTTCCGCCGGCCGACGGCCACCTGCGGCCGGAAAGCCGCGCCCGCATCTACCAGCATCACCTCGCCGGCGAGCCGGTCGAGTCGATCGCCCGCCGCTACCACCGCTCCAAGGCGAGCATCTACCGCGTGATCCTCGCCCAGCGGGCCGAACACGTGATGCAGCTGCCGCTCGACTACATCCCCAACGCCCTGTTCTCGCGGACGAGCGCGGAGAAGGTGGTCGACCAGCCGTTCCCGGGCATTCCCGACGCCAAGCGGGTCCGGCGGCCCAGCGGGCTCCCCGCCTACCTGGCGAGCCTCTACGAGGTGCCGCTGCTCACCCGCGAGCAGGAGGTCTGGCTGTTCCGGCGGTTCAACTACCTCAAGCACAAGGCGGCGACGCTCCGCGAGACGCTCGACGTCGAACGGCCGAGCGCCCGACTGATGGATCAGATCGAGCGCATCTACGGCGAGATCCTTGAGCTCAAGAACCGCATCGTGCGGGCCAACCTCCGTCTGGTGGTGTCGATCGCCAAGCGGCGAGTCTCACCCGGCGACAGCTTCTTCGACCTCGTCAGCGACGGCAACATGTCGCTGATCCGCGCCGTGGAGAAGTTCGACTACGCCCGTGGCAACAAGTTCAGCACCTATGCCTCGTGGGCGATCATGAAGAACTACGCCCGCTCCATTCCCGACGAGCACAAGCACCGCGACCGGTTCCGGGCCGCCGACATGGAACTCCTGCAATCGGCCGCCGACCGGCGGTCGGACGAGCTCCAGGAGCGGATGGCGGCCAACGACCGGCTCGCCCAGGTGGGCAAGTTCCTCGACCGCCTCGACTCCCGCGAGCAGACGATCATCATCCGCCGCTACGGCCTCGACCACCAGCACGAGCCCCAGACCCTCAAGGAAGTCGGCTCGGCGCTCGGTGTGACCAAGGAGCGGGTGCGGCAGATCGAAGCCAAGGCCCTGGAGAAGCTCCGCGAGGCGGCCCTCGCCGAGGAAATGCTCCCGGAACTGGAATGACGCAGCCCGGACTTCGTGGCGGGCGGTGTGCCGTGGGGGTATTCTTGGCCGCATGATGTGCCCATTGTTTCACGCTGCCACGGCGCTGCTCGCGACCGCCACCGTCGTCGTGTCGGCCGGCATGGCCGACACCCATCCATTCAACGGCTGGCAGGGCCTGCGGGTGATCCCGCTCGAGGGCCGTGCCGAGCGGCTGATCGTCGCCGACCTCGGCGGCGATGGCCGCGACGATGTGATCGTGGTCAACCCGCGTCAGGCGCGACTCGACCTCTACCGCTGGTTGCCCGAGTCCGAACGGGCCCGCGACACCGCCGGAGATCCGGATCGGCCGAACGAACTGCCGCTGGCTCCCGACTGGACGCACGGTGAGGTGTCGATCGACGAAATGCCCGTCGATGCCGTGGCCCACGACGTCGATGGCGATGGGCGACCGGAACTGCTCGTACTCACCGCGCCGTCAAATCGGCTTTCCATCTACAGCCAGGCGGCCGACAAGCCGATCGATGCGAAGTCTGCCTGGAAGAAGACCGGCGACTGGAACCTGCTCGCCGGCACCCCCACCGGCAAGTCGGGATGCCTGCTCGTCCGCGACCTCTCCGGGGGCCGACACGAACTCCTCGTGAGCTGCGAGCAGGGCATCCAACAGCTGCCGCTCACCCGGGGCAGCCGGGCGGTGTGGCTCGCGCCTCGGGAGAACCGGGGCCGACTCGACTGGTATCTCGCCGATCTCGATGGCGATGGTGACAAGGATCTCGTGGAGTGGTCGAGCGTGGCCCGGCAGGTGATTCGCTGGTATCCGCGTGGGAGTGATGGCAGTCTCCTGCCCGCCCAGACGCTTCACGACCAGCCGATCGAGGGTCTCCAGATCGGCTCCCGCCCCTCCGGCCCAGCCGACGTCTACCTGCTCGGTGGATCCGACAAGGGCGTGCTGCGGCGGTATCAGGTGGCCGAAGGGGAGGCGACCGACGTCGGCCGACAGGACGCGCTGCCGCTCGCCGGCGCCGCCCGCCACGGCTGGTGCGGCATGATGGTCGGCGACGCGGCGGAAGCGGTACCCGCCATCGTCGCGGTCGACTCGTCACAGCCGCGGCTACGAATGCACCGTCTCGGTGCCGGCGGCTGGCTCGCCGAGGAATCCTTCCCGTCGATCGGCGGCATCAAGTCGCTCGCTGCTCCGTCCGGCCAACCCGGCACCCTGCTCGTCTGGGCGAAGGATGCCGCCGACCTGCATCGCTGCCGATGGGAAAACGGCCGGCTAACCTACCCGCAGCCGTGGGAACGCGAGGGCAAGGACCGCAAGATCGTCGCCCTCGACTCGGTCGGCTCGACCGTCTGGTGGGCCCAGCGAATCGGCTCCGACCTCGACCTTTTCGTCTGGCCGGCCGACACGCCGGAGCCTGCCGTTACCCACTACCCCGGCCTCGGCCCCAAGCTTGAGCAGGTGGTGTGGCTGGGTGGGGATACCCTGCTCGTCCAGGATGCCTATGCGACGGCCGGCAAGTTCGTGACGCTCGTCGACGGCAAACCCGACGTGAAGTCTCCCTCGCTCCTCGCCAAGGTCGATCTCTCCGAGTACCTGCTGCTCGAGGTCGACGGCCGGCTCCGCAAAGCCCGGCTCACCGACGGCGTCCTGCAGTGGCTCGGCGACGACCTTCACCCGGTCGACCAGGTGATGCTGACCGAGGGCCAGAAGATCGCCAGCTATCTGCCGCTCCCCGCAGTGGCCGGCCAACCGGCCGAGGCGTGGGGACTGGAGCAGGGCGGGGGGTTCCTCCATCGGCTCGCGGCCGACGAGGCGGGCGTGATGCGGGTCGTGGCGAGCGTGAAGCCGCCGGCCGGCACCGGCCTGCGGTGGGATCCTGTCCTCGGCCTTCTGCTCGTCGATCAGGACCGCATCGTGAGGCTGTCGCGGGGCCGGCCGTGGGAATTGAAACTCCTCGAGAGCATCGACGGACGCGTCGGTCGTCGCAGCGGCGTCAGCGAGTCCACGATCCACCGGATTCTCGCCACCGACCTCGACGGCGACCGCAGCGACGACGTCGCGCTGTGCGACGATCGCAAGCACCAGCTCACCGCGCTGCTCCGTCGACCCGAGGGCCTGCAGCGGTCGGTGACGTGGAAGGTGTTCGAGGACCGCAAGTATCCCTACGACGGGGGCGAGTCGAAGGACATGGTGCCCGAGCCGCGACGGATCGCCGGACTCGACGCCGATGGCGACGGCGACCGCGACCTGGCGATGATCAGCCAGGACCGTCTGGTCGTCTATCTGTCGGCGCAAGACGGCCTGTCGGCTCAAGACGGCGGCGAGAACCACGGCCGGCCGGAAGGACAGGGCCGCCCCGACCAACACGACGAGGCCGGACGATGAGTGCACGGTGGCTGCTGCTCGGGGCCGTGGTGTGGTGTGGCTCGGCCGTCGCGGCCGAGATGGTGACCGTCACGCTGGTGGGTGGCAGCCGCGTGACGGCACCGCTCCTGCGGCGGAACGACGACGGCGTCGTGCTCGATCTCGGCTTCGACGTGCTGCAGATCCCGGCGAAGAAGCTGCTGGATGTCCGCTCCGAAACCCCGGAGGCGGACGCCGGCGACTCCCGGCAGCACGACGTCTTTCGCACCGGGCGTCTCGAGGCCCGCGAGGTGCCCGAACTCGTCAAGCGGTTTGGCGAGGCCGTGGTGCTGATCCGCAATCCGGGCGGCCTCGGCACCGGCTTTCTGATCAGCCCTGACGGCCACCTCGTCACCAACTACCACGTCGTCGAGAACAACACGCGGATCCAGGTCACGCTCTTCCGCCGAACCGACAAGGGCTTCGAAAAGCACGAGTATCGCAAGGTGAAGATCGTCGCCCTGCAGCCGCTTCGAGACCTTGCCATCCTGCAGCTCGATCCCGAGGAGACAAAGGGGCGGCTGCCGGAGCCGGTCGTGATCAACGACCGCGACGACCTCCGCGTCGGCGACCTCGTGTTCGCGATCGGCAATCCCGCCGGCCTGGAGCGAAGCGTGACGCAGGGCATCGTCAGCAGCACCACGCGGACGATCGACCAGATGCGGCTCATCCAGACCGACGCGGCGATCAACCCGGGCAACAGCGGCGGTCCAATCTTCAACGCCCGCGGCGAGGTGGTGGCGGTCGCCTGCGCGGGTGCCGCCGTCTTCGAGGGACTGGCATTCGGCATCCCCGCCAACGAACTGATCGACTTCCTCGTCCACCGCGACACGTACCCCTACGACGAGTCGCAGCCCCAGAACGGCGTCACCTACCTGCCTCCTCCGCACCAGCCAGAAGGACCGGCGGCGGAAGGGGCGAAAGTGGCGCCGTAGCGGGACGGCCAATCCCGTCGGCCCGCGTGCTCTCCATCGCGAAAGGATTCGTCATGCGCTTCCGCGCCGACTGGTTCCCGTGTGTCGTCCTGCTGCTGGCCGCATCCGCCGGGCCCGCGGGCACCGCCGAGATCCGACCCAGTTGGGAATGTCTCCCTGAGGGCACCGCGGTGATGGTCCGCATGCCACAGCCGGCCGAGTTTCTCGAGGCCATCCGCGGCCGGACGAAGTTCGGGGCGGTGGCCCTCTCCGAGCCGCGATTGGAGGGAGCATGGAAGGCGGTGCTCGACAAGCTCCGTGCGGACGGCGCGAGCGGCGACCTCGAGGATCTCGAAGAGGCCCTGGGTCGTTACGACCTGCGCCAGGAGGATCTCTCCGCCGCCTTCCGGGGAGACATGGGCGCCGGATTCGTGATACGGCGGCGCGACGACGGGCTCCAGCCGCTGGTGATGATGCTCATGTGGCTCGAGCCGGGCGAGGAGACAGCGGCCCGAATGGTCACGGCCGCGCAGCGGAAACTGGAGGACGACATCGCCAAGGACGAGACCGGGACGACGCGGCGAATCGACGTCGAGATGGCCGGCCACGAGGTGCTCCGCATGGTCGAGCCCGTGATGGGCATCGACCCCTCGGCGCTCGACCTCGGCGACATCTCGATCGACGGCAACGACGAGGAGGCGGTGGAAAAACGCATGGCGGAACTCCAGGAGCGGGTCCGTAACGCGAAGCTGGTGAAGACGGGACTCACCCACGGCTTCCTCGCACGGCTCGGAGGTCGGCTCGTCGTCGGGCAGACGCTGCCGCCGACGGGCCCGAGGCCTCGGGGCGGCGAGCGAGATATCGACCCCGAGGGCGGGGCCGAGGAGTCCGACGAAATCTTCGAGCGATTCCTGGCGGCCCATGGAGACACGATGCGGTCACCCGTCGCCGAAGCGCTCGAGACGCCCGGTATGGCAGGGGCGCTTCCCGCGGGCCTGCCCCTGCTCGACGTCGTGATCGATCCGCGGGTCGTGATGACCGCCTACGGTGACGAGCCGACCAGAGACGGGCTCGCCATGCTCGGTGCCGACACGCTGGGACCGATCGCCTGGCGTCAGACGCTCGACGAGGGACGCTTCCGTAGCGGCCTGTTCGCCTCGCTGCCCGCTCCGCGAACCAGCCTGATGCGGATTCTCGACCAAGACTGCGATGCCGCCGAGGTGCCGTCGTTCGTGACCCGCGAGGCGATCGACTTCACGCAGATCTCCCTCGATCTTGGCAAGGCCTACGAGACCGTGAAGGAATACGCAGTGGCCGCCGGAGGGGAGCAGACGGCCGGCATGTTCATGGCCGTCGAGATGCAGGCCCAGGGATGGCTGGGAGTGGACCTGCCGCGGGTGCTCACGTCGCTCGGCAGCCGCCACTGGATCGTGAGCTACCCGCCCCGCGTGGCCGAGGCCTTCGCCGAGGCCCGGCGGGCACGCGGCCGGGACGGCGGCGAGCAGGCTCGACAGATCGCCGACCGACTCGCGCTGATCTGGCAGATCACCGACGATGCCCCCTTCGGCAAGATCCTGCAGCGGCTCGCGGGCATGGCCGGCGGCGACCTGCAGGAGGAACAGGGGTTTCGTGGCGTTCGCCTGCCTGATGGGCCGGCCGTCTTTCTCGGCCAGAACCACCTCGTGGTCGGCATCGGCGCCGACTCCCTCGAGCGAACGCTCACCGCGATCCGCAACCCGCCCGCGGGTGAATCGTCGCTCCGCGAGAGCGACGTGCCCCGCCGGGCCGCCGAGTTGCTCTCACTGGAACCGGCGCGGATGTTCGGCATCAGCGACAGTTCGCGGACGGGCGGCACGCTTGGGGTGCTCCGCGACATGATGCAGTCGCTGGTGCCGGAGGACGTCGAGGAATCCTACCGCGACCTCCTCGCGGGCATGCAGAAACTGCTGCCGGGTGACGAAGAGATGGAGGGCATGTTCGGCGTGGGGGCGACGACGCTCCGCACCGACGACAACGGGATTTCGTTCCAGACCGCCTGGGAGATGCCGGCGCCGTAGGCCGGCGACTGGCTCGTACGGCCCACGCGTGCACCTCAGTCGTTCACGAGGCTCGGGGCTGCCCGTGCCATCTCGCCGGACGCTTGCTCCGTCAGGAAGCCCAACGGCGTAAGCCGTGGGGGCCTACGCGTGGTGAACCGCCCGGGGCTGTCCACGCCCTCTCGCCGGACGCTTGCTCCGTCAGGAAGCCCAATCGCGTCAGCGATGGGGACTGTACGTTGTGTTGCTCTGGGCTGCCCGTGCCCATCGCCGGGCGTTCACTGCGGGCATCCTGCCAATCCTGTTCGGCACGGCGAATGCAGGGCAGTCCGATCCACGTCGTGCGTGGCGAGGGGCTACCCACACCCTCTCGCCGGACGCTCACTGCGGTCATCCTGACCTCCGTTCGCTCGGAGGTGTCTGCGCTCTCGCCTTCCAGGCTTCGCTGGCCACCTACGCCGTTTCGAGGGCATGGGCAGCCCCTCGCTGAGTTCTCGCCTCAACCGCGCAGCAGCGAAACCCGCGTGCCGATCAGGCCGTTGACGTGCGTGACGGTGGCCAGGGTCCTGCCTGATGACCGGCAGACGGAACTGCTGCCTACGACGTTGATCGCGTTCCAAAGCCGCTCACTGATGGAGCCGCGATCGAGGATGTAGCAGCGGTCGGCCTCGATCGTCCGCTGCAAGACGGCCCGCTCATCGGCATCGCCCTTGGGGCTCGCGATCTCCTTGAGCGGGGCAGGGTCGAAAATCGCCACCGACGCTGACAGAGATCCCAGCGATGCGCGGCTCACGCCAAGTCGCTTGCAGACCTTGTCGAGCCCCACGCCCGCTGGAGATCACGGAGGCTCCGGATCATTGGGCTGAAGAGCGCCATCAGGATCAGGGCACAGGAGTGATCCATGAACAGCCGGCGATTGCCGGCTCGGTCGCATTCCGTGCCCACCTTCC
>Ga0315903_10008530_pt1 | contig 12589 bp, 9 predicted proteins | sample LakEriMetagenome_7_FD_203524 | JGI IMG/M metagenome (GOLD analysis project Ga0315903, IMG submission 203524) | Freshwater fungal communities from buoy surface, Lake Erie, Ohio, United States - Buoy 2 MA119 | ecosystem: Environmental > Aquatic > Freshwater > Lake | place: USA: Lake Erie, Ohio...
GGCGATGCTCGGCGTGTTCGCCGCCCGCGACCTGATCCTGTTCTACGTGTTCTTCGAGTTCACGCTCGTGCCGCTCTTCTTCCTGATCGGCATCTGGGGCCACGACGAGCGGCGGAAGGCGGCGGTCAAGTTCTTCATCTACACGCTGGCCGGCAGCGTGCTCGCCTTCCTCGGGCTGCTGGCGATCGTCCTTTGGAACGCCTCCGCCACGGGCGAGGTCACCTTCGACATCGCCCAGCTCACGGCGGGCCTCAAGGCTCGTCCTCTCTCGATGGACGTCGCGAGCGGCGCTCCGCAGATGCTCGTCTTCCTGGCCCTGCTGGCCGGCTTCGCCGTGAAGGTGCCGATCGTGCCGCTGCACACCTGGCTGCCGCTGGCCCACGTCGAGGCGCCCACGGGTGGCTCGGTCGATCTCGCGGGGGTGCTGCTCAAGCTCGGCATCTATGGCTTCCTGCGATTCTCGCTCCCCATGCTGCCCGACGCCTCGGCCGCGGCAGCCCCGTGGCTCTTCGGACTCGGAGTGGCCGGGATCGTCTACGGGGCGATGGTGGCGCTCGCCCAGACGGACCTCAAGCGGCTGATCGCCTACTCGTCCGTGAGCCACATGGGCTACATCGTGATGGGCCTGTTCGCCCTCACGCCTGTGGCGACCGAGGGGGCGAACCTGCAGCTGGTCAACCACGGGCTGTCGTCGGCCGGGCTCTTCGCGCTCGTGGGCATGATCTACGAGCGGTTCCACACCCGCACGATCGCCAACCTTGGCGGCATCGCCTCCAGGGCACCATGGCTGGCCGTGTTCTTCATGCTGTTCACCTTCTCGAGCATCGGGCTGCCCGGCCTGAACGGCTTCGTGGGCGAGTTCATGATCCTGCTCGGATCGTTCCAGCGGGCCTGGTCGGGCGTGTCGCCGGCCTGGCAGTTCTCCTACCTCGTGATGGCGCTGCTCGCCGTCGCCGGCGTGGTGCTCGGCGCGTGGTACATGCTCTGGGCGGTCGAGCGGGTGCTCTTCGGTGGTTCCCGCGAGCCGCCCCGCGACGACAGTGCCGGGCGCGGACACGACTCGCATGCCGGTCATGCCGGTCATGCCTCACATGGCGGACACGGCCATGTGGCAGCCGACCGCTGTGACCTCCGTTGGCACGAAGTCGCGGCCCTGCTGCCACTGGCGGTGTTCGTCCTCTGGATCGGTCTCGCCCCCGCGACGTTCCTCGCTCCGGCCGCTCCGGCCGTGCGGGCGGCGACCCGTGCCGCCGAGGAGAAGTTCGCCCTCCGCATGCGGGCCGACGAGGCCGGCACCACCATCGCCGTGAACGAGACGCCATGATCCACACCTCCTCGGACACCTTCTCGCTCGTGGCGCCGGAAATCGTCCTGGTGCTTGCGGCGCTTGCCGCCTATCTGGGCGGAGCTTTCGCGGGCCTGCGGGCCGGCTGGCTGACCGCCGCCGCCGGCATCGTGGCGGCGATGCTCGTCACCCGCGGGCCGACCGGCGGGGCCACATTCTCCGGGGGTGTGGTCATCGACGACTTCTCGACCTACATCCGCTGGACGGTGCTGGCCCTCGGTCTGTTGCTGTGCCTCGTGCAGGCCGGCGACCTGTTTCCCTCGGCCGCCAGCCGTGGTCCCGGTCTCCGCCGGGGCGGCACGTGCGAGGAGGCCGGCACGTACCTGCTGCTGCTCGCCGGACTGTCGCTCGTCGGAGTCGCCGGGGATCTGGTGCTGCTGTTCGCCGGCCTGGAACTGGTGTCGATCCCGACCTACGTGCTGCTCGGCCTGCGCCGCACCGACGCCCGCGGCCAGGAGGCGAGCCTCAAATACTTCTTCCTGTCGCTCGTCGCCTCGGCCCTGTTCCTCTACGCGGTGGCCTGTCTGTACGGCATCGGCGGATCGACCGACCTGCAGGCGATCGCTGTGCGGCTCAATGCGGAGTCGGCCAGCCGCTCCGTGCAGGTGCTCGTGCCCCTCGCCGCGGGGCTGGCGATCGCCGGCGCCGCCTTCCGGTTGGCCGCCGTGCCGATGCACTTCTACGCCCCGGACGTCTACGAAGGCACGAGCCCCGGCAACGCGGCACTGCTCTCGACGCTGCCCAAGGTGGCAGGAGTCGTGGTGCTCGCGAGGATCGTGGGGCTGGTCGCCGGCGCGTCGCCGGACCTCCTCTGGCGGATCATCGTCGCCGTGGCAGCCGTGACGATGACCGTGGGCAACGTGACCGCCCTCTGGCAGCGGAACCTGCGGCGGCTCCTCGCCTGCTCCTCGATCGCCCATGCAGGGTACCTGCTCGTGGGCCTCGCCGTGCTCGCCGCCGCCCCGACCGCGGCGGGCCGTCAGCCGCTCCCGTTCGCCGCAGGCGGCCTGGCGGCGACCCTGTTCTACCTCGCGACCTACAGCCTGGCGACGATCGGCCTGTTCGGCGCGATCGCCTACCTCGGCCACCGCTGGCCGGAGTGGTCCACCGGCAGTGGTCCTCGCCCCCCGCGCGAGGAGATCGCCGACGTCGACGATCTCGACGGCCTCTCCACGACCAACCCGGTGGCTGCGCTTGCCATCACGGTGTTCCTGCTGAGCCTCGCCGGCATTCCGCCACTTCCGGGATTCTTCGGCAAGCTCGCCCTCGCCCTCGCGGCCCTCGACGTCGATGCCACGGCCCCGATCGCACTGGGCAGCCGGCGAGCCTGGTTCACGGGGCTGGCCGTGCTGCTCGTCCTCAACGCCGCCATCGCTGCGGCCTACTATCTCCGCATCATCGCCGCCATGTACTTCAAGACCACCAAGCGGGGCGTGCAGGCCGACGGCGGCCTGGCCGCCGGCGTCGCCATGCTGGCGTGCCTTCTGCTGGTGGGCATGGTGACGATCCAGCCGCGCGGCCTGTTCGCCGCCGCCTCGAGGGCCGGCGTCCAAGACCCCGCCGTGACCTCCACCGATTCCACCCGCACCACCGACACGCTCGCCGCGACGCCTCGCTGACACCCATGCCCCCCACCGTCTCCGCCGTCGAGTCGATCCTCGGCGATGTCCCTGATCCCGAGACCGGACGCCCGCTCACAACCATGGGGCAGGTGGTTTCCGTGGCTGCCGACGCGACGACGATCGCCGCCACCGTCGGACTCACCTCCCACTCCGCGATCCTCTGGAATGCGACCCGGGCGCGGATCGAGGAGCGGCTCAGGACGGCTTTCCCGGAGGTGGCCAACGTCTCGGTCATCGTCGTTCCCCACGAGCGGCCTCCGGTGAAACTCGGCCAGCTCGGCGTCGAGGCGAAGAGCGTGATCGCCGTCGGCTCCGGCAAGGGGGGTGTGGGCAAGAGCACGATCGCGACCAGCATCGCCATCGGTCTGGCACGGGCCGGCAGCCGCACGGGCCTGCTCGACGCCGATGTCTATGGCCCGAGCGTGCCGCACCTCGTGGGCCTCTCCGGCCGCCCGCAGATCGACAACGGCAAGATCCTGCCGCAGATGCTCGACGTGGGCCGCGTCCGCATGCCGGTGATGTCGATGGGCTTCATGGTGCCCCCGGGTGAGGCGGTCGTCTGGCGGGGCCCGATGCTCCACGGCGCGATCACCCAGATGCTTCGCGACACGCTCTGGGGTCCGCTCGACTACCTCGTGATCGACATGCCGCCGGGAACCGGCGACGTGGCCCTCACCCTCTCGCAGGCCCTGCCGCTCTCCGGCGCGGTCGTCGTCTGCACGCCGCAGGATGTGGCCCTGCTCGACGCCACCAAGGCGATCGCGATGTTCCGCAAGGTCAACATCCCGCTCTTGGGCATGGTGGAGAACATGAGCCACTTCGTCTGCCCCGACACCGGCAAGCGGTACGACATCTTCGGCACCGGCGGCGCCCGGCGAACCGCCCAGGAACTCGACATCCCGTTCCTCGGCGAGGTGCCGATCCAGATCCCGATCCGTGAGCACGGCGACGCGGGTCGCACGGCCGCCAACTACGACGACCCCGCCTCGCGGCCCTACTTCGAGACGATCTGCGAGCGGCTCGTGGGCAATCTCGCCGCCACCGCCGCCGCCACGAAGCCGATGCCCTCGCTGCCGGTGCTCTGAGTTCACGCCCGCGGTGCCATCCTGGCCAGCGCGAGCGTGCGCGTGCCTCCCACGGGCTGCTCCTGCGAACGGAATTGCACTCAGCGAGGGGCTGCCCGTGCCCCGCGAGCCGGCGTATGCCGCCAAGCGCAGCCAGGATGGCGAAGCGCCGGCGGCATCCGAGTGAGAGGATGCCACGACGGCATCCTCGAACGTCCGGCGACGGGGCACGGGCAGCCCCTCGCCTCAGAGGCAGGCTGGACCCTCCGGCGCTGAAGCGCCGGCTTCAAAACATCCAGACCCGCAGGTCGCCGCGGGCCACGACGGGCTGTGGCGTGAAGCGGACTCGGCGGGCGAGCGAACGGACCTCGGCGGACTTCGAGCCGAGCATCGCCCAGTCACGCCATCCTGCCCGCACCCTGCGCGGTGGGGACGGCAGGCCCCAGGCGTCGCCGACAGTGTGAAAGAGATCGGTGAGGTGACGGCGGCGTGGATGAATCGGATCGAGGCCGTACCACCCTCCCGGCTGATCGATGAGCGTGACGGCGTGCTCGGCCGCGAGTTCGGCGATCCGGGCGTCAAGATCGGCGGTGGCTTCCTTGACGGCCACCAGCGACAGCGTACAGCCCGGCACGAAGAGCGCTCGAAACGCCCGGTACCGCGCCGGGCCGACGGCGGCGACGCTCGCCAACGGCAACCGCGTGATCGCGGTCCGCACGCCAAGTTCGGAGAGTCGTCGCAGGCACTCGCCCACCCAGTCGGCCACCAGCCGCGCCGGAAAGCCGTACAGGAGGTCGTTGCCAATGTCGGTCAGCAGCGCGACGGGCCGCGCGCCGCCTTCGTCGCGCTCCAACGCCCGCCAGAGCCCGCTGCCGAGGATCGAGGGCAGCCGACGCATCGCCACGCGGCTGTTGACCCCGTAGGATCGGCCGTGCCCCGCCGCCACGACCAGGTCAACCGGCCCATGGGCCCGCTGGTGGACGATCGCGGCCAGCCGGGCAAGGCCCCGCGAGACGTTGCTCGCCCCGAGCACGATCGCCGTCGTGCGCCGCGGGCCGGTCAGTTCCACCGCCGCCACGGCGTGTCGCCGGCAGAGAGGCTCTGGAAGCACGAGGCGGCGAGCATCGCGAACATCACGCCGAGGAACGGCTGACCGCGCGAGTAGCCCCACCAGGCGAGGCCGCCTCCCGCGACGACTCCGAGCATCGAGGCGATGCGCGCGCCCTCCGACACGCCCAGAGCGAGCAGCCCCTCGCGGACGATCTGGCCACCGTCGAGCGGCGGCACGGGAAGGAGGTTGAGCAGCGGCCAGAAGATGTTCACGTAGAGCAGAAAGTCGACGAACGCATAGGTCTGAAGGGCGGCGAAGTTTCGGCCGTCATTGAGTCCGAGCGCGGACCCGATCGCGGGCAATGGAAAAGGCACCTGATATCCGGCGACCTTGAGAACGCCGATCACGAAGGCGGCGAGAAAGAGCTGCGCGAGCGGCCCCGCTGCGGACACGAGGAGCCGCTGGAGCGGCCTCAGGTGGCGACGGCCCCAGGCCTCGGGCACCGCCAGGCCCCCGAAGTGGTAGAGCACCACATGCGCGGCCTGGCCGAAGGTGCGGTAGGCCAGCGCGTGCCCCATCTCGTGGACGAGGATCGAGACGAGCACCACGCCGATCCAGATCACGAGCAGCTGCATCATCAGCCGCTGGTCACCGTGGGAAAGCCCTTGGCAGGCCTGCCAGCCCAGCAGCGCCGCCGCGAGCCAGAACCAGGCCGACACCCGCACGCGGATGCCGAGCAGGTTGAACTGCAGATCGGCGGAGGTCGTCTGGGGTTCGGAGAGCATCGTGCGGCCTATCGTACACGGCCCCGCCGTGGTCAGGCGGCCCGGCCGACGCCGAGGCCGGATTCCACCGCGCCCCCGGCGATCGCCACGACCGCCGCCGCCGCCCGATTCGCCGATCCCGGTCTTGCGACGACGGCCGCCACCGCCTCGATCCGTTCCCGGACCTGTTCGCGGGCTGCGGCGTCGGTGAGCCACTCGACCACGTGCCCCGCGACCCGCTCGGTGGGATCGGCGACGGCGAGGTACTCGGGATACACGGCCTCCGGATCGGCGAGAGGCACGCCGCGCGGCGCGAGGACCACGGGCCGCGGCGGCCCGATCGGCTCACGGCAGGCCAGCAGGTTGACGAGCGTGATGAACCGCGCCCGACGGAGCCAGCTCTGCACCACGTAGGCGAAGCCGCTGATCCGGTAGACGATCACGGTCGGCACGCGGGCCTCCAGCAGTTCGAGCGACACCGATCCCGAGCAGGCGATCGCCGCGGTCGCCTCGCGGATCAGGCTTCGCGTGCGTCCTGCATGCACCTCGATACCGAGGCCGCCGGCTGCGGGCATCGTCGCGAGCATCTCGCCGATGCGGCGGGCATGCCGCTCGTGCAGGGCGCCGATGGCGAAGGTCGCGGCAGGAACCTCCTGATGGACCCTGGCGGCTGCCGTCACGAGCGTGCCGAGCGTCCCCTCGATCTCCTGCCCCCGCGAGCCGGGCAGCAGCAGCACCAGCGGTCGGGCGGCGTTGCCCACGGTCGGAGCGTGGCGCGTGGCCGACGTGTCGAGCTCGTCGAAGAACGGATGGCCCACGAGCGTGCTCCGCACGCCGTGCTCGGTGAACCAGTCGTGTTCGAAGGCCAGCGCCGAGAGCACGTGATCGACGAGCCGCCGCATCTTACCCACCCGCCAGCTCGCCCATGCCCAGATCTGCGGCGGGCAGTAGAACACCACCGGGATCCCGTGGCGCTTCGCCCGCCAGGCGAGCCACCAATGAAACCCCGGGAAGTCGACGAGCACGCAGACGTCGGGGCGGGCGTCGAGAAAGCTCCGCTCCGCCCGCCGGGCGAGATCGACGAACCGGTGGATGGCGAGGATCACCCGCAGGAACCACATCACCGCCAGCGTGGTCATGTCGGCGACGAGCTCCACGCCCTCCGCCGCCATGTGCGGGCCGCCGAGACCGGCGAACTCCACGTCACGCCGCCGGCCACGGATCGCGCGCACGAGGAGCGCCGCGTGATGGTCGCCCGAGGGTTCGCCGGCGGAAACGAAGACGCGCATCGGAAAGGCTCCGGCCGGCGACAGCCGGGCGGCGGAGTATCCCGCGCGTGTCCCGGCCGCCCTAGATCAGTTGAGGGCCGATTTGGCGGCCTGACGCCGGGCTTTTCTCGTGCGCTCCCCCCCGTCCCAGACCAGCGGGGCGGCCATCTCCCCGCTCCATGCCTCGTGCAGCCCCCGCAGCCGCTCCACGTCGTCCCGCCGATCCGCGGCGAGGTCGTGCGACTCCCCGCGATCGACCGCAAGATCGAACAGCCGGGCGCGGCCCTCGTCGGCCTTCACGAGTTTGAGGGTCCCGGCCCGCACCGCCCACCGGCTCCCCTGCCGCCAGTGGAGCACATCGTGCGGGGCCGCGGCCGTCGCACCGGTGAGGAACGGCAGCAGATCGACGCCGTCGAGCGTGGACGACTCGAACGCGATGCCGGCGGCGGCCAGTGCCGTCGGCAGGATGTCGAGGGCGATCACCGGCTCCGATACCGCCCGGCCCCGCGGCAGCCGCGCCGGCCAGCGCATGGCACACGGCACCCGGATGCCCCCCTCCCACATGGTCCCCTTGCGTCCCCGGAGCCCTCCGTTGTCATGGCCCGGCGGCCCGCCGTTGTCGTTCACGAACACCACCAGCGTGTCGTCGGCGAGAGAGTGGGTCGCGAGCGCGTCGAGGATCCGCCCGACGGCCCGGTCCAGCGCCAACGTCATCGCCGCCACCTCGGCCCGCTGCGGCGCGAGCCTGCGGCCGCGGTCGAGGTCGGCCGGCAGCGTCTCGTTCGGGGAGTGGACGGCGTTGAAGGCGACGTACAGAAAGAACGGGTGGTCGCGACGGGCTTCGATCCATCCGGCAGCTTCGTCGGCCAGTTCGTCGGTCAGATACGCGAACGTCTCCGGCACGGCCTCACGGCCGCGCATCAGTTCGTTCAGGCGCGTGGGGGCGGCGATGGGGAAGTAGGAGCGCGATCCCTGCAGGAACCCGTAGAACTCGTCGAAGCCTCGCGACAGCGGATGAAACGTCGGGGCGTAGCCGAGGTGCCACTTTCCGATCGCCGCGGTGCGATAGCCGCCCGCCCGCATCCGGTCGGCGAACGTGGTCTCGGTGAGGGGCAGGCCGTTCCGCTCCGACAGCACCGGCGGGATGTTGGTCTCGTGGCCGAAGCGTTGCTGGTAGCGGCCCGTGAGCAGGCCGGCGCGGGTGGGACTACACACGCACCCCGACACGTAGGCGTCGGTGAACCGGATCCCCTCGGCTGCGATGGAGTCGATGCGGGGCGTGGGAAATCCGCCGTGCATCGAGAAGTCGGCATAGCCGGCGTCGTCGGAAACGATCACCACCACGTTGGGCGGCCGCACCGGCTCGGCCAGCACGAGCGACTGCACCGCACACGCTACAATCGCGACGGCCGCGGGCGGAACGAGTGATCGCACGGCGAGCCCTCTCTGGTTTCAAAGGTCGACATCAGTGTAGTGCCGTCGAGGAGCCCCGCCGCATGAGAACCGCATGGCTGATGGTCGTGGCCGTGGCCGTGGCCTCGAGCGTGGCCACGGCCGCGGACCGTCGGCCGAACGTGGTCGTGATCATGGCCGACGACCTCGGCTGGGGAGACCTCTCCTGCTACGGTGCCACCGCCGTGCAGACGCCCCATTGCGACCGGCTCGCCCGGGAAGGCCGGCGATTCACGAGCGGCTACTGCACCGCGTCGACCTGCACGCCCACCCGCTACTCGTTCCTGACCGGCGAATACGCCTTCCGCCGCAAGGGCACCGGCATCGCCCCGCCGAACGGCCCCGCGATCATCCCGCCGGGGCTGCCAACGTTCGCGTCGATCCTCAACGATGCCGGGTATGCGACGGCCGTGATCGGCAAATGGCATCTCGGCCTGGGGCTGCCCCCCGGACCAGCCTGGAACGACGTGCTGGCGCCCGGGCCGCTCGAGATCGGCTTCGACCACTGCTTCATCCTGCCGACGACGAACGACCGCGTGCCGCAGGTCTTCGTCGAGGACCACCGCGTGCGGAACCTCGACCCGGCCGACCCGCTGTGGGTCGGTGACGCAAAGCCATCGCCCGACCACCCCACGGGGATCGATCAGCGGAGCCGGCTGAAACTGGACTGGTCGAAGGGGCACAACGACAGCGTCCACAACGGCATCGGCCGCATCGGCTTTTACACCGGCGGCACTCGGGCGCGGTTTCGCGACGAGGACCTCGCCGATGCATGGGCCGACGAGACCTCCCGCTGGATCGAGGCCCATGCCGACCAGTCGTTTTTCCTGTTCCTCGCCTCGCACGACATCCATGTGCCGCGGGTGCCGCACGAGCGGTTTCGCGGTGCCACCACCATGGGCCCGAGAGGCGACTGCATCGTGGAGTTCGACTGGACGGTCGGGCGGGTGCTCGAGACCCTCGAGCGGCTCGATCTCACCGACGAGACTCTCGTGATCGTCTGCAGTGACAACGGACCGGTGCTCGACGACGGCTATCGGGACGACGCCGTCGAAAAACTGGGCGACCACCGGCCCTCGGGACCGTTTCGGGGTGGCAAGTACAGTGTCTTCGAGGGGGGCACGCGGACACCGTTCATCGCCTGGTGGCCGGGCCGGATCGCCCCCGGTGTGTCGGAGGAGATCGTCGCCACGGTCGATCTCGGCCGCAGCGTCGCCTCCCTGATCGACGCCGCCGTTCCCGACGCGGCTTTTCCCGACGCGGTTGACATCTCCGCGGCGCTCACCGGCAACGGTCCGGGGAGGACGTCGCTCCTTCAGCAGGACAACGGCCAGTCGGGACGCTTCGGCCTGCGCGACGGAAAGTGGAAACTCGTGCGCGAACCGACGCCCAAGGCAAAACAGCCTGCCGGCCCCCGACAGCCGCCGCGGGATGCGCTCTACGACCTCGACGCGGATCCCGGCGAGACCACCGACGTGTCGGCCCGGCACCCGGAGGTCGTTCGACGACTGGCGGCAGAACTTGACCGCCTGACAAAGCCCCTGGCCCAGCGGGCCGCGCCGCCCGAAGCGGCGGCGCGGCCTCGACCAGAGACCGTCACTTCGCCGCGGGCTTGAAGCCCTTGTCGATCTTCCCGAAGACCATGGTCACCTGGTCCTCGGGCGAGGCCTTCTCGACCTTGCCCTTGCAGTTGGGGCAGCAGAAGCCGACCTCGGCGTCGCCGATCGAGATCTGCGTGCCGGGCTTCACCGGTCCGCCGCTGAACGGACAGCCCTTCTGCACGAGCTGGCCGGTGCTCACCATCTGCTGATGGGCCTTGGCTGCAAACTTCGCCGAGTCGCCCTTGAAGGCGCCGACGCACTTCTCGCAGCAGAAGTAGACCGTGCCGCCAGCGAAATCGGACGAAGCGGCGGGATCGCAGCCGTGACCCGACACAGGGCAGGTGGCGTCCTTGGCTTCCTTGAGAGCGGCGGTCGCGACGACGGCCGACGTGGCGAGGGCGACGCTCGCGAAGCAGAGCACAAAACGACTCGTCATGGCACGGTCTCCTGGATGAGTGACTCCAAACCTCGATCGATCACCACGATACATCCCGCTGAACGGCGGACGCAACCAGCCGCACGCCTCACGAGCCGCATCCCCCGGCGACGAGCATGATCTCCGACGGGCTGCGGCGACTCACTCGCCGCGGCGGCAGTGCCTCGGCTCCGGCAGCCTCGCAGCGACCACCGCCCCCGCGAGGATCACCACGGCCCCCGCCACGAACACGCCCCGGAACCCAAGCCGGTCGACCGCGAGGCCCACGAGCGGCGAGAGCACGAACGGCGCCGCGAGCGCCGCGCCGACGATGCTCACGTACCGCGGATGCTCGGCCGTCGATGGGGCGAGTTCGAGCGCGTAGTTCGTGAACAACTTGAGCGAAATGGGATTGAGGCCCAGCGGCACATACACCACCCAAAACCACCGCACGGCCGTCGCGTGCGGCAGGAGTGACAGCCCCGTCACAACGAGCGGCGTGAGCGCGGAGAGGGCGACGAGCCAGACGAGCACGATGCGTGTGCCGCGGCGGTCGGAGACGGGACCGGCGACCAAGCTCGCGAAGCCGGTCGCGGCGTTCTGCGTGCAGACCCAGGCGAGGAGGCTCTCCGTGCCGCTGCCCAGCCGGTCGCGGGCGAAGGCCTGGTAGTGCGGGAACATCATCAGCACCGCCGAGAAGCAGGCGGCCACCGCCGCGAGCCGGACGAGCACGGGATCGGCGGCGATCGTCCTCCGCCACGCGTCGAGGCCGGCGACGACCCTCGCGCGGGGCGATCGGATTGCAGCCTCGGCCGCCGGCCGCACCGCATCCGCAGGCTCGTCGAGGAACGCCGGCGCGATCGCGGCGACCGCGAAGAAGGCCGCCGTGGCGGCGAAGATCTTCGGAAAGCCGTCTGCCTCCCCGAGCCACGGGCCGAGCAGGACGATCGCGGCCGCGATCGCCAGCACGCTGCCAACCGCCACACTGACCACCATCGCCCTCCCCCGATGCCCGGGGGAGATGAGCTTGCCCTGGAGCGCCGCGAATACGAGCTGGTTGACGCCGATCACCGACGAGAAGGTGGCGTAGACGACGAGGAACAGGACGGCGAGCAGGTCGGGACGGCTGGACTGCAGCGGCCCCCAGGCGGCCGCGAGCACCGCGAAGCAGGCGGCCATGGCGAGGCTCGTGGCCACCAGCGCCCACTTCTTGCGGGGCCGGCGGGCGAGGGCCCCGGCCGCGAGCAACGGTGGCACGCTCTGCCCTCCCCGGTTGAGCACGGGAAGCAGGCCGCGGAGAAACCCCGAGTCGACGACGGCGTCGAGCACGGCCGGCATGATGATTGTCTCGGTCTTGAAGATCCACCCGACGCGGACAGCGATCTGGTAGCACTCGATCCAGAAGGTGTTGCGGGCCTCGCGGCTCGCGGCGCCCGGGCCCGTGATGGCGGTGTCGCCTGCCGGCGGGATAGGCTGAAGGTCGGTCGTATCGTCGCCCATCGTCCCCGCAGCATGAAGGTTTTTCGCCATGCCGTCCATGCGTGCCGCCGTGCTCGCGGCCTCTCTTGTGCCCGCGATCGCCACCGCCGCTGAAGTGCCCGTGTGGTTCGGCACCTACACCAACCCCACGACGCGATCGGAGGGGATCTACGTGGCGCGGTTCGACACCGCGACCGGCTCGCTCACGAAGCCCGTGCTCGCCGGCCGTGTGAAAAACCCATCCTTCCTCGCCTTCCACCCCCGGCTGCCGATGCTCTACGCGGTGTCGGAGATCGCAGCGGCCGACGGCACGCCGGGCGGCGCCGTCGAGGCCTTTGCGATCGACGAAGCGACCTGGGCGCTGTCGTCGCGCGGAGCCGAGTCGACGGGAGGCGCAGGGCCGTGCCACGTGACCGTCGACCCCGACGGCAGCGTCGTGCTGGCGGCAAACTACGGCGGCGGCAGCGTCGCCTGCCTGGGTCTCACCAAGGAAGGCCGGCTCCGGCCGCTGGTGTCGGGCAGCGCCGG
>Ga0315903_10008531_pt1 | contig 12588 bp, 14 predicted proteins | sample LakEriMetagenome_7_FD_203524 | JGI IMG/M metagenome (GOLD analysis project Ga0315903, IMG submission 203524) | Freshwater fungal communities from buoy surface, Lake Erie, Ohio, United States - Buoy 2 MA119 | ecosystem: Environmental > Aquatic > Freshwater > Lake | place: USA: Lake Erie, Ohio...
AAAAAAAGAGAGTCCCGAAAGACTCTCTTTAAACCCACTCTTAGTGGTGGTTTTGATTACATCAAGTTCGTGATACCAAACGAGCGATAGTAATTGTTCACACCAGTTACGCTGATACGACCTAAACCTTGATCAGTGCCTTCGGCAAATGGGTTTGCAACCATGCCGTAACGTGTCTTGAAGCCGATCTTAGGTTGGAATGTACCTGTATCAACAGCACGAACCATTTGCAGAGGAACGTATGGGCAGTAGAACAAACCTGCGTCATAAGCATTTGTACCTTTGTAACCAACAACTGCAAATTCAGCAGTAGAGCCAGTTTGTGAAAATGGATCGATGTACACTTTGATACGACCGAAGATTGTACCAGCAAATGTATTGCCAGTGTCATCAACTGTCAACGATACTTGACCAGCAAGTGCTGAGTTGTAATCGAGAATGCCAGCCATTGCCAGAGCAGAAGCGACATCAGAAGAACAAATCATGATGTTACCTTTACCACGACGAGTTGTCTTGGCAATTTGATTTGCTTCACGTTCGATTTGGAATGCCAAACCTTTGATTTTTTCAACCATCCAACGACCGTTCGAATCTGTATCCAGGTTGAACACGCCTTTAGTAGTTGTACCTGCTTGTGCGCCACGCTTTGATACGTAGTAGATTGTGCGGATAACTTCACGGTTAATTTCAGCAAGAATTTCAGCAGACAAGATGTTTGCTAATTCTGTTTCTGCGTCAAGACCATGAACTGCTTTCAAGTCTTGTGCTAATTCCATTGAGTATTCTGCTTTCAAAGCACGTGTCTTAGCAGTTACAGTGACTTTCTCAATCGAGAATGCCATCTGTTGGAATGTGTTACCAACAGCGCCGTCACCCAAGGCTTCAGCGGAACCAGTTGTCATTGCTGCACCTGGCGATGCGTTACCTAACAGAACGTCAGTAGCATTAGCAGAAATGGTCATAGAACCGGTTGCAATTGCACCGTTAGCGCCAGCAAAGTTTGTGTTTGCTTCGTTGTAGAATGCTTCGGTACCGCCTTGCGAATCGTACTTGGTACGCATTGCAAAGATCAAACCTGTAGGACCAGTCATTGGCTGAACGCCGCAAACGTCATAAGCGATCAGGTTAGGCAATGAACGGCGAACCAAACTGATTAAGATTGGATCAAAACCGGCAACTGGACCAGCTGCAGCAGCACCGCCACCGAAACCACCAGTACCAGTAAAGTTAGTTGGAGGGCCTTCGTTCAGAATGCCTGCTTCTTTACGCATTTCTGTCAACTGGTTTTCCAGAATAACAGAAGTAACAGCACGGCGATATGGATCTTTAATTGATGGGAGGTCTGGATGATCCAGAACTGATGCCCATTTTTGTTGGCTTTCTTCGGACAAATACATTTATATCTCCTTGTTTATTTTAAATTTTTGTTTTTGAAATCGCTTGTGAAACTGCGGAAATAAATGGATCAGCACTTACCAATTTTTTCTCTTCAGCCTCTTCAAATTGCTCTTGAAGATGTGATACTTTCGCTTTCTGGATACCAGATGGGAAATAGTTTTCACGCAAGGTTTCAAGTTTCTCTACAAACTCTTCTTCTGTGGAAAAGTCTACACTTTCTGCAAGTGTTTTAATTTTTTCAACTTGAGTTGCGGTCAAACCTTCACATACTTCTACTGTCAATTGTTCTTTAATAGCTTCAGTCAAAGCTTTTTTATATTCAATGTTTGTTTCAATTTCTTCATTAAGTTTAGTTTCAAGTTCTTCTACTTTAGCAGCTAACTCTTCAACTAGGTCAACTTTATCTTCTGGAACATTGATATAGTTTTCTGCAAACAGATTACGGAGACCAGCGATAAAATCTTCTGTGATTTCGGAACGCAGACCACTTTCAATAGCGATTTGATTCTCTTCCATCCACTGTTCTACTACGTAGTTCAGGTAATCATCTACCTTCTCTGTTAAATCGGATTTGATTTGCTCAACAGCTTCTTCAAGCATACCAGCATATTCAGCATCAATTTCTTCTTGAATCTGTGCAACACGGTCAATAACACGGGCTTCAAAAATGGTCGCTGCTTTGGATTTGAAGTCTTCCGAAATAGTTTGATCGTCACCAAATAAGGCATCAATATCTTCTTTCATTTTTTTCTTCATTTTTTTCATTTGCTCTTCGCTATCCTCATCTTCTTCATCTTCATCTTCATCATCATGCTGCTCTTCACGCATGGTGTTTTTACCAACATGGTTCTGAGTATCTGGTGATGCAGCAGAAGGTTTAGTAGTTGGAGCAGTTGCAGACTTAACACCTCTGGTTGCATCGAGTTTACTATCCAGAGGTTTTTCCAGTGTATCACCACCTAAGTCTTGGACATCAGCACCTTCAGGTTTTTGCATTGGCATAGCAGGTGCAGAACTCTTGCTTCCTGCAAGAATTTCGGCCGCTGCTTCCATGAGTTTGTTTGTTGCCATTGGATATCTCCTTATGATTTCTTATTTATAAATTTTAAAGTTTTGATAGGTAATTTTCAAACAGTTTCAGGGCAACCGACTCTACTTGAGCACGTGGTGCCTGACGAATTTGCCTCTTAGCATTGTCAAAATCTACTTCGACAAATCGCCCCTCGACAAACAACCATTCTTTGTTTTCCATAATTCCTTGAACGAAAGCACCAGGCGCAGATGGATCGGCAACAATATCTGCCGCAGTAGCAAGGCGCAAATCATCTTGAACTAGATTGTAACCCTCTTTGGTCATAACTACAGAACCCATAGCACGGCTGGATACACCAAGATTAACGCCAGAGTCAATAAAGTTCTTAACAATCTGACCATAAGGTGTATCTAATACAAGTGCCTTACCACGAAAAGTATTACCATCTTCTACAAGACTTACAATCTTATGTGACACACGTTCCAGATTCAATGAGGGTGTATCTGGATGTCCTAATTCACCAAGAGCACGATTGGTGTCAACATATTCTTTGTTGTAACGTGCAACTTCTTGGCGTAATGTATCCATCTTGTACATACGATTGTTTCGATTGACTTCATCGCCAACCAGAAAACGACCTTCAATGTACATGTTCTTTTTACCATTTTCTGTGGTTTCTGTGAGGTAACGTACCTCTTCGATATGTTCTTTAATTAGTTTCATATGATTGGATATCCTGTGTATGGATCAACGTTATATGTTGCTTCTTTACCTAATTCCATAATCAAAGTTCCACCAGTCGTAACAATAACGTTTGCATTTGATGTGCGATTGTTGGAGAACACATAACCCAAATCATCAACACGCATTTCGCCAGTGTTGTGAAGAGTGACGATGTTGTTACCATTACGAACAATCATAATGTTTCCATTTGTTGACCAATAGAGTCTCTTAATGTCAAATGCGGCAACAGTTTCAGTGGTTGCATTAGCTCTCAAATCTGTGAGATTAATTGGATAAGTTCCAACACCTTCAACTCTAACAACTGAAGTACCTCTTAACGTATTATTAATTTCAATTGGCATTTTACTTTAGTCCTATAGATGCTCTTCGGCGCATTGACATCTTTCTTTTAAACAATGTGCGTCTGAGTTTTGCTCTTCTTGTTGTTTTCCACGAACGTTTCAACTTTCGTGCTTTTGCTATTCTTACTGTTGCGGGTATCTTTCGAACTGTACTACCCGATAATCTGTAACCTTTAATGCCCGATTTACGAACATTACGTTGTACTATAATTCTACCTTTTTTATTGCGACGAATGCGGCGACGAATCTTTAATACACGACCCATCTTTTGAATGTTTGGATTGCGTTTTTTAGTCGCCTCATCCAATTGGTCATCGTCTTCCCATTCGACTTCTTCAAAAGTGGCATCAACAACAAATGGCTTTACTTCTTCCAACTTCTGGGCAACAAGTTCATCTAAACGTGCAAAGATGGCCTCACGGGCTTCATCTAGTTTAGATTGAATAATGTGATCTACAAAACTCATATGCTTTGTCAAAACTTTCTGCGGAACTTGTTAGTAAGTCTATAAATTTTTCTTTGTTTTCTTCTTTTAAACCATCATAAGCATAAAGAATATGATCAACAATTGAAGCATCTAATTCTACATAACTACCATCTTGCAACTCTAATGTGGTATCTTCAGTGAGATTACTCATCGCTCTTAATTCATCAATGAAACTTTCTGCCTGTACAGCAGAAACATCTGCTTCAGGAGTACCAAAAGGAACGCTAAAATAACGTTTCATCTTATCGTTGTAATACAAAGCAATACGTGTACCATCTGGATACAATCTTACTGCCTTGCGTTTGATTACCAGAATGATTGGTGGCACTGGTACAAGTGGTGAATCCATTCTTGTGCCTTCTTCCAAATCTTCACGCACTGCTTGTTTTGCTTTAGAGTAAATCTGTTTATTATTAGAAATTAAATCTACCATGCGGTTAAATAAGTTCTGCATTATGGCACGATCAGCAGGATTAAAATTAGGTTTTTCTTCACCCATCTTATCCAGTATCTTGTGAATACGCTGCACTTGTGCTTTGTTTGCTAAACCCGCACGAACAAGAGCATCAAACTTTGAATAGTCTTTCTTCTCTTCTTCTGTAATAAGTTTAAAGTCTAGTAACGATTTCATTCTTGCTCTATTTCTTCGTTTTCTTCTTCGGTTTCGGCATCATCTTCGGACGTTTCATCTTGCCCAGCATAAAGAGCAGAAGCGATTTCCTGTTTGCGATCCTGAAGCGCATCGAACGCTTTCGTGGATAATACATTCTCTAATCCCTCTTTAGCGTCAAGATTTTCACCTGCTGCAATATTATTAATTATATCTTGAATATCCATAATAACTCCTATTTACGTTTAGTATTTATGCTTACCACAGACTTGTCTACTTCTTTGTCAAGACCAGGTGTCAATGACTCTTCTTCTTCGGTATTCTCTGTGGTATTATCTTCTGGTGGAAACTCATTAGGGTCTCCATCATTTTGTGAAGGATTCATTACTGAACCTTGCATCTCATCTGGTAACGAATCTTTTTCTTCCGCAAGTTCTTCATCCATCTTTTCAATTTCTTCATCAGTCAACATCAAAATTTTGTTCTTAACGTATTGATTAGAGAAGTACCTACCAATATATGGATCAACCAACTGTAACATCTGTAAACGATTCTGTAATAACTCTGAAGCACGAAGTTCGGTAAAGTTGTTATCTTTCTGAAAGTCGTAGTAGATATCTTCTTTGAAATCTTCATATTCTTCCAATGTACAGATACCTTTGAGTACCAACTGAATACGCAAAGCATGATCAAACAACTGTGTAAACTTATTACGAAGTCTGGAAACAAACTTGGCAAACTTTAATTCGTCACGTGTAACTTCTTGTGAACGACCCATGCCTGCAAAGCCACCACCATTTTCTTCAAGGCGTGAATATGGTACATTTAAACACTGTAACAGTTTCTTCTGGAAGTATTTAACATCTTCCAATTCACCTAAGTTTTGACCTGCGGGCAACGTAGTAATCTCTGTGCCTTTACCACCTTCACGGCGGGGCAACCAGAAATCTTCAAGCATTGACATGTGTTTACGTTCATCACGGAGTTCACCAGTGTTAGCATCGTAGACCATCTTGTTACGGTACTTAACCATAACATCACGAAGGTACTGTTCTGCTTTGCCACGTGGTAAGTTACCAACGTCAATGTAGAATATACGGCGTTCAGGAGCACGACTAATACGATAGATAACAATCGCATCTTCAATCATTCTAAGTTGATTGAGTGGTTTGATTGCCTTATGTAGATATGAAATAACAAATGTATTCTTTGCATCCATCAAACCAGAGTTCACATTGATGATTGAATCTGGTGCAATACGAATGCCTTGACCTACATTCGATGTGAATGTTTGAGTAGTCTGTCCTTTATCATTAAAGACATAATACTCTGCGGTAGATACAACAATCGATGCGCCTGTTTTAGGATCACGATCTTTTTTGATCTCACGAACTTTACGAATTTTACGTGGATCAATGTATCTTAGTTCTTTTATACCTTCTTTTGGATTCTTATCATTGACTACAACATGATAGAACAATCGTCCATCAATGTACCAACGTTTAAATAAATCATCCGCAAGATTAGAAAAGTTCAACATCTTTAAGACGTTTTGAAACTCTTCATTAATTTTCTTTTTAATTGATTCAGGTTGCTTGAGATTATCCATTACGATATCACAAACTTTACCTGCTTCATCATGGGATATCGCTTCATTGACAATCTCATCAATTGCCATATCTAATTCTGGATGATTCGACATTTCACGATAACGAGTGATTAGTTCAATCTCATTACGCACCGAACCTTCTAAATCAACATAGGTTCCATAATAAGCATTCTGTGTAACGGTAACTGCACCATCGTCAATAGCAGCAGTAGGCAATGCAAAGGATGACTGCTCAGGTTTTTCTACCTGAACAACATCCTTTGAGCCTAGAGTAAAGCCGAATAATTTTATTGCCATTAATCTTTCATCCTATAGATAAAAGTAAGGGGAAATCCCTACTTTTAGATCACGCCAGTTGCTACTGATTCCCACCACTGGTAGGACATAGTAACAGAAAATTCTTCAATAGCATCATTTGAACCCCAATCGACATCGATTGGAGTCAAATCTGTTGGGAACAAACCAACAAATTTATATTGCTTTAGTGTGTCGCCTTTTTTGCCAAATTGTGTAACATCACCGTCTACCGAATAACCTAGTGGTGTGCCAGCAATAGGATTACGAACGTTTAGATTGTGACTATTAATACCATTCATCCAACGTTCAAATGCATTGCGTACTATAAAATCTTCATCATTGATAATAGTAATTGTCCAATCAGCAAATGAACGATTGCCCACAAACTTTAATTCACGACCAAAGTATTGCACAGGCACAACACCTAAGGTTGCGCCAGGAAGTTGTGCTGTCTTACACATGAACGTCAGTTTTGTTTGTGCGTTTCCTGGTACTGAGAACACAGGAAACGGCATACTGACCTCAAATAGATTTGGGCGGGCACCGTCACCTGTTAATTGTGAACGGAACTGATTTACATTAAATGCCATTTATTTTCTCCTGTTTCTCTTATTTAGAACGATCCTACAACTTCATTGAACGATACGCCTGTACGAACGGCAACAAAGTTCAACTGAATGAAGTTGATTGATCGGGCTGGTTTGATATAAATGTCACCAACAAACTGATTTGAATCAATTACTTGACCAGTATTGTTTGTATCATCGCAGACTACACGAAAGTCAGTGATACCACGACGACCTTGAACATCACGGAGGAAAGGCTCTACAATTGCTACGAATTGAGCACGGGTAAATTGGTCATTGAATTCGAACAATGAGAAACGTGCTGCACGGGCAATTGCTTTTTCAAGTACAATGAACAGACGGCGAACATTGATACGATCAAATGCACTTGGTTTGGACAACATTGTTTTGTCACCAAACAGAACTGTACCTTCACCTGGGAATGAAACAACTGGATTAATACCTGATGAATACAACGTATCACGGTCAGTCTTAGTTGGATTCCAAGCAAGTTTAACTACATTTTTAATTACGCCACGATTCAAACCACCTGGTGAAAACCAAGGATCACGTTCGTTATCTGTACGTACACACAAGCCTGCAATGTCACCGTTCAGAGGAATCCAACGATAGAGATCAGCATATTTGTCGTACTGGTATTTGTAACCACAATCGATTACAGCATACGAAGAAGAAGTCAGACCGTTACGGAATGCGACTGCTGCTGCTGCTTCACCACCTGGATTGTTTACAACATTTGCTTTAGTTGGCGAAATAAATGCCACGCAATCTTTACGGGTCTCTGCAATGTTACTGATAACATATGTGGCAATTGTTGAGTTACCTGTACCAGTTACTAACAGAGAGATGTCAATTGCTTCAGCATTCTTGAACAAATCCCAACCAGTAGTAATCTGAGATGTACTAATGTTACCATCAGCACCATTAGCAAGAGATGCCGTTACATTTGCAGTCAATGTTTTGAATGCAGAATTGTTTGCTGTTGAACCCCATGCAGTACCCGAAGTTAAGTTTCCAGTAGCGGGGTGTGCTACCCAATGAATCCATCGTGACTGAGCAGCAATTACATTCTTATAGTAATTTGAGTTACCCGAATCATCTTTTGCATCGGATGCTTTGGAAACAAAAGCATATTTTTCTAGAACTGTACCTGCTGTACCAGAGATCAAACCATCTTCATCAACAACTACAATATGAACTTCATCGTTTGAAGCGGAAGTACCTTTGCTGGCAACATACGTTGATGTGTTTGGACGTGCTGTAAACTGAGATGCATATGCCCAGCCAGTATAAGAACCACCGTCAGCAATAGAGACTTGTAATGAGTTACCTAATACGCCTGGGAAACGTGCCGCCCAGCCACCAAAAGAACCTTCAGCATTACCTTGTTGATTTGCTGTCCAGTCATCAAGATTTCTAATTAAAATTGTTGTACCGTTCGCAGTAGCATTGTTCGAACGTGTTGCTGGTGTGGTATCTACACCACGAACTACTTTTAAATTGTTTCCGTATGCCAGAAAGTTTGCTGCTGAGAACCAATATTCATAATTATCGTTATTCGGTACACCAAATGTGTTGACTAAACGAGTTTCGTCAGAAATGGTAGTAATTTCACTGCATGGTCCCCAAGCAAAAGGTCCTACAAATGCTCCTGTAGAAGTTGCAACTGAAGGAATAACTGTAGTCAGATCAATTTCTGATACATTTACTCCAGGTGATAATTGAAATGCCATTGGATTTCTCCTTTAATTGTTTGGGTCAATTGTCTTTGATACTGTATTTAGTTTTTTACAACCTTGACATTGGAAACCCACGCTTTTCTGCGAAGTGCCAACGGTCATCACCGTCATCTTCAACCTCTTCTTGGAGACCGTTTTCTATGAATCCAAATGGAGTCATGGTCTCATCAATTAACATATTCTGTTCATCTAACATCATCTTGCGAATGTCAATATTGGTAGAGTCTTTGAAGAACGACTGTGCCGTTAACCAAGAAAATAGTACCAATCCCATAACAATATCATCGTTACTACCCTCTTCTGCGGCATACGAGTCACGTACACGCACAAAAGTATTCATTTCATTAATCGTATCAAAGTCATTAATAATCAACTTATCATTCTCTATCAAAGTCTTTAAATTGGCACAACCAATCTTTTTGACTGACTTGGTAGTCTTGATACCAAATGATGTTGATCGTTTAAATCCAGAAGAGATAGACTGGCCTTTGATGTGATGTTGTTCTGTCTTGTAGATGTTCTCATACTCTAAGTCATAGTGTAGAATATCTACCACTTGCTGGCCAACATTATTAGTTTCTACTAATACGAATGCTTCATTGTATCGTTTTGCAACCGAGTAAATGACTGTCGGAAAAAACAATAGAGGTAGTTTATTGTTACGATATCGTGCTACCTGTTTGTATGGTGCTTGTGTGGCATCAAGTACATTAATGGTAGAATAGTCTAAATTTACACCTTCTGAACAGTCTACCGTGGCAATGTATAGATGACCAGGTATAGGTTCTTCATAAATGTGAAAATTTTCTTCCATTCTAATGGGTTCATGAAATGCTAATGATCTTAGTTTGGCACCAGAGATTAATGTTGCCGATGAACCAATGAACTCTGTTTCAAATTCTTGTCTGAACTGTTCTTCAGAAGTGTTCCGTATTGTTTCTTCTTTCCACTTTGCATCACGACCTGGAACTTGTGACCAGTGAACTTCAACTGTCTTGTATGTTGAACGTCTTTCAATTGCATCTGTCCACATCTTGTAAAATAGATTCAAACCGTTTGGAGTTGAAACGATAATTACTTTAGATGTTTGACCAGAAGAGATAACAGGATACGTTGATGTGAAGAACTCAACTGCCATATTGTGTGGAACGAACGCAAACTCATCCAAGAAGATTAAGTTATATGTACCACCACGAACACCTGCTGCTGATGTGGCATAGGCAAATATTTTAGAACCATTCTCTAACTCTAAAGAACCTTTGTTCCATGTCATGATACCTTGTTGCAACCAATTAGGAAGATATTCGTAGGCCTTTTGAATACGACCTAAAATGTCTCTTGCTAGTTGACCTTTGTTGGCAAGAATACCGATTGTATATTCTTCATTGAAGATTGCCGCCCAAAGCATATACCCGACGGTGGTAGTTGTCTTACCAACCTGTCGAGGCATCTTTGCAATGGTGAATCGATTCTCATGAAAGGTACGTACCATGTCCTCTTGAAAATCCCACATGTCAAATGGAATAAGACCACGGTCAACGTTGACAATCTTTACATATTTTTTGATAAAGTATACAGGATCATCTGCACACCTTGCGGTTTCTAATACTTGTTCTTCAGTATAGGATAGTTCAGTGCCCGTTCTTTTGAGCCTAGCATTACCAAGGTATCCGTCATCCATTTTTATTTAATGATGCTTCTCAACATCCATCCATGTTTTTGATGTGCATCCAAAATGTCTTGCAAGAAATTACCTACAGCAGGTTCGTTAGCACCATCAGCGGCAACTATACCAGCACGAAGATGCATTATGAAACGATCATTGTCGGCAGCAAGATCACGCATCATTGCAATACCATCGGGTATATTTGTTGCTTCTTGAATGTCGGCAAGTTCAAGCATTCGAGCAAGTGAACCTGGTGCATACGAATTCAATGCACGAAGGTGTTCTGCAATAGGGTCTATCTGTGCAAATAAAGAAGTATAAAGATTATTTAAGAAATCATGGTATTGTGGAAAGTTTGGACCTTCAACGTTCCAATGATAACCATGTGCTTTTAAATACAAAGCAAAATTTGTGCCTAAAATTGTTTTGAGTTGATTGATAAGTGTTTCCATTATGTTTCCTGTTTTTGAGTTTTAAGCATTTTTACCAATTCTGCGGTAGATCCCACGAACACTGCTTTATCTATGTTCAGATTATTTTGTGCTTCCGTTTTTGGTATTAAATCTTTTTTGCGTTTCTGTATCTCAAGCAAGTCTTTGTTCATGTCTGCTAAGTTCTTCATTAGACCAGACAGCACTTCAAATGCACGTGGATGTTGACCATCTCTTGCTATGAGCATCAATTCGTTTACCGCTTGATTACCTTGAGTTACCAGTTCACGAATATTGTTTCGTGCAAAATCTGCATCAGCATTTACTGGATCAGCATACTCTACCACAGCAGGTAAAGTTTCTACTTGTGTTGATTCTTTAATAGGCTCAACATCAAATATCTCCGACAGATTTGCATTTAGTTTTTTCATAATGTGTTGGGATATTCTTTTATTGTTTCGATGAATCCAAATTCATCACCAAGAATAGCAGTTCCTGGATTGGTTGTGGTTTTTATTTGCACAACATTAAGTGAGTTGACATCGGTCACAACAACATTAAATGACGCTCCAGTGTAATCGCCAGTAAGTTTATCACCAACTTTAATAATTTGATTAGCACCAGTTACAACCAATATGCCACTTGAAGAATTGCTGAAGTAATCGACTGTACCAAACAAAGTATTATCATTAGATCGAAGAGTTTCACCTTGTGCAAACACACCATTACCATTTGCATAATCAACGTAGACCTTTTGAATTTCTTTGGTAGTCAGATCAATAAACGAATTGGTATTTGCAGTCTTGATATACTTACCAGACTTGACTGGTGGCCATATGTAACCTTTGGCAGTGAACGTTAAGTCCCACAAAATTAATCGTGTCGAACCTTCAGACATTCCACCTTCATACTCTACAGTTGATGCTACCGAATCAAGTATAATAGGTACATTATATTTTTGATCCATTTCTGGAATAAAATCTACGGTAACATTAAAATCTGGTGTAAAGAATGGTAGAATCTGTTCAAGAATCTGTGTGCCATCTTCTGTGTTACGAACATAGATTGATAATGAAAACTGAAAGTTATATGGTACAGGTACAAACTGTGTGCTTACTGAATTATTGACATCACTCTTAGCAAAATTCATCAGAGTGGATACTTGTTTACGCTGAACATCATATTCCAAACTGTCAAGATTGAACGACATACGTGGAACAATTGTGTTGATTGATTTGATTAAATTTGGATCAGAAGTAATTGCCGTTAGAAATCTTTCTTTAGGCGAATATGAAAGTGGTACTTTCCATTTTTCTTTTGGAACACCTGCTTGTGTGTATCGAACAATCTCTAAATCGTTAAAGAGTGTACCAAATACAACAACCATCTTACGAATGGTGCGATGATAGAACTGAGCATTACCTAACATTACGGTTCTCCAAACGGATTTTGTTCCGTAAAGTCAATGATGCCGTCCGAACTTGCTTCAATACGAGCATTGTCAAATATGTCCTCAAACACATTATTCATGGTAGCGGCATCGGAAACAACACTGATTGTTCTACTTGTGCTGGTACTTGTATTACCTTTTAGTAAACCTGTAGTAAAATTGCCTTGAACACGATAAACATCAACATACTGGCCTG
>Ga0315903_10008535_pt1 | contig 12586 bp, 9 predicted proteins | sample LakEriMetagenome_7_FD_203524 | JGI IMG/M metagenome (GOLD analysis project Ga0315903, IMG submission 203524) | Freshwater fungal communities from buoy surface, Lake Erie, Ohio, United States - Buoy 2 MA119 | ecosystem: Environmental > Aquatic > Freshwater > Lake | place: USA: Lake Erie, Ohio...
TTATCACAGGATGTGATTCTAGATAGCTCATCAGCAGAGAAAATGATTGCTGAACTAGTTTGCTCAAAAGGAATTGTTTATCCTACGATGTATAACCGCAACACAAATAGTGTTTTTTCTAAAGGTGGAACCGTTAACAAGATTTCAGGAAGTATAAAACTATTAACAGCGAGTTCTCCAAAGAATCCTGAATGGGCTGATGGATCTTGTTTAGTCTTTACAAAAGAAGTATTTAAATCAGTTGAAGGTTTTTATGAAAAGTTCTTTATGTACTTTGAAGACGTAGATTATTGCTACCGAGCAAAATCAAAGGGATTTGCTTTAAAGCACGTTGATACAAAAGTCTCTCAAACACCTAAGGGACCAAATCCGTTACTTCGAAGTAGAAATAGTGTCATTTTTGCAAGACGAACTGGTTCAATTCTTTTGAAATCATCAGTGACAAAGAGAAACATTTTGGGAGCATTCGTGTTGTTTGCTAGATTAAGGATCAAAGATGCAGTAAATCGTTTTAAGGGAGTTGTTCAAGGTTGGGCGGCACAGATTGATTGATAAGAGTATGAACAAAGTTGAATTTGACTGGAAACCCAAATTACGTCGAAACATTACAATTGCCGATATTTTGGTTTTAACTATTTCTATAACCATAATTCTTATTATTCGATTTTCGGACATTTTGAATAGGCCATTAACGAATTACGAAATTCGAAATATAGTTCTCGCACTATTTGTATTTTTCACTTGGATTTTTTTTCTTTGGTTTAATGGTTCTCGGGATATCAATATTCTTGGCTTTGGGGCAGATGAATACAAAAGACTCATTAATGCATCATTACTCAGTTTTACTTCAGTTGCATTTATTTCTTATATTTTCAAATTAGAAATTTCTAGAGCTTTTGTATTATTGGTTTTTCCAACGGGCTTACTTGCGCTATTTTTCGCTCGAAGATTTCTACGTAGAAAGTTACTCCAAGAAAGAATTAAAGGAAATTACAATTCAAGAGTTTTATTAGTATATTCAGGAGCGGTAGACCCAGTAGAAGATCGTCTTGAAGCAGCTAATCATTCAGGATTTAAAATAATTCATAAAATTAATTCATCAAAAGAAGTTATATTAGATGCTAAAAAAATTGTACTTGAAGCCAAGTTAAACAATTGCGATTTTATCTTGATAGGACAATCGGCATCAATGAGTGCCGAGGAAATAAGAAAATTAGGTTGGGAGTTAGAGGGAACACGAATTTCACTAGCTGTTGCACCAGCTGTTATTGAAATTGCTGGCCCAAGGGTAAAAGTTAGTATTGTGGAAGGGTTACCTTTATTACATTTAGAACAACCTGTATTCAAGGGATTTTCAAAGTTAACCAAAAGATTACTAGATATCTTCTTGAGCGTGATCGGATTAATTCTGTTTGCTCCTTTATTTCTTTTAACAGGAGTAATCATAAAAATTTTTGATAAAGGAAGTGTTTTCTACACACAAAAAAGAATTGGAAAAGATGACTCAGAGTTTATTGTTTATAAATTCAGAACAATGTATGAGGGCAGTCATGAACACAGAGATCAAATTATGAGTAATTCTGGAAAAGATTTAAGGCTCGCCAAACTTTCAGTAGATCCAAGAGTTACAAAGCCTGGACTATTTCTTAGACGTTGGTCAATTGATGAACTGCCGCAATTAATTAACGTTTTGAGAGGTGAAATGAGTTTGGTGGGACCAAGACCACCATTAGGTGAAGAAGTCAGTAAGTATGAAATTTCAGAAAGAAGAAGATTACTGGTCAAGCCTGGATTAACTGGCTTATGGCAAGTTTCAGGAAGATCAGAATTAGACTGGGAAGATTCTGTGAGGCTAGATTTGTACTATGTTGAAAACTGGAGTTTAACTCTGGACTTGCTCATAATTATCCGAACATTTGCTGCAGTTTGGCGAGGCGAAGGTGCATATTGAAAAATAGTTTTATTCTTTCCAAACTTCCTTACGTCATAATTCCTTTATTATCTGTAATAAGTTCATATTTTCTTTATAAAATTATTCCAATTAATAATTTTAGTGAGATCTCAATTGTTAGCGCTACCGCGAGTATACAAGTCTGGATATGGTTATCTTACGTAGTTTTGGTTGGATTGATTTATTTAGGATTAGCAAAATCAAAAAATATTTCTATTTTGAATTTTACACTTATGTACATACTTACTTTGGTTATTTCAATAAACCTAAGCGCTACCGCAATGTCTTTGAAGGGCACACCTCTAGCTTCAGGTGATATAAGAGGAGATTTATTGGGGATGGTTGATTTTGCGCAATACGCAAAAGAGAATGGATGGACTGGTGATTTAAGAGCTAGTGGAGATTTCTATCCACCAGTATGGCCCACAATTGTAGGCAATATTGCTCGCATTCTTGATGTCAATGCGATACAAATATACAAACCAGCTGAGTTAGTTCTACTGATAATCGGTCCTCTTGCAACGTTTTTTATTTGGAAGAAATTAACACCCGTATGGGTTGCCTTAACAATTTCAATCAATTTAGCGGCGCTACAACATCACTACTTTTTTTACTGGAAGTTCATACCACTTTATGTCCTTATCCCAATTTTAATTTTATTAATTAAAAAAGCGTCAATTGAAGTAGCTGACAAGCGAAGTGAGCTATTTGATCATATTTATGGGTTTGTGGTAGGTATGCTCATATTGACATATTTTGGCAATTATTGGTGGGCAATTTTATTTATGATGACACTTTCTTTTTTAACTTTCTTTTCGAAAAATAGAGAGATAGTTCAAAAAAGGCAAACCATTTATTATTTAGGCGCTGGCTTAGCATTGGTTCCTCCTACGGTAGGATCCATTCTAGAGATTTCGATAAGTTTCTTATATGCAATATTCATTGTTTTGATTGTGCTTAATTATATAATTGAAAAGAAACCAAAAATTGCAATTTTTAAAAATTACTTTGCCTCGGCGATAATAATAGTTTCATACTTATTGGCATTTCTTTTCTTTAGAACAAATGACGATTGGTTTGAGGGAGATGTAGCAACTGCTAATCCCACTTTGAGGAGTCCATTTAGTATTGGGGGACTAGATTTATTGTTTATTTTAAGTTTTATCGTTCTGTTTGTAATCTCCTTAAGGGTAACTTGGCTTAAGGATATAAGTATTGTGTTGATTGGTTTTTGCATAAGCGCATTAATAATGAGATATTTTATCGCGTCACGAATGCAAGTTACGAATCTTGTCGATCTGTGGCCAAGATCTAATGATCTATTTTTATACGCCTTTAATCTCATAATTTTACTAACAGTTCTTGGAGCTATTCAGTCAATTTTTTATTTTGCTAGTTCTAATAACGTATTCAAAGATATCTTTGGGGAAAAAAACAACTTATTTTATATAAGCGCAATAGCTTTATTTATTATTTACGGGTCACTTTCAAATGTACTAGGTGACAGAGTGTATGGGAGTATGCCCGTTAATTCTTTTAATGGTGCATGGTTTGCCCACAAAGGCTGTAGCAATCCTCATGAGGATCCAATGTTGGCAAAAGTTTTTGAAACTCGACCATATATTCAAGATTTCTTACGAGAAAATTGTTGGGGTAAAAAATGGCCTTTAGTCGCCCCAATTGTTGAAAATTAGAGTCAACTTTTTAATGTATCAATAAGTTTTAAACAATCCTCGTAAATTGGAAGATGTCCTAATTTCTGCATTTCAGACAGTGACTTGGCATTCTTGTCTTTTTCCGAAATTAGATATTTCAAGTTACCCCAATTAATTGAGATATCTATATCTAACGGGTTAATTGCCTTTTCGTTGGAAGGATTGAAATATTGATTAACAAAATATGTAACAATTGTGTCATCTTCTAGAGCAATGAAGGCGTGAGCAAGACCCTCTTCAATAAATATGGCTTTGGGTGTTTTGCTGTTTAATTCGATGCTTACATGCTGCGCAAAAGTAGGAGAGCCAAATCTAACATCTATTACAAAATCTAAGATTGAGCCCTTTTGACATTGAATGTACTTGGCTTGGCTTGGAGGCACTTGAGCAAAATGAATACCCCGAATAGATCCAGCTTTGCTAACAGAAGTATTTGACTGTTTAACGTCAAACTTTCTCCCAATTATATTTTCTAATGAATTTAACCTAAATGACTCAAAGAAAGAACCACGGTTGTCAATGAAATGCTCAAGTGAAATTTCCCATGAGCCTTTTATTTTAAGTTCTTTTGCACCCATGTTTATATCCTAACGGTTTAGTCTTTTTTTTGAGAACCAATTTGACAGTAAAATTGAGCATTCTTTTTCCATAACTCCTGGGATAATTTCAGGCCAAGAAGTAATTTGCAGATTTGACCGGGAGATGAGACTTCCAGTTTTTGTATCAGGTGCACCGAACACCACTTTTTTTAATCTAGATTGCAAAATTGCCCCTGTACACATCAAGCATGGTTCAAGGGTAACTATTAATGTAAAGTCGTCTAGGCGCCAGTTTTTTACTTTATTGCCAGCCAAACGAATTGCTTCAATTTCAGCATGACCAGTTGGGTCATTATTCTTGATTCTACAATTGAAAGCCTTGGAAATAATTTGATAATTTTCATCAACAATTAAAGCTCCAACTGGAATGTCGTCATCAGAACCGTAAATTTCCATCTCGGAAAGCAAGTGACTCATTAATTCTGAGTAGCGTGGTGAAGGTTTCATGTGGTCAATAACTCCAAATCTTATAACGTGACGATAGCCTGTCATTTATGGTTCGACGGAATTTAGTTGCGAATTTTGAAAGTACTCGAAGATTTGTTGCATCTCCTGGATCTCTACTAGTCCATTTTTTAGTTTGGCAAGTAGCTGTAATCACTATTTATCTTGGCTCTAGGAAGAGGGAGGAGTTTATACCCGTTTTTTCAAATGGGCTGTACTTGGGCATAATTGCCTTGGCAACTCTCGTTTTAGTTGGACACCTCTTCTTTATTAAGCCTAGTAGAAAATTAGACAAACAAGACATAGTGTATCTATTGATTTTTACATTACCTTTGATAGTTCTATATATAGCAATGTTTCTAAATTTGGATTTTAGAAGCATGCAAAGCTTAACTTTAATATTCATAACCCTAGCGCCGATAATAATTTGGAGAACTGAATTTAAAAAAGAAGATTATAAGATATTTAATTACACAGTTGCTTATTACTCAGCAATAAATATCATATACGTATTTTTACAGATATTTGAAATTATACCTGTTGCACAGATAAATAGTCGAGACTTTGCTATAGGAATAAGTGAAAGACCTACTGGATTATTATTTAATGCCTTTGCAATGTCGTACGCTTCGGTTATATGTTTGGCTATAGGAATAAATCTTATTTTAAAGAGTAAAAGTAAAACGATGGGCATAATTATTTCTAGTTCATCTTTTATTTCCTTAATATTGTCGGGAACTAGAACTTCAATTTGGTTAGGATTTCTCATTGTTATCTCCATGATTATTGTAGGTAAAATTAGAAACAATCAAATAACCAAAGCGATTGTTCCATCCCTTTTGGTTATTTTGGGCGTTGGTGCACCATTTGTACTTTTACTAATTGGTTTTTCAATCGGTAATACGGAATGGTCCACTCTTAATGGGAGGACGCAGTTGTGGAGCTGCGTTGTTGATAGATCAAGTGAATTTATACCCATAGGAGTTGGATTAGATGATGCTTTTCCACCGAAGTTTTGTGCTGAGAGTGGGTGGTTTTCTAATCTTCGTCACCCAGAAAATATGTTTCTTTTAGCCTTTGTAGAAAGTGGACCTCTTGGATTGATGGCTTACGTTCTTTTGTTTACTTTCACAATCATAAAATCCTTTGGCGCATTTAAAAGAAGGATGGTTTTGCCGTTAATATTGACAGTCACCTTCTTATTGTCCAACTTAATTTATGTATCACTTTTTCACTACTTACCATTTTTACCCAATAGACCAGCTGACAGGGGAATATTTAATTTCCATTTATTTTATCTAGTTTGGATATGGATAATGAAAGATGCAAAAAGTATCTTAGAAAAAAAAGTTTAAATATATTATATTAAAACTAGATAAGAATATTGATAAATACAAAGGTAACTTATTCAACTTTCGTAAACTCTTTGCTTTGATAGATGTTAAAACCACTTGAACAAAGATTGCAAGTAATAAACCATAGGCAGGAGCTGAAAGGCCAATTGAACTTACTAAACCAAAAGTAAAAATGAACTGAATAGCAGCAGCAATCGGTGTAATTTTTGCCATTGATTTAAATTTTTTTGCAACAGTAAATAGGTGAGTATTTTGAAGGTAAATAACATAAAGTGGAGTGAAAGATAATCCTATAATTATTGCTTTTGATATTTCAATCTGATTATAAGTATTAGGAACAAACATCGAAACAATAAGTTTAGAAAATATCACAATTCCAATAGAAATTATAGTTATAAAAATTGCTAAGCTTTTACTTGACTTATGTAAATAATCAAAGGCGTTCATAGAACTTTTCTTGAATAATTCTATAGTTGTGGGTAGCCAAGCATTATTTATTGTACTTAACAATAACATCGGGGCAGTCATGAAAAGAGAAATTACAACGACCTGGGCAACAAACTCAGAACCTAATCCTAAAAAGCTAGCAATTTTATCTCCGTATTGAAAAAGACTTATGGACATGCCATGAAAGATCATCGGGTATGCAATAAAAATTAGTTTTTTTGTCGTACCAATTGTACTAGTATTTGGTAAATTAAATAAATAATTGAAATTAAGTATTAGTGTAAGGAATAAAGATGTACCTACGTAGTAAAAATAAATATTGCCTATTTTATAAATTGAAATTAGAGTAATCATTAACATTGGTAAAGAGGTAGAGGCAATTGCAAGTAGTGCAAATCTAAGACTTCTAAATTCTGCTCGGAGTATAGATAATTTGATCTGGATCACAGATAAAGAAAAGGCAAGAGAAATGCTTAAGGCAAATATGGTTATAGTTAAATATTGTTGACCATATACAGAAAACAAAAAAAACATAATAGATAACCAAATTAAAAGAGACTGATACCTTTTTGCAACATCTTTTAAATGACGGGATTTTTGTTGTTGAAAAATTAAATCTCGTGATAGAATTGCGGGAATTCCAAGTGAAAAGCCAAAGCTAAGTACAGTCCCAATTGAGACAAGCAACATCAACAATCCGAATTGTGATGGTGAGATTATTCTTGCTAGCACTGGTAAAATAAAAAATGGGACCAACGCCTGAACTAAAGATCCAGTAACGTAAACATATGAATGATTAAGCGCTTTGTTCAAAATTTAACCTCTATTTAGGTAGGAGATTTTTTCATTTAAAGTTTGATCTCGAAGAATGTCTAGAAACCGTGAGGAAATAAAGGTGAGTCTTATTCCTCGATTTGTGTCCCACTCCAGTGTTGAGATTAATTGTTCAGGAGAGAGTAACTCATCAAAACCTAATTCGACTTTCCATGTTTGCTCAGGTTTTGTTAGAATTGCGTTTTTCCAGTACTCCTGTCCATAGTCTCCATATGTACCGAATTCATCTACTTTCTTTTTCCAACTAGCGGGACCCCCAAATTCAACATCTAGACCTAGTGATAACGCATACAAAACAGAAGTTTGCATGGCATTGGTAACAATTTTCCCATGTTTTTCTAATTGACTAATTTGATTATCGAGAAAGCTTTCGCTGTATCCTTTGAGCCACGGGCTGCCTACTCCATAGGTAATTGGATCGTGGCCTAGAGATTTGTACGCATTAATTACTTCAGAATTTGAATATTCAGACCAATGAAGGCTAACTGTAATTTCTCCATAATTTTCTTTCAAATATTTGGCATATTCGGTGTGAAGGTAGTCTTTAGGCGCCCACGGTTGGGAATGAAGTGGGTAGGCAATGATTTTCTTTGACAAAGATGTCGGATTTGATTGAAGCTTATTTTTTAGTTTTAAGTTATATAACCAAGGTGAACCCACAACCTCAACGTTTTTACCACCACGTAAAAGTAAGTCATTAAGGGCCCTTTGAGACCAAATAAATTTTTTAGAGTATCTTTTAGATCCTGCGTAATTTGAAAAACCATCGCAACCATTCCAACCGTGTTGCAGATATCCATTAAGCCATTGAGCTTCCTCCAACCCACAGTATCGGGACAAAATGGAAAGATGCCCATAAAGGCGATTTTCTGCTTGCCCCGAAAGTTTAAATATTAAATTTTTCATAATTTGTCTTAATTCCCGATTTGAACTGATTTAGGTCCACATGGATCAATTTGTTTGGAAACTTGATCTCGATATGGGTTAATGATCTTCCATAGGGTCATATTGCCACTTGTTTTTATTAATTCTGCGAATTTATTAAACTCACTGGCACTTGGTCTGGAAGAATCTATGACTAACCAGTCAACTCCAGATTTTCGTAAAATCTCAAAAGAAGCATCATTTGGAGTTAAAAAGAAATCTTGATTAATTCTCCAAGAATCTTCTTTCCAGTACTTATTCAAAAGTGGTTCAGACAATGGGCAAGTTGTGTATGACCAACCTTCTAGAAATACTCGTCTTTCGCTTAAGGCTGAGAGAGCAAATTGCCTAGCTGTGCAAGTTTGATTTTCTTCCAACCCAGCACAATGCCTATTGGTTGCAATTAAATCATTCTTATCTGATTCCTTTTTTAAATATTTCGCAATCTCGTAGGTTCCCACAGTTACAGAATAAGGATGTTCAGGAAGTGAGTAAGCTTTTTGATCAAATCTTGTCAGTCCAGAAAACATGCCTATAGAAATTGAAACCACTAAAAGATAAGAGAATACATTTTTTTTGTTAATTAGGGCGATAAATGTTGTGATACCTAGAACAATTACTGTGGCTAGAACCCAAAGCGCAAAAGTCCTAAGAACTTGGGACCTGGGAATAAAAGAGGAAATTAGCGTAAAGATGATTGGTTGTCCAAATAAGCCAAATAAGATAAGAAATATTTTGTCAGATTTTATCTCGGTCTCTTTGTAAAAGGCAGCACCTGCTAGCAATATTCCGATAAATGGAATAACGCTATACAACAAGAATAGTTGGGAATTTCCCCAAGCCTCTAATAGAAGCGTTCCAGAAATCCCTGCAAGACTTGTTATAAGTAAAGGTATAAATAGATTTGCAGTTTTTTGATGAAAAGAATGAAATATAACAAAAATAAGAGAAGAGAAAGAGGTAATAAAAATAATTGTAAGAACACTAATTGATCTAGCATCCAGAGTTAATCCATAACCTTCAGTTAGTAATTTTAAGGTATCAAGAGGGTTAAACCAAAGAGTCGTCCCATTTCTAGCCCCAATAGTGCTAGAACTAGAAATTTGGGTGTAGCCAATTATAAATCCAATAATTGTGGGCATTAATAAATTTATGACATTATTCTTTAAATTAATTTTGTAGTTAAAAACCAGATAAAGAAAAGCAAGAATAACTATAAGTAATCCAACAGGACCCTTAGACAAAGTCGCAGAAAGGGTCACAAATAACAGGATAACTATTTTTAAAAAGGGATTTACTTTAATTTGATTGTAAGAGTAAATAATATAAATTGCTAAAATTGCAAAAACATTGGCTGTGAATTGGGGCATCGACGTGGATGAAATAAACGGTCTAGCTAAACCAATTTGTTCATTAAATTCTGGGAAAGTTGGATAAATCGTTAATCCACCTAAAATTAATGAGAATATTCCTGCAATCCAAGATTTTCCAATGGTTTTTCCAGTTAAATATAGTAATCCAAAATAAAGAATTCCTAATAAAACGAATTGTGCCTTAAAGATAGAAACTATTAATTCAAAAAAACCAAAAAATGAAATGAATGAACCTAACGAAAAAGCACCCCAATGATATTTGAGTGGGACTTGAGCATCAGCTACAAAAGGAAAAATGGATGGTCCATGGTTAGTGATTTCACCTGCTTGGGCAATCGCGTTATAGGTATCAGGCCAAACTAAGAACTCATCTGGGTTGTGGGACGGTACATAAAGAGATTGTCTGAACAAAAGAATAAACACAATTATTGAGAAAATTGCGATTACTAGATTTTGAAGGTTAAATTCAATCTTATTGGTTAATTCCTTAGTAAAAAGATACTTCTTTGAGCGAATCAAAAAATAAAAAGAAACAATTGATAATCCTGCTGTCAAAACCCAAGAAAACTCCAGTTTAGAAAAAAAAGCATGCGTAGGGATTATCAGAGATAACAAAACAGCTGAACCAATGACTATGGCGCTGAAGATTTCTCGAATCCGAAATACAGCTAATCCGATAAAAGCACCTGGAATCAGAATTAGAAATAGAACAGACCTTGTTGTCCCAATTGAGTTGGCAAGAGATGCGTTATCTAGAAATGAAGGTAAGAAAATAGCTAATGCAAGAATCAGCCAAATACTTAACCTGATGAGAATATTGCGGTTTTCAAGAGTTTTAAGCACAAGTCAACTATAGGCAAAAGGCTGGGTTAGGATGGTCCATATGCAGGTTCCTTTCTATAGACACTCTCTATCTCCAGAAAATGCTCAGTTAGTAGCAAAGGTTCTGGAAACCCCATTTCTAACCTCAGGGCCAATAGGCAAAGAAGTAGAAGCTCAACTGTGTGAATACTTTGGTGCCAAGCATGCAAAACTTGTTAACAGTTGGACCAATGGCGCTGTTGCCACATTGCTCGCAATGGATATAGGTCCTGGAGATGAAGTAATAGTTCCGGCCATGACATTTATCGCTACAGCAAATGTTGTTGAACTAGTTGGCGCAAAACCTGTATTTGTTGATTGTGATCCAGATACTTTATTAATAACCTCAGAATTAATAAAAGCAGCAATTACTAAGAACACAAAGGCAGTAATCCCAGTTCATATGTATGGGCAAATGTGCGATGTTAGATCGATAAAAGACGCGCTTCCTAAAGGTCAGAAAATTTCAATTATTGAGGATTGTGCTCACACTTTTGAAGCAAAATTAAATGGTGATCGTCCTGGGAAATATTCAGATGCTGCAATCTTTTCTTTTTATGCTACAAAAAATGTCACATGTGGCGAAGGTGGAGCAATTACCACAAATGATTCAAAATTGTATGAAAGAATCCAACAGTCAATACTTCATGGGATGTCCGCGGGAGCCGCAGATCGATTTAAAACAGGACAATATAAGCACTGGGGCATGGATCATTTAGGTACAAAAGCAAATCTGCCTGATCTCCTTGCTTGCTTTTTACCCGATCAAATTAGAACAATAGATGAGCGTTTAGGTAGAAGGGAAGAAATTTCATCATTCTACGAAAAATCGTTGTCAGGAACTAAAATTATTTTCCCTAAAATTAAGGAAGGCGTAACACACTCAAGACACTTATTTCCGATTTATGTCGGAGGCGAAGTAAGGGATCAATCACTTAGTCTACTGGGTGAAGCGGGGATAGGAGTAACAGTTAATTATCGAGATGTCCCTTCAATGAGTTACTATAGAAAAAAGTATTATCACAAATTAGGAGACTTTAAAATTAGTGAAAATTGGGGATCTGGAACTTTAACAATCCCTTTATATCCTGATATGAGTGAAGCAGAACAAGGCCATGTAATTGATTTTTTGATTGAAAGAATTGACCCTCTAATTAAGCAGGTGGATTGATGGGGAAAGTTGTAGTAACGGGTGCAGGAGGGTATATAGGAACCCAACTTGTTAGAGATTTGGTGCTGGGTGGAAATGAAGTATTAGCAGTAGATCGATTCTTTTTTGGACAAGAGCCACTTATGGAATTTAAAAATGATAAAAATGTAAAGATTCTCAAAAAAGATATTAGGGATTTAGACGAAGTCGACCTCAAAAACTATGATGCAGTTTGTGATCTGGCTTGCTTATCAAATGACCCTGCCGGAGAAATTGATCCGAATTTAACGTTTCAGATTAATAGAGATGGACGAATCCATGTTGCAAGAATGGCAAAAAAAGCCGGAATAAAGAAGTACATTCTCTCTTCCTCTTGTTCAGTGTATGGGCAGGGTGAAGAAGCACAGTTAAGCGAGAATTCAGCCACAAACCCAATTAGTGTTTATGCAAAATCAACACTCGAGGCTGAACAAGAAAACTTGAGTTTTAATGATAATAATTTCTCAGTTACAGCTTTAAGAAATGCTACGGTTTTTGGACTTTCAACTAGAATGCGCTTTGATTTAGTAGTAAATCTTATGACTCTTACCGCGTTTCAAAAAAATAGAATTATCGTTATGGGTGGTGGCTTACAATGGAGACCCCTTGTCCATGTATCTGATGTTTCTAAGGCTTTTATAGCAGTAATTAACGCGGAAACAAAGAAAGTTGCGGGTGAAGTTTTTAACATTGGGTTTGATAATTTTCAAATAAAAAATCTTGCTTACTTAGTTAGAGAAAACTTACCGATGCCTATTGATATTGATTTAGCTCCAGATGATGCAGATAAGCGAGACTATAATGTTTTATTTGAAAAAGCCTTTAAGCAAATTGGATTTAAAGCAACAACAAATGTTTCAGAGGGAATAACAGAAATTTATAAAGCCCTAAAAT
>Ga0315903_10008540_pt1 | contig 12580 bp, 22 predicted proteins | sample LakEriMetagenome_7_FD_203524 | JGI IMG/M metagenome (GOLD analysis project Ga0315903, IMG submission 203524) | Freshwater fungal communities from buoy surface, Lake Erie, Ohio, United States - Buoy 2 MA119 | ecosystem: Environmental > Aquatic > Freshwater > Lake | place: USA: Lake Erie, Ohio...
GGGGAGCCTTACCGTCAGACCTTCTCGATGCTGCCGCCGGCAGCCGCGATCTTCTCCTGGGCCGAGCCGGAGAAGGCCTGGACCTTCACCTGGACGGCCACGGAGATATCGCCCTGGCCCAAGACCTTGACCGGCTGGCCCTTGCGGACCGCGCCCGCCGCCACGAGGTCGGCGACCGTCACGGCACCCCCCTGAGGGAAGAGCTTGTTGAGCGCTGCGACATTGACCACCTGGTAGGTCACCGTGTTGGGATTGGTGAATCCCTTGAGCTTGGGCAGCCGCATGTGGAGCGGCATCTGGCCGCCCTCGAAGCGAGCGGGCACCTTGTTGCGGGCCCGCGTGCCCTTGGTGCCACGGCCTGCGGTCTTGCCCTTCGATGCCTCGCCGCGGCCCTTGCGGGTCTTGGGCGTCTTGGCGCCCGGGGCGGGACGTAGGTGATGAACCTTCAGAGCCATGTCACTGCACCTCCTCGACTGAGACGAGATGGGAGACCGTGGCGATCATGCCTCGGATCTCGGGGCGATCCTCCTTGACCACGGTGTCACCGATGCGCTTGAGGCCCAGCGAGCGCAGGGTTTCGCGCTGGCTGTGGGTCCCTCCGATCGGCGACTTCCGCTGCGTCACCTGCAGGCGAATGCTCATGACGCACCCGCCGCACGAGCCCGCAGCAGAGCCGCGGGAGCCACGTCCTCGAGGGGGAGTCCGCGTCGTGCTGCGACCTCCTCGGGACGCTCAAGATTGCGGAGAGCCTGGACGGTGGCATGGACGATGTTGATCGCATTGTCTGAGCCAAGCGACTTCGAAAGGACATCGTGGATGCCGGCGCACTCCAGAACCGCGCGCACGGGACCACCCGCGATAACGCCGGTGCCCGGGGCAGCGGGACGCAGCAGCACGACGCCCGCGGCGGCCTCACCGGTCACCGGATGCGGGATGGTGCCCTGGATGCGAGGCACCTTGAAGAAGTGCTTCTTGGCCTCTTCGACACCCTTGGCAATCGCCGCGGGCACCTCCTTGGCCTTGCCGTAGCCCACGCCCACGGTGCCGTCACCATCGCCCACGACGACGAGCGCCGTGAAGCTGAAGCGACGACCACCCTTGACGACCTTCGCAACGCGGTTGATGGTCACCACGCGCTCGAGGAAGGCGGACTTCTCCTCACGGGGCGCGCGGTCGCGTCGCTCGCGGCGATCGCGTCCGCCCCCGGAGTTAGCGGCGCCGGTTCCCCGGCGGTCCATTGTCGACATGCCTATACCTCTCTCGACCGTCAGAACTCGAGGCCGCCCTCGCGGGCGCCCTCTGCTAGGGCCGCAACGCGGCCATGGAACATGTTGCCGCCGCGGTCGAAGACCACGGTCTCGACACCGGCCTGCTTGGCTCGCGAGGCAAGGAGCTCGCCGACCTTGCGGGCCTGAGCGGTCTTGTCGGCGCCCGACGAACGGACGTCGGCCTCCATCGAGGATGCAGACGCGAGCGTGCGCCCGGCACCGTCGTCGATGACCTGAGCCACGACGTGGCGAGACGAGCGCGAGACCACGAGGCGGGGGCGCTGCGCGCTGCCGCTGATCTTCTTGCGCACGCGCAGATGACGCCGCGCGCGCGCCGTGCGCTTGGGGTTGCCCGAGCCGATCTTCGGGGCGAAAGAACTCACTTCTTGCCCGCCTTCCCGGCCTTGCGCCTGACGACTTCACCCTCGTAGCGCACTCCCTTGCCCTTGAAGGGCTCGGGCTTGCGCAACTTGCGGATGTTCGCGGCGACCTCGCCGACCTGCTGCTTGTCGATGCCCATGACCTTGAACTTCGTCGGTGACTCCACCGCGAAGCTGATGCCCTCCGGGGCCGGGAAGACGATCGGGTGGCTGTAGCCCAGCGCGAACTCCAGGTCATTGCCCTTGGCCTGGACTCGATAGCCGGTGCCCACGATCTCGAGGCCCTTCTCGTAGCCCTGCGTGACACCCAGCACCATGTTGGCGATGAGGGTCCGCGTGAGGCCATGGCGAGCACGGGAGTCGCGCTCGTCGTTGGGCCGGGTCACGGCAAGGGTGCCGTCATCCTGGCGCTCGACGGCGATCGGCTCCACGATCGTGTGGGTGAGGGTGCCCTTGGGGCCCTTAACAGTGATGACGGAACCATCGACGGCCACGTCAACCCCTGAGGGGACGGCGATGGGCAGACGTCCAATGCGCGACATGACTCCCCCTCACCAGACGTAGGCGAGGACTTCCCCACCTACGCCCTTCTGTGCGGCCTGACGATCGGTCAGGAGTCCGGATGATGTCGACAGGATGGCGACACCGAGGCCCCCAAGGACCTTGGGCAGCGCGGTGCTCTTGGCGTAGACACGGAGACCCGGCTTGGAGACACGGCGCAGGCCGGCAATGGAACGCTCGCGGCTGGGGCCGTACTTCAGTTCGAGCACGAGGTTCTTGCCCACCGGGGCGTCCTCGACACTCCAGCCGGCAATGTAGCCCTGCTGCGTGAGAATCTCAGCGATCCCCACCTTGATCTTCGAATGCGGCATGGTCACCGCATCGTGATACGCGGAGTTGGCATTGCGCAGTCGCGCAAGCATGTCCGCGATCGGGTCGGTCATCGTCATGGCCATCAGGCCCTTCTCGCCGTGGTATCCCCGCGGGGACCTACGGCGTCGTGGTTTACCAGCTGCTCTTGGTGATTCCAGGAAGCTGCCCGGCGTGCGCCATCTCGCGCAGGCAGATCCGGCACAGGCCGAACTTGCGGTAGACGGAGTGGGGACGCCCACATCGCGTGCAGCGCGTGTAGGCGCGCACGGCGTACTTGGGCTTGCGCCGCTGCTTCTCGATCAGTGCCTTCTTCGCCACGGTCAGTTCTCCTTGAAGGGGAAGCCGAGGAGGCGAAGAAGTGCGCGCCCTTCCTCGTCGTTCTTAGCGGTGGTGACGACCGTGATGTCCATGCCGCGGACGCGGTCGATCTTGTCCTGGTCGATCTCATGGAACATCGACTGCTCCGTGAGACCGAACGTGTAGTTGCCTCGGCCATCGAACTGCTTCCCGGAAAGCCCGCGGAAGTCCCTAATGCGCGGGAGAGCGACTGAGAGCAGGCGGTCCAGGAACTCCCACATGCGATCGCCGCGGAGCGTGACGTGGGCGCCGATGGGCATGCCTTCGCGCAACTTGAACTGTGCAATCGACTGGCGGGCCTTGGTCACCTGGGGCCGCTGGCCCGTGATCTCCGTGAGGTCACGGATCGCGCCCTCGATGAGCTTGGAGTCACGTGCAGCCTCGCCGACGCCCATGTTGACGACAACCTTCGTCACACGGGGCACCTGCATGATGTTCTCGAAGGAGAACTGCTCCTCCAGCGCAGGCACGATCTCCTCGCGGTAGCGCGACTTGAGTCGCGGCATCTGGCGCTCGGTCATGGTGGTCATCACAGATCCTTGCCGGTTCGCTTCGATACGCGCACGCTGCGCGTCGCCTCGTACGTGCTGCCGTCGGGACGGCGCTTCTCGACCTTTTCCTTGCGGGAGCCGACGCGCGTGGGTCGGTTGTCCTCGGGGTCGACGACCATCACGTTGGAGACGTGGATCGGTGCCTCCGTCGTGATGATGCCGCCGGTCTTGGCGCCACGGTTGTTCTGGCCGACCTTGGTGTGCTTCTTGATGCGGTTCACACCTTCGACGATCACCTTGTCGGACTCGGGGAAGACCTCGATGACCTTGCCGGTGATCCCGCGATCCTTGCCGCTAATGACCTGCACGAGGTCACCCTTGCGAACGAAGAGGGCAGCCATGTCAGAGCACCTCCGGTGCCAGAGAGATGATCTTCATGAAGCGCTTCTCGCGGAGTTCGCGTCCCACGGGCCCGAAGATGCGGGTGCCGCGGGGCTCGCCGTCACCCTTGAGGATGACTGCGGCGTTCTCGTCGAAGCGGATGTAGGAGCCGTCCGGACGACGGTTCTCCTTGCGGGTACGGACGATGACGGCCTTGACGACCTCGCCCTTCTTGACACCACCACCGGGAATGGCGTCCTTGACGGTTGCCACGATGATGTCGCCAATGCCGGCGTAGCGACGGCCGGAGCCACCGAGGACTCGGATGCAGAGAAGCTCCTTCGCACCCGTGTTGTCGGCAACCTTCAGTCGGGACTCTTGCTGAATCACGTCGTCTCCCCTACTTCGCCTTCTCGAGGATCTCGACGACGCGCCAGCGCTTGGTCGCCGACAGCGGCTTGGTCTCCATGAGCAGCACACGGTCGCCGATGCCGCAGGAGTTCTGCTCATCATGCGCCTTGAGCTTGCTTGTGCGTCGCACCACCTTGCCGTAGAGCGGGTGCTTGAAGCGGTCCTCGACGGCCACAACGACGGTCTTGTCCATCTTGTCGCTCACGACGAGACCCTCACGGACCTTGCGTGCATTGCGTTCTGAGCTCACGGTCACCTTCTCGTCGGTCATGCCGCACCGCCCACGTGCTCGACGGGAGTGATGCCAAGCTCGCGCTCACGCATCACGGTGTAGAGGCGCGCGATGTCCTTGCGCACCGCACGAAGCCGCCCGTGGTTCTCGAGCTGGCCCGTCGCGCCCTGGAAGCGGAGGTTGAAGAGCTCCTCCTTGGCCTCGCGCAGTCGCGTGACGAGCTCCTCGTCCGTGAGGCCGCGGAACTCCTGGGGTGATGTGCCGGCAGCCATCAGACCTCCGCAATATCGTCGCGACGCACGATCCGGCACTTCATGGGCAGCTTGTGCATTGCCCGGGTCAGTGCCGCGACTGCGGTCTTCTCATTGGGGTACGACAGCTCGAACATCACGCGTCCGGGCTTGACGTTGGCCACCCACCACTCAGGAGAGCCCTTACCCGAGCCCATGCGGGTCTCAGCGGGCTTCTTGGTGAGCGGACGGTCCGGGTAGATGTTGATCCACACCTTGCCACCACGGCGAATATGGCGCGTGATGGCGATACGAGCCGACTCGATCTGGCGGTTCGTGACGTACGCCGGCTCGAGTGCCTGCAGCCCGTAGGTGCCGAACGTCACCTCGGTGCCGCCCTTGGCAGCGCCGGTGCGCTTCGGGTGGTGCTGCTTGCGGTGCTTGACCTTGCGCGGGATCAGCATGATCAGACCTCGCCCTCTGTCGGTGCGGGAACCTCGGCGGCAACCACGGTCGCCGCCTCGAGCGCCTCGTCATCGCGACGAAGGCCGCGACGCGGACGCTCGGGACGCTTGCCCAGGCGAGCCGCTGCTGCGACAGCCTCGCGCTCAGCGCGGCTGGTCGGGGCGTCGCCCTTGTAGATCCAGACCTTGACGCCAATGCGACCGAAGGTGGTCCGCGCCTCGTAGAAGCCATAGTCGATGTCGGCGCGCAGCGTGTGCAGCGGGACCCGGCCCTCGCGGTAGAACTCCGTGCGGCTCATCTCCGCGCCGCCAAGGCGACCCGAGACCTGCACACGGATGCCCTTGGCTCCGGCCTTCATGGTGCTCTGCATGCCCTTGCGCATGGCACGACGGAAGGAGACGCGACTCGAGAGTTGCTCGGCAATGCCCTGGGCGACGAGCTGGGCGTCCATCTCGGGGTTCTTCACCTCGAGGATGTTGAGCTGCACCTGCTTGCCGGTGAGCTTCTCCAGGTCGGCGCGGATGCGATCCGCCTCGGCGCCGCGGCGTCCGATGACGATGCCGGGACGCGCGGTGTGGATGTCGACGCGCACGCGCTCACGGGTGCGCTCGATCTCCACCTTGCTAATTCCCGCGCGCTCCATGCCCTTGGACAGCAGCTTGCGGATGGCCACGTCCTCTTCGACATAGTCGCGGTAGCGCTGGCCAGGCTTAGCGCTATCGGCGAACCACCGGGACGTGAAGTCGGTCGTGATGCCGAGGCGGAAGCCGTGCGGGTTTACCTTCTGACCCATCTCAGCTCTCCTCTTCCTTGGCCGCAGCCTTCTTGGCCGGAGCCTTCTTGGCCGGGGCCTTCTTGGCAGCCGCCTTCTTTGCGGGCGCCGTCGTCTCAGCAGCCTCGGGCTTGTCGGCCTTCTTCTCGGCCGGCTTCTTCGCCGCTGCCTTGGGCTTGTCTGCCTTGGGCTTGTCGGTCGCCTTGGCGGCAGCCTTCGGCGCGGCCTTGGTCGATGTGGACTTCTTGGCCGGGGCCTTCACCGACTCGAGGGCGTCCGCCGTCTCCAAGATGACCGTGATGTGGCTTGTCCGCTTGCGGATGCGGAAGGCGCGTCCCTGGGCCCGCGGGCGGAAGCGCCGCATGGTCGGACCCTCGTCGACGTAGGCCTCTGCGACCACGAGGGAAGCGGGGTCGAGGTTGTGGTTGTTGGTGGCGTTGGCAATGGCGCTATCCAGCACCTTTCCCACCGGATCGCTCGCATCCTGCGGAGCGAAGCGCAGCACCGCCTGGGCGTCAGCCGCCGGCAGACCTCTGATGAGGTCAACCACCCGCCGCGCCTTCATGGGCGTGACACGGACAAACCGCGCCTGGGCCCTGGCTTCCATCGCTCTCCCCTTGCCTCTCGTGACTCTCGTGATCTCCGGTGCCAGCGCTACTTGCGCTTGGCCTTCCGGTCTTCCTTGATGTGCCCCTTGAACGTGCGCGTCGGGGCGAACTCGCCGAGCTTGTGGCCGACCATGTTCTCCGTGACGAAAACGGGAACGTGCTTGCGCCCGTCATGCACCGCGATCGTGTGGCCCAGCATCGCCGGCACGATCATCGAGCGCCTCGACCAGGTCTTGATGACCTGCTGGCTCTTGGCCTCGTTCTGGGCGTCCACCTTCTTGAGCAGGTGGTCGTCCACGAAGGGACCCTTCTTCAAGCTCCTGGGCACAGTCGTCTCCTAGCGCTTCTTGCCGGTCTTGCGTCGACGGACGATGAACTTGTCACTCGGCTTCTTGGCCTTGCGGGTGCGACCCTCGGGCTTGCCCTTGGGATTGACCGGGTGCCGGCCGCCCGAGGTCTTGCCTTCGCCACCACCGTGCGGGTGGTCGACGGGGTTCATGGCCACGCCGCGGACGGTCGGGCGACGACCCTTCCAGCGCATGCGGCCGGCCTTGCCCCAGTTGATGTTGGACTGCTCGGCGTTGCCTACCTCGCCGACCGTCGCGCGCGAGCGCAGGTCGACGTTGCGGATCTCGCCCGAGGGCATGCGCAGCTGCGCGTAAGGGCCGTCCTTGGCGACAAGCTGCACGCTGGCACCAGCCGAGCGAGCGATCTTGGCTCCGCCACCGGGGCGAATCTCCACGGCGTGGATGACGGTACCGACGGGGATGTTGCGCAGCGGCAGGTTGTTGCCGGGCTTGATGTCCGCCGAAGGGCCGGTCTCCACCGTGTCGCCCTGGTTGAGCTTGTTGGGCGCGAGGATGTAGCGCTTCTCGCCATCCGCAAAGTGCAGCAGGGCGATTCGCGCAGTGCGGTTGGGGTCGTACTCGATGTGAGCGACCTTCGCCGGCACGCCGTCCTTGTCGGCACGACGGAAGTCGATGACGCGGTAGGCGCGCTTGTGACCGCCACCCTGATGGCGGGTCGTGATCCGGCCCTGATTGTTGCGGCCGCCCTTGTTGGGCAGCGGGCGGACGAGCGACTTCTCCGGAGTGGAGCGGGTGATCTCGACGAAGTCGGCCACGCTCGCGCCACGGCGACCGGGGGTCGTCGGCTTGAACTTACGGATTCCCATGGTGTTCGTCCCTCGCCCTAGCTGACCGGTCCGCCGAAGATGTCGATGCGATCGCCCTGCGCCACGGACACGATGGCCCGCTTGGTCGCAGCGCGACGACCGAACCCGCGGCGGGTGCGGATGCGCTTACCCTCGCGGTTCATCGTGTTGACTGACGTCACCCGCACACCGAAGACCTGCTCGACCGCGATCTTGATCTGGGTCTTGTTGGCGTCGGGGGCGACGATGAAGGTGTACTTGTTCTCGTCGAGGAGTCCGTAGCTCTTCTCCGAAATCACGGGGGCGAGCAGGACGTCACGCGGATCAGCGATCCTCATGCCGACACCTCCGATTCGGTCGCGATGGCCTTGGCGCCGCGACCCTTGACGGGTCCGGCAACGAAGGTGTCGAAGGAACCCTTCGTGAAGATGACGTCATCGGTGACGAGGACGTCGTAAGTGTTGAGCTGGTCGGGGGCCACCACGCGCACGTTGGGGAGGTTGCGCACGCTCAGCCACGAGGCGACGTCATCGCGCTCAACAACCACGAGCAGGTTGGGCCGCTCCGTGACCTCGAGGAGGAAGGCCTGAGCGCTCTTGGTCGAGGGTTCATCGCCCGCCACCAGGGACGCCACGACATGGACCCGACCCTCGCGGGCTCGATCCGACAGGGCACCGCGGAGCGCGGCGGCCTTCATCTTCTTGGGGGTGCGCTGGTCATAGGACCGGGGCGTGGGGCCATGGACAACGCCGCCACCCACGAACTGCGGTGCGCGGGTGGAGCCCTGGCGGGCGCGACCGGTGCCCTTCTGCTTGTAGGGCTTCCTGCCGCCGCCGCTCACCTCGCCGCGGGACTTGGTGTCATGTGTGCCCTGGCGGGCGGCGGCGAGCTGCGCGACGACCACCTGGTGGATGAGGGGGATGTTGACCTGGACATCGAAGATCTCCGCGGGGAGATCGACATTGCCCTGCTCCTTGCCCCCGGGGACGAGGACCTTGACGGAACTCATGAGGACACCGCCTTCGAGGTCGTGCGGACGAGCACGAGACCGCCCTTGGGGCCGGGGATGGCGCCCTTGATGAGGAGGAGACCGCGCTCAGGATCCACGGCGTACACCTTGAGGCCCTGGGTCGTATGACGCACCGAGCCCATGCGCCCCGACATCCGCATTCCCTTGAAGACGCGGCCCGGTGTCGCGCAGGCGCCGATGGAGCCAGGCTTGCGATGGTTGCGGTGAGCGCCGTGGGAGGCGCCGACGCCGGAGAAGCCGTGACGCTTCATGGTGCCGGCGAAGCCCTTGCCCTTGCTGGTGGCGGTCACGTCGACGACCTCGCCCGCGGCGAAGGCATCAGCGCCGACCTCCTGGCCGAGGGTGTACTCCGAGGCGTCGGAGGTCCGCAGCTCGACGAGGTGGCGCCGCGGTGCGACACCGGCCTTGGCGAAGTGGCCCGCGTCGGGCTTGTTGACACGGCGCGGATCGACGGCGCCGAAGCCCAACTGAACCGCTGAGTAGCCGTCGTGGTCGGGGGTGCGAACCTGCGTCACGACGCAGGGACCCGCCTTGACAACGGTGACGGGAACGACGCGGTTGTTCTCGTCCCATACCTGGGTCATGCCGAGCTTCTGCCCGAGCACTCCCTTGACTGTCCTGTCCATCGTCATCGTCCTAGAGCTTGATCTCGATATCGACGCCGGCCGGGAGGTCCAGGCGCATGAGCGAGTCGACGGTCTTGGGTGTGGGGTCAAGGATGTCGATGAGGCGCTTGTGGGTCCGCATCTCGAAGTGCTCTCGACTGTCCTTGTACTTGTGGGGCGACCGGATGACGCAGTAGACGTTCTTCTCGGTCGGCAGCGGCACCGGTCCCGCGACCTTTGCGCCCGTGCGGGTCACCGTGTCGACGATTTTGCGCGCCGACGAGTCGATGACCTCATGGTCGTAGGCCTTGAGCCGGATTCGGATCTTCTGTCCCGCCATGGTGGCTTCCTTCTTGAGTCCGTGCCGCTGTCTGTCTTGGTCGTGCGCGGTCGTGCCCGCCGGGTATCGGGGGAGGCGCGTGGGCGCCTCCCCCTCTCCCAACTACTTGAGGATCTTGGTGACGCGCCCGGCGCCGACGGTGCGGCCGCCCTCGCGAATCGCGAAGCGCAGGCCGTCCTCCATGGCGATGGGCTGAATGAGATCAACCTTCATCTCGGTGTTGTCACCGGGCATGACCATGTCCTTGCCCTCGGGCAGGTGCACGACGCCCGTGACATCCGTGGTCCGGAAGTAGAACTGCGGACGGTAGTTGTCGAAGAACGGGGTGTGACGGCCGCCCTCGTCCTTGCTCAGGATGTAGACCTGGGCCTCGAACTCGGTGTGCGGGGTGATCGAGCCCGGCTTGCAGCAGACCTGGCCGCGCTCCACGTCCTCGCGCTTGGTGCCGCGGAGGAGCAGACCGACGTTCTCGCCCGCCTGGCCCTCGTCGAGGAGCTTGCGGAACATCTCGACGCCGGTGACGGTGGTCTTCGCCGGCGGTCCGGGACGGATGCCGACGATCTCGATCTCCTCGTTGACCTTGACGATGCCGCGCTCGATACGCCCGGTCACGACGGTGCCGCGGCCGGTGATCGTGAAGACATCCTCGACGGGCATGAGGAAGGGCTTGTCGACCTCACGCTCGGGGGTCACGATGTAGGAGTCGACCGCGCCCATGAGCTCCATGATCGACTCGGCCCACTTCTCGTCGCCATTGAGCGCCGGGAAGGCGGCCACGCGCACCACGGGGATGTCGTCGCCGGGGAACTCGTAGGTCGACAGCAGCTCACGGACCTCCATCTCGACCAGCTCGAGCAGATCCTCATCATCGACCATGTCGCACTTGTTGAGCGCGACGACGATCGCGGGGACGCCGACCTGGCGAGCAAGGAGGACGTGCTCCTTGGTCTGGGGCATCGGGCCGTCGGTGGCGGCGACCACGAGGATCGCACCGTCCATCTGAGCGGCGCCGGTGATCATGTTCTTGATGTAGTCAGCGTGACCGGGGCAGTCCACGTGTGCGTAGTGGCGAGCCTCGGTCTGGTACTCCACGTGAGCGATGGAGATCGTGATGCCGCGCTGACGCTCCTCCGGGGCCTTGTCGATCTGATCGAAAGGCGTGAAGGGGTTGATGTCGGGCATCTTGTCGTGCAGGACCTTGGTGATCGCCGCGGTCAGCGTCGTCTTGCCATGGTCGATATGCCCGATGGTGCCGATGTTCACGTGCGGCTTCGTCCGCTCGAACTTCGCCTTCGCCACGGTGGGCTCCTCTTCGTTTCGGTCCGTCCGACTGTCGCGGATCGGGGTTCTTGTCTTGGTTTGCTGGGTGTTCTTCGATCCGCGACTTACTCGCCGCGAGCTTTCGCGATGATCTCCGTGGCCACGTTCTGCGGAACCTGGGCGTAGGAGTCGAACTGCATGGTGTAGCTGGCCCGGCCCTGGGTCCTGCTGCGCAGGTCGCCCACATAGCCGAACATCTCGGAGAGCGGCACGAGGGCACGCACGATGCGCGCTCCAGCCCGCTCGTCCATGGCCTGGATCTGGCCACGGCGGGAGTTGAGGTCGCCGATCACGTCGCCCATGAAGTCCTCGGGCGTCGTCACCTCCACGGCCATCATCGGCTCGAGGAGCACGGGGCCGGCCTTACGGGCGGCCTCCTTGAAGACCATCGACCCGGCGATCTTGAAGGCGAGCTCCGAAGAGTCAACCTCGTGGTAAGCGCCGTCGAGGAGAGTCACCTTGAGGTCGACCATGGGGTAGCCGGCGAGTACGCCGTACTCCATCGCGTCCTGGCAGCCGGCATCCACGGAGGGGATGTACTCCCTGGGGATACGACCGCCGGTGACCTTGTTCTCGAACTCGTAGCCGCCCTCGCCCTCCGTGTTGGGAGCGAGCGTGATCTGGACCTTGGCGAACTGGCCGGAGCCACCCGTCTGCTTCTTGTGGGTGTAGTCAACCTTCTCGACGGTCTTGGTGATCGTCTCGCGGTAGGCGACCTGGGGCTTGCCGACGTTGGCCTCGACCTTGAACTCACGGCGCATGCGGTCGACGAGCACCTCGAGATGCAACTCGCCCATGCCGGAGATGATCGTCTGGCCCGTCTCCTCGTCGCTTTGCACGCGGAAGGTGGGATCCTCCTCGGCGAGGCGCTGGATGGCCGTGCCGAGCTTCTCCTGGTCGCTCTTGGTCTTAGGCTCGATGGCCACGGAGATGACCGGGGCGGGGAAGCTCATCGACTCGAGCACGACCGGCTTGGACGGATCGCACAGGGTCTCGCCCGTGGTCGTGTCCTTGAGGCCCATGACAGCAACGATGTCGCCGGCGCCCACAGCGTCGATCTCTTCACGCTTGTTGGCGTGCATTCGGTAGATCTTGCCGATGCGCTCCTTGCGGTCCTTGGTGCTGTTGAGCACCGCGGTGCCGGTCTCAAGGCGGCCGGAGTAGATGCGGACGTAGGTGAGCTTGCCCAGGTGCGGGTCGCTCATGATCTTGAAGGCCAGGGCCGAGAAGGGCTCATCGTCGCTCGGCTTGCGCTCGATGGCCTCGTCCTCGTTACCGGGCTTGTGACCCTCGATGGCCGCGACGTCAAGCGGCGACGGAAGGTAGGCGACCACGGCGTCGAGCATGGGCTGAACGCCCTTGTTCTTGAACGCCGAGCCGGTCAGCACGGGGGTGAGCTTGTCGGCGAGAGTCGCCCGGCGAATGCCGGCCTGGATCTCATCGACGGAGAGCTCCTCGCCCTCGAGGAACTTCTCCATGACGGCGTCGTCGGCCTCGGCCAGGGTCTCGAGGAGCTTCTCGCGCCACTCGGCGGCCTGACCAGCCATGTCGGCGGGAATGTCCTCGACGACGTAGTCCTCGCCCTTCTGGGTCTCTCCGCGCCAGGTGAGGGCGCGCATGCTCACGAGGTCGATGACTCCGAGGAAGTCCGACTCCGCACCGAT
>Ga0315903_10008547_pt1 | contig 12573 bp, 9 predicted proteins | sample LakEriMetagenome_7_FD_203524 | JGI IMG/M metagenome (GOLD analysis project Ga0315903, IMG submission 203524) | Freshwater fungal communities from buoy surface, Lake Erie, Ohio, United States - Buoy 2 MA119 | ecosystem: Environmental > Aquatic > Freshwater > Lake | place: USA: Lake Erie, Ohio...
CCGCCGAGGTGCTGCCCTGGCCGCAGGGTGTGGCGCTGCCGCCCGGGGCGCTGCGCCTGCCGGTGGGTGTGCAGTTGCTGCCGGGCGCGGAGGCGGGCACCGACGGGTTCTATTATGCTTGCCTCGGACGGGGGGTCGGGGCATGAGGCTTCTGGACAGGCGTGGTCGCCGGCGGGGTGCCGGCCCGCTCACGACGGTCGCGACGTGGCTCGTCGCCGTCGCGTGCACGCTCGTGTCCGCGCTGCTGGCCACGCCCGCGCGGGCCCAGGCGCTCGCCGGCGTCCCCGAGGTGCGCTCCGCCTTCGTCTCGCTGGTCGGGGGCGTGTACCAGCTCAACGCCGAGATCCTCTACCCCGCCACCGAGGAGACCGCCGCCGCGCTGCGCGACGGCGTGACGCTCACCTACGACCTCGAGCTCGCCGTCACGCGCGAGCGCCGCTGGTGGGTCGATGCGCAGATCATGGCCGTCGGGCTGCGACGCGAACTCAGCTACCACTCGGTGAGCGAGCGCTATGTGGTGCGCGACCTCCAGCCCGAGGTCGAGCGTTCGTTCGCGACCCTCGACGAGGCGCTCGCCGCGCTCGGTCAGGTGCAGGCCTGGCCGGTGCTGGTGGCGGCGCAGGTGCCGCCCGGCGAGTGCTTCGTGAACCTGCGCGCGACGGTGCGCCGCGGCCGCCTCACCGATGCGCTGCGCGTGCTGATGTTCTGGTCCGACGACTGGCAGCTCGAAGGGGAGTGGTACACGTGGTCGCTGCCGCGGTGAAACGCGCGCGCACGCTCGCGCTGCTGGCGCTCGCGGCGCTGGTGGCGGTGGGCGCCTTGGTGGCGCTGTCGTTGTCGGTGGAGAACTCGGCGCAGTTCCAGCGGCTGCAGCCGGTCGTGCTGCTGGCGAGCGCGGTCGCGGTGCTGGTGCTCGCGGTGCTGATCGCGCGCAAGGTCGTGCAGCTGGTCGCGGCCCGGCGGCGCGGCGATCCCGGCTCCCGCCTCACGGCGCGCACCGCCGCCGTGTTCGGCGCGCTGGTGGCGCTGCCGCTCGTCACCGTGTACCTGTTCTCGCTCGGCTTCCTCAACCGCGGCATCGACAGCTGGTTCCGCGACGAGGTGAAGCAGGGGCTCAACGATTCGGCGACGCTGTCCAGATCGGTGCGCGACCTGCTGCTGCGCGAGCACGGCGAGATCGCCGAGCGCTTCGCCGAGCGGCTCGCCGGGCTGCCCTCGAGCCAGATGCTGGTCGAGCTCGACCGCGAGCTCGCGGCGAGCGGTGCCAACGAGATCGTCATCTACGGCGAGCACTCGCGCATCCTCGGCGTCGCCAGCCGCTCGGTGCCCGACGCCTTGCCCGCCCGTCCGCCCGCGGAGCTCCTGCGCCGGATCGCCGACGGCGCCACCTATGTGAGCTTCGAGCCGCTCGTCGGCTCCAACTACCTCATCCGCGCGGCGGCGCCGGTCCCCGGCGGGCTGCTCGGGCCGCAGGATGCGCGCTTCGTGGTCGCCGCCTACGATCCGCCGAGCCGTTTCGCGGAGCTCACCGAGGCCGTCGACCGGTCGCGCTCCACCTACGCGGACGTCGAGGCCCTGCGCCAGCCGCTCAAGTACAGCTTCAGCGTCACGCTCACGCTCGTGCTGCTGGTGACGCTGCTCGGTGCGATCTACGGCGCGATCTTCTCCGCGGAGGTGCTGTTCAAGCCGGTGCAGGACCTGATGGCGGGCACGCGTGCGGTGGCGCGCGGCGACCTCGAGACGCGGGTGCCGCCGAGCTCCGACGACGAGATGGGCTCGCTCGTGGACTCCTTCAACGACATGACCTTCGGGCTGCGGCGCGCGCGCGAGGAGAACGCGGCGAGCCGGCTCGCCGTCGAGCGCGAGCGCGAGCGCCTCGCGCTGATCCTCGCGCGCCTGTCCTCGGGGGTGCTGGCGGTCGACCGCGCGCTCGTGCTGCGGCTCGCCAACGCGGCCGCCGGCCATATCCTCGGCGTGGATTTCGCCGGCCGCGAGGGTCAGTCGCTCGACGCCATCGAGGGCGCCGATCCGCGCCTGCGGCAGTTCGTGGCCGCGCTGCGAGAGCGGCTCGAGGCGGGGCGCGAGGAATGGCGCGAGCAGCTCGAGTTCGCGGCCGACGGCGCGGCGCCCGCGCGCGTGCTCGCCTGCGCCTGCGTGCCGCTGCCGCAGGGCGGCGAGCCCGGCTTCGTGGTGGTGCTCGAGGACGTCACGTACCTGCTGCAGGCGCAGCGCGACGCCGCCTGGGGCGAGGTCGCGCGCCGCCTCGCCCACGAGATCCGCAATCCGCTCACGCCGATCCAGCTCTCCGCCGAGCGCATGCGGCTGCGCCTGCTGCCGGGGCTCACCGGCCAGGACGCCGAGATGGTCGAGCGCTCGACCCACACCATCGTGCAGCAGGTCGAGTCGATGAAGCAGATGGTCAACGACTTCAGCGAATACGCGCGCGCACCGGCCGTACGGCTCGCATCCTTCGACCTCAACCAGCTGGTGGCGGAGGTGGCCGACCTGTACCGGGCGCAGGAGGCGGCGACCCCGATCGTCGTCGAGCTGGACCCGGCGATCGAACGCATCGAGGCCGACCGCGGCCGTGTGCGTCAGGTGCTCAACAATCTCCTGACGAACGCCTTGGAGGCGCTGGAGGGGGTGCGTCCGGCCAGCATCGAGCTGCGGACGCGCTTGGTCGAGGAGAGCGGTGCGCCCACCGCCGTGGTGACCGTCACGGACAACGGTCCGGGCTTCCAGCCGGAGATGCTGGGACGGGTCTTCGACCCCTACGTCACCAGCAAGCCGCGGGGCACCGGTCTGGGTCTGGCTATTGTAAAAAAGATCGTGGAGGACCATGGCGGTCGCATCGAGGCGGAGAACCGCCCCGAGGGCGGCGCGCGGGTCCGTGTTATGTTGCCGCTGCGTGAGGGTGCGAGGGAGCAGGCCTTGCGCGAGCGGCGGTCCGAGTTGCGGAGGGAGCGGGCATGACTGCGGCACGCATTCTGGTGGTCGACGACGAGGCCGACATCCGTGGCCTCGTCAAAGATATCCTCAGCGAGGAAGGCTACGAGGTCGAGGTGGCGGGCGACGCCGCGCAGGCGCGCTCGTCGCGCGACCGGCACCAGCCCGACCTCGTGCTGCTCGACATCTGGATGCCGGGCGTCGACGGCATCACGCTGCTGCGCGAATGGCAGGCGAGCGTGGCCGACGGCTGTCCGGTGGTGATGATGTCGGGCCACGGCACGGTCGAGACGGCCGTCGAGGCGACCCGGCTCGGCGCCGTCGACTTCGTCGAGAAGCCGCTGTCCATCGCCAAGCTGCTGCGCACCGTCGAGCGCGCGCTCGACGGCGGACGCAAGCGGCAGGCCGCGACGCGCCAGCTGTCGGCGGCCGTCTCGGCGCCGGTCGGCAAGAGCCGCGCCATGCAGCAGCTGCGCGCCGATCTCGCGCGCGCGGCCGCCGGCGATGCGCCGGTGCTGCTCGTCGGCGAGCACGGCACGGGCCGCGAGGCGTTCGCGCGCTTCCTGCACGAGCAGGGACCGCGCGCCGGGCGACCGTTCGCGCATGTCGTCGCGAGCGCGCTGCGCGAGGCCGACGCCGAGTCCATGCTGTTCGGTGCGCCGGGCCTGCTCGAGCAGGCGGGCGACGGCACGCTCTTCATCAGCGAACTCGGCGACCTGCCGCCCGCGGCGCAGCGCCTGATGCTCGGCGTGCTCGAGAGCGGCGGCTGGACGCCGATCGGCGGGACCCAGCCGCGCCCGATGCGCGCGCGCCTGGTGGCCGCGGCGCAGCCTTCGGTGGAGCAGACCCCCGCAGCCGGCGCGGCGCCGACGGTGCGCCGCGACCTGCTCGCGCGCCTCTCCGTCACCGTGCTGCGCGTGCCGCCGCTGCGCGACTACGCCGAGGACGTCCCCGACCTGCTGCGGCACTCGGTCGACCGCTTCGTCGACGGCGAGCGTCTGCCGTTCCGCCGCTTCGGCGTACCGGCGCAGAACCGCCTCCGCAACTACCCTTGGCCGGGCAACGTGCAGGAACTGCGCGCCCTGGTGCGCCGGCTGCTGGAGCGCGGCGGTGCCGAGGAGATCTCGCTGGAGGAGATCGAGCGCGAACTCGCCGAGGCCGTGCCGCCGAGCGAGACCTTGGTCAAGCAGGACCTGCTGTCGCTCGGCATGCGCGAGGCGCGCGAGCACTTCGAGCGCGCCTATCTGCAGCAGCAGCTGCTGCTCTGCCAGGGCAAGGTGGGACAGCTCGCCAAGCGGGTCGGCATGGAGCGCACCCACCTCTACCGCAAGCTGCGCTCGCTCGGCATCGATTTCCGCGCCATCCCCGACGACGCCGAGGGCTGACGCCGCGCGCCGTGCGGCGCGCCACGTCCGCCGCGACGGTCAGTCGCCGATGCGCATCACCTGGGGATCGATGTCGGCGGCGCGCAGCTTGGCGCGCACGGCGTTGAGCTCGCCGAGGTCCTCGTAGGGGCCGATGCGCACGCGGTGGAACACGTCGGCGTCGATCGCCACGCGCTGGATGGTCGCCTCCACGCCGAGCCGCGACAGCCGCGCGCGCAGCTTCTCGGCCTCCGCGGCGTCGCGGTACGCGCCGGGCTGCAGCACGTAGATGCCCGGGCGGTCGATGAGCGAGGTCGGCAGCTCGGGCCGCGCGTCCTTCTCCTGTTCCGGGATCACGACCTGCTGGTTCTTGAGGCGGTCGTAGAAGTCGAACTGCGCGTCCGCCTCGGCGGCCTCTGCCGCGGAGGCGCCCGTGCCGCGCGCGCCCGGCACCGATGCCGCCCGCGCCACCGGCCGGGTCGGCTCGGCGGCCGAGAGCCGTCGCAGCTCCGTCTGCGCCCAGACGAACACGCCGGCCGCCACCACGAGGCCGATGGCGAGACCGGCCGCGAAGGCGCTGCGCGCGTCGCGCGAGCCGCGCCAACCCGCGCCGCCGCCCGACGCACCGCGCTTGAAGTCGCGACCGATGGGCGACTTCATGGCGACCTCACATCGACTCGGGCGCCGAGGCGCCGAGGAGGTCTAGCCCGTTGCGCAGCGCCTGCTGCACGGCGAGCAGCGCGTAGACGCGCGCGTCGCGCTGCGCCTCGTCCGGCACCAGCACGCGCTCGGCGTTGTAGAACGCGTGCAGCGTGGTGGCGAGCTCGCGCAGGTAATGCACCATCGCATGCGGTGCGCGCTGGGCCGCGGCCTGCCGCACCACCTCCGGGTAGCGCGACAGCGCGGCGAGCATCGCCTCGGCGTGCGGGCCCGCGAGCAGCTCGGCGCCGCGCGAGAGCACGGTGGCGCGCGCCCGCGCGGCATCCCAGCCGAAGCCGCGCGCCGCGAGCTCCTTCATGACGCTCGCCACACGCGCGTGCGCGTACTGAACGTAGAACACCGGGTTCTCGTTGCTCTTGGATTTCGCGAGCTCGAGGTCGAAGTCGAGCGACTGGTCGTTGCTGCGCATCAGGAAGAAGATGCGGCACGCGTCGTTGCCGACCTCCTCGCGCAGCTGGCGCAGCGTGACGAAGTTCGCCTCGCGCTTGCCCATCGAGACCTTCTCGCCGTTGCGGTAGAGCGCGACCAGCTGGATGAGCGGCGCCTCCAGGCACTCCCCCGGATGGCCGAAGGCCTGCAGGCCGCCGCGCACGCGCGTGACGTAGCCGTGGTGGTCGGCGCCGAGCACGTCGATGAGCTGGTCGTAGCCGCGCTCGCGCTTGTCGAGGTGGTAGGCGATGTCGGAGGCGAAGTAGGTCTTCACGCCGTTGTCGCGCACGACCACGCGGTCCTCGTCGTCGCCGAACTGCGTGGCGCGGAACCATTCGGCGCCGTCCTTGACGTAGAGCAGGCCGCGCTCGCGCAGCCGGCCGAGCGCGCGGTCGATGGCGCCGCTCTCCGCGAAGGCGCGCTCCGAGACCCAGTGGTCGAAACGTACGCCGAAGCCTTCGAGGTCGTCGCGGATCCCGTCCATCATCGCGGCGATGCCGTCGCGCAGCAGCCGCTGCCACTCGTCTTCGCCGATGAGCGCGCGGCAGCGCGCGATCAGCGCGTCGATGTGCGCTTCCTTGTCGCCGCCGGGGACGCCCGCATCGGCGGGCAGGTCGGCCAGCACTGTGGCCGCCGGGCGGCGCAGCGCGTCGCCCACGCGCGCGTGCAGCGCATCGCCGAGCGGCCGCAGGTAGTCGCCGCGGTAGCCGTTGGAGGGGAAGGGGAGCTGTTCGCCGCAGCGCTCCAGATACCGCAGCCACACAGAGACCGCGAGGATCTCGGTCTGGCGGCCGGCGTCGTTGATGTAGTACTCGCGCGTGACCGCATCGCCCGCGGCTGCGAGCAGCCGGCCGAGCGCGTCGCCGAACGCGGCTTGGCGGCCGTGGCCGACGTGCATGGGCCCGGTCGGGTTCGCGGACACGAACTCGAGCAGCACCTTGCGCGGCGTCGCGGGGACATGGCGGCCGTAGGCGTCGCCCTGCTCGTGCACGCGCACGATCTCGCGCGCATACAGGTCGCGCGCCAGCGTGAAGTTGATGAAGCCCGCGCCGGCGACGTCCGCGCGGGTGATGAGCGCGTTGGCCGGCAGCGCCGCGACGATGCGTTCGGCGAGCTCGCGCGGCTTGAGGCCTGCGCCCTTCGCGAGACGCATCGCCACGTTCGAGGCGAAGTCGCCGTGCTGCGCATCGCGCGCGCGCTCCACGGTCACGACCGCGGGGTCGACGGGGCCGGGCAGCGCGCTGCCTTCGAGGGTGCGCACCGCTGCGAGCAGCAGGCTTTGGAGTTCGTCCTTCACGGGCGCGATTCTAGACGGTCGGTCCCGCGCGGGACTAGAAGAGTTCGAGCGGGTCGACGTCGAGCGCCCAGCGCACGCGGCGCGCCTCGGGCAGCGCCTCGACCTGCGGCAGCCATGCGTCGAGGAAGCGGTGCAGCACGCTGCGGCCGCCGGCATCGATCAGCAGCTGCGCGTGATGGCGGTCGGCGCGACGGGCCATGGCGGCGGGAGCGGGACCGAGCAGCCGCAGCCCTTCGGGCGGATGGTCGGCGATGCGCCGCGCGGCCTCGAGGAACGCGATCGCGTCCTCGGCCGTGAGGCCGGAGGCGCGCAGCGCGGCGAGCCTCGCGAAGGGCGGCCACGCCGCGTCGCGCCGTTCGGCGAGCGCCGCGGCGGCGAAGGACTCGTAGCCGCCCGTGACGAGCCCGCGCAGCAGCGGATGATCGGGGTGTTCGGTCTGGATCAGCACCTCGCCGGGCTGCGCGCCGCGGCCGGCGCGGCCGGCCACCTGCACCAGGGTCTGCGCGAGGCGCTCGGCGGCGCGGAAGTCGGTGCTGAAGAGCCCTTGGTCGGCGTTCAGCACCACCGCGAGCGTCACGGCCGGGAAATCATGGCCTTTGGCGACCATCTGCGTGCCGACGAGGATGCGCGCCTCGCCGCTCGCGACCCGTCCGAGCACCGCCTCGAGTTCGTCCGCGCGGCGCACGACATCGCGGTCGAGGCGTGCGATACCGACGCCGGGGAAGGTCTCGGCGAGCGTCTCCTCGATCCGCTCGGTGCCCTGACCGACGGTCTTCACCGCATAGCCGCATTGCGGGCATTGGCGCGGCAGGTCGCGGTCCGCGCCGCAGTGGTGACAACGCAGACGCTCCGCGTTGCGGTACACGGTCATGCGCGCGTCGCAGGAGGTGCAGGGTGCGACCCAGCCGCAGGCGGTGCAGGCGAGCGTCGGCGCGTAGCCGCGACGGTTGATGTAGACCAGCACCTGCCCCGCGGCCGCCAGATGGCGCTCGATGGCGGTGACGGCGGTGGTGGAGAGCCCGGCATGCACGCGCTCGGCGCGCAGGTCGACCAGCCGCAGCAGCGGCGGCTGCGCGGCCGCCGCGCGCTCCGGCAGCACGATCCGCGTCAGGCGGCCCGTGGCGGCGTTGTGCAGCGTCTCGAGCGAAGGCGTCGCCGAGCCGAGCACCACCGGGATGCCGAGGCCCTGCGCGCGCACCAGCGCGAGGTCGCGCGCCGAATAGCGGAAGCCGCCTTCCTGCTGCTTGAAGGACGCGTCGTGCTCTTCGTCGACGATGATGAGACCGAGGCCGGGCAGCGGCGCGAACACCGCCGAGCGCGTGCCGAGCACGAGCCGCGCCGCTCCGGCGTGCGCGCGCCGCCAGGCTTCGAGCCGCGCCGTGTCCGTGAGCCCCGAGTGCAGCACCGCGAGCGGCGTCTGCGGGAAGCGCGCCGCGAAGCGGCCGACCAGCTGCGGCGTGAGGCCGATCTCCGGCACCAGCACCAGCACGCTGCGCCCGCGCGCGAGATGGCGCTCGGCGAGCCGCAGATAGACCTCGGTCTTGCCGCTGCCGGTGACGCCGTGCAGCAGCCAGCCGTGGTAGCGGTCGTCGTCCGCGGCCGCGAGCGCATCGAGCGCGGCCTGCTGCGCGGCGTTCGGCGCGGGCGGTGCGGCCCGCGCAGGTGATCCCGACGTGGGCGAGGGCGCGGCCGCGTCGGCCTCGGCCATCGCGGGGGCATCGCCGGCCGGTGCGAGGTCCTCGTGACGGGCGATCCAGCCGCGTGCGAGCAGCGGCTTGGCGGCATCGCGCCAGCCGGGCAGCCGGGCGTTCAGGGTCGCCTCATCCACTGCCGTCGTAGGCACTGCCGTCGTAGGCACCGCCGTCGTCGGGCCGACGTCCGCGGGCGCGAGCGCCTGCAGCAGTCCGCGTTGGCGCGGCGCACGACGGGGCTCGCCGGCGGCCCATGCCGTGGCGCCCTCGGGCGTGAGACCCCACCACTCGACGGTCTCGCGCAGCGGCGCACCCTCCCGCGCGAGCCGCGGCAGGGCTGTGGCGACCGCTTCACCGATCGGGTGGTGGTAGTAATCGGCGGCCCAGCGCAGCAACTTCAGCAGCTCCGGATCGAAGGTCGGTACCGGGTCGATCGCCCTAGAAATCGGCTTCAGTTTCGTCGAATCGAGGTCTGATTGTTGCTCATGTGAAACGATAACCCCTACCAGCTGCCGTCTACCGAAGGGCGCCAACACCCGCGTCCCGGGCGCGGGCACGGGCCCTTCCCGCGGCGGCAGGTAGTCGAACGCCTGCCGCAGCGGCGTGTCGATCGCGACCTTCAGGATGGTGGGCGGCGTCACGGGATCCATGGTCCAAGATTTTTCCACAGAGGGTGTGGATAACGCTGTGGACAGTGCTGACGGCAAGAGGAAAAACGCGGCATTTTCAGCAGATTCTCGTTGGCTTGGTCAAATATTAACCAGTGCCACCAAGTCCCTTTTAAAAACAACGAGTTAAGCGTCCGCAGCCGCTCGATGGGTCGAATTTATGAGCGGAACATGACACGGTTTCTTCGCCTCTGTGCGCAAGTGCCTGATTTACGGTGCAGCCTCGGCATCAGGGCGACCGCGTCCCCCGGGGCCCGGACCAGTTGGTCAGCGACACCCCCGTCAGTGCGATCAGTCCGCCGACCACCATCGACGGCAGGATCGCCTCACCGAGCAGCAAGGCGCCGAAGGTCGCGCCGAACACCGGCACGAGGTTGTTGAACACCGCGGTGCGGGCCGGACCCAGCCGTTGCAGTCCCTGCGCGTACCAGACGAACGCGAGCGCCGTGCCGCCGACGCCGAGGTAGGCGATCGAGGCCCAGCTCGCCCAGTCCACCGCTGATGCCTGCCATGCCGACCACTCGAACGGCATGCCGAGCGACAACAGGCAGGCGCCGCAGAGCGCGGTGACGGTGGTCATCGCGAGCGCCGAGGGCGCGCCATCACCCGCGAACGCGAAACGGCTGATCACCGTGTACGCGGCCCAGCAGACCGCGCCGCCCAGCATCATGGTCTCGCCGATGCCGACGCGCTGCAGGATCAACGTGAGGTCGCCGCGCGCGAGCACGACCGAGACCCCGGTGAGCGCGAGCAGGATGCCGAGCCACCGATGGCGTGCGAGCCGTTCACCGAACACGAGCGCCATCGCCACCGCGGTGAGGATCGGGTTCAGCGCCACCACCAACGCGGTGCGGCTCGCGTCGATGCGCTCCAGCGCGCCGAGGAACAGCAGGTTGTAGGTGACGAGGCCGATGAGCGCCAGCAGCAGCGCGTAGCCCCAGTCGCGGGCCCGCAGCTTCGGCCAGCCGCGTTCGGCGATCAGCAGCAAGGGCAGCAGCACCGAGACCGCCGCCCAGAAGCGCAGCGCCGAGAGCGTGAAATGCGGCACCTGGGGCGCGGCGATGCGGCCGGCGATGAACGTCCCGCCCCACAGCGCTGCGACGCCGACCAGCCGCGCATACACGGTCAGCAGCGCCGTCCCGCCGCCCGTCATCGCGTTCATGCCGCCGGCACCGCCGGATGCCGTTCCCGCCACGCGACATACACGCCCGCGGCGATCACCAACGCCGCGCCCGTGAGCATGGTGGCGTTCGGGGCCACCGACCAGAACACCCAGTCGATGCCGAGCCCCCACAGCAGCGCGGTGTACTCCACGGGGGCCACCACCGCTGCCGGCGCGTTCTTGAAAGCGATGGTGATGTACTGCTGGCCGATGGCGCCTGTGGCGCCCGCCGCGGCGACCAAGACCCAGTGCGTGGGCTCCACGCCGACCCAGCCGGGCAGCGCGAAGGCGCCCGACATGACGGCCATCAGCCCGAGGAACGAGAACACCACCGCCGCCGTGTGCTCGGTGCGCGTCAGCACCCGCGCGACCAGCACCGCCGCCGCATAGCAGAGCGCGGACACGAGCGCGGCGAGACCGGCCGCCGCCGGCAGGCCGTCGGACCGCGGCTGCAGGATCACCAGCACGCCGAGGAAGCCCACCACGATCGCGATCCAGCAGCCGGCGTCGACGCGCTCGCGCAGGAACCAGGCGGCGAACGCCGCGATCAGCAGGGGTGCGAACATGTAGACCGAATACACCGAGGCGAGCGGCGCATCACGCAGCGCGATGACGAAGGTGATGAGCATCACGATGCCGAGCAGCGCACGCGCGAGGTGCAGCCACGGCCGCGTCGGACGCAGCTCCGCGAGACCGCCACGCCACCACAGGGGCAGCAGCAGGAACGGCAGCGAGGCGGTGGCCCGCAGGAAGATGACCTGCATGGGGGGATAATGCGCCGCGAAGAGCTTCAGCAGCGCATCCATGAAGGAGAAGGCGGCGACGGCGATGAACATCGCCAGCACGCCTTTGGCGCTGCCGGATCGCATCGTGCCGCACTATACGCGAGCGCGCCGACCCCGGACCGTCATGCGACGCCCCCACGCCGGATGACTTTAGTCACTTGACCGACCCGCGGCAGCCGCTTCTACTGAATCGGCCGTTGCGGGGCTTTCCGGCCTGCCGGGCGGCGTGCAGAACAACCATAACGAAGGGGGATCACATGGACATCACCAGTCTGCTCATCCAGCTCGTCTCGGGCGCGGTCGGCGGCAACATCGGCGGCGCGCTGCTGAAGAACATCAGCCTCGGCCCCGTCGGCAACTCGATCGCCGGCATCCTCGGCGGCCCGCTCGGCGCGGCGCTCCTGAGCCAGCTCGGCATGGGCGGCGGCGGCGCGCTGGCCAGCGTGGGCAGCGGCGGCGTCGGCGGCATCGTGCTGATGCTGGTCGTCGGCTTCATCAAGAAGGCGATGGCCAAGTAAGACGACCGACGTCGTTCCGGCCTCGGCCGGAGCCATGAGAGGGGCGCGCCGGGACACCGTCGCGCCCTTTTTCATGGGCGATCCGGGGCGCTCGGGGGCGCTCTGGACGTCAGGGCTCGTCGACCTCGTAGCCGCGCGCGCGCAGCTGCGCGAGGATGCCGCCCGGCCGCAGCAGCCCGTCGATGTCGGCGACCGCGAGCGTCACCGGGTTGCGCTCGAGCGAGCGTGTGACGACGCCGAGCCAGGCGGTCTCGAAATCGCGCAGCAGCTTGGTCATGCGCGCGCTGTTGCGCAGCGAATCGAGGCAGGTCGCGGACGCCTGCGAGGCCGCGCCCGAGCGCAGCCCGCCCACATCGCCCACCGACCACGCCTCGGCGCGCTGTCGCGAGTTGGCGAGGTCGGCTTCGATGCGTCCCAGGATCACCTCCATGCAGGCGATCTCCGCCGCCAACGGGATCTGTCCCATCTCGGCCAGCGTGCCGCGCGCGTCGTCGACCTTGATCTCCGCACGCAGCACCGGGACCTTGCGTTCGCGGGCCAGCTTCTCGACCTTGCGCGCCACGTCGCTGCGGAAGGTCAGCCCGCTTCGCTCGACCGCCGCGCTCTGCAGTTCGAGCACGGCGAGCATCGGCCGCCGCTCCAGCATGCTGCGGTCGCGCGGCGCGTATTTCGTCCGCAGCCTCTCGAAGCGCGCGAACAGCGGCGGCGGCAGCACCGCTTCGAGCCGCTCTCCCTCGGCGTTGCCGCGCAGCTTGCGGTACTGCATGTAGAGCTGCACGGCCTTGATGGGCCCGATGTCCGCATCGACCTCCGGCCGCGCCGGTACGAAGGCCTGCGCGCGCGCCAGCACGGATTCCACCTCGCGCGAGCGCCATTCGATCTTCTTGGGCGCGGGCGTGATGGTGGCGAGCAGGAACAGCGTGTGGTCGCCCTTGCGGACCTTCCAGAGGCCGGGGCCGGCGCGTTCGCCGGCGACCAGCACCTCCTCGACGG
>Ga0315903_10008549_pt1 | contig 12569 bp, 17 predicted proteins | sample LakEriMetagenome_7_FD_203524 | JGI IMG/M metagenome (GOLD analysis project Ga0315903, IMG submission 203524) | Freshwater fungal communities from buoy surface, Lake Erie, Ohio, United States - Buoy 2 MA119 | ecosystem: Environmental > Aquatic > Freshwater > Lake | place: USA: Lake Erie, Ohio...
ATTTGAAAACTTATTTCATTAGTAACACCATTACTTTCCAAAAAAAATCCATCAAATACTGAGTTATATGGAGAACCCGTGAATGAATCAAAACCACCGACTCTTTTAATAACATTAGTTTGTAATGTGAAATTAGAAAAACTAGCCTCAAACAATTGACTTTTACCTGGTTGGTATATCGGATGTGTTTTTGTTTGTCTAATTACTAAATCATTGTTTGATGAAGTTGACATTCTAACTCTTGCAAATTCTTGACTGAATACCGATGTGGCAGTTCCAGCAGTTACCTCATTCACTTGAAGTGGGTTCTTATCATAAACGTGTTTAATGTCCAAAAGATTTTGAACTGCGGCAGTTCTTAATCTACCAAAGGCATCGATATTTGGACTATCCGAATATTTTACCGCATTATTGTATATAAAACTCATATTAAATACCAATTTCCGCCCCTAACTAAACAAGTTAAAGACATATAGTTTATGTTCATATCAACGTAATTATTATTATCAATTGTTCCTGAAGTTGGTGTTAATCTTATTCTATAATTACCACAAATTCCAGCTTCATCTTTTATAATCAAATAATATCCTTCTTTACTTGTTGTTGATGGGAGAATTAAATCAACATTACTACTTCCACTTATTCCCCAATATGTTTTATCCCAAGTTATTGTTTGAGATGTTGTAATTCCTGTAGTTAGATAATACCCAACATCAGGAGATACAGGACCTGGAACAGAGAATGGTTGAATCCACTGTGATGAATCACCATCATCTATCCAAACAAGCTCAACTCCTGTGTCGGTGTTAAACCATCTATCCCCGCTTTGTGTTGCGGTAGGTGTTGTACTTGTAACAAAATATGTAAGACCACTTGATGAACTAGAACCTGACACAGGACCCCAATATGCGTAACCTGTACCATCTGTCAATAACGCATAACCATTCTGTTCAGTACCATTAGAATAAGTAAAACTACTATTAACAGTTAGACCTGATTGAAATATTGGATTGACAGGTATTGAACCACCTATTCTATAAACAACACCTGTAGATAAGTCAGATTGTAATACGTAATTATAAGAATCCTTAATTAATTGGTCTTTAATATCGGCCATGCTTTAATTTTACATTTTTTTGGTTATTTATAAATAGTATGGCTACAGTTTGTTACGCTTGGAATGACGCTCCTTTTATGTGGATGGAAACCCCATTTACTTGGGCGGAAGGTTGTATAATTGAAAAATTATTACAACAAGCCGGTGCAGGAGGGATGCAATCTATTAGGAGATTCCGAGAAAAAGTAAAAGAATTAACTAAAGAAGAAAAAGAAACCCTTATTGGACTCTTTGTTAGATTGGAAGTTGATGAGATTGTTTTTGAAAAAAAAGTTAATAAAAACAAGAATACCAAAGTAAAAATTAAGTTGAAAGATATTGAAGTTGAAATGGCTCAAGAAAGATATATAAAAGTCAATGTTAAAATTAATGAAGATTGATATATTTATAGGATATGGCATACAATTTATATACAGACAAACCAAATAAATTCAATTGTAATATTGAAATTGAAGGAACTTCTTTGGCTAAATCTAAAGTTAGATTAGTCGTTGAAACAGACGAAATGTCCTATATGTTTAATGGGACGATTGAAAACACAGGTATCTGTGAAGTTAATATCCCTAAAACAAAACACTTTTTATCTGAAGGTACCAAAGGTAATATGAGATTGGAAGTTATTGCTGATGACGTATATTTTGAACCTTGGAGTTCAGATTTTAATGTTAAGACAAACAAAAAAGTTAATGTTGTGGTTTCAGAACAAGTTGAGGACAAACCAAGATTGAAAGTTCAAGTTATGGAACAAGAAGAAGAGGTTAGACCAGTTGTTGAACACAGAAAACCAATCCAACAAAAAGAAGTTAAAAAGGTTAAAAAACCTACAATGACCAAAGAAGACATCATCAAAAAATTGATGTCACTTTAATTTTTTTAAAAAATTCCAAAAACTTATTGATTTTTTGACGCACTTTATTATATTTATAATATGAGTAAATTGGGTCGCCCTAAAAAAAATGAAAAAGATAAAAAAATCAAATACGGAATCAGTATTGATAAGTATCTTTTTGAAAAAATTAAACAAGAAAATGTAAGTGTGTCTAAGTTCATACAGAATTTGGTAAAGGAATATTATGAGAAAATATAATTTTAATGAACATTTTTTTGATGTTTTAAATGAAAAATCAACATATTGGTTAGGATTTTTATATGCCGATGGGTATGTTAGATTGAAAGATGGTAAAAGTGGAGAATTAAAACTCAAGTTAAAAGATACAGATAAAAATCATATTGAAAAATTTCTTAATCATCTCGATTGTGAAAAACCAATTAAGTGTGGTGTAGATAATAAATCAAAATTTTGTTCAGTAACTGTCTATTCAAATATTTTAGTTGAGAAATTATTTGAATTAGGATGTTTAAATAATAAGACTCAAAAAATAAGATTACCAAATTTAAGTGGTGATTTAATGCCTCATTTTATAAGAGGTTATTTTGATGGGGACGGTAGTGTGCACAAAATTAAACAACGACCTAATTCATTCTCTGTTAGTATATGTTCAAATAAATCATTTAACGAAGATGTTATTAAATTATTAGGGTTTGGTAAAGACTATAAATATGAAAATTATTCTGTTATAAAATTTAGTAAAATAATGGAAGTTATAAATTTTAGAGATTATATTTACACAAATGCTGAAACTTTTATGGAAAGAAAAAGAATAAAATTTAAACAAATTATAGAATGATAAGTTATATAGGTGGTAAAAAAAGAATGCAAACTTGGATTGTTCCGTTTATTCCTAAAGATATTGAGACATACGTAGAAAGTTTTAGTGGACAGTATTGGATATTTTTTGGTATGAAATTAGAAGAATATCCAAATCTTAAAACAGTGGTTTATAATGATTTCAACCCATTAAATTATAATTTATATAGATGTGTAAAAAATCACCAAAGACTACTTGAAGAATGTGAAAAATTGGTAGTCCAAGAAAAAGGAGTATTCCCAACTAACCCCATTTGTGGAGAAAATTTTAATAATTTTCAGTCAGAAATTTATTCTGAAAATTTGATGATTGGTGAAGAACCAAACTATGTGATTGCTGCTAAATATGTATATGTATTAACACAAGTATTTTCAGGTGCTAATCCTGAAAAATCAAAGTTTATTGATTTAAAGGGAAAATATCATTCTAAATTTACATCTTTTAAAAACAAATTAAAAAATCCTGATTGGCAAAAAATGTTTGAAAAAATAACATTTGTTGAGAATATGGATTTTGAAGATGTTATAAATAAGTATGATTCGCCGACAACATATTTTTATAATGACCCACCTTACTATATTGTTGGTGAAGGTGATTATTATTCAAACCATGATTTTGATAGTACCGACCACGAAAGATTGGCAAATTGTTTAAAAAATATTCAAGGAAAGTTTTCGTTATCTTATTATGATTTCGTACTTTTGCACGAGTGGTTTCCTGAAGACCAATATAAATGGGAGAAGAAAGAATTTGCTAAGGCTGCAGCAGCAAAGAAAGGAAAATCTCAAAATATGGGAGAAGAACTATTAATTATGAACTATTGATATATTTATATATTAAAAACAAACTGAAATGAAATTTACAAGTATCTTGACATCACTTATCTTGGAAAATTCAAGATTTAAAGTGATTTATGACCAACTAGTCCAACAAAAAGGAAAGAAAGAAAGTGGTAAAATCCCATTTGAAACATTGAAGGCAATTATTATCGCTGACCCAACAACAAGAATCCCTCAAAATTTAGGGGATATTGATGAATTAAGTGTTCAGGATATGGAAAATGTTAAAGTTGGTAAATATACTAATTGGTTATTGAAGAATTTCATTAAACCAACATTCCCAAATGTTGACTCTGAATCGGGTGATTATAAAAGAATGTTAAAGAATCACCAAGAATTATTCTTGGAGGATTTATATAAGACTACTGATGACCTTAAAAAATATGAAAGATTTAAAGCTCAGTTACCTCAGGAAAGTAGAGATATTGCTAAATTAACACCTGAGACATTATTTGATTTAGTTAAGGATTTCAGTTTAGAAAAAACTAAAGGAAGTAAACAAGAAAAAGAAGAGGCAAAATCATCATACCAATATCCAGGTTCAGATATTGTATTCAAAGGTCCAAATTGGACAGTTGTTAAAATTGAAGATAAAAGTAAGTTAGGTAAAGACGCGGCTTGTTTCTTTGGTGGATATCACGAACACGAAAAAGGTGAATCGAGATGGTGTACATCATCACCTGGATTAAGTTATTTTGACACTTATATTAAACAAGGTCCATTATATGTTGTATTACCTAATGACGCTGAGAAAGTAGGTCAAAAAACAGGATTACCATTTGAAAGATATCAGTTCCACTTCCCATCAAATCAATTTATGGATAGAGATGATAGACAACAAGATTTAGTTCAGTTGTTGATGGGTAAATTGGTTGAAACTAAAGAGTTCTTCAAACCTGAATTTGCAAAAGGTTTAACTTCTCAAAATGGAACCAAAGTTGAGATTACATATCCTGATAGTTCAGCTGGTAAATTCGTGGCATTATACGGATTTGATGAATTATTTGATAATTTACCTGATAATATTGAACACTTATTGATTCAAAACAGAGGTAAAGAAACAATTGCTTTGGATGTTCCTGAATCTATTGGTAGATTCCAAAACTTGGAAGCAATCCTATTCAAAAACTTAGTTAAGTCTATTCCTGATAGTATTTGTAGATGTACTAAATTGAATCTATTATCATTACCTGATAACCCAGGTTTAAAGAGTATTCCAGCTTGTATTAGAGATTTGTCAAACTTGGCGTTCATCAACTTAAGTGGAGGTAACCCTAATGTACATATTCCTGAAGAGTTGAAGAGTAACTTGGAAGACCAAGGTGACGGTTTCTACTACGTAAAGGATTAGGATTTTTGTAAAAAAATCCATATCTTTGACCCTTAAATCATTATGAGTATGAAAAATGTTGATGTGGAAGTTTATTTGAATAATCTCATTAATTTTTTTGAGAAAAATCCGAATGACTTAATTGATTTAATTGGTGAACTTAAGAAAACTACATTCTACGATAAGTTAAGGGAGAAATCTTATGAAAACTTTGAGAGTGGTGAGGAATATATTATCACACAAAAACAACTTATTGATATTGTTGTGGGTATGTATGATGAAGCTACTCAAAAGGGACAAACAATTGAAGTGAAAGTTCCGGTGATTCAAACTAATTATGGAACTATTTGGTTAAATTAATATTATTTTATTTGGAGAATAAGAAATTTTGAGTATCTTTGTACTCACAATTAAACACCAAATAATATGATAAACCTACAGTCACTTCAAGAAACCGTACCATCACTTTTCCAAACAGAAAAACTTTCAAAATTGTCTGACCGTTACACTATGGTCCCCACTATTGAAGTGGTTGATAAGTTCATTCAAAATGGTTGGCAAGTGAGTTCGGCAAAACAAGTTGGTAAAACCGCTTATGGGAAACACCAAATTCGTCTCCGTAATGCAGACTTACCACAAGTTGGAGATTCATTGTTGGAGGCGGTAATCACTAACTCTCACAACGGTACAACAGCTCTTCAAATCGGAGCAGGATTACACCGATTGGTATGTTCTAACGGGTTGACCGTACCTGTATCAACTTTCGGAGATATGAAACAAACTCACTTGAACTTGAGTATGAGTGATGTTGAGTTGATTACTGAACAGTTCGTATTGAACACTCCAAAGATTCAGAAGTCAGTAAACCGTATGATGGAAGTCACTATGGATACTGATAGAAAGATTGACTTCGTATCTAAGGCGGTTGGTATCCGTTGGAAAAACACCGAGGACATCTCAACTCTAACTTTGGAGACAATCATCGACCCACTTCGTGACGGTGATAGAGAGGACAACCTTTGGAATACATTCAATGTTGTTCAAGAGAAGTTAATCCGTGGTGGATTCATCAAACAACAAGGACGTAACGTCCGTTCGGTGAAAGGTATCCAATCCTTGACTATGGACAATATGATTAACACTAAACTTTGGGAACTTGCTGAAACCTACTGCTAATGGATAACTTGTTTAAGCTGATTAACGAAAAACACTATGTCGGTTATTATCTCCCCTACAATTCGGTAGGGGAGGTTGCTGATAGTATCCTTGAAGAACCATTTGGTTTGAAAAACAACTATCACGCAAAACAGTCATTTGACGGTAAACACTATGTTTACACTTTTGATAAATCTGTTAATGGTGATAAAGAGGAATTTGAAAAGAACTATGGTAATCCGCTTTGCGAGGTAACCGTTCATAGAAGTACTCTTGTCGTTGAGGAGAATGAGGATAAAATTTGCTTAAAAGTTTTTTATTGTGGTAAATACAGAAAGGTTGGTGAGGTATTTTTTCGTAAAAGTACTAAACTGTCCTACATTACGTTTAATAAGAAGACCAATATCTTTACAGTTGGTAGAAACACTGAATATCATAAAAAAAGAGGTAAAGGAAAGAGTAGTGTCGTTAGAAGAAACTCATTTCCAATATCATTAACTACTGACGGTTATTATTCATTTATGAACGGGTTGGATGACCCTAAAACATATGGTTTAGAAGTCATCAACGGGATTAATACATTTTTATCTAAAATCGGGGCTGAGACAATTAGTGAGTATAAAAAGTTACCGATGTCTTTATTTGGGTGTTTGTTAGACAAACAAGGTGTCAAAAAACCTGACAATTGGAGAGGATATTATGAGATATACCCAAAACCAACTAAAAAGGATTATAAGAAAAATGGGTTTAAGATGGTTGATACTTATATGAAATTACACGATATAAGTTCAGAAAAGATTAAAAAAGTATTACATAAAATCCAAACCCCTTGTTTTAAAAGTATTAAAAATTTGATTAGTATCTTTGGTAAAGATTTTATTTTACAAAGACCTGAGGAAGAATTAGGTATTATTTTTAATACGACAGGTGATGAAACACCATTTCAACCTATAGACCATCATTTTGAAAATTTCGGTAAAAGGGATATGAGTAATTGTTATCAGATTTACTTATTAACTAAAACTGACCCTAATTTATCCGTACACACTTTTAACGACCACGTAAGATTTTTTGATGTTTTATCAAGATATGAGCCGGTTAAATGGATGTCTAAAACTTTGAAAGAATTTAATGCGGAACACACTATTTGGTCAGACAAAGTTGGATTTTATACTACAGGAAGATATTCAAGACAATACTCCAATGAATTTGTGGAACGAGTATCAAAACCAATCATAACAAGTGATAGAACTGTATTTAACCTTCTTGTGTTACAAAGTAGTGAAGAATATATTAATGAGTCAGTACATCAGTCTAATTGTGTTAGAACTTATCAAAATAGACCTTCATCATTGATTATATCACTTCGTAAGGAAGATGGTGAGAGGGCATCAATTGAATATAGACCTTCAATCAGTAAGTTTGGTATGAATGATAATCAACCAGTCCATTTTAAACAAGTTCAGGCACTTGGAAGATTTAATGGTTTATTAGACGACACTTGGGATGATGCGATTTCTATATTGGATAATAGATTAAAAAGTATCTCTAATGAAGTGTGGGGTAACCCTGTTGCTGAGTTTGTTACTGGTGGAGGAAGAAAAGAATATAATTTTATTTTTGATGATAATGGTACACTTAATTGGGAGCATTTGACAAATTCAATTGACATTGGTGACGACTTACCTTACATTGATTTGGAATGGTAATAGATTTAAGTTTTAAATATGAATACATAGTTGATAAGAAATTATCAAGAGTCCAAGTAATGGATTCTAATTTAACTCCTGAATATATCACAAAGAACTCAAAGGAGTTTGAGATTTTATTTAAAAACTCAAAATATAGTAACGGTAAGGAGGTTATTTACGACCAAATTATCAAGTTAAAAAGTGGGTTGATTCTCTATTTATGTAGAGAGAGTAACACTACAAATTTTTTACTTAATGTGTACTATACTCCTGAATTAACAAATGAAATAAACTTATTTTTATCGGCAATTAAATTATGGAAAGAATAACCGCCCAAGAGATTCAAAGAAGAATTGAAAATAAAGAATCTTTTTTACTTAAATTATCAGCTAGCTGGTGTGGACCCTGCAAAGTATTAACTGAAGAGATTAGTAAAGTTAACACCAATGTACCAATTTATGACTATGATGTTGAAACTGATGCTAATTTCTCAAGACAATTAGGTGTTAGAAGTGTGCCTGTTTTAAAATTTTACAAAGAAGGTACCGATTCATTTACTAGCGTCGGTCTTAAACAAGGACACGAGATAAGCTCAATGATTAACCAACATATTGTGCTATGATAAAGAAGAAACCACTCAAACTCTTAATTGTTTACACTATGGAGGGATGTCCTTGGTGTGATAAATTCAAAGACCTACTTAAAAGAAGTAGAGTTAAATATAAAGAAAGAGACATTGACAAGTACAATGAAGAGTATCAAATGTTTAAAGAAGCGACTCAAAATGAATTTGTTCCTGCGTTTATGATACTTGATGTTGAAACTGAGAAAGCGGAATTTTTTGCACCTGACAGAGATTATCAAGATTTAGATGAAGCTTTAATGATTGTGAAAGGAAAAATGTAGTATATTTGTACTATGAAAGAATTGATTTTTAAAAAGAAAGGGGTGGTTCACACCCCTTTGACATACTGGCAAATTGATAAACAAAATACAATTGCTATTTATCAGGGTGGTAGAGGAGCTCGTCCCGATTTAGATTTTATTGTAAAACATAAAGAAGAAGGTAAACGATTACGAACTCCATCACATACCCATTGGATTGTTGATTTGATTGCTAAGGCTCAATACGACAAAGGTAGAGTAAAATCATATGTTGAAGATATGATTAAACTTTATGATGAATGTGAACCTTTCAAAACCGAAGAAGAAAGGAACTCATATAAGTTACAATGCCCCACAAAAATGTGGTTTGACCATATTATGTTAGAAGATAGAGGATATTATCCGTTACAGGTTTTAACTACATTCATTGAGTTATTCTCCAAGTGTGAAAAACAAACACCTGGAGCGTTTATGTTCAGAAACTTATTAGTTTTAGTTAAAGAATACTGTGAAGGTAAGAAAGACTTTTATCAGATTGTGGGGTATTCTAAACGAGTTTAAATTACGTTTAGACATATCCTTTCTTCGTTAATTAACACATCAGTTGGACCGTCATAATTATCTTTTAAAATTGATAATAGTTTTTCAGATGAATAATAACTATCAGACTTAATTGAGGTAATCTCAAAATCTGTTTTTGTTAGATTACAGGACAATTCAACCCAACTGAATTTAAAATATGGTTGAGACTTACAAGATATTTCTTTTAGATGGTTATAAGTTTGTCTAAGATAATTTTCAGAATAACCGTATGGGAATTTAGATGATACGGATATACTTAATTCGGAATTGATAGGTAAATCTTCATTAGTTGAATATGATACCACGGTTTCATTAAAGACCGTATCATCACAATTGTAATGAACCACATCGATACTTTGAATGTTACTAATGTGAGGATATTTTTCTTTATTTAAGTCAATAAAATCTGACGTTATTTTTGAAAACTCAATGACGTTAGAGTTTTCTGTAAAACCTTTCACAACTAAAAAACTCTCAACATCTGTGACAGATAATTTTGTTTTGTATTTGTTATTTTCACTAATTAATCCACATAAAAAATCCGCAAAATCATTAACAAAGTTCTGACGGATAGAGTATTCTATTTTTTCCATATTAAAATTTATATGAAAAAAAATTATGGTTAAATAGTAAATTATCTTTTATTGTATTTGAAATATTCTTTTCTGTCGTGAATGACGATTGAAGACGCGAAAATTAAAAATACTGAGATTAAAATTGTGTATATCATACCTAATATATAGGTGATGAATACGTAAATGACGTTAAGGTAAAGTTATTAAATTATTAAAAGTAATCACCTATATACCCATTAATACATTCGGTTATTTCACGGTTGTCAGGGTAGTCATCTAAACGAGGTACGTTCATATCGTTTCGTAACCCACTACTTATTGCTGCTCCCATTAAATTAGCGTAACTGCCGTGATAATCAATAACATCGTCACTCCAATTACTCTCTTTGTATTCGTAAATCCAGTCTTTAACTAAATTATATACACAATTGGTTACAGGATATCTTCTAGCGTATAGGGTTCTCGGCTCTGATTTCCCAGTTTTATTATTATAAACATTTTTCTTAAAACTATATTCTTCAAACGTCGTATTATCAATTACTTCACCTGTTAGTTTTGACATAATATCGTTATACCAAGAGTCGGTTAGAGTAGTACTATAACAACTTGAGTAAACACTATATAAATCATTTCTAATCTCGTCTAATATTTGATTGATTAGGTACTGCATAGTCTCCTCATCTTCTAAAATACGAGTAATTACTTCATCTGTTAATTCAACATCATCTCTACCTTGTTCATTGGAAATGGTTTCAAGCTCATTCGTATAGGAACCAATCGTTCCCGTTTTTTTTAATTCCTCACGAATTCTATCATCTACTAACTTTTTGTTCTTAGGTGTTAGTTCATTATAGATGTCTCTATATTCATCGTCCGTCACATCCCAAGAGTCAATATCGTAAGACCCCTCAATTAACTCCGCAATAGTGCTCTGACTGATGTCCCCTCTACCTGTATTGAAAAAACCGGCAAGTTCTTCACCAGTGGTATCAAAATAGTAAGTATCACCAACTTTTAAAATATCGGATAAAGAATTAACCACTGTCCAAACATAAGAAGGGTCAGATTCAACTTTTTTATAAAGAAGATAATTTTCATAATCTCCCCAAATACTATTTAATGGGTCTAAATAACCAATTAAATTTTGTTTTTCTAATAAATCTATAAATTTAGAAACGCTACCTAAAGCGTTTCCAATGTATGAAAAATTAATATCTCCCGATTGGAATTTATTTAAGATGTTTACTAATTTTTCTTGAGATTTTGTTAATGATGGTTTTTCCTCAGACTCTTTAAGTTTAGTCTTAAAGAAATTTAAAGACCTTTCAATGTTCTTTGACTTTTGTTTATCCTTTAAATCACGATGACCCCCAACTTCAATATCTTTAATTACATCAAAATCAATACAGTTAGTTCTTAAAGGAATCATATCTAATTCAGGGTGAGTGACATATTGAACTCCTTGTCTATCTGTTAACACAATTTTAGTTGGAAACCCAATTAAACCTGTATACCAGGATTTACACCAAAAATCATTATTGTCCTTAATTGAATTAATAAAAATTACGTCACCTTCTTTTAACTTCATAAATATAAATATTAAAAAAGGGGAAAAAAATTCCCCTTTTAAGATTGTTTAGTTAATCATCAAATATTTTGTAGATTGGTTATTTACCACAACCACATCCACCACCGTTGTTGTTACCACCACCGTTTTTCATTTTAGTATATTGTTTTTATGTTTATTACTTATAAATATTGTTACTGTTTGTTCTTGTAAAACTTCTCAATAGTTTTCTTAACAGCATTTTGTACACTTTCAGTTTGTTGTTGAACTTGAGCGGTTTTAGCTTGTTGTTCTTGTGTTTGTTTGTTTTTGCATCCGCATCCCATATAAAAAAAATTAATAAGTTTATTTAATAATAAATATTATGAGGTGGATAATAAAAAGGAAATAGTTATCTTTATAATAGTATTTATTTAATATGACGACAAGAAACATTATAAAAAACGTTTTGAAACAGTTGATTAATGAGTCTGAGGAGGACACAATTCATATTACTGGTGACAAATATAGACAATTATTAGAATTTGCGTCTTGGGACGGAAGAAGAATTAACAATGTAAAAGGATATAAAGGTAAGACCATCGTAGTTGATGGTGATGTTGATTTAGTTGGAACACCTTTAACTTATTTCGGTGATGTTACATTTACCGGTAGAGTAAGGGTTGAGAATAGTCAATTAAAATCAAAACAGGGTGCGACGTTTAGTAAGTACAGTTTCACATATTACAATACACCATATTATCAGTGGGTTTTAAAGCAAGAATTTTTAAAGAAAAAGGCGGAACAACAAGGTAAGAGAGAAGAAGGGATATTAGATACCGATACGTTGGATGAGACAGGATTGTGTGCGTTGGCGTTGTATGAATACCTAATCCAAACTGAATATGAGGAAAAAACACCTGAGGATTCGGAAAGATTAAAAGAGTTGTATGCCGAAAAAGAGAGAAGGGAAGAGGTGGAAAAAGAAACTGAGGATAATGAAAACTTAATGGATTTAGAGGCAGTTATCGAAGAAATTGATGAGATTGAAAAAAGAATTGATGTATATGACCTTCATTACGAAGGAAATCATTATTATTTAAAATCGTTTAAATTATTAACCAACGAAGGTGAAAGTAG
>Ga0315903_10008550_pt1 | contig 12566 bp, 10 predicted proteins | sample LakEriMetagenome_7_FD_203524 | JGI IMG/M metagenome (GOLD analysis project Ga0315903, IMG submission 203524) | Freshwater fungal communities from buoy surface, Lake Erie, Ohio, United States - Buoy 2 MA119 | ecosystem: Environmental > Aquatic > Freshwater > Lake | place: USA: Lake Erie, Ohio...
CTTCGATTGCATGAATTAGTTTGACAAATCAAATCCGAAAATCAATACAAACCATCAGATTCCTGTTTGAAATGTAATGGTTCATTCAATCGTTCATTTTGCATCGCAAAAAAAAATGATTTGCACGTATGCAATGCGAGCGACAATTTCGTGCAATAGGGTACGTATGCAATGCGAACGACATTTTCGTGCAAAACGGCACGCATGCAATGCGAACAACATTTTCGTGCAAAACGGCACGCATGCAATGCGCGCCTACCCGCAATTTCGCGAAGAGCTACCTAAAACCTATCACCTAATACCTATTATCTAGCGCCTATCACCTCTTCAACAACGCCTTTTCCAATACCTCATACATTTCGTTCACGAAATGGAATTTCAGACCTTTTAAATAGCGCTCATTGATTTCATCAATGTCTTTTCGATTACGCTCAGACAAGATGATTTCTTTGATGCCTGCGCGTTTGGCAGCCAATATTTTCTCCTTGATTCCGCCCACGGGAAGCACTTTTCCGCGCAGGGTTATTTCTCCCGTCATGGCCAGGAATTTTTTCACGCGGCGGCCTGTGAATGCCGAGGCAAGCGCAGTGAGAATCGTGATTCCGGCCGATGGTCCGTCTTTCGGAACAGCACCTTGCGGAACGTGTATGTGGACGTTTTTCGTATCGAAAATTTCGTCGTTGAGCTCAAGCAATTCAGAATGTGCTTTCAAGTATTCCAAGGCAATCACCGCACTTTCTTTCATCACATCTCCTAAGTTGCCTGTGAGCGTGAGCTTTCCTTTACCGCGTGTGAGCGATGTTTCAATGAAGAGGATATCGCCTCCTGTTGGTGTCCAGGCAAGTCCCGTTACAACACCTGGGGTGTCGTTGTCGGTATACTTGTCTTTCTCATACGATGGTCCTAATACTTTCAATACCTCCTCTTCGTTGAGATCAGTAGTGAATTTCTCTTCCATTGCAATTTGCTTGGCGCGGTTGCGTACAAGTTTGCCGATGCGTTTTTCAAGCGAGCGTACACCACTTTCATTGGTGTATTCTTCAATCAGTTTTACCAAGACGGCATCGCTGAATCTGATTTTGGATTGCGTAATGCCATTTTCACGAAGCTGCTTGGGAACGAGATGTCGCTTGGCTATTTCAAGCTTTTCTTCGACGGTATAGCCGGTCACTTCGATAATTTCCAATCGGTCGCGCAGTGCGGGTTGTATGGTGCTCAGGGAATTGCTGGTGGCAATGAACATCACCTTCGATAGGTCATAATCGAGTTCTACATAGTTGTCGTAAAACGCATGGTTTTGCTCGGGATCGAGAACCTCTAGTAGTGCACTAGATGGATCACCGTGAATTCCTTGACCTACTTTATCGATTTCATCCAAAACAAAGAGCGGATTGGATGTGCCCGATTTTTTCAATGATTGAAGAATGCGACCGGGCATGGCACCTATATACGTTTTTCGGTGACCACGTATTTCAGCTTCATCATGTAAACCGCCCAAAGCCATGCGAACATATTTGCGCCCCAACGCTTCTGCAATCGATTTGCCGAGCGATGTTTTTCCCACACCGGGAGGTCCGTAGAGGCAGAGAATCGGTGCTTTCATATCGCCTTTAATTTTCAGGACGGCGAGATGCTCAATGATGCGCTCCTTCACTTTTTCAAGTCCGAAATGATCACGATCGAGTACTTCTTTCGCATGTTTCAAATCAAAGTTGTCGTCGCTGTAATCGTTCCATGGTAGGTCGAGCAACGTGTCTACGTAGTTCGCTTGAACACTGTATTCACCTGCTTGCGGATTCATGCGTTCCAACTTCCCGATTTCTTTGATGAAGGCTTTAGCAACGTGTTCAGGCCATTGTTTGTCCTTGGCGCGGCGTTTCTTCTCTTCTATCTCTTCCTTCATCGGGTTTGCACCGAGCTCATCTTGTATTTGCTTCATTTGTTGTTGAAGGAAATACTCGCGCTGTTGCTTGCTGATGTCGGTGTGTACCTTCTTCTGAATCTCATTTTTCATCTCGAGCATTTGGAGCTCTTTGTTAAGAAGCTCAAGTACTTTCGATGCACGTTGTCCTAGATCGGCTATTTCAAGCAGCATTTGCTTCTCCGAAGATTCCACCTTCATGTTGGATGAAATGAAGTTGGTAAGGAAACTTAGTCCATGTATATTCTTGATGGCCATCGACGCTTCGTTAGGAATGTCGGGCGAGAGATGAATAATCTTGAGGGAAATGTCTTTGAGCGATTCAAACAAAGCTTGTTGCTCTTTGCTTTCGTTGTTGCGGTTTTTCTCCGGATAAACTTTTACCTGGGCAGAGAAATAAGGGTCTGTGGAAACAAGCCCTGTTATTTCGAATCGCTTTTTTCCTTGCAGAATAACCGTTGTGCTGCCATCGGGCATGCGCAACATACGCATGATGCTGGCTTGCGTGCCTATACGATGCAGGTCTTCGAATGTAGGCTCTTCAATGTCGGGGTTGATTTGAGTAACAACGCCAATAACCTTGTTGCCCTTATTAGCTTCCTGCACTAAGCGTATGCTCTTGTCGCGGCCTACAGTGATGGGTATGACTACACCCGGGAAAAGTACGGTGTTGCGCAAAGGCAATAGCGGAAGTACTTCCGGGGTATGCTCGTTGTCCATTTGCTCTTCATCTTCAGGAGTGATGAGCGGTATATATTCATGGTCTTCCACTTCCTGGTCGGCCATATAGTGTTTCCATTCTTTCATAGTATTCTGCTAACGGGCAAGTTCAAACTCTACCCCGATTGCGGGTGGCCATGTTTTCAAGCCATATGCCAACTGATAAATACTGACTTTATGACGCGCTCTTGCGATGGTGCGCTGTTTCTTCAAAAATCTGCAACAGCAGTTTTCGAATAGGTTCGGTCAACGTTTGGGAGCGGCGCTGCATCACTTTGGCGATTGTACCGAAAGCTTTTTCGGGATCGTATACTTCCCAACCGTCGGGACCGCCCCATGAAAATGAGGGTATGTGTTTGTCGGGAAAACCTCCACCGTATATGTTAGCATTCACACCTACTACGGTTCCCGTATTGAACATGGTGTTGATGCCGCACTTGCTGTGGTCGCCCATAATGAGCCCGCAAAATGTCAGGCCGGTGTCAGCGAAATCCGCTTTTTCGTAACTCCAAATACTTACTCCGGAGTAATTGTTCTTCAAATTCGATGTGTTGGTGTCGGCCCCGAGATTGCACCATTCTCCAATGAGAGAGTTTCCTACAAATCCGTCGTGTGCTTTATTGGAATGCCCATAAAAAATTGAGTTGGAAACTTCACCTCCTACCTTACACTGCGGTCCAATCGTGGTTGCTCCATAAATCTTAGTGCCAAGCTTCAGCGTGGCATGATCACCTAAATAAAATCCACCGCGAATGTGCGTGCCTTCCATCACCTCAGCATGGGCGTCGATGTAAATCGGGCCATCGAGAGTATTCAGCGTAGCGGCATAGACGATGGCCGACTCATGCACAAATAACATATCCGGGTCACCTATTACAACATTTGATGTGTGCAGTGACTGTAATCGGTGAGTCTTAGGCATGAGCTCAAAATCGAATTTCATGGCCATGGCGTTCATCGAAAACAAATCAGTGATATGTTCAATCCAGGTCAGCTCTGCTTTCGATTCATGCTCGTGTTCCTGATGTTCATGCATGCTATCAACGCAACGTGCAAGCACTGTATCTTCCTTTTTCAGAACGTCGCCCGGCGCCATCGATTTCAGTTCGTTCAGCAGCGATGGAGTCGGAAATAAACGTGCATTGACCTGAAGTTGAATTTGTGCAGACGCTTCGGGAAAGAGAGCGCGAAGGGATAATCGCGTGTTATGGACTACATCTGTATTCATGAGGCGACCATAGCGCTGAGCTTGCGTCATCGCACCCATGCGAAGTTCTCCGACGGGTCGGGTGTAGGTCAGCGGCAGAAAGCGACTCCAGAGATGATCTTCAAAAAGGACTATTTGCATGAGAGGATTAGGTTGAAGGTTATAGGTTATAGGTTATAGGTTATAGGTTATAGGTTATAGGTTATAGGTTATAGGTTATAGGTTATAGGTTGAATTAATTCAAGCGGGCAAGTTAAAATCAGACCGTCCGCGATTAATGGATTAGATTCTTTTTTCTCCATTCTCCATTTGTCACTAGTCATTTGTCATTCGCCACTAATCATTGGTCACTCTACCACGCGTTAATCGCCGTGGTTACGCTGATATGATTGCTGGGACCTGCGAGGTGATAGATAGAACGTCCGTAGCTGATGTGAAACTTGGAAACACGAACTCCGAAACCATATGAAAAGCCTGCTGTTCCGGGTTTGTCTTCGAGTTTTAACTCTTGTCGTTTGCGATAGTTGTAGCCAATACGCAGGTGCATATTTTTCGATAGAATAAACTCGGAACCTACAGTTACGTGACGCATGAATTTATCGCCAAATTCCCATTTTTCCTTTTCAATAATTTCACCTGTAATAGGGTCGGTAATGATTACGCGGTTTGGGTTTTCCCAAACTAAGTCCCAGCGTTGCATATTGGAGTATACGACCGAGAATCGGAATGGAGCATGCGCCGGACGCTTTGTAAGACCAATTTGCAATTGAAGCGGTAGTTTTTCTCTATTCCCGGCAGTGAAGGTTTTCAGCTGATAACCAAGATTGTTGAAGATGATGGAGGCAGAAAAATTTTTGGAGGGCCTGTTATATGTGAAACCACCTTCCAGAGCCAATGCCAGCGAAGTGTAGTTGGCCAGGTATGAGTAAAGCGTTTTAACAGCCAGTCCACCGCTCCACAAACTATCTATCTGGTATCCGGCAGCAAACGAGAAAGCATAATCGGAAGCGGAAAATTCACCTAACTCATATCCAAGTGCATCGAGTGAGGTTTGCTTTCCGTAGTTGCAAAACTGAACCGTGGTACCGGCGGTCACTCTGGGTTTAATGCGATGTGCATAGGTGGCATAACCCATGGCTATTCCATCAAAATAATCGACAAAGCTGAGCCCGATTTTTTTATGCATGTTACTGTCGAGTAACGAAGGGTTGAATTGTGCAAGATGTACGTCGCCATCTTTCACAGCGAAATAGTTTCCACCCATGGCCGCTACACGCGCTGATCCCGGAATGTTGGTGTAATTGAAAGAACTTAATCCGCCGATTTGCGCATGCGCTGCAGATGAGAACAGGAGAAGTGCGGCTAAAGCAAATTGATACATTTTTGACATCGGCTGCGAAAACGATTGAAGTGTTGGGATATTGTGCGAAGATAGGTATTTAGAGTGGCGAGTGGCGAGTGGCGAGTGCGCTTGGACGAAATATGAAATTATTCATTTAGATGAAAGGGTGGGCGATTGATTTTTAAGCTGATGACATTTTATTCGCCATTGGTCATTCGCCACTCGCCATTATAAACTCACACCTCCTTCCACTTCCACTTTCCGTTCCACAAAAACAGCATGGAAAATATGCCGAGCGCAATGAAGTAAACCCAGTCGGCAAGCCATACAAGATGAATAGGCCAATGCCAGTTGTAAATCATGACGTAGGCTGATGAAAGGTAAACGACGACAGTTCCGATTTCAACAAGAAAGCCTGCTATCGTATTGCCGCTGCCTTCTACGGTTGCAAGAAGAATGCTGGTGAACGAAAACGTGAGCATCGCCGGCAGTACAATCAGCATAGTGTCGATAGTTTGTTGAATGACCAATGCGTCTTGTGTGAAGTGACTCGCAATCCATTCCGGATAGAGCCAAAGGCCATGAGTAAGCAAAGCAATGGTGCAGAAATTGAGAAACATCAAGCGTTTCATGACAGTATGCAACTCGCTTTGTCTGCGTTCAGCTATAAGCCCTGAGACATACGTTTTCGTCACGGTGCTAAAGCCACCAACGCTGATGTATGCCAGTGTATACATGTTACGGATGATAAATGATGCCTGCAACTCCGATTCTCCCATGCTTTCGACAAACTCGTAGAATACCGTCCAGATGCCAAGGCTCAACACCATTTGCAAAGCTATCGGTCCGCCGAGTTTGACAAGCGACGAGGTGAAGTGAGAAGGGGCTTTGAATAGCCACTTACGCACGGCGTACCCTTCCGGGTGAAGTTTCAAATTCACGTCATCATTGTGGCGAAGTAGCGTGTATACCAGCACGAATAGGAAGGCGGCGCATTCCGCAGTTACGGTTGCAATACCGGCGCCCTCAACGCCCAGCTGCGGAAATCCGAAGTTGCCGAACACGAGCGCATAGTCTAGCCCGATGATGAGTGTTGATGTTATGAGCGTCATGTATACAAGCACCCGCGTTTTAGCAATTCCGGACCAAAAGGAATCGAGCACAAGTAGCGGAGTGTATACAATAAATCCTATGGAGCGCCAAGTGATAAACTCATGCATGTAACTGCGCACCTCCTTTGACTCTATGGAGTGGTCGATGATGCCTGGCATCAGAAAAAAGAGAAGAGAGAATTGAATGAGTCCCACCAGAAAAGCCATCCAAAATGAATTACCCAGTACTTGTCCTACGGCACTGTATTCTCCGGCACCTTTTCGGCGGGCTACCAGAATTTGCGTTGCATTGCCAAGGCCCACACCGAGCATCGCTAAGGTGAGATAGATGAGTCCTACGAAGGCAACGGCACTCATCGCATTGCCGTCGATTTGTGCTACAAAATAATTATCGATGAGTACAACGATGAACTGAACAAAGATTCCAAGACTAACAGGCAAAGCCACCTTGGCCATGCTCCAAGGCCGTATGTCTAACCGTTCATCATGTTGCATGGCGCGAAAATACGCCGCTTACTTGATGAGCTCTTCATCCATCATCACACGGCGCATGCGCTCGGAGGTGGTTTGAGAAACGGGCACGAGAGGCAAACGCAGATAGTGTTCACAGATATCGAGATGTGCAAGAACCTCTTTCACACCGGCCGGGTTGCCTTCCACGAACATGAGCTGCGTGATTTCAAGAAGTCTATAATGCAGAGCACGTGCCTCGTGAAGTTCAGCTTTCAATGCATGATGAACCATGGCACCAAATTCAGCAGGGAATGCATTTCCAACAACTGAAATAACACCATCAGCACCGGCCGCAATCAACGGAAGTGTGATAGCATCGTCGCCGCTGATGACTAAAAAATCTTTCTTGCGGTCTTTGATGATGGACATGACTTGCTCCACATTTCCGCTGGCTTCCTTGATACCAATCACATTCTTGCAATCGAAAGCGATGCGAAGTGTCGTGTCGGCCATCATATTGCTGCCTGTGCGACCCGGAACATTGTAGAGTATGATAGGAAGTTTGGAGTGTTCGCTAACGGCTTTGAAGTGTTCGAAAAGCCCGGTTTGTGTTGGCTTGTTGTAGTAGGGTGATACCGAAAGAATGGCACTGATACCGGTGGTGTCCATGCGATCGAGCTGCAAACAGAGCTCGTGCGTATTGTTACCGCCCATGCCCAGCACCACAGGTTTGCGGCCTGCGTTGGTAGCCAGAATAGTTTCGAGTACCAGTTTTTTATCTTCCTTGTCGAGTGCGGGTGTTTCGCCTGTTGTTCCCATCACAACGAGATAATCTGCACCATTTTCAACCAGATGATTGGTGAGCGTTTTCAATGCATCGACATCGATGGTCAAGTCTTTTTTGAACGGGGTAACCATGGCTACACCCAGACCTTTCAGCGTATTCATTATTTTATTTTCGGATTGCTTAAGTAAGCGTTGAGTTGTACGATGTATTTGTCGACACCAAATTGATTGCCCATGTTGAGGATGAAGTCGCAGTTGCGCGCTGCTCGGCTGCCCAAAGCACCCACCTTCATTTTGGCTTTACTTTCTTTAAAAACATAGTTGAGCGGAAGGGTGTTCCCTCCGCTGAAATCGATGAGAATATCGAAGTCGTCTTCAAGGAAATTCTTGACCCCACTTACAGGTTTTAAATACCAGTTTAGATTACCCCGTGAAAAGAAGTCAGACTCGAGTTTATGCTGCTGCCAGATGGGGATTTTCTTGTCGGGCTGATCAACAAAACCCATCATCATGACAGACTTGATATTGAAATTTTCCTTGAGGTATTTGGCGTACTTCTTCAGCGATTTGAAAAACTCTTCATCGCTGTCGAGGTAGATAAATGCCACGCGCTCCGCCGAATGGAAATTGCATCCTTTTCGCAAACGAAGAGGTTCTGCCTCTTGGTGAAAGAGACGAACTCCGAGGGTTTTTTTCAATCGCTGCATGATGCGAAAATAATGATGAATGGCGAATGACCAATGGCGAGTGGCGAGTGGCGAACGGCAAGTCATACGCCACTCGCCATTCGCCACTCGCCATTCGCCACTAGTCACTTGTTACTTGTTACTTCTCCTTTTGAAGGCGTAGTAAACCACCACTCCCACCGGTATCACCGCCAATCCGGCGTAATACTCCGCTTTGTCGGCCAGTGCATTTTTGAAAATAAACCAGCCAATCACAGCAATGAATAGCAAGGGTAGGATAGGGTAGAAGGGTACTTTGAATGGCGCTTCTTCGTGCGCGTATTTTTTACGGACAACAAAAATTCCGATGCAGGCAGTGAGTAAGAATAACCATTCAACGAATGTTACATACTCGATGATACTGCTGAATGATCCCCACAGATACACCAATATCATGGCCCAGGCAGATTGCAGAATGATAGCATTGACAGGCACACCGAAGCGTGGGTCTTTTTTCGCAAAAGCGCTGAAGAAAAGTCCTTCGCTAGCCATTTGATTGAAGATGCGCGGAGTTGAAAGAATGTACAATCCGGCGCAAGCAAACACCGAGAGCGCAATGAGCGCAGGCATTAAATAACTTGCTGCAGGCATGATTACGTTCATGACTTCAACCGCAACTACTTTCGGATTGGATGAATCAGCGAACGAAGCAATTGTATCATGATCGAGCACCTTGAAATATCCCATATTACAAAGCACATAGGTGAGTGTTACAGCTCCGGTGCCGAGTATCATGGCAAGAGGAATGTTGCGCTTGGGATTGAGAGCATCGCCTGAAACAAAACTCGCATAATGCCACCCGGTATACGACCAGAGCACACCTACAAAAGCTCCTGCAAGATTGTCGGGTGCAGGCGGTGTAATTGGTGCGTTAGCTAGTGCTTCAACGGCGAATAATGCTTTGTCGCCCAGCATGAGAGCGAGTAGCAGCAGTGTGTATATACCCACTATTTTCAGCACAGTTCCAATATTGGCAAACCATTCACTGAGCTTAATACCGAATGTGTTGAATAGCGTGAGAACTACAATCGAAGCCATGGCAACATACTTTTCTCCGCCTTCGGGAATGTGAATGAAGTAGCCCAGATTTTCGGCGAATACAGTGCATAATGCAGCAATGGTTCCACTGCTGATAACGGTGAGCAAACACCAACCATATAAGAAGCCGGGCAAAGGACCATACGCTTTGTTGAGGTACGTGTAAACACCACCTGCATTCGAGAATCTTGAACCCAATTCGGCAAATACCAATGCCCCGAGGAGTGACACAACACCTCCTAATATCCAGAGTAAGATGATGGTTTGATTGTCTCCGACTTTCGCGGCAATACCGGCCGGTGTTTTAAAAATTCCCGATCCGATGGTGGCTCCGATGGCAATCATCGTGAGCGCAAATAGCGACAGTCCGCGTGTGTTGTTGGTCATGGTTTTGGTTTGGGTTCAAAAATAATGACAAATGACTAGTGACAAATGACTAGTGGCTAATGACGAATTTGTCGTAAGTGCACTAACGGCATTAGATATTCGCCACTCGCCACTCGCCACTCGCCATTCGCCACTCGCCACTCGCCACTCGCCACTAGTCACTAGTCATTCTCAACTCCCCACTCTCCCACATCTCCACAATGTACTTGCTCCAGTAAATCGATCGCTTGGCCCATTCGATTTTTAGTTGAAGTCTTTCTTCATCAGTCAATGGCCACGGTTGGTTTTCGTTGCGCATGCGCTGTGCGAGATGTTGCATGATGATGGCAGAGGCCACACTCACGTTCAAACTTTCGGTGAATCCGACCGTAGGGATTTTCATGTACACATCCGCCATCTGCATAGCTGTATCCGATGCTCCTGTTAGTTCCGTTCCCATCAATATGGCTGTCTTTTTACTCAGATCTACTTCGTGCAATGCGATGGTCTTTTCATGCAACGCTGTTACTACAATTTGATAGCCTTTGCTCTTGAGTGCGTGCAGACAAGTTTCGGTGTTGTTCAAGCCCGCTTCGTTGTATCGATGCATGGTCAGCCAGTCACTCGAGCCTTTGGATATTTTTCTGTGATGAGAAAAGGTGTGTTTGTTTTCGATGATATGTAAATCCTGAATGCCGAAGCTTTCCGCACTTCGCTGAATGGCGCTCGTGTTTTGCGCCTGGTATAAATCTTCCATGACCAATGACACGTGACGTGTGCGGTCTGCCAGAATTTGCTCGAACAGATTGCGCTTATGCTCGGTAAGGTGCTCGGCGAGTAGGTCGTAGAGGCGGGAAAGCATGGGGCGAAAATAAATAATGACTAGTGACTAATGACTAATGACGAGTGGCTAGTGGCGAGTGACTAATTCGCCACTAGCCATTCGCCATTCGCCACTCGCCACTCTTCTGAAACCCTCGTTTTTGTGGAGTTTTCCACGCTAAAACCTCGGGTTTATCAACAGGGTAGCTATTTTTTCAACAAAATCAGTCGATTTTCCGCTCCTGCTCTTGCTTTCAGAAGGAAGTTCATTCTACATTCGCTTCACTAAGCAGAAAGCTTAGATGTTTAACCCATTAAAATTTATCAAAATGAACAAAGCAGAATTGATCGAAGCAATGGCAACTAGCGCCAAGATTTCGAAGGCTGATGCTAAGAAAGCATTGGATGCATTCATCGAAACTACTACAAAGGCCCTTAAGAAGGACGACCGTGTAGCATTGGTTGGTTTCGGTTCTTTCAGCGTGAGCAAGCGTGCTGCACGTAAAGGTCGTAACCCACAAACCGGTAAAGAAATTCAGATCAAAGCTAAGAAGGTTGTACGCTTCAAGGCTGGTGCTGAGCTTTCTACTAAAGTGAAGTAATTCGCTTGTGTGAAGCAAAAGACAGAGGGTCGGGCGAATGCTCGGCCCTCTTTTTTTAATGACTAGTGACTAGTGGCGAGTGGCTAGTGAATAGTGGCTAGTGACTAATGACTAGTGGCTAGTGCATAAAATTTAGTCCTTCAGGCACTCGCCATTCGCCACTCGCCACTCGTCATTTGCCATTCGCCACTCCTCATTATATTCGCGCCTCAAACCATTAACCCCCCTCCCCATGCGTTTCCGCCCTGGCGTTCTTACCGGTAATGAAGTAACTGAAGTCTTCAACCACGCTCTTGAAAATCACTATGCACTTCCTGCTGTAAATGTGATAGGTACCAACAGTATCAACGCAGTGATTGAAACCGCACGCGAAGTAAACTCGCCGGTGATTGTTCAGTTCAGCAACGGCGGCGGCGCGTTCTACGCAGGCAAAGGCTTGAAGAACGATGCACAGCAAGCTTCTATCATAGGTTCTGTAAGCGGCGCTCATCACGTGCACATGGTGGCGAAGGAATATGGTGTGCCTGTCATTTTGCACACCGACCACTGCGCTAAAAACATCATCGCATGGATGGATGGCATGCTCGAACACGGTGAAAAATATTTCGAGAAAAACGGTCACTCCCTTTTCTCTTCGCACATGCTCGACCTGAGTGAAGAACCTCTTCACGAGAACATCGAAATTTCATGCGCATACTTTGAGCGTATGAACAAAATGGGCATCACACTCGAAGTGGAGTTGGGTGTAACCGGTGGAGAAGAGGACGGTGTCGACAACAGCGGTGTCGACAGTTCCAAACTCTACACACAGCCGGAAGAAGTAGCATACACGTATGAGCATCTTTCTAAAATTTCCAATCGCTTCACCATCGCTGCTGCATTCGGAAATGTGCACGGAGTATACAAGCCGGGTAACGTGAAGTTGGAACCTAAAATTCTGAAAAACTCACAGGAGCACATACAGCAAAAATTTAATACGAAGGCAAATCCCCTTCATTTCGTATTCCATGGCGGTAGCGGAAGTACTCAGGAAGAGATTCGCGAGGCCATCAGCTACGGTGCCATCAAGATGAACATCGACACCGACATGCAATACGCCTTCCTCAGCGGCGTGCGCGATTATGTGCTCGGCAAGCAAGGCTACCTCATGTCACAAATCGGCAACCCCGACGGCGACGACAAACCCAACAAGAAATTCTACGACCCGCGCGTATGGTTACGCGAAGGCGAAAAGACATTTGTCGCTCGCTTGAAGCAGGCGTTTGAGGATTTGAATTGCGTGGGAAGGAATGGCTAATGGCGAGTGGCGAGTGGCGAGTGGCGAGTGGCGAGTGGCGAGTGGCGAGTGGCGAGTGGCGAGTGGCGAGTGGCGAGTGGCGAGTGGCGAGTGGCGAGAGGCGAGTGGCGAGTGGCGAGTGGCGAGTGGCGAGTGGCGAGTGGCGAGTGGCGAGTGTCGAGAGTAGAGTGGCGAG
>Ga0315903_10008554_pt1 | contig 12562 bp, 17 predicted proteins | sample LakEriMetagenome_7_FD_203524 | JGI IMG/M metagenome (GOLD analysis project Ga0315903, IMG submission 203524) | Freshwater fungal communities from buoy surface, Lake Erie, Ohio, United States - Buoy 2 MA119 | ecosystem: Environmental > Aquatic > Freshwater > Lake | place: USA: Lake Erie, Ohio...
TGCCACAAGCCAAAAGCTCCTGGTCGGCGCCCCATTGGGCGGCGCTAACAACAAGAACTTCAACGTCTACTCCTTCAGGATGCTCGTTTAAGTACTCGTTAATCCATTGCAGCGCCAACTCCGGCGGAGGGGTGATGGGGTGTTGGTCAGTCATCGATAGTCTCCAGTTCTTCTGGTGGGGTGATGGGATGTTGTGTCATTACATAAAAGTTTTTATGTTAGGTACGCAAGCTAGTCGTACCAGTGGATTTGGAGTTGATGGCCCAAGCGTGAGACGCCTCAAGGACGCACAGGGGCTTGGGCTCTATCAGCCCGATGCTAGGCAGAGCGGGAACTTTTCTATTGTTGCACACCTAAGGCTTCTGGCTGGTACTGCGTGAGCACGCAGACGTCAGCGCCTTGCTTAAGAGCCGTCCCAACGATGTAGGCGAACTGCTTTGGGGCGTCGTCCGACTCCTCGATCTGGTACTCCTCCACCTCGTAGGCCATGCCCTTGCGGTACCAAGAGACCCGGACCACGGCGAGCAGCTCGTAGGGAATGTCGCCGACGGTGTACCCCAGGGTGGGCTTCCTGGGGCGCTTCGGCTGGGGCGGTTCCGACTTCACGGGATCTCTCCAAAACACCCACGCGGCAACCCGCATGAGCCCTACGAAAAAGTTAGGCGGGGTGAACTGTCCCATCAGTCCCACAGCCGTGCGGCTTCCTGCATCAGCTGCTCCAACTCTTCAGGAGTGCGTTCTTCCCTTGGGGAGGGTTCAAAAACCTGTCCTGTTATGCCAGATCCATTGGTATGACTGGGAAGTAAATCGGGACACGCAGTAGGGGTGTCCTCTTTTGCTCCAGCCTCCCCATCAAAAGAGGACACGCTTAGGGGCTGTCCTTTTTTACTTCCCAGTCCCTGACTGGGTTTTCCTAATTCAGGACACTTATTCACACACATATCACGCGAGAGAACAGCTTGGTACAAATTGGAAGGTCTGGCACCTGTAGAGGTCTGTCCAACCACCTCAACCAAGCCCCTTGAAGCGAGCCTCTGGAGCGCCTTACCGATTGCGGCCACACTTCCACCGCAGAGCGCGTCCGCAGCAAGGTCAGAGCGGCTCAGAGAGCGCGGATACGCAGCCCTAAGGCGCTGGAGCACCCTGTCGACGATGGAAGCCGGACTGGCGCTGTCGGTATCCAGCTCCACGTAGTCCGCCAGCGAGAAGGTGAGGTCGCTTTCGAGCTTCATCAGAAGCTTGGAGCCATCCCGGCCAGCCCTGGACTTCTCCACGGTGATGAGGCGAGCGTTGTAGCCGGTCTGCTCGACCTGCTTTTTGTCCGGCCTCCGCAGCCCCCACACCTCATCCACAGCGTCCCGAATGGCAGTGGAACCCCGGAACCCGCCGGTCTTGTTGGCGTGGTGGATCAGCAGGATGGTGCAAGCGGGGAACATCCGCCCGTTGTTGTTCGCCAGCCAGTAGATCGGGCTCGCAAACTCTTTCTTGTTTTCGTCGAACGCCGACCCTCTGCTGCAGCCAGTGATCGAATCGATGATCACCAGCTTCGGCTGGTGCTTCTCGATCAACTTGACGAAGCGGTAGTACCAGTTCAGGTCCCACCCCATTACCACGGTCACCGGATCCGACGGCTGGAACTCAAGGTCCCGCAGCTGCTGCTGAACCTGCACCTCTGACTGATCGCCATTGAGGATCAGCACCGGCCCAGATTCAACTGGAACGAGATCCCCCCGCACTGAGAATGGAATCCCACGGGCAACGTGCTTGGCGATGGTCCAGGCGGACATGGATTTGCCATCACCACCAGCGCCGTGGATCATCACGGTCCCAGGGCAGGGCAGCAAATCCGGGATCAGGTACTCGAACTTCAGATCCTTATTCAGCAGGTTGTCCATCGCCATTTCGTCATCCTGCTGCTCGAACTGCATCTGGGCGATCAACAACCGCTCCAGAGCCCCAGCGTCTCGATAACCGCCTTCTAACGCCAGCACGTTCATGGCGTGGGCAGCTTCAGCCGGGTTTTGAATCTGCTGGATCTCTTTTGCCCGCTTGATCAGTTCAGGAAAGCTGATCTGGATCTGCCGAATCCTGATGATGTTGTCGGCCTCAACCTTCTCAACAACCTTCCGCAGATCCTCCGAAAGCCACATGCGAGCGGGCAACTGCTGATCCGCCATCCAGAACAGCGTCCCAAGGCTGACTGGCCCCTTTCGAAAGGACTTCCACACGTCCTCACAGGGATTGCCTTCAGACCATTCCTGTGAAAATTCGGGATCTTCCGCAGACCAAGCTGACCAAAGCGTTAGCCCTAGGTCAGTCGGTAACTCCGAGTGGATCGCCATCCCCACCTTCACCCAGTGATCCCGGCTGCCGCTGCCTTGACCGGGAATCACCTTCAGCGCCGACTGGATGATCTCAGCCACCTCAGCTGGATCCCTATCCGAGAAATCCAGCGCCCGGCGGTTCTTGATGAAGCCACCGTCCTGGATTTCCTTACCGGCGTGATCGCGCATCTCCGCCAGCAACCACTCAGGCGCATCAGGAATCGCCTCCAGGTCGCCTTCAAAGCCGTAGTAGCCCTCTGGAGCCTTCCCATCACTGGAGCCCGGATAAGCCCCGTAGATGACGCCCTGACGGCCCCAGAGCACCTCGTAACCAGCGCCGGTATCCGACAGCCCAAAACCCTTCACCGAGCCCCACAGAGCCTCAGGAACGCGGAAGAGGTACTTAGCGGCGTTCTGCTTCGTCGACGTAACGACTGGAGCACCCTCCAGCGACTCGCCCCACTTCTTTTTGAGACGGCTGAGATTCCGATCCACATCGAGAATCACGAGTCCCATGCTGCGACCGCCGGTGAATACACCGACTGCTTGGAACACATCCGGCTTCCGCTCGATCTGGAGCGCCACATCCGACGGCGCCATCACCTGATGGTGACTGCGCTCTAGTGGGGTCTTGCCTTTCGAGATTTTCCCGGACTGGATCGCCTGGTCCTTGGCATAAATCGGCGCATACGCCAGTCCAACAGGCAGCTGGCGCACAAAGGCCAGCAAGTCCTGCGTCTTACTTTGCGACATGTTAGAGTCTCACACGAGAATGTTCACCACGCCCCCGCAGCTCAGCTGTAGGGGCGTTTTTGTACGGTAGCGCCTCCAGTCAACCCGTGTTACTGTGTAAGGCGTTGGCACTCCAGCCGACCACACCAAACACCTAGACCATGGCATTTCTCAGCAAAACCGCCTCAGCAGCAGTCACCTCCAACAGCACCGGCGGCGGCTACCTCAGCCTCAGCAAACTTCCTGATGGTGGCTCCGTCCGATTCGCCCTACTCACTGACGAACCTCTGGAGTTCTACGAGTCTTGGGGTGCTGCTAACGGCGTCAACAAGCCCTTCCGCTTTGATTTCGAGCCCACCTACGAGGACGTGGTTGCCGAAATGGGCGACTTCGAGCCCCGCGAAGGACGCGGCGGCCCTGGAACAGCAGACGTGAAGTTTGCCATCGCCTGCCCGGTCTACAACTACGAGTCCGGCAAGGTCCAAGTCCTGCAGATCACCCAAAAGTCGATCCTCAAGGAAATCGACCAGATCTCCCAGATGGAGGACTACGCCGAACTGCTGGAGTGGGACTTCACCATCGGTAAAAAAGGCAGCGGCCTTACCACCGAGTACACCGTCCGCCCCGTCCCCCGCAAAAAAGGCAGCCAAGAGCACATCGACGCCGCTTGGATCGAGGCCAAATCCGAAGGCTTCGACATCACCCGCCTGCTGACTGGTGGCAACCCCTTTAAAGCGGCTTGATCCGTTACTTGTGAATTTTGTGCCCCCTTTATCGGGGGCTTTTTACTCATGGAAAAAAAGCCTTACCAGTGTTTGTACTTAGTCAAGTACAAAGAAACAAATCTAGTAAAAATAGGTGTCAGTAATAACTGGTATGAAAGAGCTAAAGCTTTACAAGCGGGCATAAAAACAACCCCATTAGCTGTTGTGCTTACTGTAAATAATATAGAAGCCGAAAAAGAGCTACACAAAAAATTTGATGAGTACCGTCTTCCCGGCTCCGAGTATTTTTTCTTTGACCAAGAACTACTGGGGCAAGCTGTAGCTGAGGCATTTAAACATGGTTATACTTTAGCGGATTGGCGCAAATATCCTCCGCGACCTCCTTGCCCTGAACTAGCTTTACTTGAACAGGATTTTGTAGAAGTAACAGCTACTCTACAGTATCAAATTTTTCGTCAGCTACGTTTACAATATCGGCAAAAATTTACTTGCATTTTAGAACATTTAAATAAAGTATGGCCTCAAGATGTAGTTAGGTATTTTACTGTACACTTAGATATACAGGTACAAAAAAGAAAGCTTAAGTCGAATGATATGTGGACAAAAGATTGGGCTTTAAGGCTTGAAGTAATAGAAGATTACGTAGTTAATTTATTTAGATTTATTCGTGTCTATACTTACAAAGATTTATCTTCTCATAAAGTTTTTAAGCCTGAGTCTTTTATATACACTACACTCAAATCTTGTACTCCTATAGCGTACGAAAAACTACCTTTACTGGCACGAATAATTATCGAAAGAACTTGGCACGGGTACGATTTGTATCAAAGCCTGCTTTCTGTACAGGCACAGAGACAAAAGCAAGACAGGTACTGGTTCCAGCATTATTTAGAGTCTTACGGTCCTCTTTACTACAATAAAAATGCTTTGTTGCCAATACCTGTATTTACGACTAAGCTATAGATGGGAAATAGTACCTACATGGCCTCCAATACGCAAGACACACTGGCATCACTGCGTAAATGGAGGCTGGAACAAGACAATTCAGGCCCCTTCCGGGTCTACCGGGACATCAATAACAACATTTACCATAGTGTTACACACATCCTAAAGGAAACTAGCGACAAAACCGGACTGGAGCGCTGGGAAGCCCGCTTGGGACCCGTCGAGGCAAGCTGCCAGCGGAATGTTGCAGCAACCCGAGGCAACATGGCCCACGGTCAAGCGGAATACCTGCTGAAGTGCTCTATGCAGCTGGCACGCTCAGCCGCCAACAAGCGCAACTCCATTCACTGGGACGATCAAGGACTCGCACGCATCCCCAAGCCAATCACAAAGTGGGCCATCAATCGCGTTAGACCGAACGTACCCCGAGTCGGCTGGAGCGCAGCAGGCTACGCACGCGGTCTATGTGACTGGATCACCGAAAACGTAACTGAAATTTTTGCATCGGAGTTTTCTATACATCATCCCGCAGGATTTGCGGGAACTTGTGATGCATTAGTAGGAGTAAAAAACAGCGATTTAGTTCTCATGGATTGGAAAACTAGCGTCTCCAGAAAAACTAAAACCGACGATGAAGGACTGGAACGTCTACCTCCCGGCCATACTTACATCGACCAATGTGGCGCTTATTCCTTAGGCTTAAAATATATGACAGGCTTGAAACCCACTGGAGCAGCTGTGGTTTTAGCCCGCCGCTGCGGCAAACCTAACGTCCATTGGATGACACTTAGCGAGCTAGAAGAGGCCGAGCAGTCTTTCCTGGAACGCTGCCACCGTTACTTCGAGCAACTCCATTCAAGCCTCACGGATCCCATTCAAGTCTCGGCCTAACGGCCTCGACGGAAACCCATTCAGGACTGGAACGCCATTCAAGTATTGTTTCGGCCATTCATAGCCTCAATACCTGGCACGTAGTGCTTGTACTGCCAATACCTAGGGCGTCTTGTGGTGCGTCTCGTGAGTCTCACTGAGAATGGGAATGAGAACCGTTCTCAAGGCAAGGGCAGCAAAAAAGCTCCCAGGGCGGGAGCTTGGAGCGTATCAGTCAACCGGGCGAACCCAGCGCCACCTTTCGTTGGGGCAGTATCGCTGCCACGCGGCGAGTTTTGCCCAGGCTTCGGACTCTGTGGTTGCTGGTGCACTGGTGTGATCCTGCCAGAGCTGGCCGGGTGCTTTGTACTGGATCCGGTAGAGGTTTTTCATTTGGTGGAACGGGTACGGGGTTTGTAACTGGCGCGAGGTTTGCCGGCATCGGCGCGTGGCTTGCGTGGGGCACCTGGCGGCTTGCGTGTCGTCGGTGTTGTGCGCGCTTTTTTCGCACTTAATTTCAGACCGGTGGGCACCAGATCACTGGGGCAGGGCTCGCCACCATTGAGCAGCTGGCATTGATTCCAGTATGGGATGACGGACTCCCAAAGCTCCCGGATTCCCTCTTTACCGTGCAACTGGTGCAGGCGCATCAGGTCGCGCCACTCGATCTCGGACAGCGTGGATCGTTCGGCGCAATACCGCAGATCCCGTAGCGCCCGCTTCTCCTGGCGCGTCATCTCGCGTTCTTGCTCGCGCTGATCGCGGGCAAGCTGTTGGCGTTCTTTCTGACTGGTGAACATAGGCTGGGCTTGCCGTACCCTGCGACATTAACACCAAGGGCAAGCGGCGCCGACCGTTTGAAAAACTGTAACAGTAAGGGCAGATACGGCTGGCGCCGGTGCCATGCTTGGGGCTGATCACCGATACGCCCACCCATGGCACTGATCATCAGAACCACCGAACCCAGCGCCACCTTTCGCGTTACCTACGAAACCGTGACGGCAGAATCGGCCGAGCAGGGAGACTGCGCTGATTGCGGCTGGCTGGCTTGGAACGGCAGCCCCTGCGATGAGTATCACGAGTCTGTGTGGGACCTCCGGGACCTTACCGACCGCCTGGCAGGTTGCTACGCGGAGGGTGACGGCGATACGGTTCCCCGCTGGGTAACGCTGGATCCGCAGTCAGACTTCTGGCTCTCCCCCTTCTGGCGTGATCTGGCAGGTGAGGATGCCCTTAGCGTTACGGCTTCGGTGCATCGGCCGGATTGGATCACCGATTCCAGCTGGCTCAGAGTCTGCCGGATGCTCGGCTGGCGTTCTGGCCGCTGATGCTGTAATGTATTTCACGAGACCCAACCCATAGGCTCACACAATGACCCGTTACACCACTGAACAGCTGGCATCGTTCCCCTGGATCGTCAGCACTGATACGTTGCGCACCGAGGATTTGCTCGTGCGTTACTGGCAAACCGCCGAACAGCTAGGCGCCGACCTTTGCACTGTCCTACCGGCATTGCAGCATCTGGTGGGAGAGGATTCCAAGGAAGCTGATTGGGACGACGACATGGCTTGCGGTTGCCTGCTGCAGCTTGGCGACATCCTGCAGGATCTGGCGCCTAGTGGCTTTTACTTTGGTGCGTCAGAGGGTGATGGCGCGTGCTTCGGCTTCTGGCTCGATAACAGCTGGCGCGAAGTGTTGGAGCATTGCGGCTGTGCTTTCGATTCTGACCCCGAAGCGGTAACCGTTACGGTTCAGGAGTTACTGGCTGCCGGCGTCGATCCTGACACCTACGAAGACCTTTACCAGGGAGAGGCGGAAGGCTACAACGAGACGGAGGCCGGGGCAGACTATGCCGCTCAGCTGGCAGAAGATGCAGGCATGATCCAAGCCACAGCCCAGTGGCCCCATACGTGCATCGACTGGGAAGAAGCCTGGCGCGAGCTTGAACTGGGCGACGGTTACTGGCTGCAACGGATCAACGGCGCCCAGTGGGCAGTCTTCCGCTCTGCTTGACTGGCACCCCCACCGACTAACGGCCCGGCCACTGTGCCGGGCTTTTTGCTGCGCGGCCTGCGGCCGCTTGCAAGGTTAGAGCTTAAGATTGAAGCAAACAGGCGGGAGATCTTAACAGTGAGCGACGCACCGGAAGCTAACAGCGAAGCACCGGAGATTGCGCCGGAAGCTGTAGACAATAAGCCGCACCCATACGGTCGGCGCAATCCTGACGCTTGGATCGAAGAGCGGCAGCGGCGTTTGTTTCTCAAACAGCTGAGCGGTCAGAGTGCACGGGCTTTGGTGTATGAACACGCGACACGTGAAGGTGTAAGCGTAAGTACCGCTTGGCGCGACTACGCAGTTGTGCAGAGCTGGAATGAGTCGGATTGGCAAACAGAAAGAGACAAAACGGTCTCACGCATCCAGCAGATGCGTCTTCGCTGCATCGATGGCGCGATCCGGGCAAAGCAGTTTGGCACCGCTCAGCTGTTGCTACGTGACCTGGGTGCGGTCGTTGGTGAGGTTGCACCGGAAGCTGCAGCCGCTGCAGCACCGCGCTTGGAGATCACCGTGGAAGACAAGCGCCAGGCTTGACGCCTGCGGCTGTTGTGCTACAATACGGGAGCAAGCGAACCCAGCTTCCCATGACCAACACAGAACGCGGCTTCATCGGCTATCTGCTGGCATCTGGCGCCATCGTGGCCGCCCTCGTCGCTATGGGTTTTGATAATCATTCCCAGCTGGCACGCTGCGAGTCTGCCGGCCGATCGGCGGCTGAGTGCCGTCTGTTGGTGCTCGGCAGATAAGCATTGCTAATGTTACACTGTGTGACAGTAGGCCGCACTGCGCGGCTCTGCTGTGCTACAGTACGAGAGCACACAGCCACCACCCATGGCAACCGCCACCACTTGCGCCGCTCTCCTGCTGGCGCTGATCCTGCTCCCCCTGCTGATCCTGCTTTGGGCCAGTGAGTCTCGCCAGCAACGCGCCAGGCGTTGGCGCCGCGCTGGTTTGACGCAGCAAGCCATCGCCGACCGCCTCGGCTGCTCGCGAACCACGGTGCGACGGCTGCTCGCGGCATAGTACAACTGCACTAGGGGGGTAGGGTTCGGCGCTGCCTGCGGCGGGACGCCACCCAGGGAACCTACTGACACATTCTCAAATCCTTCTTCTGTACTACACCGGGGCAGGGGTTCGATTCCTGTAATACCCTAGAAAGTACCCCCATACATAAAAATGCCAGATTCTGCTGGAGCACTCACCCTTCGCTACGCCCAAGGCGAGGTGTTTTCCAGCCGAAAACGCTTCAGAGTATTGGTAGCTGGCCGACGATTCGGCAAAAGTTACCTGTCATGTATCGAGTTATTGCGTGGGGCGATCGAAAGGCCGGGCGAAACCTTTTTCTATGCCGCCCCTACATACCGGATGGCGAAAGACATTGCCTGGAAAGTCCTAAAACGACTGGTCCCGAAAGCCTGGATCAAGGCAAAGAACGAAACGGACCTCAAGATCGAGCTAGTGAACGGCTCGACGATCGAACTAAAGGGCACTGAAAACGCAATGGCCCTCCGAGGCCGAAGTCTGGCTGGAGTTGTCCTCGACGAAGCCGCGTTTATGGACGCGGAAGTCTGGTTCGAGGTCATCCGCCCCGCCCTCGCGGACAAACAAGGCTGGGCCCTCTTCATTTCCACCCCGGACGGCACCGCCAGCTGGTTCTACGAACTGTGGCAATACGCCGATAGCGGCGACAAGGACTGGAACCGCTGGCAATTCACGACGATTGACGGCGATAACGTTCCCCCGGAAGAAATCGAAGCTGCTCGCGCCCAACTCGACCCCCGCACCTTTCGCCAAGAGTTCGAGGCCAGCTTCGAGAATCTCAGCGGTCTCGTCGCAATCTCATTTGGCGACGACAACATCGACAAACAAGTCCAAGACCTCCCCGTCCTACCCCTCTTGCTTGGGGTGGACTTCAACGTGGACCCAATGAGCGCGGTCTGCGCAGTGAAAAAAGGCGATGTGCTCTGGGTCTTCGACGAAATCATCATGACCGGCGGCGCCACTACCTGGGACCTATGCGAAGAAATCCAATCCCGCTACGGCGTGGAGCGCCGCATCATCGCTTGCCCGGACCCCACAGGCGGCGCCCGCAAAACCAGCGGCGTTGGCGCCACCGACCACAACATCCTCCGCAAATCCGGCTTCACGGTATCCAGCCCCCGCAACCCCTGGAAAATCCGCGACAAGATCACCTGCGTCAACACCGCCCTCCTCGATGCGACTGGAACCCGCCGCCTTTTCATCCACCCCAAGTGCAAAGAACTGATCAAATCCCTCCGCACCTTGACCTATTCCCCTGGAACCGGCCTCCCCAACAAAAATCTTGGCGTAGACCACGCCTTCGACGCCTTGGGCTACCTATGCCTCCAAACCTTCAACCTTGCCAAACCAGAGAACCTTGGCAAGACCAACTATCGTGTGTGGTAACAGCGGTAATTTTGTGGCTAAAAAACCAACTAAAGCCCAGAAAAAGGTTGCCAAGGTCATGCGTGAGTACGGCAAAGGCGAACTCCACTCGGGCAGCAAAAAAGGCCCCGTAGTGAAGTCCCGCAAACAGGCAATCGCCATCGCCATGAGCGAAGCCGGCATGGCAAAACCCAAGAAAACCACCAAAAAAGGCAAGAAATAATGGCTAAACGCGGCCTTTACAGCAATATCGCTGCAAAACGCAAGCGCATCGCCGCCGGCAGCGGCGAAAAGATGCGCAAACCTGGTACAAAAGGTGCCCCCACCGCTGCTGCCTTCAAAGCAGCCGCCAAAACCGCTAAAAAACCCAAGAAATAGCCTCATTTTCTTTATACCGAGGCCGCCGATGTACCTACGTCACACCAGCTCCGTCACCACCCCTTACCCCTTCGGCACCTCTGCAGGCGGCGCCGCAGCTTCTGCTGGAGCAACCGACGCCTTCGGCCGTGTCCGTACATCTAACCCACTCACCCTTTTCGACTCCAGCCACCGTTACCACGACAACGGACTTTGGGCCACCTCTACCGCCACGGGCGGAACATCTACGTTTGACGCCAACGCCGGCCTCGTCAACCTCGCTGTAACCACCAGTTCCGGCTCCGAGGTCATCCGCGAAACCACCAAATGCTGCTCGTACCAGCCGGGTAAATCCCTGCTGGTGATGTCCACTTTTACGCTGAACCCTGCCAAAACCGGCCTCCGCCAGCGCGTCGGCTACTACGGCGCCGCCAACGGCATGTACCTCGAACTTGCCAACACCACCCTTTCCTTCGTCGAACGCAGTTCTTCCACCGGCTCCCTAGTCGAAACCCGCGTCGCCCAATCCGACTGGAACATCGACCCCCTCAACGGCACCGGCCCCTCCAACCTCACCCTCGACCCCACCAAATCCCAAATCCTGTGGATGGACATCGAGTGGCTGGGACTCGGCACCGTCCGCCTAGGTTTTGTTATTAACGGCAAATTTGTCCACTGCCACTCTTTCCACCACGCCAACATCATCACCTCTACCTATATCACCACCGCTTCCCTTCCACTCCGCTACGAAATCACAAACACCGCCGCGACCGCTAGCGCCAGCACCCTCAAACAAGTCTGCTCCACGGTCCTCTCCGAAGGCGGCTACGAACTACGCGGCCTCCAACAAGCCATCGGAACCGCAATTACTGCTCCTTATGCTCTAACTACTGCTGGCACTTACTACCCAGTTATTTCTTTACGCCTTAAGGCAGCCGCACTAGACGCAATCGTCATTCTTACCGCATTATCTATCCTTGGCGCCACAGCCAACGCCAACTACAACTGGCGCGTGATGGCTAACACCACCACTACAGGCGGCACTTGGACAAGCGCCGGAGCTGACTCCAGCGTCGAATACAACCTCACTGGAACAGCAACAACCGGCGGCCGCATCTTGGCCCAGGGCTACTTCAGCTCCACCAACCAAAGCACGGCATCTGTAGACATCCTCAAAGAAGCCCTATTCAAATTCCAACTGGAACGCGACGGCCTTACTGCAACCCCTTACGAACTAAGTCTTGTTGTTACAGCAAGTGTGTCTACGTCTAACGTACACGCATCAATGGACTGGGAGGAAATCAGCCGCTAATGGCCATCCAAACAGTAAACGGGGGCTGTATTCACATCGAAATTGATGCTGAAGACGGCCTCACCCATGCCACATTCGTCTTCAAATCACCCCAAAACCCCGAAATCCTCGGCGGTTTTGTCACCATGCTGGCCCAAGGCGTCGAAGTACTGGTACCAATCACCGACCCCGACGACGAGGAAGACGACGATGATTGATGCCAAAATAAGTACAAAGTAGGAGCCTAGCCGTGGTCTACAGCGCCAACGTCCCACCAACTGGAGCTGTAGTCAGCGAATCGCCATTCGTCCGCAGCCTCGAAGTCATCGGCATGATGCCGGACTGGAGCGTAATGGCTGCCGTTACCAACGGCACGAACTACTTGCGGGACATGAGCGAGACCTATCTCCCTCAGGAACCGCGTGAAGACGACGACGCCTACCAAACCCGCGTCGACCGCAGCGTCCTCAGCCCTTACACCAGCCGCCTGATCGAGACCGCCGCTGGCGCCATCCTCCGCAAGCCCATCCACATCGAGGGCGACCCCTACTGGCTGGAGCTTGCGCAAAACATCGACGGGCTTGGCTCGAACATCAACGAATACGCCCGCCGTGCACTGGTAAGCAGTCTTACCTACGGCCACAGCGCCATTTTGGTGGATTACCCGGCAGCGAGCGCAGCCCGGAATCTGGCCGAAGAACGTGCCATGGGCCGCCGCCCCTACTTCGTGCACGTCGACGCCCCCCAGATCTGGGGCTGGCGCAAAGAGCCTGGCACCAACCGCCTACTGCAGGTCCGCATCCACGACTACGACGTCCGCCCGCTGAACGAGTTCGGCGAAGAGCAAGTCGAGGAAA
>Ga0315903_10008555_pt1 | contig 12562 bp, 18 predicted proteins | sample LakEriMetagenome_7_FD_203524 | JGI IMG/M metagenome (GOLD analysis project Ga0315903, IMG submission 203524) | Freshwater fungal communities from buoy surface, Lake Erie, Ohio, United States - Buoy 2 MA119 | ecosystem: Environmental > Aquatic > Freshwater > Lake | place: USA: Lake Erie, Ohio...
AAGGCCCGCACCCTCGCTCCCCTGCCGTGAACGCTGGGGGAATACGCGGCCCCCGCCCAGCGCTATTAGGTGTTGGTCATTGTGATCAGCGTACCGTTCGCCAAGTCAGCGGCGCCCGCCGTCGAGATGCCGATGACGGGCATGACCGCGTATTCAAGCAAAATGTTCGCCGTGCCGGCGGCGGTGAGCACTTCGCTGTCAGCGACCGGGATCGTGGTTGTCCATCGACGGACATGAACAACGTCGCCCTTACGCATACCCTTCGCCCAGGCGTCGGTGATGTAACCAGCCGCATAGACGGTGGCGTTCGCGTCAGGCGTGTCGTAGGCCCAAAACGCGCCGCCGACATCGCCGCCGAAATCAGCGATCTTGCGCAATTGCGCAGAAACGTAACCCATAATTCCATTCCTTCCGTGCGGCCCCAGCGCATCGCCAGGGCCGCTTTAGTGGTTAGAGATCAGCCGAGAGCGGCGGCGTCGTCGTGATAGAAGCGCACGATGCCGCGCGAGAGCGTGGTCTTGGCGACGTGCGACGCCTTGAACCAGCATTCGAAACGGTCCTGCGGCTCGTAATAGTACGGGTGCGCTTCAGGCTCGCCGCTGACTTGGTGAGCCAAGGCGCTTTGATGCCACATATACATTTTGCACGACGACGTACCCTTGCCGCTAAGCCCGTTGTGGGTGAGCCAATTGACACCCTGCCAGCGGAGCACTTTGGTCGCCGGCGCGTCAGGCATGACCTTCATGTCGACGTAATCGGCAGACTTGAATTCGGCGATCCGCTGCATTTGCAACGCGGCCTTGACCGAGATCACGGCCCAAATATTGCCGTCGTCAAACGGGACGTCAGCTTCGAGCAGGAAGCTCATCCAATAAGAAACATTCTTCAGCGTGAACAAGCCGACCGCTTGGTTTGATGCGCCGTCAGTCGACGCCGTGATCGCCGTCGCCGAGGCGTCGGCAGCGTCAATGATCGCCTGGTCGATGCCGCGATTGATCGAAGCGCGACCGCGCTTCGACATGGCGGCGCGGACGTTCGGGTTGTTGCGGAATTCATCGAAGCTATCGATGCGATACTTCTTGAAGATCTCAGCCGGCGTACCGCTCACTTGGCTCAGGCCAAGTTCAGAAACCGGAATGTCGCCGTTGCGACCGCGCGTGTTGGCGGTGTCGCCGGGATCGACGACGTCCCACTTCACTGTATCGCCGCGAACCAAGCCATCGCTACGGACGGCCATCTTCAGTTTCGCGATGTCGCGCTCATAGTCGAACTTGAATTCGTCGCTGTAGATCGTGCGAAAAGTGTTGTCGATTGTGCTAACGGACATGGCCGTTCACTCCTGTTATTCGATGAAGCGCACGCGCGAAATTGCGCGCGCGCCGAAGCGCGGGATTGAAGCGGCGATGCTGGCGGCATGACGGGGTGTCGCTTGCGCGAGCCGTCACGGCCTCAGAGGTACACGGAGCCGGCGAGCCGGGGTGTCCGTGGAAGCCTAGCGAGAGCGGATCGCCGCGCGCTCGCCGACTTCGGGCAGTTCAAGCCGCGATTAAGCGGCCCTCTTCTTCGCCAGGGCGTTGTTGATTTTCTCCAACTCGCCGCCTGGCGCTGAAAGCTTGATGTATTCGGCGCGTTGCGCCGACGTACCCTCACGCATGGCAAGGATCTCTTGCTTGCGTTTGACTGGATCGAAGCCGGGATTGTCGCCGCGCGCGGCTTGAAAGAACGGATCTTCGGAGACGCCAGCGGTGCGACCGATCTGCGCAAACATGCGCTGAATGACCGGATGATCGAACAGAGCGTGACCCGTATCGAGGCGCGTACCCATCAGCGCTTCGAACTCGTCGTCTTTCCCTGGAAAGAAATGCTTGGCCGCAGCGATCGCGGTGCGAATGTTGGCGTCGTACTCAGCGCCCCACAACGCCTTGTTCTCGCGCTCGCCGGCGACCGCGGCGTCAGCCGCAGCGTTGACTTCGTTCAGCACAGCGTCGGCTTGCGCATCATAGTAGAATTGATGCGCGAAATTGATGATGTCGTTCGGCTTGGCGCCGGCGGCGATCTTCTCGTGCAGCTTGGCCGTGAGCCCGGTCAGGAACCCGGTGTCGTTCTCGGTGACCTGGTAGCCTTCAGGCGGCTTGGCCGTGATCTGATAGCCGTCGACCTTCTCCGGAACGCCGATCGCCTTGGTGAAGGCGGCGATCTCTTCAGGCGTAGCGTTCTCGCCAGGGATCTTGACCTTGCCGCCGGCGCTGATCTCAGCGGTCGCGGCCTTCCAGGCTTTGCGCGCCGCAGCAGGATCCGCGTAGCGCTCCAAAGCCTTCAGCTCTTCAGGATCGTCGCCGGCCATCGCCTTGCGCCAATCAACAGGCTCAGGAGCCGTGACGCGTGCGAACAATGCATCGGGGGTTTCGAACGCTTCGAGCACCTTGGCGCGTTCGGCGTCGCCGCCGGCCAGGTTCACGCGCGTCGTTTTCCAGGCTTCAGCGTCGAACGTCGGCGCAGGCGCAGGATCAGCCGGCGGGGTTCCGCCGCCGCCGCCCTCACCCTCTTCGGGAATGAGACAGGCGCCGACGATGCGGTCGACGAACGCGGTGGAGCGAAGGAGGCGATTGCGGGCGAAATTCATGCGTCGGGTTTGTCATCCTCGCCGTGAATAGGCGCGGAATGCTCCGGAAACCGCATCAGGACGGCGTCGGCGATTTGGGCCATAGCGACGCCCGCCGCCATCGAACCGGCCCTGAAGGAAGCGCCATGCGTGTTCTCGCCGGCGAACGGGATTGAGCCCACGCCGCAAAGCTCGACCATCATGTAAGTCATGGCGAGACGTTGCTGACCCGGCGATGCATTGCCTCGCATCAGCGCACGGATCGCGGCGACTTCGTCGACCGTAGGGACGCGCGCGCCCATAACCTTGAGCGTCCGAAACAAAGCGCTTTCAGGCGGTGGCGGTGGACGGCGCGCGGGACGCTCAGCCATTACGCGGCCATCATGGGATCAGGTGACGGGAGTTGCGGCGCTTCACCAGGCTTGCCGCCGACGCCGGCGTTCGCCGCTTGCAACGCCAATTGCGCCGCGACTTGCATAAGCTGTTCTTGTTGCTTTTGCTCGCGCGTCGCCTCGACATCTTCTTCGCGGCGCACCCACGATTGCGGGACCAGCGCCTTCAGCGCCTCGCGATCCATCTCGTCATGATCGATCAGGTCGACGATGCCGGGGTTCAATTGCACGCGCTCAGCGATATAGGCGTTCGCCTCACGCGCTTGTTCGAACTTCATGCGGCGATACGCGCTCGAAAGCGGCGTCTCGAATTCGAATTTCACTTCGCCTTCGAGCAGCACGTCCGGCGGATCGGCAAAGCCGCCGCTCTTCGTCGGCCCGTCAGCATCATAGATCCGTTCAAAAACGGCTTCCATCAGCTCGCCGTTCTCGGCTTCCATCGGCTCGAAGATCGGCGCGGCGTCGCGCATGTATTGCTGATAGATCTTGTCCGCTTCGAAAGCGGTCATTTGCTTGTCGATTTGCGGGAAGCTTAGAAGGTTCTGCAGGAAGGCCCGCGCCAGGAACGTCCGACGCTCGACAGCGTATTCCATGCCGAAATCAGGACGCCCGACTTCGAGCGCAGTGACCGGATTGCGTGAACCATAATTCAGCGTCGCATCGTAATACGTCACGCCGTTCGCGCGGATTTGGATCTCGCCGGCGATGCCGTCGTCAGGCGCGAGCAGCGGCGGGTTCACCAGCTTTTCGAGACTTTCGATGATCGCTAGCTGCGCCTGGTTCAACGTCCGTCCCGTCGCGAGCGAGACGCTCGTGCAAGGACTGCGACCAGCGGGTTCGCCGCTGACGGTTTGCCAGCGACGGACGAGGTAGGGCCATGTGCGGAAAAACGAAGGTTGACCGCTTTTGGGTTTTAATTCGGCGCGCACTCCATGCGCGACGTACATAACCGCGAACTTCGCGTCTTTCGGCAGGCCAACACCGCCGTATCTCGCGACCGGGTATGTGCATCGACGAACCTCAATCTCTTGGTGCGGATCTTCGTTGTAAGCTTTGATCAGCTCGTTCGGGATGACCATTCCCATCTCGTCCAATTGCGAGAGCGAGATCGTCATCTTCTCGTGGAAATCCATCGAGCCGTCGGCGTGCTCGTTCCATGCGCAATCGCGCGGGTGCAAGCACTTGAAGAGCAGGCCGCTCTTATTGTGGTTATAGGTGTGCGTGACAATCGACGTGCCGAACGCAACATAATCGTTGTCGGATTCGCTGAAGGCGCGGCTGAAATTCGAACCCGAAGAATAGACGACTTCGCGCATGACGCGGCTCGCGTCCTCGCACCAGATGCGCACTTCGTCGTCGTCGTTGAGATGACGCGGATACGCCTTGCACATGAACCAGTCGCGGCCACGCGGACGGATCATGGCGCCGATTTGGTTGGCAAGGTTGCGGCGAAGGAGCATCGGCTCTTCGTCAAACACGTCCCAATATCGTTCGTCGCCAGGCGGCGCCTTGGACGTGAAATCAGCGCGCTCAGGATAGAAGATCTCAGCGATCGCCTGCCAGAGCATATACATTGGCGCGAACTTGGAGAACGCCCGGTCGCCGCGCGAGATCACATCGCCGACACCCCATTTCATCGGAGCGCCAGGCTGTTGCTTCTTCGCGTTTAGACCGCCGACTTGATTAGCCACGGAGCACCTGCGCACGGATCTTAGGCGCGTTCGATTGATCGGAAAGCTGGCCCGCCCCGCCCTTGTGCTTGAAGATCGTGCTCGATCGCCCGCGATGCTTCAGCAGGCCGGAAAGCTGATCCGCGCGCGCCTTGCGCACAGCGGCGTCAGCCATGTCAGGAAGCGGAACGACAGGCTCAGACTTCGGTGTTTTGATCTTGGGCGACTTCACTTGAATTTACCCAGCAACATTGAGCCCATGCGTGGAGCAGCGCCTTGCATTTTGAGGCGCTTCGAGAGATCGCCGATTGCGGCGTTGCCGTCGGCGATCCGCCGCTTTGCAAGGGCGCCGCCCATCATTTGTTTGCCGTCGGGGGACTTCATGCAAAGAGCGCCTATCTGCGACGAGAATATTTCTCCTTGGCTTTAGAGTAGCCGCTCTGAACCTGCGGCGAACGCTGCGCATGGGGCGAGCGCTTGCGATTGCGCGACTTGCGCTCGCGCCGCAGATCCGGATCATCGTTCGCCCAAGCCAAAACGACCGCGTCGCCGTCGTCAGTCGAGCGACCAAGCCGCTTGATGATGTCGATCTTGCTTTCGATTTGGATAACCGTGCTTTCTTCGCTCTTCTTGCGACGCACTGCCGTCAGGTCCGCGAACAATTGGCCATCCGGCGGGAGCGCTACGCTATCACCAGTCTCAGGATCGAGCGCCTCGCGAAAGCGCCAATACCATTCGGCGCGCTTGTTCTTGAATTGAAACTTGCCCGATCGATCGCGCGCCGTCGTGCCGGCGGCGCCGATGCACGCTTGCACATTGGCGTCGTTACTATCGAGAAACTCAAACGCCGAATTGCCCCAGCCACCGCCGCAATCGATGTTGATGATCGCGCCGTCACGCACGCTCTTCATGACCAGGCCGGCGACGTCAGCGCCGTTCTTGGTGTCGATGCCTTTCTCACGGATCAGCGGCGCGAACGTCGTTTTGTGCAGCGGCGCGAGCACGGTTTTATCCGGCCCGCCTTGCGCGACGTCGACGCCGAGCGATGTCATGCGGCCAATGCCGCCGTCATCTTCGAGCATACGCCGGCGCATTTCCCAGCGCTGTTGCGCCTTCAGCACCCACGACGACGGGATCACTTGCCAAGCGTCATCCTGAAGGCCGGCGTTGAAATCGCCCTTCTTGAACGCGGAGCGGTACGGTTCAGGCAAGCCGGCAAGCTGCGCCGAATATTCGCCGTCATCCATCAGGTCCGGATTATCTTCGAGCGACGCCGGTATGAACGTGCGCGAGCGCGGTTTAATCATCTCGCCGTCGACTTCGACCAGGTCGGGACCGTCGAGCCAAACGTCCTCCCCGTTGATTTGCGTCACCCAACGCAGCTCACCAGGCTTGGCCGGATTAGGAAATTGCGGATCGAGCCACGGTCCCCAATACTTGATGACCCAGCGACCCTCTGCGGTCACCGGCGGATTGCCGGTGCAGATCACGCGCTTGCGTTGACCCTTCTTCGTCGATCGGTTCCAGGTCATCAGGAAGCGGAAAAGCGTCTCTTCGAAATGCGTGATCTCGTCGTACGCGTAGAGATCCGCCGGACGGCCCTGATAGGCTTCGGCTTCCTTGGCGTTTTCGAACGCGGCGAGCTCACACTCGCGCTCGCCGCCCAGCTTCCAAACGTGCTTTTGCGTGTTGTAGCCGCTCGATGATCCGAGGATCTCAGTTAACCGGGGAACGAATCCGCCGACGCCGTCGAAATCTTTAAAGTGCCGGCGAAACACGCGGCTATGCCGATGCTGAAGCACCAGGCCGGCGATCAAATCCGTCTTGCCGCCCCCTGCCCCGCCGCCGAAAAACAATTCATCGGCTTCGCTGAAATACGCTTCGTATTGCGGGCCAGGGTTCGGGATCCATTTCATGCCCGCCGTAGCGGCCAGCGCCTCGTCAGCAAGGGCTTGCTGTTGCTCCGGCGGCAAGGCGCCAGCGCGCTCTAAAAGCTCGTCCAGCAGGCTCACGGCTCTTTGGCGATCGCTTTGCCGGCGAGCAGGAAGGCGATGCGGCGCAGCACGTCGCGATTGATCGGCCCCTCGCCGGTTTCCTTCGTCTCGATTGGCGCATCCTTGACGCCGGCGACGTTGACGCGGTCGCCGAATATGTCAGGCGCGAACTTCGACATCAGGAACTTGCGGCTATCGACGCGCAGCTTCGAGCGTTGAATGTGCTCGTGGTCGACGACTTCGCGCTCTTCGCCGTCTTGACCGACGACGGTTTTTCTATCGAGCGAGCCGTCGTCGCTGATCTCTAGGATCTCGTCGGCATGCACGAATGCGCCAGCGCGGCGCGCAATGAGATGCGCCTCCTGAAACGCTTTATATTTCTCGTCGCTCGACGCGAGCCAGCGATGCACCGTGCCGCGATACGGCAGTGCGTCGTCAGCCTCGCAAATCCGCGCGAGCTTGCCGCCCTCGGCCAGCGCAAAGCAGATCTTCTCACCGATCTCAGGCGTGTATTCCGTTGGTCGAGCGCGTGCCATGCTCAGCCCAGCGCAACGCGGCGAACGGCAGTGATGCCGCGATCTTCTAATTCTGCAACGGATATTGTCGCGCCACAGGCGACGCAACGATAAGCGTCATCCAAATCGATGTATTCAAGCCCGCGCAAGTGCTCGCATGACGCGGGAGCGGCATCGCCGCCCCCGACGTCCGCAGAAATGGACACCTCCTCCCCGGCTACGACAGTCGGCTCACCGACCTGCCCGATAAGCTGTGCGACCTCGACGGCCATTTGATCGCGCTCAATACGCAGATCGCGAGCCTCTTCAATGGCGTCGTTGTGATCATCATACGCGCGATTTAGCGCAGCGCGTCGCTCTTCGACCAATGCGCCGGTTTTCTCGATGCGCTCGTCAGCGGCTTTGATCTTGCCGCTCAGCGTTTGCGACTTCAGCGGAACTTCGGAAAGGATCATGGGGCGACCTCAAATGGTGAAGCGGTGCAATACGGGCATTCGTCGGGCAGGACGTCGGGAGCTTTGAGCGGAACGACGCGCTCACAATCGACGCACTTGGCCATCATCAGCGGCGAAGCGTCACTCATACCGCCCCCAGCCGGCCCGCCGTACGCCACGACGACAGCCTCGCCGAGCATGGCGCGCACTTCAGCCTCGCGCGCTTCGAGCGCAGTGCGGCGCTCGACGATGTCGTCAAGCAGCGTGCGCAGCTTGGTTTGCTCAGCCTCACGCCGCGCCTTTATCGCCGCGACCTGGTTGGCGAGCGACGTCTCGCGCTTGCGTTCGGTGTTCTCGATGCGCGCCGGCGACGTCATTGCAGCTTCCGACTTGGTTTCTTCGGCGGTTCAGCCGCGCGCTTCTCGTCACGCTTTTGCGTGCCGGTTTTCACTTCGCGAGGGGGCGGTGCATCGGTCAATTGATGTGCTCCGGAATTAGAATATCGCCGGCGTCGACCGCGCTTTCAATCAGCTTCGCAGAGATTTGCAGCGCGGCCTTGATCGTCAGCATGATCTCATACTCGCCGACGCACATGACGACGGAGCCGGCTTGATCCGCCGACACGCCAATGAAGAGCGGAGCAGGAAGCTCGCCTTCGTCGTCACCATAATTCGGCGCTTCACTCATTTGCGTTTCACTCCGACCAGGCCAGGCAAACCGCTCACGATGATCGGCTTCGCTGACATTTGCTGATCACGCGCCCGCGTGGCGTTGTTGATCAGGCTTTCAGCGAAGGCGATCGCCAGCGACGGATCCATATCGAACCATTGGATCAGCTTGTTGAACTTGACGACGACTTTGCCTTCGACGGCAGCGACGCCAAAATCGAGCGTCTCCTCGCCGGTCTTTCGAACCGGCGAGGACGCGGCAGCGCCGTTCATGTGATCAGCGCCGCTCATCGGCTCAATAACGCTTCTTCGACGGCGCAGCCGTCTTAGCGGCTGACTTCGGTGCGGCTTTGGCGGCAGCTTTCGGCGCGGCCTTGCTTGGTGTTTTTGCCATTTTTCGTTTTCCTTCTTCATGCGCCTCTTCGGGATATGACGGGGGCGAGCCGCCTCGAAGCCGCCGGCATGTGCCGGCGTCCGATTAGTTTCCGGGTTCACCAGGGCAGCGACCAGTGCGCGGATCGCGGACACCGCGACGGCATGCTTCTTCGCGCGCGTCTCGCGCATTGCGCTGATATTCGAGTGACGGATCGATCGCTTCGTCGGCGATCGGAAGGCCAGTCTCGCCGGCGCTTCGAGCGATTGCGGTCGCTGCGACGGCGCTCGTCGTCATGGTGGCGCGTTCAATGAGCGCGAACGTGACCGCGCCCATGATCACGGCGCCGACCACGAAACCGGCGAGTGCGTACGCCGCAGCCTTGTGACGCTCGCCGATCTTGATACCAGCCTCGACGCCTTCAGCGCGAAGCTGTTCACGCATGGCCTCAGCCTTCGCGTTCGCCTTTGCGATCTCATCGGGTGTGTAAACACGCTGGAGCGGGGTTATGTTTTTTCCAGTCATGTGCTCACCTAACCACGACGGCGCGAACGCGAGCGGAACGCTGTTCACGCGCCGCTTCGATCTGCGAAAGCTTCGGAGCACCGAGGCGCTCGTGAAGGAATTCAGCGCCTTCGTCCGTCAGCCGGCGGGAGCCGACCAATTCGCGCGGGGTATAGCCCTTTGTGATGTTGATCGGAGCCGGCCAGCCTTGCGCCTCGAAGTGCTCGCGCAAGTGCGCAACATTCTTCGTCATCAGGTTGAAATTCGCGCCCTTCTGGTCGCCATAACCGAGCTTTACGCACGCTTCGTCGTAATGCTCGATCAGCTCAGCGCCCAGCACCAGGCGCGGATATGCCTCTGCGACGATCGCCAGGACGATCGCGCAGCGCAGCCGGTGCGTTAGGCCAAGCGCGTCGGCGTAGATGACCGCCAAATTGTCGCCCGTCAGCCGCGCTAACTCAGCCTCAGCGTACGCCGCCCGCTCCTCAGCTTCGACCATGCGCATCAAGCGCTCGTCGTTTCGGATGCTGACGATCGCATGAACGTCCGCAGCCGGTAACCAGCGCGCGCCGCGCTTCATATTCAATTTGTGGATACCAAAAAGTTTCCGCACGTTCGCATGCGTGCAGCCGATATGCGCGCCGATGCGCCGCGTCGACCAGTTGAGCCGCGTGCTCAGCTCGCTTGCGATCTCGGCTCGCGCCGCAATGGCGTAGCGATCCCAACGTGCGCAAAGCACGGTTTGCACCGGTAGATCGTGCTTTGCCGCGACCGTCTCGACGATCTCACATGCACGCGCCTTCGATGTGATGACGCCACGCGGCGCGGCGGCGATCGCGGTGTTCATGCAGCTCGCTCCGTCTTGTTTTGCGCGGTCCGCGCGATGTCGATCAGCAGATCTCGAAACGCATCCGGCGTGGTGTTTCGGATGCGTTTTTTATCCTTGCCGCCGACCATAGCCAACATGCCGATGCGGCGGGCTTTGGCGTAGCCATAGCGCTCCAACGCAATCGGATGCAGGCGTTGCTCGCCAACGCCCCAATGCAGGTCAGGAAGAGTAACGCCATGCGCATAGAGCCACGTGCCTTTACGCGAAAGATGCCCGTAGAATCCTTGCTCGACGTAGCAAGTGAAACCGCCAACTTTATCGGCCTGGATCCATCCACCTTTGCGAGATGGGGCGTTTAACCCGAAATGCTTCCACGCATGGCTATCGGCCGGGTGTTCAAGCACGCCGCCAAACTTGCGCACGGCGGAAAGCGCAGCCTTAAAGCACCCCCCGTCGTCGCCGAGTTTAAATTGATGCGGCTTGCGCGTTGAGCCGTGCCAGAAGCGCCCCCAGCGCTCGCATGGGGGATGCGCAACGACGGGATGCGGGCCAGCGTATTTGCGCGCATCGCGTTCGATGTCCCACGGATCGACGTTCGGTAAGCCGGTATAAGCGCCAGCCGTCTCAACATAGAGGGCCGCAATCATGTTTTCGCTTTCGCTTTCGGCGACGACGTGCGGCCCAGCGTCATGCCCGGCGTCGTCACTTGCATCGAGCCCGCCAGCGTGCGGCGAGCGCCGCCGCTCAAAGGCTGGCGCGTTGCGCCTAGTTTACGAGGCCCCTTTTCACCGTTGACCGCCATGCTATAGCCCTTGCTCATGTGGACTTTGATTGTTGTGCTTGTGTTCGGCCCCGCCGCTGGAAACGCCGAAAGCCCTCGCGACTTCCGAACTTTCGAGTTTGGCGTTTACGCCACCGAATCCGAATGCTTGCGCGACGTGACGCGCTGGATGTTTGATCCCGCCGTTCCCGACGCCTCGCTTGTGCCTTCCGATTGGGAAGTGTTGATCGCCGGCTGCGAACAAACCGATCTCGTTGCTTAACGCCCCCTGTAAGGTCGCTGGCGCTCGCCATCTCGGAAGAGATGCGTTTGACGCGCATAGACTTCAGCCGCAGTTGCGCGGCGTCCACCGCCCGCATAGGCGAGCTTTGTGCCGCCGCGACCGTTCGGCACGCGATTGAAGCGTGCGCGATTGCGACCGTCGTCGACGTAGAAGATCGTCGGGTTTGCAGCGACCGCTTCAGCGGTCACGAAATCGCTCGCCGGTCGATTGCGACCACGCTCCGATGCAGTGACGGCGCGGATCAGATCAGTGCCGTCACGCTGGCCTAGGAAATGCGTCAGGTACACTTCGCCTTCCGACACCGGACGCCCGAGCGAAGCGCGCAGCGCCGATGCGTTCTCTTGCGTGAAATGCCCGCCGAGTAGCGCGGACCATCGCGGATCTTCGCGTGCGGCGAGGATGCGAGCCCGCATTGCAGGATCCGCAACGCTCGCCGATCCGTCGGCGCGGCGCGTGATCGCCGACGCCATCTCCTGCCCCGCCGGCCCGTAACGCCCGCCATAGCGGCGCATGACATCGAGCCATGTGCCGTCGATAAACTGGAAATGCCCGGTCGCGGACGAGCTTGGCGCTCGTGCATCGGCACGCCCGCCGCTTTCTTGCGTCACCAAAGCGGTCACGTAGCTTTCAGGCACGCCCGTCAGGTCGACCGCCATTTGCGTTGGCGAAGGCGAGACAACGCCACCAGGGCCGACGGGAAACGACGGCGCGTCGCGTGCGCTCAGCGGCGTCACCGGCGCATCGGTCGACTGGCGTGCGACGCCGCGCATGTTGGCGCTGTATCGATCGCCGGCGTCGCGCTCTTCTTTCGTCAGCGAGTAGCCGCCTCCCCCGCCGATCATAGCGCCTGGTCCCATTGGCACAGTCTGCGGCGCAGGAGCCGGCGCGATCGGCGGTTCGCGTCGTCGCGGCGCAGCGGTGCGCGCTTCAGCAGGACGTCCGCCGCGCATAATCGACCGCCAGAGTTCGGTCATGACGGCGACGCCATCGGCTCAGCCGCACCGTCCATCCGAACAATCGCGCGATCAGTAAAGCGACCGATCGCCGAGACGTTTGAAGGGGCGCCGACGCCTGGTTGGGGACTAACCGCAGGGGGTTCAATCTCAGCGGCAAGACCAGGCGTCGGCGATGCTTCGGCGGGAGGAGTTGCCGCAAGCAATTGGGAAACTTCGTTAAGCGCAGCTTGCACCGTCGTCGCCATCTCGACGGTGTCAGCGTGCGAGGCGGCGACGGTGCGCTGCAATCCAGAAAACGCGGCGTTGATGACGACGAGCGCGTTGGCTTGGCGCTTTTCAAGCTCGTCGATTGCGCTGGCGAGCCGCTGGTGCAGCTCTTCATGCTGGCCGGCGAGCTTGACCAGGCCAGCGATGCGCGCCTCAGCCTCGTCGAGACGCGGCGTATTCTTCTTCGATCCGAACATTTGAACCCCTGCGAAAACAATCCCGTTTCCGGGGTGAGTCAGTTTGCGCGGGGTGTGCAAGTGCTCGCGGCGACTTGCTTACAAGTTTCAGAACGCG
>Ga0315903_10008556_pt1 | contig 12562 bp, 10 predicted proteins | sample LakEriMetagenome_7_FD_203524 | JGI IMG/M metagenome (GOLD analysis project Ga0315903, IMG submission 203524) | Freshwater fungal communities from buoy surface, Lake Erie, Ohio, United States - Buoy 2 MA119 | ecosystem: Environmental > Aquatic > Freshwater > Lake | place: USA: Lake Erie, Ohio...
CTTGAGCTCGCCCAGGGGATTCGCCCAGGCACCCCCAGCCCCAGCCGTCGAGCTCGCCCTGGTGTTTCGGTATCGGGTGCGCTGGGCCTCTGCCCAAGCTCGCCCTCGAGCTCGCCCTCGAGGGACCCTGCGCGTCGATCTCGCCAGCCCCAGCCCTCGAGCCGGGCCCCGGTCCTCGGTCCGTGTCGCCTGATCCCTTGCGCTCGGTACCGTGGCGCGTGGTCCGCGCGCCTCGATCCTCGAGCTGGCGATCCTCGAGCTGGCGATCCTCGAGCTGGCGATCCTCGAGCTGGCGATCCTCGAGCTGGCGATCCTCGAGCTGGCGATCCTCGAGCCGTGGATCGCGCAGGGTGAAGCTCGAGCCGTGGCGCGTGGTCCGCGATCCTCGAGCCGGGGTCGCTGGCGCGTCGGCGATCGTTCGCGGGCGATCGTTCGCGGGCCTCGAGCCGTGGTGCGTGATCGACGCCTCCACCCCACGGCCCCCAAAAAACGGCCCGGTTGTGTAAAGGCAAGGGCTTTTGCCCGATTTCAGACATTGGATGCTCTGCAAAATAGTTTTAGTTCCACGTGGAACATCCCGGCCCCCGGGGAAAGAAAAACCACCCGGTTTGATTAACTTGTCAACTCGTGCAAAAATTTGCGCAAATTTCTACGCAACGGACTTTCCATGAGTGCAGTGCCGAAGGACGTCGAGGCGGAGAGGCTGCGGCTTGAGTACCGCCTGGCGTTGCTCGAGACGCAGGACAAGGCCCGCACGAACTTCATCGATTTCGTTCGTTACGTTTGGCCCGAGGCGATCCTTGGCGAGCATCACAAGCGTATGGCGGCGGCGTTCGACCGCATTGCCCAGGGGAAGCTCAAGCGGTTAATTATCAATATGCCGCCTCGTCACACGAAGTCGGAGTTCGCGTCCTACCTGCTTCCGGCCTTTCTGATGGGGCAACGTCCCCGGTTGCAAACGATCGAAGCGACGCACACCGCAGAACTTGCAGTGAAGTTTGGTCGTAAAGTCCGCGATCTGATGGCATCTGACCGCTATCGGGAGCTATTTCCTGCGGTCGATCTGAAACAGGACAGCAAAGCCGCCGGCCGTTGGGACACGAACCATGGCGGAAGTTACTTCGCCGTCGGTGTGGGCGGTGCCGTGACCGGTCGCGGTGCGGACCTTTTGATCATTGACGACCCGCACTCGGAGCAGGACGCGCAGTCAGATCTATCCCTGGACAACGCCTGGGAGTGGTACCAAAGCGGTCCGCGTACCCGTCTCCAGCCAGGGGGAGCCATCGTGCTCGTTATGACCCGTTGGGGTACGAAGGACCTGACGGCCCGCCTGATCAAGGCCCAATCGAGCCATAACGCTGACCGCTGGGAGGTTATCGAGTTTCCGGCTATCCTACCCTCTGGCAAACCGCTGTGGCCGGAGTTCTGGAAGCTAGAGGAGCTGGAAGGGGTCAAGTCGTCTCTGTCGGTACAGAAGTGGAACGCGATGTACCAGCAGCAGCCGACGAACGATGAGGGCGCGATCCTCAAACGGGAATGGTGGCGCGTCTGGCCCAACCCAGAGCCTCCCGTAGTGAATTACATCATCCAGAGCTACGACACGGCGTACAGCAAAAAAGAGACGGCTGACTACAGCGTCATCACGACATGGGGCGTGTTTTACCCGGACCAGGACTCGGGGCCGAACATCGTGCTGCTTGACGTCCTGCGTGGGCGATGGGACTTCCCGGAACTCAAGCGCATCGCCAAAGATGAGTACAAGCGCTGGAATCCCGACAACGTGCTGATCGAGGCCAAGGCCACGGGCGTGACGTTGCAACAGGAGCTGCGTCGTCTTGGCATACCAGTCACCATGTATACACCGGGTGGTAGGCGTTCCGGAACGGACAAGGTCAGCCGCGCGCATGCGGTAGCCCCTGTGTTCGAGGCGGGGATGGTGTGGGCCCCGGACACTGATTGGGCGGAAGAGCTTGTCGAGGAATGTGCAGCATTCCCGAACGGCGACAATGACGACATGGTCGACTCCACGACGCAGGCCATCATGCGCTTCAGGCAGGGGAACTTTGTCTCGTTGCAGTCCGACTACCAGGACATGCCTGGCCAAGGCAGGCCGCTTGTACCGGAGTACTATTGACGACTAGAATGTGAGTGCCGCTCACTCTAGGGGCCCGTTGACCATGGCCAAGGGCAAAAAGGACACAGCATCTTTCATCAAGAAGGTATCTTCCGCCGGCCGGCGTGGCGATACCGAGTTAGCCTATTTGAGTCCGAAAGCCCGCGATCTTTTGAAAAAGCTTGGCGGCGCGGGAACCAAGAACCCGAAGACGAAGATCAGGGAGTTCTATCCCGAGTTCACGGCCCTGGATGATTTTGATCGGCTGATGGAAACCGCGCAGCCTGGACAGGAGCCTATCGTCTCGTCCCCCGCAGCGCTTTCACAACCCGCTCCTGCTCCTGCTCCTGCTGCTCCACAGTTTGATGCACAATCCGCGCTCGCCGCGATGGCCGCTGCGCGTGATCAAATGCCGCAGGCAATCGTTGATTTCTATGCGCAGAATGCTGCTCCGGCCCCTGCTCCGGCCTTGACCGCAAGTCGCCTTCGAGAACAGGAAGATCTGTGGCGGCCTCGTGATGAAACCATTGGCCAGCGCCCAGGGCTGATTAGCCCAAGGTTCACCCCAATACGAGAAGTTCCTGACGAGAGAGTCGACCGCGCGGCGGAAGAGGCTGCTCGTCTTCAAGCAGAAGCGGAGGCACGTGCCCGTGCAGAAGAAGAAGCCAATCGCAAGGCAGCCGAAGAGGCAGCCCGTAAAGCAGCGGAGGAAGAAGCCGCTCGTCGAGCAGCCGAAGATGCCGCAGCCCGAAGAGTCGCCGAAGAGGCAGCTCGTGTACGAGCTGAAGAAGAGGCTCGCATCCGTGAAGCACAAGATGCTCAAGCTCGTCGCGCGGCTGAGGAGGCCCGTCGAGTAGCGGAAGAGGCAGCTCGTCGAGCAACCGCTCCCCCGGCTCCTGCCCCTGCCCCTGCTCCGGCTCCTGCCCCTCCTGTTACTGCGCCCGTTGCGGCACCGCCGGGGCTAATCAATAGCCCGCTCCCCGTTGTCCCCGGCGCGGGAGACGTGCGCACTGGCGATTTCATTGACGACAACCTGAACGGTGTTGATGATCGCGATGAGGCTGCAAAGAGCGGCAGTTCGCGCAACCTGTTTGATTTGATCGGGGGCCTTGATCCAAACAGCGATGTAGGCCGGTTGATTGCTCGCCTGCGACCAGGTGGTGGGCGTAGGTCGGCAGGCCCGTCGGTCAGCGCTCCAGTATCCTCACTACAACCGATTTCTACCGCTCCGGCTCCATTGCCCGTGGTCCCTGCTCCATTGCCCGTGGACCAAGCGCCAAGCAGCGGCTACGTCCCGCAACCGATTCCAACGCCTGGGTATGTCGCGGCGCCTTTGCCGCAGAGTCCCGCCCCATCAACCCCGTCTTTCTTCCAGCCGAGCACTGGCGGGCTGACGCCGGGCGTATTGCCCGTGAGCGGCCCGCAGCCGCAGAGTCTTGCCACGAGCAACGTGCCGTTGCAGGCGATCGGTGCAAATCCGAACCTCTCGCCAAATATTCTTGGCGGCCAACAGAATCTTGGCTACTACACGGACCGCATGGGCAATTTGATCATGTCGCCTGGCGCGGTCCGTCCGCCTGGCTTCGCGAAGGGTGGTTCTGCGGACGCGGATCTGCTCAAAGAGCTTGAGGCGTTTCGCGAGGCCGAGGGGCTTAAGGACATTGACTCTGCGCGCACGATGCTTGAGCAGTTATCCAACGAGCCTGCTGCATCGAAGACCGAGGTCATGCTCTCGCCCAACGCGCAGAGTGTGCGTCGCACGTCGCGTCGCCCTATTCGTCAACAGACCGATCGCGGCACTGCCAAGGGCATGGCCATGGAGCTTGAGCAGGTAACCGAGGCCCAAGGCCCACGGGCCAAGAGCGAGGAGCGTTCGGTTGAGAAGCGCATGGAGCTGCTGCGTAACACCCTTGGCATGCCGACCTTTTCGCAGCCGACCCTTGCGCGTGCGGGGGATCTGATGGCGCGTCGCTTTGCCGAGGGTGGAGAGGCGGAAAGTCCTGCGCGTGAGAGGCTCGAGCAGTTGCTGGAGATGGCGGGCCGTGGCGCGCGAAAAGTGAAGCGTGGCGTTGCAGGCGCGCTGGGTGTCGAGGATGTCCTCGCGCGCGCGGAGCGTGAGTCAGAGACCGCGTACGGCAAAGAGGAAGCCGGTGGCGGCAAGGCCGATGCGATGCGGCATTTGATGTACCAAGCGGGGCTCACGCGCAAGTGGAATCCCACGGCGGCGGACATCACGAGCCGCTTGTACGAAGGGCTATCGCCTGGGCAGAGCGAACGCGAGCAAGCGATGGATCTGTACAACGACATGCTAGGACGTGAGATTGGAAGACTCGCCAAGAGCGAGGAAGATGTCGCGCGTCTTGCCAAGGAGTACGTCGAGAGCAAGAAGGCGCGTGTGCTGCCGAAGGAGGAGCGCACGGGGTATCGCAAGGGCGGCGAAGTCAAAAAGAGAAAGTAATGGCGAAGGATCTTTCAAGGGTCGTCCCTAAGCCTGCAAGCGGCGAGCCGCAGCCGAAGGACCCCAATGCGGGGACCTGGCGCGATCCGTCGCAGTACGATCCGACCTATCTTTCCCAGGTCGGCGGTCAGGCGCTGGTGGATGTCTACGAAGGGCTTTCGCAGTTGCCGGGGACGATGTACAACGTCCTGCGTGGCTTCATGGAGCGTCAGCGCCAGAAAAGTCCCGAGGAGCTGCGCGGTACGGCCGACCCTTATGACACCGCGACGTATGACGCAGCGATGGCGGCGATCGAGGGCGCGGCGCGTGAGCCTGTAAAAACGGCCAAGTCCGCAGCGAGTGCGTTAGCCGAATACGGCAAGAAGGCCGTCTCTGGCCCTGCTGGCATGACGCAGTTCCTGGCGGAGAACCTGACGCCGTTGCCGCGCATGCCCAGCGGACCGGGAAAAATGGAGGTCGTGCGCCCGAAGGGCTCTGGGGTGGTGCTTGATTACCCGGATGCCCCGCTGGTAAAACTAAGGGACAACTCAGCGAATCCCAACAGCGACACTAACGAGCTGTACGGCCATGTCCGTTTTCCAAAAGGCTTTGTTAATCGGGCAATAGAGGAAGGCAGGGACCGTCTTACCACAGTACGCGTGAGGCAAAACCTGACGTTAGACCAAACCACCGCCATTGATGATTTTTTGCGCACCAAGTTTAGAAACTATTTTGTTAATCAGTTTGGAACAAAAGACGATCCAGTCTTCAAGGCCATCAAAGAAGGCAAGCTGTCCACCGTTGGATTAAGGGATCGCGGGAACATACGCGAGTACTTGCCCGCTGCCGCAAAAGAAGGAAAGACCCGCGTCAATCCTGAAACGGGCGAGACGATGTTCTACCCGTCAAGCAGTGCACAGGCGGCGCTAGAAGACATTAACGCAATTTACGATCGAATGACTGGATTGCGGGGAACGGTCCTTGCTAACAGGACCATAGGCAAGCCCGGGCGTGAATACAGCGTTCTCGACCCTGAAATGGAAAAGTCCCAACAGTTGTTGGATGAAACAACCCAGGCCCTTATTGACGAAAGGAATCAACCCTACGAGATCAATCCTGCGGTCGGCATACTTGGCTACAAAGACCCGGAGATTGCAGCAGACTTAGACCCGCGCAGAAAATTACTCCAAGCATTCCCTAGTCAGGGACGTGTCAGGATTTCTCCTGCTTCTGAAGACATCGAAGCCTTGATGCTCGGTCAACAAAACGATCTGCCCAAGCAAATTAGAACGGCTATTGAAAAGGGTCAGCCCATTTACGATATGGATCCCAGCGGGCCGCTTGCCGATATTCTTGACCCAGAGTCATTGGTTGACTACCTAGTGACGCTTCCTCCTCGTGAAGTAAAGAACATGCGCTTTGAGGACGCGATTCGTGGAGCGGCAAAGCTGCAAGACATTCGCACTCAACGTGGGGAAGTGATCTCCCGCATACGAGATGGAAAGCCGGTCGACAAGAAGGTCTTTTTGGAAGGAGTCAGTGCTCCTCTGATTAGCTATGACAAGGACAGCCCGTTTGCCGGCTTTACCTGGCGACAGATCACTGACCCGGAAGCGACCGCAGTAGAGGGGGCGTTTATCGGCCATTCGGTCGGCGGATATTCCAGTGAGGGCGCGTACGGGCCCGATGCGAAAAAAGCATTTAAGTCAGGCCAGAACAAGGTCTACACTCTTCGGGACGAGCAGGGGCGCCCTGTGACAACCGTCGAGGCCAAGGAGATTGAAGGGAAAGGCCTGGTTGTGACGCAGACCAAGGGCGCGGGAAATAAGAGCGGCAATGTCAAACCGGAGGCCTACGATGCGGCGCTTGTTGACCTTTTCAATAAACTAAAGGTTGCCGCAGTCAACGAAAGAGACAGCTTCTTGCCTCCGCTTGCACAGGCATACAAAAACCAAACAGCCAATCCAGTGGAGGTGCGGTTGAGGGGAGGGCTGGGTCTGCCGCAGCCTATTGGACAGCCGGGAGAGGCCGCCCTTGCAGCCGCTCGTTTTGAAGAAAACATGCGTCGAATCATGGAACTGCGGCGCAGGCAAATACAGGGGGAAGAAGACTGATTCTCCGAACCACCTTCCCTAGCCAACCGCCTTTAATCGTATTAGGATCTCAACATGCCAATTGACAAAGCTCTTAACCAAGCCCCCGAGGCGGACATCCTGGTCATCGCCGAAGAGGCGGCCCCGATGCCGGACGTCGAGATCGTCATTGACGAGGAAGGCGGGGCGGTAGTCGAGATTGGTGAGAGCGAAGCGCAGGAAGTGGATTTTTACGCGAACCTCGCGGAGGTCGTGGACCCTGATGCGTTAGGCAGGATTGCTCTTGATGTGTCCGCGATGTTCGAGGCGGACAAGGGTTCGCGGTCGGACTGGGAGCAGATGTACGCCAAGGGGCTGGATCTCCTTGGTCTTCGCATTGAGGAGCGTACCAAGCCCTTCCGTGGAGCCGCTGGGGTAACCCATCCGATGCTCCAAGAGGCCATCATCCAGTTCCAGGCGCAGGCGTTTAAGGAGCTGATGCCTGCTGGCGGCCCGGTGCGCACGCAAGTTCTAGGTAAAGAGACGGTTGACAAGTTCCAGCAGGCCTCGCGCGTGCAGGACTTCATGAATTACCAGATCACGACGGTGATGGAAGAGTACACACCGGAGTTCGATCAGCTTCTGTACTACACCGGATACGGTGGATCGGCCTTCAAGAAGGTCTATTACGACATGCAACTAGGCCGCATGGTGTCAAAACTGTGCCTGGCCGACGACGTTTACATCCCGTACAACGGTTCGAGCGTCGTTTCGCAGTGTTCGCGGCTGACTCATCGCATTGCGATGGACGCAAATGAGTTCAGAAAGCGTGTTTTGATCGGCGAATACCTTGATGTTGCGGTTGATCTTGAGCCGACGCCCTCCGATCCGAGCCAAATCCAGGCTGCGATTGACAAAGCCATCGGTGTTCAGCCGACGGACCAGGCCGGAGAGGTCTTTTTGCTCGAAATGTTGGTCGATTTGGACCTTCCGGGCTTTGAAGACGTCGATGAAAGCGGCAATCCGACCGGAATTAAGCTCCCGTACGTCGTAACACTGGCCGAGGACACGTTAAAAGTCATCGGAATTCGCAGAAACTGGAAGGAAGACGACGAAAAGAAGCGCCGCCGCAACTATTTTGTCCATTACGTGCTGGTCGAGGGCCCTGGTGCGTATGGCTTGGGCTTTGTGCATCTCATCGGCGGCATTTCCAAGGCCGCTTCGAGCGCGCTGCGGCAGTTAATCGACGCCGGAACGCTTGCCAACCTGCCTGCGGGCTTCAAGGCTAAGGGCGCGCGCATCGCGGACGACTCGGATCCGATCCAGCCGGGCGAGTGGCGTGATATTGACGCGGGAGGCGCGGAGCTTTCTTCGTCTTTGCTGCCACTTCCGTACAAGGAGCCGAGCCAGGTTCTCTTTACGTTGCTCGGATTCCTCGTAGACGCGGGCAAGCGCCTTTCGAGCACCGCCGACATGCAGGTCGGGGACGGAAACCAGTACGCCCAGGTCGGCACGACGCTCGCGCTTCTTGAGCGCGGTGCGATGGTCATGTCCGCGATCCACAAGCGCTTGCACTACGCACAGTCGCTTGAGTTCCGGTTGCTCTTCCAGGGCTTTGGCCAGTATCTGCCGGACGAGTATCCGTACGATGTCCCTGGCGCGAGCCGCAAGGTCAAGCGCACGGACTTCGACAACCTTGTTTCCGTGTTGCCGGTAGCGGATCCAAACATTTTCAGCAGCGCGCAGCGCATTCAGCTTGCCCAGATGCAGTTGCAGATGGCGCAGAGTGCGCCGCAGATGCACAACATGTACGAGGCGTTCTATCGCGTGTATGCGGCGCTCAACGTGCGCGACATTGACGGCATTCTGTTGCCGCAAAACAACCAGATGCCCCGTGATCCGTTGTCCGAGAACTCTTCTGTGTTAAACGGGATGAAACTCAAGGCATTCGCGGGCCAGCAGCATGACGCGCACGTGCTGACGCACTTGATCATGGGCATGTCGCCGATGCTCCAGGCCAATCCGATGGCGGCGATGGAGTTGCAGCAGCACATCCTTGATCACGTTCGGCTCAAGGCCGAAGAGGACGTCGAGGCGGATCTTTTCCGCATGTATGGAACGGATCCGGATCGGATGGTTTCGGCGCTTCAGAAGGAAGGCATGATCGCGATCAAGTGCGCGACGTACATGCAAGAGATGAAAAACATGCAGGCGCAGCTTTCTGGCGAGGGGGCAGGGGAAGATCCGCTGGTCGCGCTCAAGAAGCAGGAGTTGGACCAGCGTGCTGCGGCAGAGCAGGCCAAGATCCAGTTCAACGAGCAGAAGCTTCAGCTTGATCGGCAGAAGTTCCAGCAGAGTGCTCAGATCGATCAGGCGAAGCTACAGCTACAGGCTACAAAAGGAGGGCGAAATGCCGCTTAAAAAGGGTTCGAGCCAAAAGACGATCAGCCGAAACATCGGCGAGCTTGTCGGGGCTTACAAGGAAAAGGGACGTATTGGCACAAGCAAGCCTAAGAGCAAGGGCGCCGCTGTAAAGCAGGCCGCTGCGATTGCGTATGCCAAGGCGGGTAAGTCGCGCAAGATGGGCACGGGTGGTGCGGTGCGCACGGTCAAGAAGAAGGACGGAAACCGGCCCGTTAAGATTTACTGAGTTAGACAAGCGCTTCTGGTGGTGCGCTAAACCGCCTGCTTTTCATGGGAACTCTCCATGCTTGAATTTGCAGATCTCGTTTTGAAAGAAATAAGAACGCTCCGCCATTCGGCGGAAGAGATCATCCTGAGTGGCACGATTACTGACATCGAGCGGTATCGTTTCATGATGGGTCGTCTTGAAGGTTTGAAGCTAGCAGAAGAGTCCGTGAAAGAGCTGTTGAAGGCGCGAACGGACGACGATGGCTTTATTACCTAGGAGGACCCATGACTAAAGAAATGACCGCGTTGGAGCAGAAGTGGGCGGAAGAAGCCGCCAAGCACGTGCCAACTTTGGAGGATGCGTACACGGCGGAGGGCTTTAAGCCTGAGAACCTTGACGCGACGGTGGTGGATCGAATCCCGACGCCTACGGGCTGGCGGATCGCGATCCTGCCCTACCGTGGTGCCGATCGGACCAAGGGCGGTATTGCCCTTTCCGAGGAGACGCAGCGCAAGCAGCAGCTTACGACTGTCTGTGGCTACGTCCTCAAGGTCGGTCCCCTGGCCTACGCCGATGAGGGGAAGTTCCCGACCGGCCCGTGGTGCAAGGAGGGCGACTGGATCATCTTCGGTCGCTATGCCGGTGCGCGCATCCCGATTGACGGCGGAGAGATCCGCTTGATCAACGACGATGAGGTTCTGGGGGTAGTCAAGGACCCCGAAGACGTTCTTCACATGTGGTAAGGAGATCTACAAATGTCAGGCGAACAGTTGGAATACAACATCGGGGAAGGCGAAGAGCCGGCAACCGTGCAGTTACCCTTGGAGGACGAGGCTCCGAAGCTTTCCTCTGAGGTTGTTGAGGAGGTCGCAGCCAAGCCCGAAAAGGGCGAGCAAGAGCTGGACGACTACAGCGACAAAGTCAAAAAGCGTATCGACAAGCTGACGGCCCGCTTGCGGGAGACGCAGCGTCGTGAGCAGGCGGCTTTGGACTATGCCAAGCAGGTGCAGGCCCGCGCGCAGGAGCTTGAGCAGCGGTACATAAAGACTGACTCTGAGCGGCTTGTCGAGGCCAAAAACCGGGTCGAAACCCAGGCCGTGGCGCTCAAGCAGATCATCCGCAAGGCTCGTGAAGAGGGGGACGTGGACACCGAGACCGAGGCGCAGCAGCGTCTTGCCGCGTTGACCATGGAGAATTCCCAGTTGGAGGCGGCTTCCCAGCAGCGCGAGGCGTATGCCCAGCAGGTGCAGGCGCAGCAGCAACAGGCCTACCAACCCCCTGCCCCGCAACCGGCTCCCCAGGTCGACCCGAGGGTTGAGGAGTGGGCGGAGAAGAACCGGTGGTACGGGCGGGATACCGTGATGACCCATGCCGCGTGGGGCATCCATCGCCAGCTTGTCCAAGCGGAGGGAATTGACCCCAGTTCGGACGAGTACTATGATGAACTTGACAAACGTATCCGAGATGCCTTCCCGCATAAATTTCAGGAAAGCAATTCGGGTGCGCAGAGCAGGGGCCGCAACGTGCAAACGGTCGCGCCTGCCTCACGATCCTCCGGGATCAACAATGCTGCACGCCGCACTGTCAAATTGACCCCAAGTCAAGTGGCAATTGCTAAAAAGCTGGGCGTTCCTCTCGAGGAATACGCCAAGTACGTGAAGGAGTAAGACCATGTCAGATGCCAAAGTACCTTCTCTCAATCGCGCTTCTCGCGAGACCGAAACTCGTGCGAAGTCTGCGCGGCGTCGTCCCTGGACTCCTCCTTCCCGACTGGATGCGCCTCCCGCGCCTATGGGATACAAGCACCGCTGGATTCGGGCTTCGGCAGGTGGGGTGGAAGACCGCACGAACATCGCAGGTCGTCTCCGTGAGGGGTACGAGCTGGTTCGCGCGGACGAATACCCTGACTTTCCATCTTCAGTGGCAGATGACGGCCGACACGCTGGTGTAATCAGCGTGGGAGGCTTGTTGCTTGCTCGTATCCCCGATGAAAACGTCGAGGAGCGCAATGCGTACTACGCTCGCAGGGCACACGACCAAATGCAGGCCGCAGACAACGAACTCATGAAAAGCAATGCTCACTCGAGCATGGTGATTGAGCGTCCGAGTCGCCGGTCTCGCGTTTCATTCGGAGGTTCCAAAAACGGAACCAGTGAATAACTTTTTTAGAGGATTAATCAAATGGCAAATGTAGACAAAGCCTTTGGTCTCCGTCCTCTCGGCAATTTGTCTGCGACTGGAGCCCAGAAGCAGTACGGTTACGAGATTGCGGATAACCAGAGTGGTGCGATCTACCAGGGCGACCTGGTGACGATCGTTGACGGCTATGTCGTTAAGTTCCTCCCGGCTACGCATGCTGCGGCGCTGGGTGTGTTTAACGGCTGCTTCTATGTGGACCCGTCCAGCGGCAAGCCGACCTGGAAGAACTACTACCCGGGCAGCGTCAACATCACGGAAGGCAAGATTGTTGCTGACGTGATTGACGACCCGAACCAGTTGTTCATTATCCAGGCGGACGAGGACATCGTTCAGGCCGATATCGGCGAGAACGCGGATGTCGTCGGTACGGGTGGAAGCACTGTAACGGGCGTTTCGACGATGGAACTGGATTCGTCCACCATTGCCGATACGGCGGCGTTGAACCTTAAGATCGTTGGCCTCTGGAATGTTCCGGGCAACGAGCTTGGGAACTTTGCCGTGGTCGTTGTGAAAATCAACGAGCACCTGTACGGCAGCACCGGCGTCAAGGCCGTAACCTGATATATAGGGGCATAAAACATGGCAATTTCACGTGCACAACTGGTCAAGGAACTCGAGCCGGGCTTGAATGCCCTGTTCGGCCTTGAGTACAAGAACTACGAGAACGAGCACGCCGAGATCTACTCGGTCGAGAGCTCTGATCGTGCGTTTGAAGAAGAAGTGATGGAGTCGGGCTTTGGGGAAGCTCCGGTCAAGACGGAAGGCTCTGGCGTCGCGTACGACCAGGCGCAGGAAGTCTATACCGCGCGCTACACCCACGAGACGATCGCCCTTGCGTTCTCGCTCACCGAAGAGGCCGTTGAGGACAACCTCTACGACCGTCTCTCGGCGCGTTACACGAAGGCGCTCGCGCGCTCGATGGCTCAGACGAAGCAGATCAAGGCCGCAAGCGTGCTTAACAACGCGTTTACGACTGCGGTCGGTGGCGACGGAAAGCCGCTCTGTGCGACGGATCACCCGACCCTGTCGGGCCCGGATCTGAAGAACGAGCTGACGACCGCTGCGGATCTGAGCGAGACCTCCCTTGAGCAGGCATTGATCGACATCGC
>Ga0315903_10008557_pt1 | contig 12561 bp, 17 predicted proteins | sample LakEriMetagenome_7_FD_203524 | JGI IMG/M metagenome (GOLD analysis project Ga0315903, IMG submission 203524) | Freshwater fungal communities from buoy surface, Lake Erie, Ohio, United States - Buoy 2 MA119 | ecosystem: Environmental > Aquatic > Freshwater > Lake | place: USA: Lake Erie, Ohio...
ACACCGTAATTCGGGGCGTGTCTAAACGCTCAATCCACACCTGAATGGGACGGGCTTGCTGCAGCTTGTTGGGGATCGTTGCGTAGGTCGAGACGCTGATCCGGGTAATGGTCAGGTCGGCCTGTGTTGAGGCGCTTCCCGCGCCCGTGCGTATGACGTGCTCCAGCAGGTCTACGGTGTCCGCTGGCAGGTTGTACGTGGCGGTGCCCGCGACGAGCGGGATCATGCCCTGCTCGTACGTGAACATGTTTAAACCCTTGTTGGCCCACTGGGAGAACATCAAGTTCAACGACCGGCTGGCCGTGCGCAGGTCATAGCCAGTGCGCAACTCACCACCGGCACGCTCAAAAGCTTCCTCTACGATTTCCGTGAGGTCCATGTTGAAAGCTGTGGTGCCTGATGTAGCCATTATCTAAACCCTGCTGTTTTCTTTGCGATGGTCTTGGGTTGGGCCACAAACTGTTTGCCTGCGGCCTTGCCAGCCCGTTTGGCTCGGGTGGTTGCTGCGTACTCAGCCGGTGACAGAGATTTTATGGCAGCTTCGGGCAAATACCGCTCCCCCGTCTTTGACGACGGCTTGCCAGACTTGGTGCGCCATTTAGCATCCGTCCAGTCCTTGAGCGATTTTTGCGGGGCTTTCATTAGACCATCCGACCTTTGGTTCGACCGCGCTGGGCAATGCCGTCTGCGCGGGAAGAGGCCGAAACCTTGCCGCCTTTAGCAAAATCTTTGCCCTTTACCGGGTTTACCTTACCGCGCCCAGCACCTGCTTTAGATGCCCTAGGTCCAACATACCGGTTGGCCCCGGCAGCCAACTCGTCGGCTGAGACAGTAATGTCCTTGTCTTCCGGGTATTCATCGGAGGCCATATCCCGGCCCTTACCCAGAATGTATTCGTAGTCGGATTTTTTCTTTTCAGTCACGATAGCCACCTCCGGCTTGTTTATATTTCTTGGCCACAAGCTGCGCTTTTCTGGCCGACCATTGACCTGCGCCAGTGCCGTGGGTTGCAGCAGCTTTTACCTGAGACACAATCTTCTTGCGAAGACTGGGCTTGGTGTAATTGCCAGCCGCATTGACCTTACCGCCTTCAGCGTACTGCGTGAAGTCGGTGTCATCCCGGCGTGCTTTTTTCACGCCTTTGGGCATTTTGGAAGGGGCGATGTCCCCCATGCCGCGACTGGCTCGCATATCAGCAGGCCCTGCCGCCCATGGCCATCTTGACCATCTTGCCTTTTGTGTGAGCTTTGGTGACGCAGCCATCAGCACGAGTCACACCGCCGCCTTTGGCGAATGGCTTTCCCTTGGCTTCGGCCATCTCGTGCTTAATCATGGACTTGGGAGCGCCCTTCTTTTTCATGAAGCCGACTTCTTTGGCCATCATCGCTTTAGATTCTTTCATATCGCCACCTTTTGAAAATTTGCGGCCCTTGTCCGCGTTGGAAAAATCTTTGCCCACAGATTGTGGGACCCCTACCTTCTTCGCAAACGACGGGTTGTTGGCCACCGCTTGCATGAAGTTGTGCTGTTTTTTACTCGTCGAGGGCATTTTTGCTGCTCCTCCCAGTCCAGCCGCGAACGGTCTCTGTTTCCCAGATGCGGATACTTGTCCACACAATCGTGAATACTGCTGCGATTGAAGGTAGCATTTCAACTAGGGTGCCGAGCACCGTTATGACTGACAGTGCGTCAACGACGTGCTTTGACGATTCGGAGAGTTCGTGTTTCATTTCAGCATTTCCATCGTGCGAGAGAAGCAGCCTTACGAGTGGGCTTGCCCTTTTCGTCTTTCATGGGTCCGGGCATCCCAGACATCCGCGCACAAAAAGAAGCCTTGCGGGGGCCACCTTGCGGCTGCGGGGCCTTGAGGTTACTGCCCGTTGCAGCGTTGTATTTGGCGCGGCCTTTGGCCGTCAGGCCCGCGCCCTTGGACACCGGAAGCTTTTCGCCCCGGCCAACCGCAAGTGAGGGGCCTTTTTTCTTAGCCATAGAACACCGTGACTTTAGCGTTACTCAATGTGGCGTAAGCGCTTGTCAAGCACAACACTCCCTGCTCAGGGATCAAGACGCTGAATGTCTCGCCGTTGGCGGTGGTGTTAATGGTGAACAGCGTAGTTCCGCCAGAGCCGCCGTCTTTGATAATCACGCTGCCCGCAGATGTGCCGGGCTCAATGACCATGCCCCGCACGCGAGCGCGGGTGTCTGTGACGGCACCTGATGCGGCCAGTGAAATGGCCCGAACGTCAGTTTGCATACCCATGACGGGCTCCTATCAGCTCAGGGCTGCGCCGACGGCAGTAACCCAAGCAGAGCCGGTGCTGATGACCAAGCAATATTCGTTATTGCCAGCGCCGTTGTCGCTAATCAAGCGAACTTGCCCTGCATTGGCTGCGGCAGCAGTGGGCAGCGCAGAAGTCAGGATGGCGGGGAGGTCAAGGAAAGCGGTAACTGTAACGCTGTCCACGCTGGTGGCCGCACCCAATGTGCTAGTCACAGTGACTGCGCCGGTAGTGGAGCTGACGGAAATGGTTTGGAAGCCGCCTTCGGAACGGACTGGGCCGCTGAAGCTAGTATTTGCCATGATGATTCCTCACATGCGAGTTAAGGTGTGTCTGTCTGCATGTCGTCGGCCCGGAGCCGTCAGATACACCGGAAAGTCCGGGGGTATGCGCAATATATCAGGTGGGCACCGGGGCTGCAACTTTTTTCTTCCGTGCGGCCATCATTTTTGCTTTCCATTCAGGATCAGCCCACAGAGCTTTGGCAGCGGCAGCTTTGGCCGCTTTCACCTCCGCCCGGTTGGCGATCTCTTGGTTGTTGGCTGTCTGCTTGGCAGCGTACTTGGGATCGCTCCATTGGGCCTTTGCTTGGGCGCTAGTCTTGGCCTTGGACTCGGCAGTGCTCCGGCCCCGCTTGATGCCCGTTCGGCGTTTCTCCCGCACCTCGGGATTGGCCCACGCTTCGGCGCTGTTTTCGGACTTCAGGGCCCGCGCCTCTAGAGTGCCTTGCACGGCTTTTTGAGATGCAACAATTTTTGCGCGGTATTCAGGGTCTTGCCAATGGTGCAACGCAAACAACCGATCCACTTCTTTGTGTGCTTCCGTACGGATTGTTCCGCTTGCGCCTTCTCCGCCGTCGGTTAGGTTAAACAAGGAGCCCCGCCCCGTGTTGCGCCGCCCATAAAGCGCAATCAGCTCAACCTCCTTAGCGAAAGCTTCCGCCTCGACTTCGGTCTCAAAGACGCGCTCGCAGGGTGCCACCAAGCCCCGCACTTTAAGGTGTGCGATGAAATCCTGAAACGGCTTGTTGTGCGACCCACGGGACCAATGCGACAGGTCTCGGTCGCCGGTCCCCTTACCCACATATACGGGCTGGTTGTTTTTGGTGGGGCGGGGGTCGCGGTAGACATAAACGTAAAACATAGGAAGCTCCAGAAGTTGGAACCCCGACTGTACCACAATGGACGGTGATTTACAAACTATTTCTGAAAATTCAGAATTCGGTGCCGTAGAGTTTTGATACCGGAAAGCTGCGTGGGTTGTGCCGCGCCCAATAAAAAAGGGCCCCGGAGGGCCCTTTTTGAATACCTGAGTATCAAGCTCCGGGGGAGCCAAAGATACCCAAGGGGTCAGAAACACCAAAGCTGTAACGCTCACGAGCCTTGTAACGCACGTTCCCAGTATCGAAGTCTCCATCCATGGAATTGGACAGTGGCGAACGCACGAAGTGCTTCAGACCGTTAGGTACGTCAGTCAACAGGAACCAAGCGTTGGTGTCGGTCAAGAAGTGGTTCACGGTGTAGCCACCGGGGATTGAACCGTTATTCTTGATGGCGTTGATGTCGTTGTCGGCTGTGCCAACGCGGAGTTCAGTTTCCAACAGACGGGTTGCAACGAATTGCAGTGCTGGAGGAATCACCAACTTCTTGGGCTTTGCAGCGATCAGCAAACCGCGCTCGTCTGTCCAAGCAGCGATCTGAATAACAGCGTTTTCCAACGATGTTTCGTTCAAGTCGGCAGCAGTGGCTGGACGGTTGCTGTTTACACCACCGGAGACCAGTGGGTGATCGGTTGCGCAAAGGACCTTGCCGTCACCGTAAGTCACGCCAGAGCCGGTAAATGCGTTGTTCAACACATAAGCGGCCTTGACTTGCTTGGTGTACGCCATACCACGGGCCAAAGCCTTGGTGTAGCGGCTGGACAAGCTGTCATACAAGTTATCTTCCACAGCTTCCTCAGTGATGGAGAAGCCCATCGCAATGGTTTCGTGGGTATAACGTGCAGTCCAAGCTTCTTGTGCGTTGTCATAAGCGATGGCTTGGCCTTCGTTCTTGACAGGAGCAGCGGAGAAGCCCGACAGCTTGGTTTCTTCTTCAAAACTACGCTCCGAAGTTTCGGTTTCGTAGATTTCTTTGTGCTCTTCGCCGTATTTAGCGTACTCCAAACCGAACAAGGCGTTCAGACCGGGGAGCAATTCCTTGAGCAGTTGTGCGCGTGAAATAGCCATGATTTACTCCTTAGATGCCGGTTGTGTTGTTGTACGAATGGGTGTTGATCTTGACGATCACTTCCGCATACGCAGTCGAACTGGTGGCAGTCTCAGGCACTACGTCGATGATACGGATAGGGTAAGTAGCCGTAGTGTCGGTAGCGTCATCAATAGCTTGAGCCGAGTTGCCAGTGTTTGTGTTGCCAGAGTTCAAAACCACAAATGCGTTTTGACCAACGGCGGCGCGGGTCAAAGTAGACATGGTAGTGGTTGCAGAAACAATGGACACTTTAAACAAAGCGGTTGGATCATCAACAACATAAGCCACCACGTTTGTCACGCCAGATGACGGTGCATACTGGGCTTGAACGGTTTGACCGGATGAGTTGGTGTATTGCACGCCGACGCAAACGCCAACGCATTGGGCTGCGGATGTGCCACTGGCAATTACGGCGCATTTGCCGGATGCCAGAATTTCAACGAGATCGCCGTCAAAAACAGCGCCGGAATCAACCGGAATGAGACGTGTAGAGCCCGCATAAGGGTTTCCACCAATACGATTGACTGGTTGAAAGCCGTACGGAGCGCTGACTGTAGGATAAGCCATGTTTGAACTCCAAAAAGTTAAATACCTTTACCAAAAGTCACCTTCGTGCTGCGCTCTTTGAAAAGCGGCATACGGGGGTCACTTTCACGCATGTAGCTGTTATCAACGGACGCCATCTGCGACTCAGCCTGTTGGTTGAAATACGCAGCACGTTGTTCGATGAACTCAGCAGGTGTTTTGCAAAGAAGCAGGCCACCAACACAGATTGAATCTGGGAATCGACCGTTGGTCTCCCCGAACAATTGAACCTCTGGGTGATCGGACGCCTTCACGGGTTCCCATCCCTCGCGGAGTTTGGACGAAATGTTACGCGGATCATCAGCGTTCATGGTGCTTACACGAATCCAGCGATAAGCATACCCAGCTTCCGGTGTCGGATCGGGCAGAAGTTGCGCCGGGGCCCATTTGGTGGGGCGGGCTGCAACAGCTCGTGTTTCGAGTTCGCGCTTGTTACGATTTTGTTCCGTCATTTTCATTTCCTCATTTCTTCCGCAACCTTACGTGCATAAAGTTCCAAAGGAACCCCAAGACGCTTGGCGATTTCGACCTGCGATTTGGTAAGTACGACCTTTCGGGGCGCAGTACTCCTTGTTGCCGGTGCGACAACGCTCGACTTTTGGGTCCGGGGAGGGGGCGCATCCTCGGATTTACCTGACTCGAACACATCAGGGAAACGTACACGCATTTCGTCGTTGATTCGCTTGTAGTAATCATCGCTTCCTGCTTTTACGCCTTCAGTAACCAAGTCCTCGTGCATTCCGAGGGCATAAGCCGTCATGCGCTTGTTGGACCCATACCAGTCGTTCTCAGATAACCAAGACTTCAGTTTTGGGTCAACCGGCGCTTCCTGCGCTTGGACTTGTTGTGGTTGTACCACAGGTTTTTCTTCGGGTAAAGGGGCGGGCTTAAAATTATTTACACGCTCCGCTTTCATCTTCACCATCGTCATCTCTTCTTGAGCTGCCGTCAGTGCGTCCGAGTCGCCGCTTTCGTATGCCTCTTTGAACTTGCGCTTGGCCTGTTCCATCTCGTTGGCAACGACCTTTTTAGCCTGCTCCAACAGGGCGCTTTGCCCTTGGTGCAGTGAGCCCTTGAGGTTTTTGTTCTCCTCGGCCAGCGTTTTGGCAAAGTTTACCGCCGCTTCGCGCTCACGCTCGGCAGCTTCTTTGGCCCGGCGCTCCTCGTGGTAGCCCTTGGTGAAGTGCTTGATGCGCTTTTGGACGGACTCGTCGTATTTGGACAGCTCTTCGTCAGTGACATCCTTGGGGGGCTCCTCCATCGGCTTGCGGTTACGGTCCGCCTCTGGGGTGTCGTCAACGACTTCGATGTCGGTTTCCGGCTCGACTACCGCGCCACCCTTGCGGGGGTTTTCTTCGGTTTCGTCGGGAAATTCAAATTCGGTTTTTTCAAAATCAGCCATGGTCGTTCCTTACACGCGCTGGATGCCGCGAGGGTCTTGCACAACAGCCTCGACAGAATCGTCGTTGATGAGACGCCATTCGGTGCCGTGGATTTTCATCCGGGTGCCGGTGTTGGGGCGCACGATCACAAAGTCACCCACCTTGCAGCTCGGGCCGCTTGGAAAGCGCTTTTCGTCTTTGAAAGCGTCCGGGCCCATCTTGGCCACGAACAACACAGGGGACAGCAGCTCTTCAAAGTGCATGGTCTGGCCAGCTTTGAGCAGACCACCCTCGTACTCTTCCTGCGCCTCGGGGAGCATACACAGGAGGTGAAAAGTTGCTGGATCGGGCACCTGCTTGGCTTTGTCTTCAACTGGTTTGTTGAGCAAGCCTGAGAGGTCCACCGCTTGGACATCAAAATTAGTCGTCATCTTCATCTTTCAATTTACGCACGAGGTCGGCAATTTCACGCTGTGCGGTCTGCAGACCTCGGATCACTCCGCACAACTCCCGGTAGGCAGCGTAGTCAACGACCGCGCCCCCCGCCAAAGCTTGAATATGACTGTCTTCTTGCTCCTTCAACTTTCGCTGAAGGAGGTCCATCACTGTGTTGCTCATTCATCTCCTTTGCTGCCCGACGATTCCGCAGTCGGATTGGATTGTCTGGCCATCTGTTCGGCTTTGGCCTGCGCCATCTGCTGCGCGTGCGTCAGCTTCTGGTTGTGGACCTGCCCGCCGTGGGCTAACTTTTGCGCATGAACCTGCCCGCCGTGGGCCATCTGCTGCTGGGCTTGAGCCTGCTGAATCTGAAGCTGCTGTTGTTTTCCCGCCATCTCGATGGCGTGAGCTTCTTGCATCTGGGTGATCTCCATCTGCAACCGCTGGGCAGCCATCTGTGGGTCTTCACCCGTTTTGGCGGCAGATTCGCGGGCTTTGAGCCCCAGCTCTTCCGCTTTGAGCTGCAAGTCACCGCGCACTTTGGCCGCTTTGGTGTCAGCGTCCTGCTGTTTGATCTTCAGCTCGGCCTGCTGCATCTGGACCAGTGGGTCCTGCGCCATCTGCTGGGCCTGTTGCTGCTGGGCTTGGCCTTTACTCTGGGCCAGCACCTGCTGGGCAGCCTGCGCTGTAAGGCGAGCCAACTGCACTTCGACTTCTTCTGGCAAGTCTGAATCGGGGGCTGGCATGGGCACGCCCAACTGCTCCTCAACCTTTTTGCGGTAGGAGAACGCCAAGTGCTCGCTGATGTGGGCCATAATCTCGGCCTGCATCTTCTGCGCCTGTGGGTTCTGGCCGATCTGCGCCGCCATCAGGGGGTCCTGCATCATGGCGGTGTGGACAGCGATGTGGGCGTCGTGGTCTTGGTAGATGAACGCTTTGGTCGGCTTACCGTTTAGGAACGCCATGTTCTCAGAGACCGGGTCGCGCGGCTTCATGTCGTCCTCCACAGGCACCAGCTTGTCTGCGTTCTTGACGCCCAGCACCTCAATCATCTGGCGGTGCAACTGGGGCAGGTCATAAATCTGTGGGGCTTGGGCGGACAACTGGATGATCGCTTGGTACTGCATGATCCGCTGCGCCATGGTCGCGCTGTTGGGATCGGACACGGGGATCACGTCCACCATGTCGTAGTCTTCCTGTTTGGCTTTGGTATTGCCGCCCTGCGGGGTGTACTCGTACTCGCCCGGGGTGGTGTCGCGGATGATGTCCTTGAGGAGCTTGAACTCCTCTTTCATGGAGAAGTGAACCCGCGCCTGCACCGCGCTCATGGTTTTCAACTGGCGCTCAAGGATGGCCAGTGTGGTGCCGACCGGCGCGTTGGCGCTCATGTCGCTGACCTTCATGTCTGCAATGGAGCCCAGACGCCGCGCTTCGTCCGTGATCTGGTTGAGCAGCGCGAACAGGACCTGTGATGGCTCCTTGTACGGCAGGGCCATGATGTTGTCGCGCACCGAGCCCGAAGGCACATCCACGTCGCGGAACTCACCGGGGGCAATCGGGGTGTCGTCGCCTTTGATCCGCAGACCACGGGACTTCAAGCCACCGGGCAAGTTGGAGAGCGTGCCAGCGTCGACCAACTGGCGAATCAAGGAAGTGCCTGCACGCGCGTAGCCACCGATGATGTGAATCAGGCCAAGGCCATACACCCCGAACCCGGGCACGTAGGTGTACTGCACAAAGTGCTGGCGGCGCAGTTTCAGCGGATCGGCCTCGTCCCAGTTCCTGCGGATGGCCAAGATTTCTGTGGTCGAGCGGTCGATGGTAATGACGTAAGGCAGCGCGATGCCGTCCTCGTCTTCATACCCGGGCAGGTCGTAGTCGACGCAGATTTCCAACAGCTGGTAGCGGTTGTCTTCAGTAAGGGAAAACCCTTGATCTTCTGCTTTGCGCTTCTCAATATCGGAATGGAATGTGGCGGGCTCACCCAGATCGACTTCGCGGTAAAACCCGGCCACCTGCAGCTTTTTGATGTCGTTCTTGGTCTTGCGCATCGTGTGGGTGACGCGCTCCGCAGTACGCGCACTGGACGCGCCGTAGGGAATGATGAGGTCTTCAGCCGGAATAAACACAGCGGTCTGCCGGTTCAGACTTGGATCGAAATACACTTTTTTGAACGCGGCACCGGCCAGCCCCAAGTTATACAGTAAGCGTTCGTGCTCAGGGCGATACTCGGGCATCTCCTCTGTGAGCTTGTAGTTCATGTCTTCGCGCACGCGCTCTGCAGCTTCTTCTTTGAGCTTGTCGATGGCACCGATGATTTCTGTTTTGACCGGGCCCTGTGCAGGGAACGTCTCGATGATCGTCTCGCTTTGGAACCGGATCGCCGCTTCGGTCAGCACAGTGGAGAACACGCCGCAGGCACCGTCCCATGGCTCAGTGCGCTCTTCGTACTTCATGCCCAGAACTTCAAGGCCCTTGACGTACATCTCGACCCACTCTTTGCGGGTGTTAATGTCGGTGTCCACCAGCTCAATCAACTCACTGGAGAGCGACTGCAGGGCGCTGGGCTCCATGTACTCGGCCAAGTTGGAGCCAAACTCTTCGCCCGTTTCTTCAGGCATCAGGTCGATGGTCAGGCCGTCCATGCCAATCTGCACGCCTTCGGGGTCCTCAATCATGATCTCGAGCGCAGGGGAGTCGTCCTGCGCGATGTCTGCAAGCTCCTCCAAGCCCATTGGGGCGGGAGCGAGGGAAGGGTTCATGCTGTTTGCTGCCATGGTAAATCCTAATAAAACGCAGCCCGGCGGGCCCGCTGGAAGCCTTCATTATCCTCGTGGTCGGTGCTCAAGCGCAACAACCCGCCTTTACGTATACGCTGCAGGGCCAGCGTCATGGTGTCCACCTCGTCGTCGTGTTCACCGGCTGGAAACGCCAAAATCTCTTCGACGGTCTGCGCAGCCCATGCCGTTTCTGGAAACCAGACGTGGCCGGAGGCGAACATGTCCGAGACGGCGTTGAGCCGGGCGATCTTGTCCTGACCCTTACCCGGGCTGAAGTCCTGCACAAAAATACCGGACCGGCGCATCTCATCAATCAGGGGCTGGCCGCTGGCCTTGGCTTCCACGATCACGCTGTCGGGCTGCCACTCTTCAAACTGCTCGTGGGCCATCACTTTAAGTTCTGGAAACTCGTACTTGCCCTTAACCTTGTTGAGCAAGATGACGTTTTGGCTGCCGTCGTCTTCGTTGGTGAATGTACCCCATGTGTGGCAGACCGAAAAGTCCGAGCGTGAGTTGGTGGTGAGCGCCGTGTCGAAGGACTGCACGATGAAGTCGATGGTTGGGGGGTCGTCTCGGGTCCACCACTTGATCCAGTCGCGCTTGATGATCGCAGCTTCGGCAGCCGTGGGGTTCTGCTGGTACTGGGCATACCACTGCCACATGATGTGGTGCATCGACGCGCGGGTCTGCTGCAAGGACTCCAGCGTCCACTGCTCGGGCCAGATCGACTTCTCGTTTTCGGTGCCCTCGTTCAGGATGGCCGGGAATTCAAACGCTTCGTAGCTGTCCCCGCCCTCGTTCATGGCAGAGTCTTTCAGGAGGCGTCCGATCAGGTCCCGCTGGTGCCACCGCGTGTTATGGCTGACAACCCCATTGGCCAAAAAGCTCTCAGTGCCCTCGACCTGAATGTCGTATACGTCCTCCACCCCATCAGGGGTTATCGAGGCGATCTCGTTCAGCGTGATGCTCAAGGTATCCAGCGGCTTTGCGGAGCAAGTCTGGGGTGTTGCGCTCCTTGACCACGAGGTTGCATGAGTTGCACAGGAGCGCACGAATTTGCCCAGTTGTGTGGCAGTGGTCCACAGCCAACTTTCGGACTTTCCACGCTGCTGGGGTGTTTCCATCGTGTGCAGACTCCCCGCATATTGCACAGACCCCGGACTGTTCGGTAAACATACGGTCGTAGTCAGCTCCAGTGATCCCATACTGCATCTTGAGATGCGCGTCACTCCGCTTTTTGGGGCAGTAGTGGTCCCCCCGTGCTTTGCGATCAGCGTAGACAGCTTTGTTGCTACATGCAAGACATAGCCCTTTGGCGAATACCGCTGCATCGCACCCCTCAGTGCTGCAAGTCTTTCCGCGCCACTTACCCCATCCAGTGGGGGTAAGGCTTTCTGGGGCTTCGCGGCGGGCTTTGTGGTAGTGGTACTTACACTTGCCTCGGGAGTAGTGGGGCTCAGTGCATCCGGGTTCGTTACACAGACGAGCGGCATCCCCACTTTTAGGTCCTTGATTTTGATCCATTGCTCTACTCCGTTTTGGCTGACAAGCAACGGATGCCGCTCGTTACCACGGATTATAACACCAGACTTCAAGGCCACTGCGTAAATATGATCTAATCCTTGTTTGGACCATCCAAGAACTTCTGCCTGCTTCAGCAATCCCTCGTCGTAGCTGTACACGCAATCGCCCGGCCTGACGTCTTGGATACGCTTCTCGGTCAGATCGGCCATGGTGACTTTGGTGTCCCCGGTCAAGCAGTGGAGCACGCAGATTTTCCCATCCGGCATGAGACGTGTGCGCAGGCCTGCGCTGAACCATTCGTAGGCGTTGTCCAAGGAGTTGGTGTTGCCCGCTTTGATGTCCTGCTCGGACAGCGGATCGTCTGCAATGATGAGGTGGGCCCCTCGCCCGGCCAGCGCACCGCCCACACCGATTGCAAAATACTCGCCGCCTTGGGTGGTGTTCCACTGGGCAGCCGCCTTGGCATCGGCAGCGATGCGGGTGTTGGGAAAAATGCGCTGGTATTCGGCGGACTGGATCAAGTTTCGCACCTTACGGGCCATGACAACGGCCAGATCGGCAGTGTGTGAGGCCACAATCACCTTGTGGTCCGGGTGCCGCCCCAAATACCACGCCGGGTAGTAGATGGAGATCATTTGGGACTTGCCCATACGCGGTGCCATGCTCACGGCAATGCGGTTTTTGATGTTTTCCTCCACATCCATCAGGAGGGAGCCCAGCCTTTTGAGGTGCGTGCCGAACTTGTAGCTCTTGTCGATGGCTGCAATGAACGCAAGGAAGTCCTCCTGCGCCGCCTGCACCGCTTTGCGCTCCTCCAGCTCGTCAAACATGGCCAAAAGTTCGGCAGCCTCGGAATGAGGCAGGGTTTTTACCAGTTTTTCGATAATTGCAGGGGTAAGTTGCATTTTTACTTGGCCAACACGTCGTCAACCGAGATGTCTTCGATCTTTGGGCGTGTTACTGGGGTCACTTCCCCCTCAATTACCTTGGTCAGACGCTCGCGCAGCAGTTGTTCCAGCTCTTCGGTGGGCCGGTGGCGCATGGTGATCTCGGTTTTGTCCGTAAACAGCCCCACATCGGAGATTTTGCCCAGCAATTCCAGCGATTTCATGCGGATTCGGGGGTCGGCATTGGCAGTTTCGGCCAAAAGCTTGTTGGTTACGTAGGTTCTGAGCTGTGCAGCGGACTTCACCACCGTCTGGTCGTACTCGTTGAGCAGGGACTGCAGGTAAACCACCACCGGAGGTGACGACAGGTCTTGATCGGAAGCAAGTTGTTGGCCAGAAAATATGGCACGGGCCAGTTCTTTGTCGTCTTCGTCGAT
>Ga0315903_10008561_pt1 | contig 12560 bp, 12 predicted proteins | sample LakEriMetagenome_7_FD_203524 | JGI IMG/M metagenome (GOLD analysis project Ga0315903, IMG submission 203524) | Freshwater fungal communities from buoy surface, Lake Erie, Ohio, United States - Buoy 2 MA119 | ecosystem: Environmental > Aquatic > Freshwater > Lake | place: USA: Lake Erie, Ohio...
CAGTACGTATTTTTTTTCTGCCGAAATATCTGACCACGGTTCAGGTTTTGAAGCAGCAATGGTTTTATAATCAAACGCATTCAACTCATAAATATCAGGGCCTAATTTTCCGCTGAAAATAGTTAACGCTAAAACCTTATTTACGTATAAATTTCCAGAAGCCCACAGGCTAATCTCACCCACACATATTAGTATGAGCAGTCCTACTCCGATTTTTTTTAGTTTTTTCATCATGCACGTGTTGGGTAGTTAATTAATATATGCCAATATAAACTATTCCCTTACGCAGTCAATAGCGGTGGCGTAAGCAACCGGTTGTATAGTACGAAGAGGTTTCATGAATTGGCTGTTCGGTAATGTGCTATATATTCTTTGCTTAAAAGTACATAGGCCTCAGCATTGCGTTTTACTTTTTCAATTTGCGTTTCTGTTAGTTGTTTTACCACTCGTGCAGGGGAACCTAAAACGACTGAATAGTCAGGAATTTCCATGCCTTCGGGAACAAGGGCATTTGCTCCGACAATACAAAAGTTGCCAATTTTTGCACCGTTGAGTACCGTAGCATGCATACCAATTAGTACATGGTTTGCCAATGTTGCACCGTGTATAATGGCTCCATGGCCTACGATACAATCATCTCCCACGGTTACCGGAAATCCGGGGTCCACATGAATAACCGCATTTTCCTGCACATTCGTGCGGTTGCCCAGTGTAATATAGTCTGCATCGCCCCGCAATACAGCACCAAACCAAACCGAGCATTCGTCACCTAACTTTACCCGCCCGAAAACGCGTGCAGTATCAGCAATCCAAACCTGTTCGCCCTTTTCAATAGGTTTTTCTAGAATAGTTTTCATGGATTTTAATAAGTCATGCATCATGCAATTTTAAGGATATTATGGTTAGTATAAATAATTAACTTGCACCGTCATGCTTATCGTTAAAAATATTAAAACGCTTTACGGCCTTACGCCACTGCACACGCAAAAAAAATCGGGTGCCGAAATGCAGCAGTTCGAATCGCTGCAACAGGCCTATCTGATATGTGATAAAGGTGTGATTGTAGACTATGGCACCATGCCGCTGCCTGATACCTACAACCTCGATGGTGCCGAAATTATAGACGCATCCGGCAAACTGGTTTTGCCTTCTTTTGTGGATTCGCACACGCATATTGTGTATGCTGCAAGCCGCGAAGAAGAGTTTGTAATGCGTATTAAAGGCAAATCGTACGAAGAAATAGCAGCAGCCGGAGGCGGTATTCTGAATTCGGCCCGCAAACTACAGGCGATGAGTGAAGACGAGTTGTTCGATCAGGCGTATCAAAGGTTAAATGAAGTGATAGCAAGCGGTACCGGAGCTATTGAAATAAAGAGTGGATATGGCCTTACCACAGATAGCGAGCTGAAAATGCTGCGTGTAATTAAGCGACTTAAATCCAATTCACCCATTGCTATAAAATCAACATTTCTGGGAGCACACGCAGTACCTGTAGAGTATAAAAACAACCGAGAAGCTTACGTGTCACTAATTATTGATGACATGTTGCCGCGCATAGCAAGCGAGCAACTGGCAGATTTTGTAGATGTGTTTTGTGATCAGGGATTTTTTACGGTTGATGAAACCGAAAGGATTTTAACCGCAGCCGCTCAACATGGATTGAAGCCAAAAATACATGCCAATGAATTGGGATATACCGGAGGTGTACAGGTAGGAGTGAAGCATCACGCCATCAGTGTAGATCACCTGGAATATACGGGTGAGGAGGAAATCAGGTGTTTGCTGAACAGCACAACCATGCCTGTGGCTTTGCCCAATTGTTCATTCTTTCTGGGTATACCGTATGCACCGCTACGCACCATGATTGATGCAGGCTTACCGGTGTGTTTGGCTAGCGATTACAATCCCGGTAGTTCGCCCAACGGACGCATGGGTTTTGTGGTTTCGCTGGCATGTACGCAAATGAAACTGACACCTGAAGAGGCGTATAATGCTGCTACTATTAACGGTGCTGCTGCATTGGAAATAAGTGCTACACATGGCAGTATAGCTAAAGGTAAGGTGGCTAATTTTTATATTTCTAAACCAGTCAGTTCACTGGCCTATTTACCGTATCATTTCGGTGGCGATTGTATTGAAACAGTGGTAGTAAATGGTGAGAGATATAAAGGATTCGTATAGGCGGAAGAGATAAGTCGATAAAAAAACTAGGGCCCCGCGCGAAGCGCGGGGCCCTAGTTTACTCCGTCATTAGAGATTTTTTCTTAGTAATCCATACCGCCCATTCCACCCGGCATTCCGGCTGGCATAGCAGGTTTTTCTTCTTTCTCTTCAACCAGCGCACATTCTGTGGTTAGTATCATGGCTGCTGCCGAAGCTGCATTTTGCAATGCCACACGGGCTACTTTAGTGGGGTCGATAACACCTGCAGTTATCAGGTTTTCGTATGCTTCAGTGCGGGCATTGTAACCAAAATCGGCTTTGCCTTCACGCACTTTATTTACAACTACCGAACCTTCGCCACCGGCATTGGCTACAATCTGACGCAGCGGCTCTTCTATCGCTCTGCGTATGATTTGTATACCTGTATTTTCGTCTTCGTTGGCACCTTTCAGTTTCTCCAGTGATTCAATAGCACGGATGTAGGCTACTCCACCACCTGCAATAATGCCTTCTTCTACAGCTGCACGTGTTGCATGCAGAGCATCATCTACACGGTCTTTTTTCTCTTTCATTTCTACTTCAGTAGCTGCACCTATATAGAGCACGGCAACACCACCGGCTAACTTAGCCAAACGCTCCTGCAGTTTTTCTTTATCATAATCAGAAGTGGTTGATTCAATCTGAGCCTTGATTTGTCCGATACGTGCAGTGATTTCTTCTTTTTTGCCGGCACCGTTGATGATCGTAGTATTGTCTTTATCAATAGATACTTTTTCAGCTTTGCCTAAATACGTCAAATCTGCATTATCCAGTTTAAATCCACGCTCTTCGCTGATTACTGTTCCGCCAGTTAATATGGCGATGTCTTCCAACATAGCTTTTCTGCGGTCGCCAAAGCCCGGAGCTTTCACAGCAGCAATTTTTAATGCACCACGTATTTTGTTTACCACTAATGTAGCCAGTGCTTCACCTTCTACATCTTCAGCAATAATTAAAAGAGGTTTACCGGTTTGTACCACTTGCTCCAGTATTGGAAGCAGTTCTTTCATGTTGCTTACTTTTTTATCGTAAATCAAAATAAAAGGCTGATCCAGTTCGGCTTCCATTTTATCGGGGTTGGTCACAAAATAGGGTGAAAGATAACCGCGGTCGAACTGCATGCCTTCTACCGTTTTTACTTCGGTTTCGGTTCCTTTGGCTTCTTCTACGGTTATTACGCCTTCTTTGCCCACTTTAGCCATTGCATCAGCAATCAGCGTACCGATTACTTCATCGTTATTAGCCGATATACTGGCAACTTGCTTTATTTTATTGTTATCGTTGCCAACTTCCTGCGATTGTTTTTTCAGGTTTTCTACAACTGCTGTAACGGCTTTGTCAATACCGCGTTTCAAATCCATCGGATTGGCGCCTGCGGCCACGTTTTTCAAACCGGCAGATACGATAGCCTGAGCAAGTACAGTAGCCGTTGTAGTTCCGTCACCTGCCTGATCGGCCGTTTTTGAAGCTACTTCTTTTACCATTTGTGCACCCATGTTTTCGATAGGGTCTTTCAATTCTATTTCTTTGGCTACGGTAACACCGTCTTTAGTTACTGCCGGAGAACCAAATTTTTTATCGATAACTACGTTGCGTCCTTTTGGTCCAAGGGTTACTTTCACGGCATTTGCCAATGCGTCAACACCGCGTTTTAATCCATCGCGGGCATCTACGTTATACTGAATTTTTTTTGACATACTGTTTGAATATTAATTGTTTTAAATTGATAATTAGATAATTGCGAAAATATCGGATTCGCGCATGATTAAGTACTCTTTCCCCTCAATGGTTATTTCTGTACCAGCATATTTGCCGTAAAGTACGGTATCACCTGCTTTTACGGTCATCGGCTCATCTTTTTTACCGTTTCCTGCTGCCACTACTTTACCGCGTTGTGGCTTTTCTTTGGCGGTGTCGGGGATAAAAATGCCTGAGGCGGTTTTCTCTTCAGCTGGCGCGGGTTCAACCAGAACCCTGTCGGCCAATGGTTTTAAGTTTACTGACATATATGTTTTTTATTAAATGTAAATTGAATGACGTTCACTCCCTATCACAAGCTGTGCCACCCGGCTATACATGACATTTTTAACGCAATTAGGCTAAAATAGACCCAAAACTGACAGCTAAAATGCGAAAGCTTGGCAGTATGCAACCCAATAACGTGTAACTTTGACTAACCGAATACACATGCAATTATCAGAAACCGATATCATTTTAGGCTGCATACATGGCGACAGAAAGTGTCAAAAATTGATTTATGACCGGTTTTCGGGCAAAATGCTCGCTGTGTGTATGCGTTACGCCAAGGATAGGGCCGAGGCTGAAGACATGCTGCAGGAGGGGTTTATTAAGGTGTTTTTGAATATTGAACGCTTTAAGAATGAGGGTAGTTTTGAAGGGTGGGTAAGACGTATTATGATTTTTACAGCTATAAACCTCTATAAATACCGTATGCGGAAATTTCAGGAAGATTTGGATCATGAACATGTTGATGCCCCGTATCAGGATGATTTGATAGAAAAAATATCTGTGAAAGAACTGCTTGCCTTAATTCAGCAAATGCCCGAAGGCTACCGAATGGTGTTTAACCTATATGCCATTGAAGGATATACACACAATGAAATTAGCCAAATGATGGGAATTGCGGAAGGTACCTCTAAGTCACAGTATGCCAGGGCTCGTGTATACATGCAACACGTAATCGCTAAACATTATCAGATACTCAATGAACCTTTTCGGGAACCCAAATAAGAAGATGGAAGCAAAGCTGCAGCAACGATTTAACGAGCTGGAAATAACTCCTTCGGCATCGTTGTGGCAGCGTATTGAGTCTGAACTTCCGGAAGGCGAAATGGAACAAAAGATACGTGCACAACTGAATGATGCAGAGTTAAAACAAACCAACCGCTTGTGGGATAAAATATCCAGCGAATTGCCCGGTGCAAATGAAGGTCCCACATTCAGGTACTGGGGACTTACAACCGTGTTAGGTGTATTTTTAGTTGCTGCCATCGGGTATGTTTTCACTGTGAATCAGCAGAATCAGAAAGTAGCAACTACAATAAAAAATGAGCAGTCGGCTAAAAATACCGAAGCATCGCAAAAACGTGTTTCCGATAACTCGGCACAGGAGAATATCGCTAAAGATAATAACAAAAGCAGTTCCGCGATCAATCAATCCTTATCAACTAATCACGGGACTTCAGCCTCTGCAGTTGCTAAGCCGTCTGTAAGTAGTCAATCTGACCAAGAAATATCAGCACGACCAGTTAATCGCTCAACAGCTGCGACTGCACGTAAGCAAATCTATTCGAGTATTGCCACTACCCCAGCTTCTCAGGTAAATGAATTAAAACCCCGAGAAACTATCGCTTCCCATTCATTACTTCCTAAGGCTTTGGTGGATGCGCCTGAGCAAAATGTGGCCGCTGCATCTCGTATCGAGCAAAATACCGATTCGGGTAGCACCAAACAACTTATACCGATAGTGCTCGAACCTGAGATTAAGTCATCTGCTGAATCCAATGCACTTGAAATTGGCAAAGACCCTGGCCAAGCATTAACTGTTGTATCCGATTCGGCCATACAGCAAGCACCCGTTCCTGCAAGTGTACTGACCGGTAATGAGGAGCTTACTCCTTTTTCACTAACTGCCACCGCAGGCGTTAATTATTCAATGATGCGACTGGCTTTGCCTTCCACTACGCAGCAGTATCCACTGGCAGAAAACAAAGCATTGCGTGAATCGCTGGAAAAGCCCTCCGTTGACTTTGCATTTTCATTTCTGGTTGATTATAAACTGAACGAGAGGATAAGGATTTCTGCCGGTATTGGCAGGGTTATTTTTAGTCAGAGCTTTTCATACAATGTAGCCAAACCCGTGGTTGGTCCCACAACTACAGAAAGCATTGCGAATATGACATTTGCCTCTGATTCTATCGTGCAGGGTGATGCCTACAACCAAATTATACGTTATACGTGGACAGAATTACCGCTGCTGGTTACCTGGAGCTTTAAGTCGAAGTCCAGGTGGCAATTGGGTGTTCAAGCCGGTTTATCATACGCCTTATTAAGCACTGTTCAGGCGAATATGGTGAACTATGACAATGTGGGTATACTGGTACTGAATGAGAAGTCTTCATTTCCGGGTTTTCAAAACCACGTATTTGCTTTGCTAAATCCTACATTGGCCTACTCATGGAAACCCGATGTGGAGTTTTTGCTGCAACCTACAATCAGGTATGCCATGAACAGCATGGTTGAAAACAGTAACTGGGTGCAGCAGTATCCGGTATTATTGGGTATAAATGTAGCCATGCGCAAGCGTTTCTAAGGAAGTAATAGTAACTGTATAATTTTACAGTTTTTCAACCGGTTTTTCTAATTCAAACCGTTGACACCTAATCCTAAATTCAGTACCTTCACGTTATACATTTTCAGAAAGGAGTTGTCACGCATGAAATCGTTGAATCCAAACTGGTTTTATCAGGATTTGCCGGACTTTGAGTACAAGAAATACGTATTGCTGGCTTATTTAAACAATGTACATAAGCAGTTTAATGAAACGCGCTTATACCCCGGATTGGCCGATCTGGTGATGCACTACAGAACACTCATTGAATTTCGCAAAAATCACGAGCAGTTTTATTCCTCATTTCCCGATACGCTTGAACGCATCGATTTGACTGATTTTACACGAGCATTCAGTAAGGCAGTGGAAGATGATATGCTCATGAAACACATTGAAGAAGTGGTGAATTATGCCATTCCTGCTATTCGTAAACACCTGGATGAAGGCAAAGAAATTTATGAGTTTATGGAGAAGGAAATAGCCATGTATCCGGTAGGAATTTTGCCGCTGTATAAAATGGAGGGGTATATGTTTATACGTGATGGTGACAGCACTGAAATAAAAGTGTACGAATACGGCATTAAGTTTTTCCAGCACGAACACAGTAGCTACAGGGCGGTAAATACCGAATACGTTACGTCTTACAGGAGAAGTATGGTGAATACTTCGGAGAATATAAAGATAGAATTGATTCGAACACGCAAGAAGTTGCCAAACCCTGCTGCCTTTTCAGTAGAAACAAACTATGAATACCCGCTTCAGGAAACTATTATACCTATAGCTAAGCGGTTATTGATGCAGTATGTACAATAAAAAATCCCCTGCCATGCAGAGGATTTTACTAGTTAAAATAATGTTTATTTACTGAGCAGGAGCAGCAGGTTGCTCTTGATTTTGTGCGCCATTTTCAGGTGATGCGGGAACAGTAGGAGGGGCTGCAGGTACACTGCTGCCATCAAAATTATTGAGTATTTCTGATTGAGGCCCTTCGGTTTCTGCCGAACTGGAACCTCTGAAAAAATTTGTAGACAATGAAAGTACGATAAGTACACCGGCCAGTATCCAAGTGGCTTTTTCTACTACATCGGTTGAGCGTTTTACTCCCATTATTTGATTGGGCGCTATAAAATTGGCAGCAATACCACCGCCTTTAGGGTTTTGAATCAGAACTATAAGCGTAAGCAGTACGCAGGCCACAATGATTAGTACAGAAATGAAGGTCAGCATAGGTTAATCGTTGATTTCGTTTTTAATTTTTTGAATAAGGTCGGCAAAGTAAGCAATTCTGTGAGGATAAATCAAACTTAATTTTTCGTAAGCCCTGATGGCTTTTTTATAGGCTTTTTGCCTGTAGTAGAGCTGTGCAAGGGTTTCCGTTACCAGTTCCTCGTCTTCCTGTATACTCTGACGGGCCATATTTACCGGATTGTAAAACTCAATTTTAGGCCTGCTTATACGTGGATTTTCGCGAATAAACTTATCTAATATGCTTTCAAACTCAGCGATGTTGCTCCTGGTTTCGGGTGCAGGCTTTTCTTCAGTAGTCTCTGCCGGTAACTTTTCATCCGCAGCAATGGATTGTGTTGCTGCTTCGGTAGCTGATACTTCCTGTTGTGAAGACTTAAGTAATTGAAGCCATTCGCTGAATGAATGCTTTTCGTTTACAGGAACAGCACTGATTGATATCGGGTCGGTTACAGGTTTGTCGGAAGTTGCTTCAGTCTCTGTATGTTCAGTTGCTAATACCTGCAGGTGAGGAGGCTGTTCATCTGTTGGTATTGTTTCTCTGTTTTCAACCGGCACGATGGGTGCGGTAGCTGCCGTGTCTGATTCTAGGGCATTTGAAATGTGTTTTTCAACCTGATCGGCAAAATTGGCCGAATCGTTAGCAATTGGAGCGACAGGCTCTGGCGATGGGGTGGTCAGTAGTTGGTCAACCGCACTAGGTGCTGCCAAATCTGAAGGGTGTTTTATATCATAAATATACTGAAATAAAACTTCTCTGTCGGGCACCAGAATAGCCGTGTGGTGCAGTTGCTTATCAAAATCGTAGTGATTCAGGTTATGCAGTGTGCGCAGGAGCATAGCCTGGCCTGCCTGAAACCAAGGAAAGTCAGAAAGAATATTTTTTAGCTCAGACAAATGCGCTTTGCTTAGGTTTTCCGGATGTTCGGCAACGATATGAAATTCGGCTTTATTCACGTGTCAGATTCAAATAGTTCAAGCACAAGTTACATTAAATTCATTACCAATTGATCACAGCTTTATTAAAAATATCGGTAACCATCATATCGGTTATCTGATTGATTAATCCGGGCTCGGCTACTGCAAAGTTTTGAGTGGCCGGAAAATCAGCGAAGTTGGTAAATGTTTGCGTAAAGTTTTTCTTCGGATCAATTCGGCTTTCAAACGTGATTTCGGCAACAATGGTAAGGCGGTTCACTGCGTTGGTTTGATTCCCCTGAATACCGACAGGTGCCGTAGTGTAATTTGTTATTTTACCGCTGAACTGAAAGTCACCGTCAGATTGCGCCAGTTTCAACTGCGTTTCATTGATAAATTTTTGTTTCAATTTTTCGGTAAGCACCTGGCTAAGCGTTGGTGCTACTATGCTCGAAACGTTCCCAATATAGTCAACCGAAAATGTTTTGGCTTCAGGCGGTATGGATGCTCCGGTGTGCGAATAAATGCCACAGCCGGAATGTAGTGCTAACATACCGGCTGTGAAAAATATATATGTAAGTTGTTTAATCAATTAAGCGGAGGCTTTCTTTTTTTCAATTTGATTGCGTAGCCACTCGCTGGTAACAGATTTTGGTCGCTCAATCGGCAATCCTAGTGTACGGTCCCAAATAAGCGAAGCCAGAACTCCCAATGCACGTGACACGCCAAACAACACCGTATAAAAATCATATTCTACCATGCCGTATTTTACCAACAATGCGCCCGAGTGAGCATCAACATTAGGCCAAGGGTTTTTAATTTTTTTGATACCGCCCAATACACGTGGTGCTATATCGTATACATCCCATACAATATTTACCAGTTCATCATCGGGCATGTGCTTTTGGGCAAACTCCATTTGTGCGGTAAAGCGCGGATCAGTTTTGCGCAATACAGCATGGCCGTAACCGGGCACTACTTTGCCTTCACCTATGGTTTTGTTGATGTAATCTTCAATTTGTTGTTTACTTGGTTTTCCTCCTCCGAGTTCTGCTTGCAACTCAAGTACCCACCTGATTACTTCCTGATTGGCTAAGCCGTGTAAAGGACCTGCCAAACCATTCATGGCTGCTGAAAATGCAAGGTATGGATCGCTCAGTGCTGAACCTACCAAGTGGCACGTGTGAGCTGACACGTTTCCACCTTCGTGGTCTGCATGTATGACCATGTATAGGCGCATCAGTTCTTTAAATGCTTCATTGTCGCCATAACCCAGCATGTGAGCAAAGTTGGCTGCCCAGTCCAGTTTTGGCTTAGGCTCAATGTGTACATCGTTTTTATAGTTTCTGCGGTAAATGTAGGCCGCTACGCGAGGCAGGCGAGCTATCAGATTCATGCAGTCTTCAAATACATATTCCCAGTAATCTTTTTTGCTTACACCGTTGCGGTATGCAGCAGCAAATTCCGATTCAGTTTGCATAGCCATGATAGCAGCCGAAAACTGTGTCATGGGATGTGTGCCTACAGGAAACGCATCAATTACGTTAAACACGTGTTTGGGAACAACTGCGCGTTTTGTCCAGTTGCTGCCTACCTCATACATTTCATCGTAGGTAGGAATTTCACCAAAAAGCATCAGGAAAAACAAACCTTCGGGCAGCGGTTCTTCCGTACCTTCGAGTCTGGGTAGTTTTTCACGCAATTCAGGAATGCTGTATCCACGAAAACGAATACCCTCTTCGGCATCAAGCAAGGAGGTTTCAGTAATCAGTCCGATCATGCCTTTCATACCCGAAAATACAGAATCGACTGTATACGAACCGAGCACATGGTCACTGTTTTGTTTGATAAAATCCTTGATTTGATTGGCCTTTGGGAGTACCTCTTCTGCGAATTTGTGTTTAATCTGATCCATCCTGATGTATTGATTTATATGTATATTTTTATGTATGTACTGCAAAAAACGGCTCGAATTTACAATTTGTTTTAGCATAAAAAAAGCGCGTATTCAATTTAACGCTCTTCTGACGTGGCGGCTTTTTGTTTTGTCAAAAAGTAGGCTACAACAGTTAGTGTTCCACTAATGAAAAGTAGCAGCGAAAAGGGTTTGTAGTCAAAACCAAAAAATTCACCCATCATCCATGTTCCGTTAGCACCAATCCAGCAGCTAACGGCTATATTAGGTAGGAAATGCGAGGTTTTGTAGGTAATAATGCACAATAACAGGGCCAGTATAATGGTGGGAATGAAAATGAGTAAACCGGCTGTTTTATAGTGCATCATCCAGCATATGTCTTTAAGCAGCCACATCAAAATGTGAACGTTTTCGTACCATCGAACATGTTTATTCATGCCTGCAATATGGGCAATAGCTTACAATTTTGTAACATTGAACCAAGTAATAAGTTACATTCGTAATTACCTTCAGCACTTGCGTAAAGCATTACTACTATATCTGTTTTTATTCGGCCTGCAGCTTACCGGCTTGTATGGGCAACAATCCGTTATTAACGGAAAAATAATAGATGCCATAACTGCTGAGCCATTGGCTTATGCTTCCGTAAAGCTTGGTGGGAAACCGCTATTGGTCGCTGATAGTTCAGGAATTTTCCGTGCCGAAGTACAGCCGGGAGCTTACCGGTTTACCATTACTAAAACCGGATTCAAACTTCACGAGCGGCTGATACGTGTAGGTTTTGATGAACGCATAACCATCGTATTTGAAGTGGAGCCGGCTATAAACGAACTGGAAAAAGTAGTAGTTTCCGCCAGCAGGCAAGAACGTAAGTTAGCTCGTGAGCCAGTATCCATTACTTCTGTACAACCTTATCTGATTGCCAATACAGCATCGAATACGCTTTCAGATGTATTAAACCGAGTTCCCGGAATAAGTGTGGTTGAAGGTCAGGCAATCATACGCGGTAGTGTAGGGTGGAGCTATAATGTAGGTAGCCGGGTGATGGTGCTGCTGGACGATATGCCACTAATGGGCCCCGATGTGGGCGATGTGCAGTGGGATTTGTTGCCTATTGAGGCTGCTGAAAATATTGAAGTTATCAAAGGGCCTTCCTCTGTATTGTACGGGTCGTCTGCATCAAGCGGTACGGTTAGCGTAAGAACCGGCTGGGCCGGAAATAAACCTCAAACACGCATTCAGCTATATCAAGGAGTAACCGATAACCCGTCAAGGAGACAAGCGATTTGGTGGGAACGCACTTCACAGCCCTTTAACAGTGGAATGTTTTTCTCGCACAAGCAAAAGTTTGGTCAGCTGGATGTGGTGTGGAGCGGCAATGTAGATGCAAACCGCAGTTTTATTGAACTTAATGACAGTTACAGAGCACGTACGTATTTAAAGACTCGTTATCGGGTGAAGTCAGTACCGGGTTTATCGTTTGGAGTTAATGGCAACTTGCTGTTTAAAAAAGGAGGTAGGTTCTTTTTGTGGCAGGATGCAGATACCAATATTTTAAGGCCTTTTCTGGGTTCAAGTGGGGAAGATTATTACCGCATCTGGTCAGTCGATCCGCATATTACGTTCACAAAGCCGGGTAACTACGCCCTTGCTTTGCGTATGAGGCATTATACTATCACACGTTTTGTAGATACAGTGGCGTTTCCTGGCGAAAATGATGCATTAGCCAACATACAGGCGCTGGACTTTAACGTGCAGAAAAAATGGCTTAAAGGGCTTAATAGCAATAGCGGTCTTTATCTAACACGGATATGGGCAGTGGGCAATGTGTATCCCGGTTCGCATGCGGGCTATTCAGCTGCAGCATTTACTCAACTGGAGTACGAATACAACAAATGGAACCTGAGTGCCGGGCTGCGTTATGAGTTT
>Ga0315903_10008568_pt1 | contig 12552 bp, 5 predicted proteins | sample LakEriMetagenome_7_FD_203524 | JGI IMG/M metagenome (GOLD analysis project Ga0315903, IMG submission 203524) | Freshwater fungal communities from buoy surface, Lake Erie, Ohio, United States - Buoy 2 MA119 | ecosystem: Environmental > Aquatic > Freshwater > Lake | place: USA: Lake Erie, Ohio...
CTGTTGGAGTTCCTGCGCGAGGCGTCATCCGACAGGCGTTACGATTTCATCGGAAATGAACGGAAGGCGGCCGCCCGGAAGGCCTTCGACGCGGGCATCGCCTGCATCCTGAAATGCCAGGTCGTCCGGAATGGAAAGCCGACCGTCTGGTGCGCCCAGCACGACGAGGTCACGCTCAAGCCCGCCAGCGCCCGCTCCTACGAACTCGCATCCCTCAGCGGCTCGGAAAGCGCCGGGATTGTCCGCTTCCTCATGTCCCTGGAAAAACCCTCGCCCGAGGTCGTTCGCGCGGTGAAGTCGGCGGTCGAGTGGTTCGCGTCGTCGAAGATCGAAGGCATTCGCGTGGAGAAGATCAACGGCGTCCGCACCGTGGTCGAGGATCGGAAGGCTCCCGCCCTGTGGGCGCGTTTCTACGACCTGGAGACCAACCGGCCGTTTTTCTGCGACCGCGATGGGGTGAAGCGGTGGAACTACAACGACATCGGCGCGGAACGCCGCAACGGCTACGCGTGGCTGGGCAACTGGGGCGACTCCGTGCTCAGGGAGTTTGCGAAGTGGAAGCACCGCTGAATCATCCGAACCATGAGACTCCTTCGCCTCATCGCCATCGTTTCGTTTGCGCTCATCACTTCGTCTTCCGCCCACGACGGATTGGAGAACGAAATCGAAGTGCGGGTTCACAAGGACCGGATCGAGGTCACCGTGCGCTCATCGCTGCTTTTCGCCTGGAAGCTGTTAGGCAAGGACGCGCCTCCCGACGCGGGTGTGGCTTCGCAAAAGAAAGCGCAACCCTTGCTCAAGGGGCTCGCCGCGGAGCTGGTGGACATGAGCTCCGGCGGCAAACCGCTCAAACTCCGCTCCGCCGACTGCGTTTTCGAACTCGAGGAGCACGCGGCATTCGTCCTCGTCTATGAAATGCCTTCGGGGTCGCCCGACATCCGGTTCAAGGCGTCCTTCTTCAAAACCCTCGGTGGCCTTGAGGAAGGGACTTTCCGTTTGGTGGATCTCACGCGCGATCCGCTGAGCCGCGATGCGGAACCGCTTGCCCGCAAGCGTCTCCATCGAGCGGACGACGTGTTCTCCTTCGCTTGTGGTCCTCAGGGCGTGCGCGTCACCGCCATGAAATCCGCGCCCGCCGCCCTGGATCCGCGCTGAAATCAGGCGGCTGGTTGCCAATCCGGTAACCCGGCAGGGTTAATCGACACCCGGCGGAACCGGGAGCGATACTTGTGGGCAGCGCCGTGGCTTTGGCGCGAATCGCGAACCCATGATGTTCCCTCCGTTGAAACCCGCAATCTGTCTGATGGTCGGCGCGCTGCTGGCGCCGCCCGCCATGGCCCAGCGCCAGATGGAGGCGCTCAACCGCGGCCTTGTGGCCGTCCGCAAGAACTCCACGCAGATCTATCTGAGTTGGCGGCTCCATGGAAACGAGGCACCGGATCTCGGTTTCAACCTCTACCGCTCCACGAACGGCGGAGCTGCGGTGAAACTCAACACCACACCCATCACCGCCACCACCGACTATACGGACACGCCCGGTTCCACCAATCTGACCAACAACGCCTATTCGTATTTCGTCAGGCCGGTGCTCAACGGCGTGGAACAGGCGAACTCGGAGACCGTCGCGCTCCCGGCCAACGCCGCGCAGAAGCAGTTCCTCACCATCCCGCTGCGGTCGGATACCGGCCCGAACGGACCCTACACCGTGAAGTTCTGCTGGGTGGGCGATCTCGATGGAGACGGTGATTACGACTATGTCGTGGACCGGCTCTCCACACTGGGAGCTTACGAGCAGTTCCTCGAAGCTTATGCCGATGACGGCACCTTCCTCTGGCGCATGGCCATGGGGCCTAACAGCGTGGACCAGTATTCCCACGAACCCGGATCATCGGCCATCAGCGTGGGACACGGCGACAACGTCACGGTCTATGACATGGATGGCGACGGCAAAGCCGAAGTGCTGGTCCGCACCTCCAACGGGGTGGTCTTCGGCAACGGCGCGGTCCAGACGGCGGGTGCCAACAATACCGTCCAGTTCCTGTCGGTCGTCGATGGCCTGACTGGTGCGGAACTTGCCCGCGCCACGGTTCCGAATCCGCGCATCGGGGATGGTCCCATCGCCGGCCACATGGGCATTCTCTATCTGGATGGCAAACGCCCGTCGGTCATTTACTCGGCGAAGAACCGCGAGGGATCCGGCGATTTCCATGGCGCGATCACCGCTTGGGATTGGCGCGGCGGAGCGCTCACCCAGCGCTGGACATGGGAAAACTCGGGAGCCGTCCATGCCCCCGAAGGCCACCAGATCCGCATCGCGGATGTGGACAACGACGGCAAGGACGAGTTCGTGGACATCGGCTTCGTGATGGATGACGACGGCACCCAGTTGTTCAACATTCCCGAGATCGTCCACGGCGACCGCTTCCACGTCGCGGACATCAATCCGGACCGTCCCGGTTTGGAAACCTTCATCATCCAGCAGAACAACGCCACCATGCTGGCCACCGCGTTTTATGAGTCCGGAACCGGCGAGATGATCCGCAAGTGGTATGCGGGCAGCATCGTGGATGTCGGCCGCGGCATCGCGCTGGATATCAATTCGGTCCACAAGGGCTACGAGATGTATTCCACCCAGCCGGGCATCTTCAACGCGCGCGGACAGCAGATCTATGCCAACAACGTCTGGGCTCCCGAGGGCTTGTGGTGGGATGGCGATCTCGGCCGCGAGTTCATCGACGGAGCGGGTTCCGGCGCCTACAACCCGGTGATCAACAAGTTCAACGCCTCCACCGGAAACTCGGACCGCGTGTGGACTCTCTACAACGACTGGGGCGGATTCAGCATCACCCAGGCCTTCGGCGGCCGCCCCGCCTTCTGGGGCGACATCTTCGGAGACTGGCGCGAGGAGATTGTCTTCATCCAGTCCGATTATTCGGCCTTGCGGATCTACACGACAGCCACCGCCGCGACCAACCGCCTGCCGACGCTGATGCACAATCCGCAGTATCGCTGTCAGACGACCACCAAGGGATATGTGCAGGCGAGTTATGTGGACTACTATCTCGGCTTTGGCATGTCGCCGGCCGTTCCACCCGCGCCGATGGTTTCGACCGACCTCGTCTGGTCCGGTGGGACGACATGGGATGTCGGCTCATCACCTTCATGGAAGGACAACGCGGGAGCTGCCTCGTCATTCGCCCAGGGCGATCGCGTGTTGTTTGATATCTCCGGTTCTAACGCGTCGGCGGTTTCGCTTTCGGGAAACATCAATCCGGGTGCGGTTTCGTTTTTCAACCCGCAGGATTTCACGCTGGACGGAACGTCCGGATCGCTGGGCGGTGCGATGACTTTCAGCAAGTCCGGAAGGGGATCCGTCGTTCTAACAGGAACTCACGGATTCAGCGGTGGGACCACCGTCTGGGACGGCGCGCTGGTGGTCAACGGCCAGCTTGCCAGCAGCCCGGTCACCGTGTGGGGCGGCACCTGGGGCGGAGCGCTCGCCATGGGGCAGAGCGGCGGACGTCTCGGCGGCACAGGCACCGTCAGCCAGGCGGTCACGATCGCCTATCGCGGAGCGATCACTCCGGGAAGCGGCACGGGCAGTGCCGGAACCCTGACCTTGGGCTCGCATCTCTCCGCAGCCGATGGTTCGGCGCTCGTGTTTGATCTTTCCAGCAGTCCCACCGGGCCGAACGACCGCATTCATGTGGCTGGAAACCTCACCCTGAACGGCACCGTTCACGTCGTGGTCAAGGCGATCACCGGATCGCTCGCTCCCGGAACCTACACCCTTCTCACCTACGGCGGCACACTCACCGGATCGGCATCCAACATCGCGCTGACACTGCCGGAAGGAACCGCCCATACCTTGAGCGTCGGTTCCGGCGCGATCACCCTGACCGTTCCGGTCACCCGTGCGCCCGCCTCGATCTCGTGGACCGGTGGCAGCGGTGGAAACGCGTGGGACATCGCCAACACGCCCAACTGGTCGCGATCCGGCGCATCGGATGTCTTTGTCTCTGGCGACTCGGTCACCTTCGACGCGGCCGGTTCTTCCAATGCCACCGTCAACCTCACCAACTCACTCCCGGTCGGCGGAGTGATCGTTTCCTCGGCGTCCGATTACACCTTCACAGGCACCGGTTCCATCAACGGCGCCGGTGGTCTCACCAAATCCGGAGCGGGCACGCTGAGCGTCCATACCACCAACCAATACAGTGGCCCAACCGTCATCAACGGCGGCACGCTGGCGGTCAACAACCTCGGCGATGCCGGTGCGCCCAGTTCGATCGGATCCGCCGGCGCGAGCGCCTCGAATCTCGTCCTGAACGGTGGCACGCTCGCGCTGATCGGCGAGCAAACCAGCACCAATCGCTCGCTGACGGTCGGTGCGCCCGGCGGAACCATTTCGGTGCCCGCATCCAATTCCCTCCAGATCTCCGGCCAGGTCACCGGCAGCGGTTCACTCACCAAAACCGGCGGAGGAAACCTCGTCCTTGCCGCGGCGAGCAACCACAGCGGCGGCACCATCGTCAGCGATGGAAAACTCGTGCTCGCCTCGGATGCCGCCAACGTCTCCGGCCTCGGCAGCGGGCTCCTGACGCTCAGCGGCGGCACGCTGACCATGACCGATAACATCGACACCTCCTCCTGGGCCACCAGCGCGTGGTCGATCCACGTGCCGTCCGGCAGCGCCGGCCGCCTCAACGCCGACGGCCGTTGCAACCTGACCGGCTCGCTCACCGGTGGCGGGGACTTCACCTTCCACACGCCCTACGTCCGCACCGAGTTGTTAGGAAACTGGTCGGCATTCACCGGCCGCATTTTTGTCATCTCCGATTCCGACGGCGGTGATTTCCGCTACCAGCACGCCTCCGGTTATCCTTCCGCCCACCTTGATCTCGGCGCGAACGTCTATGCCTATTACAACAAGACGATGTCGGCCAACCAGACGATTCCCGTCGGCCATCTGACTGGTGACGCGTCTTCGGTCCTGCGCGGCGGCCTCACCTCCGGACGCACCCTGATCTATCAGGTCGGCGCCCGCAACGAGGACGGCGTGTTCGCGGGAATCATCGCGAACAACACCGGACCCGTTGCTCTTACCAAGGTGGGAACGGGCACGCTGACGCTCGCCGGAGCCTGCACCTACACGGGAGCCACCACCGTTTCCGCCGGACGGCTGCGCATCACCGGCAGCACCAGCGGCACGGCTGTCACCGTGCAATCGTCCGGCACCCTCGGCGGAACGGGCATGGTCACCGGCGATGTCACCATCCAGTCCGGTGGTGGACTCGAACTGGGCGCCACTCCGCTCGCGATCACCGGAAATCTGACCTTTGCCGGCAACGCCGTGATCCGTGCCGCCGCCGGATTTCAGCCCGCGCCCGGAAACATCACGGTGCTCACCTACTCCGGCACGCTCACCGGAAACCCCACGCTCAGCTGGGAGGCTCCGCCGGGGTCGTTTCTTCTCGCCACGTTCGACACAAGCACCGCCGGTCAGATCACCATGACTTTCGTCGAACCGCCACGCCCGCCGGGAGCGGTCATCTGGACGGGATCGAGCAACTTCAACTGGGACGATGCCACCACCAACTGGATCGCGGGCACCCAGCCCACCTTCTATCAGAATGGCGACACGCCCACCTTCACGGATGCCGGAAACGCCGCTTCGCCGGTCAACCTGACCGCCAACGTCACGCCCGCCGCCGTGGTGGTGAACTCGTCACAGAACTACACGCTTTCCGGCACCGGCCAGATCACCGGCGCGGCTTCGCTCGCGAAATCCGGCAGCGGCACGCTCACCGTTTCTTCCGCGCACACCTTCGAGGGTGGTACCACCATCCATCAGGGCACCGTGGCGATTTCCAATGCCGCCTCACTCGGCACCGGAACCGTCACGCTGAACGGCGGCACATGGGCTACCGGCACGTGGGCGCCGGCAAATCCGGTCCTCGTCACCGCGGATTCCGCCATTTCCGGCGGCCAGAGCAGCGGCAATCACGCGGTGAGGGACATTTCCGGTTCCGGCATCCTCACGCTGAACGCCACCAGTGTCTTCGATCTGGAGGGCAACCTGTCCGGATTCTCGGGCACTTTTTCGCTCACCGGCACGGGTTCCTTCCGCCTCTTCACCACCACGTTCAACGGCAGTTCCTCCGCCACTTTCGATCTCGGCAACCGCTCGCTCACCGCGCGCCAGGGCGGCGCCTATCAACTCGGCGCGCTCGCGGGAGGTGCCGGGAGTTATCTCGGCATGGCTTCCAATAACAACTCATCGAGCTGCACCTACACCATCGGCGGCAACCACGCGGACAGCACCTTCGCCGGAGTCATCGCCAACGGCAGTTCCACCAAACCCGTCCACATCGTCAAAACCGGAAACGGCAACCTTGTTCTAACAGGAGCGAACACCTACACCGGTAGCACCACCGTTTCCTCGGGCAGGCTCACCGTCAACGGCTCGCTCGCCGCCACCGCCACCACTGTCGCCGCCACCGGCGCGCTCGCTGGAAACGGCAGCATCGGCGGCAACCTCACCTGCCATGGCGCGGTTGTGCCCGGAGGAACGCTCACGCTTGCCGGCGGGCTCGCGCTCTCCGCCACCAGCGTGCTGGATTTCGAACTCGGATCCGCTTCCGATCTGCTGGCCGTCACCGGCAATCTCACGCTCGACGGCACGGTGAATGTCACCGCCGCCGCCGGATTCGGTGCTGGCACCTACACGCTGGCGACCTACACCGGATCGCTTGCCAACAACACGCTCCAAGTCGGCAATGTGCCCGCCGGTTTCAACGCCAGCATCCACACCGGCGTCGCGGGTCAGGTCCGCCTGGTGGTGTCCGCGCTCAACAGCGCGCCGACGATCACTTCCGGCCCGGCACCTCCGCCAGGCGAGGTCACCGTCACCGGAACCACGTTCTCCCTCACCGCCACTGACGACGCGGGCGAGGGAAACCTCACTTATCATTGGTCGGCCACCGGACCCGCTCCCGTTTCGTTCTCGCCTAACGGAAACAACGCCGCGAAATCCGTCGGCGCGTCATTCACCGTGCCCGGAGCCTACACGATCCATGTCACCGTGATCGACGCGGGCGGGCTCTCGGCGAACGCATCCGCTCCGGTCAACGTCGTGAAGGCCACCGCCACCGTCATTCTCGGCTCGCTTGCCGCCCGTTACGACGCATCGCCCAAGCCGGTCGCGGTCACCACCCAGCCCGCGCAACTGACCACGCAGGTCACTTATGACGGTTCAACCGCCGCGCCCGTCGCGCCGGGGTCCTATCAGGTTTCGGCCACCGTGGATGATGCCCGATACGCCGGTTCCGCCACCGGCACGCTGGTGATCTCGCCCCGAAGTTTCTCGTCTTGGGAAACCACGGCCTTCACCCCCGCCCAGATCCTTGCCGGTGATTCCGCACCGGATGCCGATCCCGACCTCGACGGACTCACCAACCTCGCCGAGTATGCGCTCGGTGCGAATCCCCATGCCTTCACCCCGCAGCCCGCGGCGGTTCGTCACGCCACATCGCTTTCCCTCACCTTCCAGCGTCCCGCCCATGTGGCGGATGTGATCTATCAGGTCGAGGCCGGCGCGGATTTCATGACATGGGAGAATCTCACGCTCGAAGTGCTCAATCCCGGATCCGATCCGGAAACCGTGCGCGCGTCGAAATCCCTGACTGCCCCCGTGCCACCATCGCAGTTCCTGAGGATGCGGTTCACCAGGTGATCAGGGTCTCCTGAAGTGAGCCGCTTGTAGCGGCGGACGACTTGTCCCGCCGTAGCCGATAGGCGAAGGAGGATGACCGCCGATGCGCATGAGGTGCCGAAAGGGAAGGGGCTTCGCGCGATTCATCTGCTTCGGCGCTCATAGAGACGCCGCTACAGTCCGCGCATGAGCCGCTTGTAGCGGCGGTCTATGACCGTCGGCGCGCATGAGGTGCCGGAAGGTTGGCGGCTTCGCGCGGGTCTTCGGCTTCGGCGCTCATAGCGACGCCGCTACAGTCCGCGCATGAACCGCTTGTAGCGGCGGTCTATGACCGTCGGCGCGCATGAGGTGCCGGAAGAGAAGAGGCTTCGCGCGATTCATCTGCTTCGGCGCTCATAGAGACGCCGCTACAGTCCGCGCATGAACCGCTTGTAGCGGCGGACGACTTGTCCCGCCGTAGCCGATAGGCGAAGGAGGATGACCGTCGATGCGCATGAGGTGCCGAAAGGGAAGGGAAGGGGCTTCGCGCGATTCACCCGCTTCGACGCTCGCAGGGCGCCGCGACATGCTTGTCCATTCGCATTCATTTCACCCTCGGAGATGGTTGAGGAACCAGGTGATGTTGATCGAGTTGGTCACGTCGATGAGCATCGCACCGACGATGGGGATGACGATGAAGGCGCGCGGCGCGGGGCCGAAGCGGCGGCTGACCGACTGCATGTTGGCGATGGCGTTCGGCGTCGCGCCGTGGGCGAAGCCGCAGTGGCCGGAGACCATGACGGCCGCCTCGTAGTCGCGGCCCATCAGCCGGAAGGTGACCAGCGCGGTGAAGAGCGAGACGAGCAACACCTGGGCGAAGAGGATGACGAGCATCGGCACCGCCCCGGCGGCGAGTTCGCGCAGGTTCAGGCTGGCCATGGCGATGGCGAGGAACAGCCCTAACAGAATCGCGCCGAGGTGATCGACCACGCGGCTGTCGATGCGGCGGAAGCCGGCGAGGTCCAGCCCGTTGCGCAGGATGAGGCCCACGACCAGCGCGCCCATGTACGAAGGGAAGAGCAGGCCCGCGCGTTCGATGGCCCAGCTTGCCCATGCGCCGATCTTGATCAGCGCGGCGAGGAGCAGGAGATGGAAAATCACGGATCGAATCCCGTATCCGCCGAGTTCGCGGGTGATTTGAAGGATTCCCGGTGCGCGTGCGGAATCATCGGCCGGCCCGCTGCTTTCCGCGGAGGATTCGGCCCGCAGCCGGTGGCGGCGGATCAGCCAGCCGGCGATGGGACCGCCGATCAGGCTGCCGAACACCAGGCCGAAGGTGGCTGCGGCGGCACCGATGGTGGCGGCGGATTCAAAGCCGGCGTTTCTCAGCGTTTCGGCGAAGCCAAGCGCCGTGCCATGCCCGCCCGTCTGGGTGATGCTGCCGCAGATCAGGCCGAGCAGCGGGTTCTCGCCCATCAGTTTGGCGAGGCCCACGCCGAGCGCGTTCTGGAGAATCGCGAGCACTGTGGCGAGGGCGAGAAACAATGGCACCTGCCAGCTTCCCCGGCGCACGATCAGCCAGGTGGCGTTCAGGCCGATGCAGGTGAAAAACCCGATCAGAAACGGTTGGCTGACCGGTTTTTCCGGCCGCGCGGCCCATTCGGCTTCCGGAGTGACCAGCCAGGTCCACCACGCCGCGTCCACCCGGGTGCGGAACGACAAGGCCGGAAGCCCGACGGCATCCAGCACCACGATCAGCAGGCAGAGCGCCAGACCGCCGAGCACCGGCACCGGGATGTTGTAACGGTGGAACACGCGGAAGCGCCGGTCCATCCACTCGCCGAGCAACAGCACCGGCAGCGCGAGGCCTAACAACCACCAGGCGGACAGGGAAACGGGCATGGCACGATGGGAAAACCGCCACGGCACCCGCCGCGACGGCACCGGCAGGCAAGCAGGCGCGCGCCGCCGGGACAAGCGGATTGCCCGACATTCCGCACATCAAGCGCCCGTAGCGGTGGGATTAGGTCCATCGATGCGCAGGAGGTGCCGGAACGAAACCGGCTCTGATCCGACCCTTGGCCCCGGCGCTCATCCGACACGCCGCTCCGTGAAAACCCGCTTTGCATCCGCCCGGCATGTGGTTGGATCACACCATGTCCGCCACCCATTCCCATCCGACGATCATTCCGGGCCTTCGCAGTCCTTATGAGCCAACCGGAGGAATTGTCTATTTCGCCAGGATGCTCGACAAGATCCGCCTGCACGCCCAAGGCCTTCTGCCCGATGAATGGGTGAACGCGCTGGGTTTCGCCTATCCCACGTCCTTCGATTCACGCTGCTGCCGCTTCCTCGCCATCGACTACAATGCCCTGCGCGAACGGGTGCTGGCGGGCGGCGACGATGATGAGATCCTCGAATGGGCCTTCACCCAGGGCCGCAGACCCTCCGAAGAGGAAATCGAAATCTGGAACGCCTTCATGACCAAACGTGGCTGGCGCGACGCCGGCACCGCCAAGCTCCACGAGCGCCTCGCCGAGATCGGCCTGCCGCCGGACACCGTCTCCACCATGTTCGAGTTCATCGACCTCGACGAAGGCCGTGCCCCGAAGTCCGGGGCCACAGGCAGTTGAGTTGGTCCGTGTCCTCATCTGTGGAAACGCCACTTTTCTTCCCATGGCAGGCCGGAAAGTGATCATGGAATGGCACGTTTCTGGGCATTTTTCAGCCCATGCTGAATCAATATGTCGATAAATTGCTGATTTTTCGACACGTTTCATTGACGTGTCGATGGCATCAACCTAAGGTCGGTTCATGTCGGATCAGGTGGGCCCCACGGACGCAACGGGCGCGTGGCGGCCGGATTTGCCGTTTGATCAGCTGCCGCTTCTGCCACCAACGGCGGATTTGGAGACGAAGGCGATCCTCCGGCAGTGTATCGAGGCTCGCGCGGCGGTGGCCGAGTTAAAGCAAGCGGCCCTGTTGATCCCAAATCAGGCGGTGCTGATCAATACGCTGCCGCTTTTGGAAGCGCGGGCGAGTTCCGAGATCGAGAACATCGTGACGACGGCGGACCGGCTTTTCCAATTCTGCCAGAACGACGGGCAGGCGGATGCGGCAACAAAGGAAGCGCTGCGCTACAGCCACGCGCTGCTGGAAGGCTTCCGCACACTGGCGGACCACCCGCTGAACACCCGCACGGCCGAGGAGGTGTGCAGCCAGATCAAAGGCACTACCATGACGGTGCGCCAGGTTCCGGGCACGACTCTGGCCAATGATCGGACGGGTGAAGTGATCTACACGCCGCCAGCGGGCGAGGACCGGCTGCGCGACTTGCTGGCAAACTGGGAGCGATTTCTCCACGAACGGGTGGATCTGGACCCTCTCATCCGGCTGGCGGCATCCCACTACCAGTTCGAGGCCATTCATCCGTTCACCGACGGCAATGGCCGGACAGGGCGGATTCTGAACAGCCTGTTCATGATTCAGGAGAATCTGCTCACGCTGCCCATCTTGTATCTGAGCCGCCACATCATCGCGCACAAGGCCGACTACTATCGTCTGCTGCTCGACGTCACCCGTGACGGTGCATGGGAGCCGTGGATGCTGTTTATGCTGCGGGGCATTGGAGAAACCGCACGCTGGACCACGGGAAAGATCGCGGCCATTCGCCAGTTGCAGGAGCAGTGTGTCGCGCATGTGCGCCGGCAACTCCCGGGCATCTACAGCCGGGAACTGGTGGATGCGGTGTTCGAGTTTCCCTATTGCCGGATCGGCAACCTCACGGAAAGGGGCCTCGCCAAGCGTCAGACGGCGTCGGTGTATCTCAAGGAACTCGTCAAGGTCGGCGTCCTCACGGAGAAGCAGGCCGGCCGGGAACGATTCTTCATCAACCCGCGGCTGATGCAGTTGCTCACGCGCGACGCGAACGTCACCGAGCCCTTCTCCTCATGAGAAGCGCAAAACCCGAGCCGGCCGCAGGAACGCAGCCGAGATCGGCCTCCCGCCAGACACCGTCTCCACCATGTTCGAGTTCACCTACCTCGACGAAGGCCGCCCGCCCAGGTTCGGGCCATAAGGAGCGGGGACACTCCTGTCCCCGCATCCAGGCACGCCAGAGCGGACAAAAGTGTCAACTCTCCTCATATGTCCGTCCCGCTGCCGGGTTGATGAATGATATTGCTTCCACTCCAATGTCGTTCCGTTAGTCTATCCCTACCCGACAAAGCCAAAGTTTCTCCGCTTTTGCTCTTTTCGCCGAAGACATAGCAGATAGAAGTAGCTCGTTCGATGCGAATTCTTGATATTGCATCGTCCGGAAGCCAATCGGCAAATGCCTGATACCCCCGAACAACAAGCCCGCGAGACAATCGACGCCCTCCTGAGCGCCGCGGGCTGGACCATCCAAAACATCGCCTCCCTGAATCTCCACGCATCCCGCGGCGTCGCCGTCCGCGAAATGCAATCCCACGGCGGCCCCGCCGACTACATTCTCTTCGTCGATGGCAAGGCCCTCGGCATCGTAGAAGCAAAGAAAGAAGGCACCACCCTCTCCGCCGTCGCCGAGCAATCCGCCCGCTACACCGCCGCCATGAAGTGGATCCCCCAGCGCTGGGTCGATCCCTTGCCCTTCACCTACGAGTCCACCGGCATCGAAACCAACTTCCGCGACCAGCGCGACCCCGACTCCCGCTCGCGCCCGGTCTTCGCCTTCCACACTCCCGAGCACCTGCTCGAACTCGTCCAGCAGCCCGATACCCTCCGCGCCCGCCTCCGCCAGTTCCCGGCGCTGAACACCGCCCCGCTCCGCGAGTGCCAGATCGACGCCGTCACCAGCCTCGAAAAATCCCTCGCCGCCA
>Ga0315903_10008569_pt1 | contig 12552 bp, 12 predicted proteins | sample LakEriMetagenome_7_FD_203524 | JGI IMG/M metagenome (GOLD analysis project Ga0315903, IMG submission 203524) | Freshwater fungal communities from buoy surface, Lake Erie, Ohio, United States - Buoy 2 MA119 | ecosystem: Environmental > Aquatic > Freshwater > Lake | place: USA: Lake Erie, Ohio...
TTCTGATTTTCCACTAGTACTGAAAAGTATTAAGCGATCTTTAGGGATTAAGTCTAAAGATTGACTCTTTTCGTGATCGATAACATTTTTTGGGGCAATAACGAAGGCAATTATGTTTTTGAGCGTGGCCTCACGCATAACAATGTCGTCTCCGGCTTATAGGCACGATGATTGAGCTCATGAAGTCTGGTGAAATGGATTCATGGATGGCTTTAAGTAAGGCAGAGTTCCAGGTACTTTCGTTGTTGGACCTTATGGAGCGACAGCTTCTAAGTTAGATTGAAGCACTATGGAAGAGATTTCTGATCAGATAAAGAGGCGGATCGCCGAGGAACTCGGTTGGCGAGAGCGTTTGATATTAGAACTGCGCCTAGGGATTGGCGTAGAGAAGCTCCACACATTTGGGGAGATTGGCGAACAACTTAATCTCACTCGTGAGCGGGTTCGGCAACTTCAGAATAAGGCCCTTGCTCAAATTGGTGAACCTGCATTGAACGCACTCTTGCTTACCAGCGAAATTAATCGCCTAAATGAACCAACTCGGGCCAGGTGGCGAAAGAAACTAGTAAAGCGAGTTGAAGAGAAATACGGTCATCTTAAGCAAGGTCAGGTACTAAACGTAACCGTATGGCTTTCAAAGGATGCTGTCAGTACCCAAACAGAAACTTCTTCGAAGGTTCATGCTTTCCCAGCAACGTGGGCACGCGTAGATGGAAATAGGACAATTTTCTTAGACGACGAAGGCGAAATTTACGCTGACTGGCCAACAGAGATTGTTGACTCAATTAAATGGCCAAACGAAAAGAAAATAAAGGCAAGCCGAGAATCCCATAATGAACGCATGGCCAAAGTAAAAGAGAAGTATCCACGAGCTTGGAATGCCTGGAGTGAACAAGAAGACCTAACGCTGACTAATGAGTTCAAGGAAAGAACTGACTTCGACTTAATGTGCGCTACTCATGAAAGAGCTCCCGGCGGAATAAATGCTCGGCTTAAAAAGCTTGACCTAATTCCCAAGACACAAAATGCATCTAAAACTCGCAGGCTACTTCGCTCAGGCGAGTGATTGAGGCGTCGGCCTCAACTAGCTGGATGCAGCTGCCCATCTGACCTGGTGAGGTTTACTAATTGCCTTAGTAGGGTGAATTTATCTACCTTGCGCTTGTACAGCGCCTCTTCTTTACGAGTCACTCTCCACAAGTAGGGAGATGTTCGCTAAGCTGTCAGTACTAGGTGCTTAAATCTAGGGAAACAGAAAGGGGCGCCGTGCTGGAAACAGAACTTGATGATTTCCTTCGCAATGGTGATGCCTCTTTATTTGAGAATTTTCCAGGCCACTGCAATCATCGTTTGGATTCGATAAGTCTGCTCACTATGGGCGTACCCGAACACGAACTCAAACATCTATTTCAAATTCTTGGGGCAAATAAAACAAAAGACTTCTCTCTTCGTCAATTAGGGACTCTCAAACCAAGTGATTTTAGGGAAATCCAAAGCAAAGCTTTTATTCGAAGTTTCATGCTGTGGTCGACCATGAAGTATTTAGTTACTTCGCACCTTCAGCAATGTGACCCAGTCACTATCTCGGATGACGGGTACATCGATGGCACATTTGCTGCCAATGTATTCGAGGACATACCCATTAAAAACATGGATTTATCAGTCAGAAGCAAGAATGTGTTGCAAAGAGAAGGATTCATAACTGCAAGTCAGTTGGCCCCCTTTAGCGTAGAAGATTTGATGAAATTTAGGTTCATGGGTGAAAGTTCGGTTAAAGAAATTGAAACCCAACTTTTACTCTTAGGGATTTGGGGGGCAGGGACCAAACCAGAAAAGCAACCAGATAGAAAGCAGGAGAGTCAGGTTTCCTACATCTCGGCGAATAATTGCTCGATTGACGACTTAGGTCTATCTACAAGAACTGTTAACGGGCTCAAAAGGCATGGGTATTTGGACTTAGCACGGTTGTTAATGTCTGATGACAATGACATCCGCGACATTAGAAACTTCGGGACGATGTCAATCGAAGAGGTTAGACAAGTCAAAGCCATGTATCTGCAATCCTCAATAAATCCAAATAGCCCAATTCCTTCATCAGATGTAAGTGAAACCACGTCTGAGATAAGAAATCTAATGCTGGCTGATATCGAGGCATTCGCATCCAGATTGGGCGAAGTGGGAAATGTGGTTGTTAACCAGAAATCATTAATCCATTTCCACTTTTCAGTATCTTCTCGCCTCATTAAGTACATCGAAAATGGCAACAAAACAGTGGTTGAAATACTGGGAGAAGTTAGGACGGAACTCTCGGGGAAAGACATGCGTTCTAAATTAGAATCAGAAATTGTTTTTCTTGCTAGATTTCAGCAGGCTATTGAAGTATACGAAAATTTGCGATTGACAATTCTTCCGCCAAAAGAAGTTACTTCGAGTTTATTTGAATACGAAAACCGATACTCGGACGACTCAGTCGATATTCTTGAGTTTGATGATGCAACCTATTTTTACCTCGATTTGGACGCATCCAAGGAAAAGCCATTACTTGACCAAGATTCCTTCTTTTCCTTTCTTGATGAACTGGCAAACACTCTAATTTGTTCACCAGAACATTGGAATTCACTAAAAGCCATCATCGATTTTCATTCAGCATTTGGAACCTTTCCAAACTTTCTCGGCTTAACAGTCGCCTCATTTGCCCACGAAGCCAGAAACAGTGAAGGTGCTATTCAAAACTTCAAAAAGTATCTGAGCCATACCAGAGAAGATAGTGCCGATAGAGATTTCAGCATTATTCAACTGCGGGTGCAAGGAAACACCCTAGACAAAATTGGGCAAGTACATTCCTTGACAAGAGAGCGGATACGTCAGATTTTGGCTAAGTATTCACCGCACTTGAATGCGTTAACTGATTTAATTCATGATGAGAAAGACAACAATCAGCAGGCGGAGTTCTCCGCTTCCGTAATGCAACTTTTTCACGACAAGGGTGCAATTTACAAAGATGAACTGACTTCTACGTTAAACATGTCATTTGAGGATTCTTATCGTGTAATCCCTAAGAATTATCGAAAATTTATCATCGACGCAACTAGGGAATCCACGGTGACTTCCAGATGGAGTAGAGAAATAGTCTTGGAAGTATTAAAGAAGGCAGGAACATATTATTTCCCACTCAAGATTTCTGACTATGACCACTTGCTAGAAATTGGGGAAATCGAAGGCCCATCAGTGGCCAAAATCGGCATTCTTTTCGATTCTTGGGGGGAAGCATGTCGAATGGCTGGCGTGGAGCCAGCTCCAGCGTTGCGACATGAGTATTCAAAAACTTGGAGTGATGTGGAGCTGGTAAGCTTCGTAGTGCGTTATCTAAATGATGAGAACACACCTGGCAGTTTTGATGGTTATAGAGCTTGGAGGGAAATTCAGTTGGACCACGTTCCCTCAGAAGCACTTTTGAGAAACACGTTCGAATCTTGGTCGAAGATTAAGCGTCAAGCATTAGAGGTAATTCGAATTGAAAAAGGTCACGAGGTTCGCCCATGAGTTTTCAATTCATTGATTTGTTTGCTGGAATAGGTGGATTTCACATCGCCCTTAGCGAACTAGGGGGAACATGTGTTTTTGCATCAGAGATTGATTTAGCCGCACAGAGTGTTTATAGAAAGAACTTTGAACACGAAATGAAAGGCCCAATCGTTGGCGACATAATCCCACTCACTGAAAAAACGCTCTCAAGGCTGATTCCAGAGCATGATGTTTTGGCAGGCGGATTCCCCTGCCAGCCTTTCAGTAAGAGTGGTGCTCAGTTAGGTATGGACGAAACGAGAGGTACGCTGTTTTATAACATTGCGAAGATTATTGAGAAGCGTCGACCAAAAGTTGTTATTCTCGAAAATGTTCGAAATCTGACAGGTCCAAAACATAAACATACCTGGGCACTCATCCTTCGGGTTCTTAGAGATTTGGGATATCACGTATCTGATATTCCGAGCATTGTTTCACCACACACAATTCCACCTGAGCTTGGTGGAACGCCACAAATTCGTGACAGGGTTTACATTGTTGGGGTTCACGTAGGTAAACAGAAGGCGTGGAAAATGGCCGATGAGCCCTTCGTATTTAATAAAGAACTTCTAGGAAATTGGAAACCCACGGACTGGAGTCTTGGGAATCATTTACTTCAGAACGATGATGAAATAGAGGATTTAGATTTACATAAAGTATCGGATGAGAGACTCCAGGTAATTGAAATGTGGAACGACTTTCTTCGCAGAGTTGGAGCCAAGAAAGGAAAGCGGTTACCTGGTTTCCCACTTTGGGAGTTTGCGATGACTGCTAGGCCAAAAATTGACTCAGATATGCCTGACTGGAAAATCGATTTCTTAAAGAAAAATTCAGCTTTTTATGTGGAAAATAAGACAGCGATTGATTCCTGGAGAGCTAGGCATCCTGAATTAAAGAATCTAAACAATTCATATCGGAAGTTTGAATGGCAAGCGCAAGATTTAGAGTCCGTGTGGAGTGGTGTAATTCAATTCCGCCCAAGCGGAGTTCGAGTTAAGAAACCTGACTATTTACCAGCTTTGGTTGCGATGAACCAAACTTCAATTATCGGCTCCAAGAAAAGGACCATTACAGTCAGGGAAGCGGCGAGACTCCAAGCATTCCCAGAGACATTCACGTTTGGTGACCAAAACCCTGCTCAGTCATTCAAACAACTTGGAAACGCCGTGTCAGTCGGTACTGTTAAGTTCGTGCTCACGTCCATTTTGGATGAATTGAACGTAAAGTTATAGGTGGAGGAACGGTAAATGTCTGACAATTCTTTTGTTCTGGGGGAACAAGCATCTGCCCTGGACAAACGAATTTCTGCCAAAATTCTAGAGGCTGATAGAGGCCGTATTTGGGAATCTGCAGGCAACATTCTTGATTCTTACGAAAAGGGAAATGGAACAGTTCTTGCACTCGGATATGTCCAGTCTGGAAAGACCACCTCGATTACCGCCCTCTGCGCAGCTGCAGCTGACAGAGGATTTCAAGTAATAATTGCGATTTTGGGTTCTACATTACTTCTTAGAGACCAGAATAGAACAAGAGTCGAAGATTATTTAGGACTCGAGGAAAATAATTATCGTTGGGTTTCAATCACCGAACTCAATCAAAAGCGCACAGGAAAAGAAATCGAAAATTGGCTCGGTCGTGAAAGAGTCATTCTCATCCCTGTGCTGAAAAATCCAAGTGTGATTAATAAGGTCTCTAATATATTGAATGAAGTAAATCTTAAAGACAGTAAATGCCTTGTTATAGATGATGAAGCAGACCAAGCATCACTCAATACCAATACAAATACTTTAGGCGAAAGTAGCACTTACGCTGCAATTATGAACCTGCGTTCTAAATTACCAAGCCATCTTTATGTTCAATATACGGCAACACCATATGCACCGCTTCTGCTTGAACCTTCTGACCCTTTAATGCCTCAGGATGTTGAATTCCTTTTGCCAGGTCACGGATACACAGGAGGCAGAGAGTTTTTCGTGGACCACGCGACCAAAGTTTTGCGTGTTATTCCAAGTGGAGATGAACAAAATGCTCGTGCTCCAATAACCGAACTACCCAAGAGTCTAGAAGTTGCGTTGGCTAACTATCTTGTGGGCGCTGCCCACTTGTATTTCATCGATAAAGATAGTGCGCCAATTAGCATGTTGATTCATTCAACTTTTAAGAATGATTTACAGGAAAAATATCATTTCCTAATTGAGAGGTTTATCAGAAAGTACAAGGAGAGCGATGACTTACAAAACGGTGAATTCTCTCAATTAGTTAATCAAGAGCGGTCGAGACTTTATGAGCTCGGAATAGACCAAATTACCGATGACCAATTCTGGTCAAATTTAGCTTTTGTGCTCAAAGAGATAACCCTTTGGCTTGTTAATTCTGCAAGTGAAGTCAAAAAAGTACAGTGGAACTTAGCGCCATTTCATATTCTTATTGGTGGAAACAAGTTAGATAGAGGCTTCACCGTTGAAGGCCTAACGGTTACTTATATGAATCGCCCCGCCAGCGACCAGATAGACACTATTGAGCAAAGAGCTAGAGCATTTGGTTATCGAACGAGCCTGCTTCCTTATTGTCAGTTTTTTGCTACAGCTAGAACAATAAAAACCTTGCGAGGAATAGTTCATACCGAGGATGATTTGCGGGCAAATTTGCGCGATGTCCTCGAGTCTGGGGAAACTGTCTCTGACTGGGCGCGAAAGATTGGCTTGTTTTTGCCTGCGCAAACAAGGCCAACAAGGGATGTAGTTCTCCCAGCGTTATCCCACTTCAATCTAGATGGAGATTGGTACACACTTAGAAAACCTTTTGTCGAAACACAAGAAAGAACCGAGAACCTTGAAACTTTGAGAAAAGTTGGACTACTTGACGCACCATTTGTTGACTATCAAAGAATGCAGCATCGCACTTTAGAAATCCCATTAGAAAAACTAATTAGCGATTTGTTAATGCCTTGGAGAATTAATTTGTCTTCACCTGGCTGGAAACATGAGGAGATTTTGGAATTCTTAAAGCGAAGGCCAGATTTATCAGGGCCTAGTTATGTGCTACTTCTAGGAAATCCTGAAGACTCAACTAAACCGCGCTTACGTAAGTGGGTGGAAGATACTGGTTTTGTAAATCTGTTCCAGGGTAAAGACTTAACGCAAGATAAACCAGGATACGACTACAAAGGTGACAGAAAGGCTGGCCTAGAACAGTTCGGAGAGGATAAAGTTGTGCTGCAGGTTCACCATGTTTCAAGGAGAAACCATGATGACCAGGATTTGTACACTTTGACTATTCATATTGGAGACGGAAGGTTGGTAAGACGAGCAAATGGATAACTCCAATAAGTCTAAGTCTGGCGTAGTAGGAAAATCGCTGTACCTCAATGTAGAGGACCTATTGCTCGATGTAGAGAATCCGAGATTTGGTTCGAAAAATAGAGCCGAGTCACAAGAAGACATAGCCCTCAAACTTGAGATGGGTTTTGACATTATCACTGTCGCTGAATCCATCGCCAGGAACGGGTTCTTTGCAAACGAACCCTTGATAGTCATTGAAAGCAAAACCCCTGGCAAGTACACGGTCATAGAAGGTAACCGACGATTCACGGCACTACTGTCATTAACTAACGACAATATTCGTTCAAGAATGTTTCAAACCGAAAGACTCAATGAGCTAGCCAAAACTTCTGCATTTAAAAAAGATGACTTAGTTCCCTGCACGCTCGTAGAGAACAGAGAACTTATTGCGCCAATTCTTGGCTTTAGACACATTTCTGGAATTATGGAATGGCAACCTTTAGCGCAAGCTGTTTTTGTGGCTAAATTGATAGATGAAGATGGCTACAGTTTTGAAACCGTTTCTGAGGTTGTAGGCAAGCCAAAAAGCGATATTGCAGGCATGTATCGAAATCAAGCTATAGCCAAGCAAGCTACAGACGTAGGTATGAATACATCTGGACTCGAAAACTCCTTTTCTTCTTTAACTGTTGCAATGAGTTCACCAGGAATCCGTGCTTTTATTGCTGCTCCTCTTGGAAGCGCAGTCTCGCCTGGCATGAAACCAATTCCTGAGGACCATTATGAAGAACTGAAGGAGCTCTTGGCTTTCCTTTTTGGAGATGACCTTAAGGAACCTGTTATTAGAGATACTCGTGAGATTAATCGACTTGGTAAAATTATTCAGAATCCAACAGGCTTGGAAACTTTACGAGCAACCTGGTCACTTGCAGAAGCAGAAGCAGCAATTAAAGACCAGGGTATGGACCCATATACAAGGTTGTTAAATAGACTCAAAACCGCCAACGAAAGCGTAAAGAGCACTTTTGATGACATTTCAGACTATATAGATGATGCAAATGTTAAGGAATATGTTCAAACTTTGTACGAGAACACTTCAAATTTAAAGAATTTAGTGGAAGATGATTGATTTATCCAATGAATCGAGTGAACGGATTGCCGACTGGATAGAAATTCTTGCAGCCGCTCAAAAAGGAAAGCCGCTAGCAATTCAGCGAATTCAGGAAGTATCTCAAAGTTTTGCCAATCTTGGACCAAACTTAATCCCCTTCGCTTTTCGCCAACTTGAACGTCGAAGTCAAATCTTGGGTTCTAATTATCCGTTCTTGGTCGACGATTCGTTTATTGTTACGAAAAAGTCCGTGGATGATTCAGTTTATTTACAACTCTTATTTCTTACCCCGGGAGGGGGAGTTTCAACCGCAGGAGCAGTTTGGAATTTAGAAAAAGCCAGCAAACTATTTGAAGACATTGTAGAAAATGCACTGACGTCATTTTTTGGACAAAACACTAAAACTGTTAACTTTGGCTTCCCATCCAGGAGCGGACGGCCTCCAGAGTTTCCAGCAGCCGTTGAGTGGTTAAGTAAAAAAACCAACATTCGACTTGGAAATGCTTATCGACCACCACGCAAGAAAGATGGCGGCGTCGACTTATTTGTCTGGAAGTCTTTCTCAGATAACAAGCCTGGAATTCCAATTATGTTAGTTCAGTGCACGATTAAAGATGATTTTATTAATAAAATTGGCGATATAGACATCAAACTTTGGTCAAGTTGGCTGTCATCGGACATCGAACCACTAGTTGCACTTGCCATCCCAGGAGTTGTTAATAAAGATGAGATTTGGAGCGAACTAGCAACTCGCGGAATTCTGTTGGACAGATTAAGGCTGGTCGAAAGTTGTTCTGATACTCCTCCACAAACAGCATATGACAACATAGATTATCTTCGTAAGCTTGTTGATGAAATGTCAGAATTAGTTCACTAATGAGTACTAAGCAAGAAATCATTGATTCTGTTTGCAAACATCTAAAAATAGGCACCTATTTGATTTCAACGGGTTCGACTGAACCGAAAGAATTCTTGATTGCAATCGCCGACCAACTAGGAATTACTGGCTTATCTGTAGGTATGGATAAGCAAGAACTTGGAAAATTGATAGTAGAGGCAAGCGGTGAACCGTGGCTCCCTGATTATGACTCAACAGGGGGGACCATTACGAAAGAAGGCCTTCTTGCAATTAAAGATAGTGTTCTGCACTTAACTTCTAATTGAGTTTAAGGCTACTGCCGCCCTTTTTGGTATCTACCTATCCGTAAGGCCTGACCCATAATTATTCTTTCATGCAATTAACCCTACGGGGGGTTAAGAATTAAAATTCCTACCTTTGTCTTTTTGAAGTTTCCTTACACGTTCTTGCTTAAGTTCTAAGTCCAACATACTCGCCAGCTCAGGATAAAGCTTTCGAGAGTGACTATTGAGTTTCATTGGCTGAATTGGCTTGTTAGGTTCATTTGCGGCAAATTGCCTAGATTTAAAAGATTCCATGACATTCCTCTGCTTGGTTACTACTGCCCTCCTACTTTTAATTAAATCCGTGCGTACGAGTCCCTTTACGGCACCTTGAAAGCCAAACCTGCAAGTTAATGGTTCTTATCATTAACTGTTCCCAATTTAGTTATGAAATTGGATTGCAGATTTGGACTTTGCAAGGTCATTTTCCGCTTTTTAGCTTGTGGGTTTATTACTCATATCTGATAACTAGGCTGCATTTGGCTGAGTTGCATCAATCACCTGAACATAGCGACGTTGCAAACACTCCTGAATCTGATTTTCTGAGATTCTCCGCGAGCGCCCGAATCGATGCGCATCCAGTTGCCCTCTTGAAATCATTGAGTAGATTGTTTCTCTGGTTAGACCGAAGTGTCTAGCAACTTCAGCAGGTGTGTAGTACTTATCCATTTCCATCCTCATTCTTGTCGGTTATTAAGATTCTCATATATCTTCTTCCGCGTCTGTGTGAACTAATAAATTCTTTTCCGTGATTGCCGTGCCAGTTTCCAAATCGAGACGCATGCAGAGATTGCCTTGCTTCTTTAGCGGTCGTCGGAAAGAGATACCTGCATTCTTTGCAAATCGCTTAATGCTTTTCTTTTCAAGAGGCCTTAGATTGAGGTCAAGCGAAGCCTCATTGGCGTAGAGCATCCCAATAACCTGCGCTTTGGCATAGGGAGGCAAGCTTGAGTCATGAACCATTTTCACCCAACCCATCTCATGGTGGACAGGTTCTCCCAACTTGGAAATGCCCCATCCATATCGAAGTGCTGCTTCAAACTTCTCAGGAGTTAGGTCTTCTAGCGTATGGATATGGTGGCGCTGAAGATGCTTATTCCTCATCAGGTACTCAAATCGATAGGTGCCATCCTCAGGGATGTTCTTAAGTTTCTTCTTAATCGCATGCGCAGTCTTGTCATAGAACTTAACGTGGCTATTCTTCTTTGAACTAGGGGAATCCCAAGTCTCCGCTCGGCCCTTGTTATAGATAATGCTTACTGCACGGGCAAATTTGGCCTTAGTATCTTTAAACAGCTCAATGCTAAAGAGGGGGTCGAGAATGCGAAAATCACGCGCGCCATCCAGCCTAATTACGCGAATCTGAGAACGCCAACTCTCTTCCCAGTACTCAAGACTCTCATCTCCTTCAGTTGTTACAGCAAAGGCGGGAAGTGCCTCACCTGCAGCAAAGTACTCTTCAATCAAGAGTTCCGTGATTCGAGCAACTGAATCAATTGGGGTAAGAGACGTACCATCTGGGTCCATAAATCGTGAAGGATTAAACTCCATGGTGATTGACCATCGTGCCCGATTGAATTGAAAGTGAACCTTAGTACCAGTAGCTTCATGAACCGCCGTTGCTTTCGCGCCCCATCGGCCAAGCTGTGTGTTCTTTATTGTAGAGAGTAATGCTTTACCATCACTCTTGCTTGGCACTAGTGGTATCTCAACTGCAATGCGGTCCACACCTACGGTGGTATCCGCATGCAAGGTTGGTATTGGATATACATTAGATATACATAAAGAACACCTATTAGATAAAAGTGGTCTTATAACGTTACCCGTGTTAATCATAATTGAACGAGTTGCAGACATATTGTTGCGATGTCTTGAACCATTATACATGTTTAAATAACTCCTTAATTCTTAAAGTGAAAGTTTTATTTTTTATATTGCATACCTACTAGCAAGGAGGACCGTGCTCAAATTCGGGTAAGGGAACTTGTAACCAGAAAGGGAAATTGATTTCCATCAGAGCGCCACTTTTTGGCGATTTACATATCCAGAACTACGAACTGGGTGGGCGCTCGCGTAGGGGTAGCGGCGGCTTTGAAACCATTCATCTAGTTCTACTGGTGAATATTGATAGCGACCGCCCACTCGGTAGCAAGGAACTCCTTGACGTTTTCCCTCAGTTAAGAGCCAGTGGACAGACTTGCCTAGGCGAATCGAAGCTTCCTTGGCAGTCAGCATTACTTGTGAATCCATGTATATTTATCCTTATCTCTTCTACCTTTTGCAGAAGGGTATAAGAATATCATGGTTTTGTGATATGCTTGTGCCAAAGGTAGAAGCCTTGGGGATAGGGGTAGGACATGGCAAAAACTGACCAATTAGAGGCGGACATATGGTTACCCAAGAAGGGGCCTCTTAAGGGGAAGTCAGGGTTGGTAATCCTGAAGAAGTGGGCAGAAGAAGCCATCAACCCAAAAGAAGAGTCTGATGATGCATTTGGCTACTTGGGGCACGTCCTTACATGGCATGACTTGGAGTTAAAGGACCAAGGTAATTTCCGCATCTGGGTCCATTCACTGAACCGCTCTAAAACCCGACGTGATTTCTTCTCATTAGAAGTTCAGCGCCATGGTCAATTCTTTTCGCCTGTAGAAGAGAATGAAGCCAATGCAAGAATCGCCTTGGCAGAAACAGTTATCAATTGGGCAGCAGAGGGCAGCATTAAATCTTCTTTGCTCAGACAGCTACCTTCGGGCCAGGTGTTAGAAGACCATGCGCGCCAAATTGACCAATTTTTGATGACACTCCTTGAGACTTCAGGAAACGTGATTGATTTTAAACAAAAGAGTGGCAAGGCAAAAGGAGTCAAAGACACAAAAAACGAAAAAATTAAGTTTCGGTCGACAGGTAAAGACTCAATAATTTTGGCGAAGCTATATGCAATACGTTCAGAGTCGGCAGGTTCATCAAGAGTGGGCAAGAGAATTTGTGAAGACTTAGGAATTGATTCTTCAGTTTTATACACGGCTATCCGAATTGCAAGAGCTAAAGAATGGCTTACTGAAGGACGTAAAGGTATTGCTGGAGGAACCATGACTGCGGAAGGCGAAAAATACTTCTTAGAAAATAATGGTCCCGCTAGATTGGAAAAAATCACAGGTATAAAGATTGGAAATCAATAATGGCAAGTACTCGCAAACGTGGGAAATATCATTCTGCTAGATGGCGTAGCTGGGATGGTCAGCCACTTGAGAAGGGCGGATTTCTTACTAAGAAAGAGGCTCAACTATTTGCAAACGAGCAGGAAGTCTTGGAGCGAAAGCGCAAAAACACTCGTCCTTCAGACCTTAATTTCACCCTTTATCAATTTGTAGTAGATGTCTGGCGACAGACTCTAGACATTGAAGAAGACACAAA
>Ga0315903_10008570_pt1 | contig 12552 bp, 7 predicted proteins | sample LakEriMetagenome_7_FD_203524 | JGI IMG/M metagenome (GOLD analysis project Ga0315903, IMG submission 203524) | Freshwater fungal communities from buoy surface, Lake Erie, Ohio, United States - Buoy 2 MA119 | ecosystem: Environmental > Aquatic > Freshwater > Lake | place: USA: Lake Erie, Ohio...
TTGCCAAAATTGTAACGACTCAGATGAAAATCTTGAATGTCGATATCCTCAAATTCGTCTGATCTCACCATCGTGAAATCATAAGATTCCATCATGTATGAGAAAATCAAGTGGCTGGAATATTTGCTAATTTCAAATGTTGAACCTTCACGATCGGCACAATAAACCCTGATGCCATGGCGCATTTCTTTGAAAGGAATTGCGGATTCTTCAGTGATTGATTCTAACCAGCGCTCTTCGAATTCTTGAAGTTGCGCATCAAAATGATTTTTAAGAAACTTCACTCGCTTTGAGCGCTCCGTTTTTACGAATTCAATTTCAGATTGAAGTTGAAAAATTTTAAAATCGAAATCGCTGAATAATGTTACAGCATTTGAGATGGGGGTCAATTGTGCTACTTCCATGATTCAAAAGTAGCACATGAATGCGCAGCCTATTTGCGCAAAAAGAGTGATTAAAGATTTGGCCTATTTTTAGTGAAGTACTGGAAAACGTGATTCTTTAAATCTGCATTCACATGTGTGGCGCTCATTTTTTCATAGAAATCCAAGCTGTTGTTTACAGTGTCCAACAGCTTTTCATCAATAATTTTGAAGACGGCTTCTTGAATATTTTGCATTGAATTGTTTGCATTGAAAATTTTACTTTCATCCGCAGCTTGTTCAACGCGAGCCACCAGATCTCGTATTTGGACCCTATCCGAATCGGTAAGTCCTAGCGATTTTGCTTCATTCAAATTATCAATGATGATGCTTAAACGATCCATAACCCTATCGTTCCCAGCAAAACTATCCTCAGAAACCACTTGGCCTTTTAATTCACCCACAGATTCATCAATCAGCAATGATTCATTTTCGTTTCTGATTTTAAGACGATAACTATCAAGGTCAACTTCTTGTAATATGCTTAGTGGCAATGATTCCTTGCTGTAAGGTAATTTCATTGATAGCAATTCACAATACCTACATAGTTTTTCCAGTTGCACATCTTTGAAAGGCATGATCTGGGTTAAGAACCTATAAAGTCTAACAAAGTCTTTGATGCGTTTCTTGAAACGTTCCCTGTTTGTGTAGTCATCTTCCATTACATCAAGGTTGACGTACCGTTTTACCGCGTAATCCAAAATCGTATCAATGCGTTCGGACTTTTTCTTCGTTTTGAATAAAATGTCGCAAAACTCATCTACTTCAGCCCAGGTGAAAATTTGATCATCTTCGATTAATCTGAGTAATGTGTATAGGTCGTTGGGGTCGGTTAAATTCTCTTCGGGGATGTAATTTGTTCCATAATATGCTTTGAAATCGTTTAAGACCTCTTCGGTATCGTTTTCGAAATCAATAATATTTACAGATTCCTTACCTCGAGTTACTCTATTTAGACGACTCAAAGTCTGCACAGTATTTACGCCGCCTAAGGTTTTATCTACGAACATTGTTTGCAATAAAGGTTCGTCAAATCCAGTTTGATACTTGTTTGCGGCAATAAGAATGCGATATTCCGGTGTTTTTAATGCCATTGGTACATCCACATTTCCTTTCAATTTATTCATGCTTTCTTCGGTGTAAATAATCCCAGTATCTGGATCTTCCACCTTCCCACTAAATGCGACCAACGCCTTATACGGCATATTTAATTCTAACATTTTATGGTCAAAATAGAGTTTGTACTTCACTGCATGCAATCTTGATTTAGTCACAAGCATGGCACGCGCTCTACCGTCTAATTGATGTGATGATTTGCGCATGAAATAATCCAACATGATGTCGGATTTCTGCTGAATGGAATTCTTCTGGATATCAACATATGTATTCAGAAGTCTTGTAGCTCGTTTTACATCATACAACTTATCATCCACTTGAGGCCGCTTTAAGAGTTTATAAAGCTTGTCGTATGTTGTGTAATTGGTTAGAACGTCCAAAATAAATCCCTCTTTGATTGCCTGGCCCATTGTGTATTCATCGATGGCTTGTTTTTGGCCATTGACAAAATAATTGCTAAACAGTTGTATGGTCTTACTTTTTGGAGTGGCTGTGAATGCATAATATGAGACATTCGGTTGCATCCCAGTCTTTTCAATCTCCTCCAAGATAACATCATTCAATCCTTTTTCTTCTTCCAGTTGCTCGTGCTCTGCTTCTGTTAATGACATGGCTCTGCTCATCTCCCTGGTCGCAGAACCGCCTTGCGAGGAGTGCGCCTCATCAATGATGACTGCGTATTTGCGATCAGGGTATTTGGCAACTGATTTGGAAATGACTTGAAACTTCTGTATCGTGGTAATGATAATTGACTTTTTGTCCTCAATCGCTTTTTGTAAATCTCGCGAAGTCTTATTCTTGTCAATCGCTGCTACAAGTCCGGGCTGATTTGCATATTGTTTAATGTTGGCTTGAAGTTGTTTGTCTAGGACTCTTCTGTCCGTGACAACGAAAACACAGTCAAACATTCTGTTATCATCAGCGGGGTTTTGCCACAGATGTGATAATGCATACGCCAACCAGGTGATGGTATTTGATTTTCCTGAGCCTGCGGAATGCTGAATTAAATAACGACCACCAACACCATCTTTTACAGTTTCTTTTCTGAGATTTCTAACGGCTCTTAATTGGTGATACCGTGGAAAAATCCGCTTTTTTACGACTTTGGCTTCGATCTGTTTCGTTGCAGTATTGTAACTAAATTCTTCGTCAGAAAATAGGGCTACAAAATTATTCACTAAGTCAACCAATGATTCGGGATGCCATATTTCAGTCCAAATATATTCTGTTTTAAATCCATTCGGATTTATGGGATTCGTGATGTCTTTATTGAACGGCAGAAAATACGTGGTTGAGCCAGACAAAACCCCTGTCATTCTTGCGCTATCAGTATCCATGGCAAAATGTGCCATGCAACGACCTGGGCTGAGTAAAATCTCATTGGGATCCCGGTCCCTCTGGTATTGTGCAACAGCGTCTGAGGTTGATTGTCCTGTTTTCGGATTTTTCAACTCCGCGGTAATAACCGGTATGCCGTTGATGAAAATCCCAAGATCAATGGAGTTCTCATTTCGCTCAGAGTATTTGAGTTGTTGGATGACTTGAAAAGTGTTCTTTTTGTATAAATCTTCGGCCTCACTATTGAGGTTGTTGGCTGGTTTATTGTAACACAAGGTAAAGTGCTGGCCATAGTCTCTTACTCCAAATCTCATCACATCAGCTACGCCTCTGGCTTTGATTTCCTTGGAAATATGTTGAAGGATGTGGTTATCCGTTTCGTTGTTTCCGAACTGTTGTAAAAGTACTTCGTAAGCTGCCGGTTGAGTGGATTTTAGGAATGATATCAAACGGTCAGGAATAACCGCTAATTTCTTAGAGTAGGCCGTTGTGGTTTCTTTTTGATAACCAATATTGGCTGCTGTGAGTGCTCCAACTATGTGGTTTTCAAATGCTGCTTCGTTGATTCCCATTAGAATACTTTTATTTTTCCTGTGACTACCGCGGAAATGAGGGATTGACGATACTCTTTGAGGAGTTTAATCTTCTTCTTTTCTAATTGGATTGAGGAATCAATCTTTTCAGTTTGTTCATCCAAATAGGATACTATTTGGTGTTGTTCGGAGAGTGGTGGGACTACAATACTTAAATTTTCAATAACTTCCATACCAATATTTGGTTGGGTTCCATAACTCCAATTATTCTCAACTAATAATCTAAAGTATCCTGATTGAAAAGTTTGAAATGTGAATCTTGGTAGAATTTTATTTTTATTACTTCTGACTATACAAAGTGGTGACCAAATATTAAAATCCAAGTCCGTCTCAACTATTGTAGATTTTCCTGTTGTTGAACCTGATTTAACCAAAAGAACGTCATCTCTTTGTGGTTTACATTTCATTGAATATTGGAGATGTAATTCTTCAGAAATATACCCCCTTACTTTGTTGAAATCAATTGAGTTTCCTACTATACCATTTACTGATAAAAAAGGAATTCCATCATCAATAAAAACAGGGGTTTCATGAGGGCCATCAGTTAGAGGTGTAGCGACGAGAAACTTAATGGAAATCATTTGATAGTGACTCGGAATCTCCCCAATCCATTCCACACCACTATCCTTCATCGCCACCTTGGGGTTCAAACCTTTTGTTACGACTTCATTGATCAGTGAGGTTCGATATTCTGTCAGAAGTTCAATCTTTCTTTGCTTTTTTAGAATTAGCTCATCAATTTTGGACGTCTTTGTATCAAGGAAGGAAACGATTTGTTGTTGTTCCGATAGGGGGGGGGAAACTATGGGGTTATTCCCTAACATTCCACGACTAATACGAGTCAGTGTAGTCCCCCTAGAAATTAATTCAGTATAATCAAAGTACTTTTTAGAATTGAACTGATAGTTAAGGTAATGTTTACTGAATTCCGATGTAGGACGAAGAATAACATTATCCACTGATGTCACAACCTTGTGGTGGATAAATGGAATAATACAACTACGACCAACTGGTAGTGACAACCTTGATATTACCAAATCTCCTTCTAATACTTCCGTGCAATTTAAATTGTTAAAAGTTTCTTCAGATATATAACCTTTTCCTTGTTCTTTGTAAAACCCCTCACCAATGTTTCCAGTTGTTATATAACGGATACCATCATCAGACAAATTGTTAGATTCAATCCAATCACCATCAATGAAGGAGTATTTACTACCGTCGGTCGTGTATTTGATTTTCGTGGTTCCCCAATGACTCGGAATCTCCCCAATCCATTCTACACCCGAGTCCTTATATGAATCGTACCTCTTCATATCAGTTTATCAGTTGATTGAATAACCCATCAGATTCTTCTTCCAGTTTCTTGAGGTCCCCAAGTATATCATTAACCGAACGAAGAGGTTGGTATTTGTAGAAGTACTTGGTGAAGTTAATTTCGTACCCAATTCGAGCATTGTTGTAATCGAACCAGGCATTGGGTAAATGGGGCTTCACTTCTTTTTCAAAGTACACTTCTGGATCTACGGTCAATGTAACTCTTTCGCTGTCTCTTAGTTTAGAATCTGGCTGAACATTTCCTTTTTTGTCTAATACTGGTTCACCGTTTTTATTAATCAACGGTTGTTCAACAGGAATATTCAAATAACCGAAATACTCATTAGGGAAAATTTTGGAAATCTCAGATTCTTGGAATTCTGTGTATATCCTTTTTATTTCATCTCTGTTACTGGCCGCAAGTTTGTTTCTTTTATTACCCAAACTTTTCTTTTCAGGAGTAGCCAATTGGGCAGCATTGATCAATTGGATTTTTCCTTTTCTTACCGAGTCTTTGTTATTACAAATAAACCAGATATATGTGCCAATCCCTGTGTTATAGAATAGATCCCCTGGCATGCCGATAATGGCTTCAACCAAGTCATTTTCAATTAAATATCTACGTATTTCAGATTCTCCCGAACCAGCATCGCCGGTAAATAGAGGAGACCCACTGGTAACAATTCCCATACGGCAGCCAGAAGAATCCATTTTTGATAGCATATGTAAGATGAATAACATTTGACCATCGCTTACTCGTGGTAAACCAATAGAAAACCTACCGGCTGGATTTAATGACTCGGCATCAATAAACGCTTTGTCTTTCTTCCAGTTTACTCCATACGGGGGGTTTGCCAACATGTAATTGAATTTTTTATGGGGAAATTGGTCTTCCGTCAGCGTGTTTCCGTGTTTGATGTTTTCTGAATCCTCACCCGTAATCAGTAAATCGGATTTTGCGATCGCATAAGATTGTTCATTGGCTTCTTGACCAAAAATTTCAACCTTTACTTTCTCGTTTATTTTTTCTTGAATATGAGATTTTCCAAACATTAATAAACCACCAGTTCCGCAGCATGGATCATAAATTGTCCTGATCAGACCCTCTTGGTTTAGGGTGTCTTTATCATTCCCGATGACTATTTCAGTCATTAATTCAACTACGTCGCGCGGGGTGAAGTGTTCTCCAGCAGTTTCATTGCTCTGTTCATTAGAAATACGAATCATTTCTTCGAAAAGATAACCCATATCATGGTTATCAATCTTTGTTGGTCCCAGGTCAATTGTGGCCATGTGGCTAATGACTTGATAGAGAAGTTTGTTTTTGATTAGGCGGTCAATCACTTTATCAAATTGGAAGTTCTCTATGATATCTCTAACATTTTCAGAATAGGAGTTTCTATATGTGCTGAAATTGAGCGCGAGGTTTGGTTCGTCTTGACACAAATTAGAAAAATTATATCTGGAGGTATTGTAAAAACTATAACCAGCTGACTTTTTTAGCAATGGCATTAATCGGTCTTCACCTAGTTTTTCTCTGAAGTCTTGGTGTGTTTTTAGCACAAGATCTTTAGTTGGCTCCAACATACAATCCAATCGTCTCAATACCATAAATGGTAGTAAAACATCACCCATCTCATTCTTCTTAAAAACATTCCATAACACTTCATCAATGATTTTGAAGCTTTGGTTAAACAGTCCTATAATATTTTCTCTTCCCATTTTGTTGCAAAATTAAATATGTGTTGTGCAGTCTATTTGCGTATTATTGAAATTTAAGTAATCGAGACACTTTTTCTCCGATATACGTTAAATCTACATTTCTATTTATTTTCTCTTGAATCCAATCAATCATTGAAGAACGAATATCAAACCAGTCACCTTTTAAATGTGAGCGGAATTGAATTTCAGAAACACCGGCACGGCGATCTAACTCGTCATTGTAAAAGAAAGAAAATGTATCACCCAGTTTAACATGATAGTAGTTCGATAAAATGAATCGATCGTGTGATATCCTGGATTCAGTATCTAACCTCTTGTCTAATATGACCAATAATTTGAACTCGACATTTAGCGATTCTGTTAATAGTTGTTCCAAGGTTGTATGTAATTGTATTTGTGCCTCCTCTGGTGAGATATAAGGTTCATTTTGGCGCTTTGCTGGTATTCCACAAAATACGATGATATTTATAGTTTCAGTCGTGTTCTGGGTTTGCCTATTGACGTATCTCACAAAATTAGATTTTAGCAACAGAGGTTTGTCTCTATGCTCAATAGCAAATCTATCGATATAAATAATGTCGACCGCCGGTGGGAATCTTTGGGGTAAGTCATTGAATCCGCTTATTTTGGAAGTAGTGTTATTGTTTATACCAATTAACAAAGTCTTGTCTAATGCATAGTTGTCTTTAAATGTTAATAAAGTCAAAGAATTTTCCCAATTGCGGCCATCCACTTTGATTTTTTCACTATCAAATTCGAATTCTGTGTTTATTTCTTCCCATCTGAAATATACCGTATTCCAATTTTTGATTATTTCAGTTGTTTGTTGAGTAATTTTTTGAAAAAATTTACCAAATGCAAGATCTCCTTTATGAAAAAATACATTCAATGGGTCTGGCGGTCTGGTTAAATCCCCAAGCAATGGATTTGGTAAATTAAGTGACTTGGTGAATTCCTCATCATTTAACTGAAGCCTACAATTTGGCACTATTTGTCTAAAAAAAATATCTGCAATCTCATTATTGTTGAAGTAACTTTTGGCAATTTCAACAATTGTGGGGCGATCAAAATTTAACACCATCATAATAAATCCATGGCCAATTTGGATGACTCATCTGTAAATCCAGAACCGAAATTAGATTTCAGATAACCAGATTGGTCTATTTCAATAATGGTGACACCAGATTTGTCGAAGTAGTTGATTGCTATATCGTCAGGGGTCAGGTCACCATTTTTTACTAATACTTGTAGTCTTCGAATCATATATTCTGAATGGCATTCAATAATAAAATTCAAACTGAATTTATGATGTGCATCCCATAGCAAATCAACAAGTTTTGATTGGTAGTTGGGGTGAAGGTTGCTTTCTGGCTCCTCTAGAATTACAGTCGTTGTATTTATTTGCCCTTTTGTGCGTTTGTTAAAAGGAGTAGCGTTATTGGCGGCAATGATTTTTAGAATTATTGCTAAAACCTGTCCCGAACCATATCCTTTGTCCACCATGTTGATATATCCATGGTTGTTTCCTGGCATATGTTTTGATTTTTGTGTGAAAACGTTGATTGAGAAACCAAGGTTTGATTGTTTTTCAATTTTGAGCAAATCAGATTGAATTTCCCCATCACTAATTTCAAATTCACGTAACCAACGATTTAGAAACGATTTTTCATCGGCCCTAAGGGAAAAATCACCTTTAAAATTTAGTAATTGATAGATATCTTTAATTATATCTATGTTATTGACTTGAGAATATACGGAGGTGTTGATATATTCTCTGTAAGGAGAATATCGGTTAACAGGAGAAAACAAAATAGTGCTTGAATTCGAACTAATGAAACGTCCAATATTCGCAGTGTATTCTTTGTATGCTGCATATAAATCTATTTTTAGATGTTGGCCAGTTTCTAATTCATCTTCATCCAAATTGACCATTTCTAATTCACTGTCAGTGCCTAAGTCGTCGATGTCAATATTATCAACTGGCTTTATGTCCTCAGATTTGTTGTTTTTTGAATCTAGAACATTAAAGGACCATTTCTTTGGAAAATAATCGGTAATCAAATCAATAACTCTCCATTTTGAAGCTATAGATTGGTTTATGTCTATATAAATGGAATTGCTGTTAGGTGCTGGAATATTTGAAACTTCTTGGTGTTCAATCTTTCTAATTTTTTCTTCTAAAATTTGAATATCCGTTTGTAAACGGATACGATCAGCTTGTTTCTCACAAAAATTGAGGTCATCTTTTTTTCGGATTAATCTAGATTCGAGATCCTTCTTTATGTTTCGATTGCCAAAGGCATTATTATTGGCCCCAGTTTGATGATTTGATAGAAAATTTTGTATTAATTCAATTTGATATGTTACTTCAAAGGAATTCAATTCGAGTGTTTCAATTTTCAACATTTCCAAATCATCAGAATCGGACATGATGACGCGATCTACAATAACATCAGTTCCATAACCTTGTCCGTTTTTTAGGTGTAGTGTTAGTTTTGCGCCACCAGCCAAAATGATGCTAATTTTGGGTTGTCTGTTGTCCTCAACTATGTAACTATTGGATACATTGCCTTCAGTTTCTTCATCGTAGAATGTAAGCAAATCTTGGTACCCTCCAATTTTATGGTACATACTGTTTGGTCCGTCTAATGGAAGTTTGGATATTGAATCAGAAGTTAAATAGTCTGAAAGTAACAATAGAGATTTTGCAACATTGGATTTTCCAGAATTGTTTTTGCCGATTAACATTGTGAAATCAGCTAATTTAATCTGGGAGTCTAGTGATTTTCGAAAATTCCTTAAGTGCAATTTTTGCATAGTACAAATGTATTTACTTGTATTGATTTCTGATTAGTTATACATCGATTTGTTGTAAGTATCCAGCACCCTTGCTTTGGTATATGCTGTTCCACCTTTGATTACACGAATACCAGTAAATCCAAGTTTGTTATTGGGGTGATTAACAGGCAAATTGGAAATCAAAATACTGGTATCATTGCTGTGTAAGCCGGTATCATCGAACTGTCCATTGACAACGGATTTGCCCCACATTTTCTGCACACGATTATCCTGGTGATTGTAACTCGTGTAAATACGAACAGATGTGTTGTTAATGTTCAAGCGAAAGCCCTTCGTATTGCATTCGTATTTGAATGGGCTGAACAATGACATCAACTTAGAGAATGTCTCTGGAGACATTGTTGGTAAATTAGCGAGGCTCTGGCCCATCGTATTTAATTGATGAACTGAGAAATCGTGAACTGAAAGAATATCTCTTACCGTGGATTCACCAGATATTTTACGGATACTAACCTGCGAAGACATTTGATTTGCTCCGCTATCAAACACTCTGGACTGCCATTGTTTATCGAAGAAAACTTCATAATCTTTTTCAAATTCAGCGTATCGCTTAAGTATCTCAATATTCGCCATCACCTTGATATTGCGATTCCCGTGGTAACCACATATTCTTCCTGGTAAACCTTGAGCCACGTTTGCCACTTGTTTGCAGCGTGATTCAATTACAAACCGTACATGCGATTTCAACTGTTTCAGGTCCTTGCCAGCAGTCAATGCATTTACTACAATCAAGAGAACTCTGCGGTTTTCATTCATTACATGGTTTCGAACCTGGTTGATGCCATCGGCAATCGAATAATCAGAATGTCCATTTGATCCCACGATGACTGGTAAAACACTTGCTCCCATACAGTTTTTCACAACTCTTTTGAGAATACCAGCGGTTTCGCCTTTGCTAACACGAATAATTCCAACACCATTGTCAAAAGACAGTAGGTGTGTCATGTATTCATGCATGTCGTAGGATAATGTAATAACCGTTTTGCCTTGGTCCACGTATTCATACAATGGATCGAAATTGTCAAAATCATCAACAAGATTGTTGGCAATCATTTCAGAGATACCGAAGTAGCCATCCGGGCGAACACCTTCAATAATTGAAACGTTATATCCCTTCTGGCTTGCGTCCAATACATCGAAAGGAGTGGCACTTATAGCCAACAAAGGCATCGTTGGAAGTGCTGCACGCAACTCTTGGAAAAAACCGACATCGAATGTTCCATCTTCACCGCAACCATATTGGTCCTCATCACGGATGATGAGTTTGATGTTGCCATGTCTTACCAATTGTCCTGGGTTAGGAGGAGTGAAGAAAACATCAATTTTACGAACATAGATTTTGCTGCTCTTCTGTGTCCATTGGCCATTTTCTTTGATGTGATATGGCTTTTGTAACTCATTCTCATTTTGAGTATACAAGTCTTTATCACGCATACTGGTGACGAAGATGACATTTTCGTCTGACTTCAATAAGCCCAGAGCAGGTAAAATGTAATTTACCAAAACATAAATAGTCCCTGTTTTTCCGCTTTGCATAGGAGCAAGGAAAGCGATATTTACGTGCTTGCGTTTGATGGAAAGCGCGATTTCAAGTGCATTGACAATCTGGTTAGGGAATAATCCAGCGAATGGATTTCTTAGCAGAAGTTCAACAGTTTCAACAAGTTCTTGGGGAGCGTTCAATTCGTTGAAATAGTATTCAATGGTTTCAAGGGTGCTGGCGTTGGTTTGTCCAGATAGTTGGTTCAAATTCATCATAGAGTTGTTGTTGCTATTGTTGTTCATGGCGTTCAAGTTTTGGGTGAAATTTGTGTTTGTCATAGTGCTAGTGTTGTCGTGTTGTTGTTGGTTAACGATGCAAAACTATTGCCTTAATGCGCAGCCTATTTGCGTAAAAAGATGTATATTTGAAATTGTTATGCCAGTGAATAAAAATGCAGCAATGCGTTACCGGATTATCGATAGTCTCTTGGTGGGCGGTCAAAAAGTAAAAATGGAAGACTTGATTGTGCGTGTTTCTGCAGAGTTGAGAGATTTCGTTTCTTATGTGTCTAAAGACATAAGTAAGCGATCAATTGAATATGATTTGCAGCAAATGAAAGAAGACCGGCCTCAAGGGTTTGGTGCTCCGATAAAAAGATCTAAGGGATTTGTTTTCTATGAAAGCAAGACCTTTTCAATATTTGGTGCGGAGTTAAATGATGAGGACATCTCAGCGCTATTGGATTTATTTTCCATTTATGATGCTTATTGGAGTTTTCCTCAAACTCCCAAGGTGAGGTCGTTTATACAGAAATTTGGTAAGAATTTGTCTTTGACCAACAAGCTAAATGGTCGCATTGAGTTTGATGTTAATCCGAACGCTTTGGGTGCTCAGCGGTTAACCCAGTTTGCTGAATTGATACAAAAAGGAAAACAAGCATATATTGATTATGCACCCTTCGGTAAATCTATTCGAAAAATGGATGTACAGCCTCTAATAGTCAAGGAATTTAACAATAGATGGTTCTTACTCTGTTTTGATAATGATCAAAAACGATTCACAAATTTGCCTTTAGATAGGATTATGGGCGTGCCGCGTGCAAATAATCTTGATATTGATGTTGCTAAAACATCGGAATTGAAGGGATTGTTACAACATATGTACGGGGTTTCGTTCCCGCAATCTGATCAGATTCCTGAGAAAATCGCATTTCTAATATCACCCGAGCGAAGGCCATATTTGGAAACCAAGCGTATTCACTCTACGCAACGTTATGAGACGAATGAATACGCTGAATCAATTGTAACCCTCCGACTTTACCAGAGTAGGGAGTTGGTGAGTTTGTTACTATCGTATGGCAAAGATGTGACGGTTCTTGAGCCCGAGTCTTTGCGCCAGGAAATGAAAAAAATCATTGGGGAGATGACGGAAGGTTATAATTAACCAATTCGTTTTTTAATAGCCTGCCAGTGAATTTGCGATTTTCAAAATCATAGAAAAATACGTTCCACGTAAATCTAAAAGTATATTTCTCCTTTGCTATTGATATTTGATTGCAACCGCCTTGAATCCATACTTTTGCGTACTTGAGTATAAAACACCACCTATTGGGACTCCGGAAGCTGTGGTACTCGCACTTCCCAAAATGATTATAGCATCGGCGCCTATGGATCGCGCTTTCATGAGGATTTGATTTAGGGCATAT